>Ga0315281_10002181_pt1 | contig 29060 bp, 26 predicted proteins | sample YL17G07_0_MG_FD_204540 | JGI IMG/M metagenome (GOLD analysis project Ga0315281, IMG submission 204540) | Sediment microbial communities from Yellowstone Lake, YNP, Wyoming, USA - YL17G07_0 | ecosystem: Environmental > Aquatic > Freshwater > Lake > Sediment | place: USA: Wyoming | collected...
TTGTCCGATATAATTCGCTGGGGGTTCTCATCTTGCGCGGCTACTCCTTGTCTCAGAATCAAGTTGTAGTTTGCCTTGAGAACCCCTTTTGTCAAGCTAAATAGTGACTTTTGCGGTAGTGCGTTTTTTCCGTGCGCGAAGCGTCCGCGCTCGTCTGCGTCCTATACGAATTTTGTACGGTAGTGAAATATTTTCAGGACTTTCGCTTGTCATTCTGAGCGAAGCGAAGAATCTCTACGATTGTCTCAGAGACCCTTCGCTGTCGCTCAGGGCGACATGAAGTTGAGCGAAAGTCCTGATTTTCTAGACCTTTGGGCCCGCGTCAATCACGTCTTGCGGCGTGTGGTCGGCGAATTTGGCGAAGTTTGCTTTAAACTTCAGCGCCAAGTCTTTGTACTTTTTATCGTATTCTTTTTTATCGCTCCATGAAGTCGCGGGATTCAAAATTTCATTCGGCACATCGGGGCATTGGGTTGGGATTTCAAAATCAAAGATCGGATACTTCTCGAATTTGACGTCGTTCAGATTTCCATTCAGCGCGGCGTGCAACAAGTTGCGCGTGTGTTTAATGGAAATGCGCTTGCCGACGCCGTACGCCCCGCCAACCCAGCCCGTGTTGACCAACCAACACGTTGCGCCGTATTGTTCAATTTTCTGTTTGAGCAACTCCGCGTACTTATAAGGATGGTGAACCATAAACGGAGCGCCAAAGCACGCGCTGAACGTAATCTCCGGCTCTTTGCCGAGACCAATTTCCGTTCCGCCAACCTTGGATGTATAACCTGAAATAAATTGATAGACCGCTTGATTCGGCGTCAGACGCGCAATCGGCGGCATAACCCCGTTCGCGTCGCAGGTGAGCAGGATGATGTTTTTTGGGTGTCCCGCTTTCTTTTCAGGAATGGCGTTATTAATAAACTCAAGCGGATACGATGCGCGCGTGTTTTCAGTAATCGAAGCGTCGTTTAGGTCAATCATGCGCGTCGCGGGGTCGAATACGACATTTTCCAAAATTGTGCCGAAGCGTTTGGTGGTGGAAAAAATCTCCGGTTCGGCGGTTTCCGAAAGCCCGATAACTTTTGCGTAACATCCGCCTTCAAAGTTAAAAATGCCGTTGTCGCTCCACCCATGCTCGTCGTCCCCAATCAGGCGCCGCGTGGAGTCAGCCGAAAGCGTGGTCTTGCCCGTTCCGCTTAGACCAAAGAACAGCGCCACGTCGTTGGCGTTGTCTGGATGCGCGTTTGCAGAGCAGTGCATGGACAACACGCCTTGCAGCGGCAAAAGATAATTCAAAATCGTGAACACGGATTTTTTCATCTCGCCCGCATAGGCGGTGTTGCCGATGATGGCAAGTTTCTTTTCAAACGACAGGATAATAAAGGTTTCACTATTTGTGCCGTCCACATCCGGCGCGGCTTTGAACGCTGGCATGGAAATAACGGTGAACTCCGGCGTAAATTTTTTATATTCTTCAAGCGACTGCGGCAAAATAAACATGTTGCGAATAAAGTGGCTATGCCACGCGTACGCCGTCAAAAAGCGGACAGACAAGCGATGCGCTTCATCCGCGCCCGCATAGCTGTCTTGCACAAAAACGTCTTTGCCCTGCATAAACTCCAACATGCGACTATGCAAGGCGTCGAATTTCTCTCCCACAAACGGGCTATTGTGCGTTCCCCACCAGACGTTGTTCTCCGAATCAACGTGACGCACGACGAATTTATCCTTCGCGCTCCGGGCGGTGTGTTTGCCTGTATTGGCGACGAACGCGCCGCCCGCGACCAACGCGCCTTCGTTGCGGCGAACGGCTTCTTCAACCAACGCTTCGGTGGGTAAATTCCAATACGCCATGCGTAAATTGGATATCCCGTGATTCGATAGGTCGTAATCCGCCTTGCATGTTTGCGCGATAGCCTCGGCGGGCGTTTTGAGGTTATTCATTTTTTATTTTCTCCTTTGGTTTTGTGTTTTCAAAAAGCGACGATAAAGGTCGCTTCGTAAAATATTATTTTTCAGACGCCCAGCGCAATAGATCACTGACAAGCGAACATTCCCGCTTTGAGGTCGTGCGCTTGCGTCCATAATTTCTCAAATTCTTGCAAATATAACGCGGCAATCTCGGCGTTGTCAATAATTACCACATTTTCCTCGTTCGCGTCGTCCGCAGAGGATGAATAATTTAGCGAGCCGGTCACAACGATGCTGTTGTCAATAATGATAATCTTATCGTGCAAGAAACTCGGGTTGCCGTCTTGTCTGGCGGGAACGTCGGCGCAAAAAAAGGTCTTTAATTCCGAGCGAGTTCCATTGCTGCCAAAAGCCTCAAACACGCCTTTCACATCCACGCCCGCTTTAGCGCGGTCAATCATCGCTTTCGCCAGCGGGTAATCGGTAAAACTAAACGCGAGAAAACGAACGCTGATTTTAGCGTCGTTCACCAAGGCTATCAAATTGCTGACGGCGTGGTCTTCGGCGGAAAATAAAACTTGAATGGAAGTTCCGTCTAAAATCGCCCATTGATTATTCAACGTGGACGGCGCGCGCGGACCAAACTGTCCGCTCCATAACTCTTCAAATTCACGCTCAAACATGTAGGCGACTTCGGGCGAGCGAAGTACCACGACGTTGTTGTTCTGTTTATAAATCCCGTTGACGGTGATATTCGTCGAGCCTGTCCATGTGATTTTTTTATCGAAGCTCCAAAATTTATTGTGCATCAACGCGGAACGCCCCGCGTCGTCCTTAACCTCAATGTTGTTTGCCATTAATCGAGCAAATTGCCCCCGACCCGGTTGGGAGTCAATCTTCAATCCGTTCTCGTCGTCCGTGACCCAACGCACGTCTACGCCGCGCGTCTTTGCCGCAATCAGCGCGTCCGCTACATGCGGTAGATTAAATTCAAACGACGCGATGTGAACGCTGGACTGCGCGCCATTAATAAATTGAATCAACTTTTCTTCAATCGAGCCTGCCATGTTGTCGGGGTTGTTGATTGTCAACGGGTCGGTGAAATAAACTTCCCACCATTTGTTCGCCGAAACGATGGGCGACGGCGCAATCAGCGGCGCAACCACAACGGGCGGAGGCTCCACAACAGGGGCGATAAAGGGCGCGGGCGTATCTGTCAGCGGGATAATAAACGGCGCGGGCGTCTCAGTCGCAATCCGCGCGACGGGCTGCGGGTATTGCGTTGGCGGAACATTTATCGGCTCGCACGACGCAACCCAAAAAGATAGAAAGATAAGCGCGAAAAGAAATTTCTTCATTAAAGATTTTACGTTGCGCTTATTCTAACGCGGCGAAGTCCTGCGGGACGCCAAGCGGATACGTCGTCGCGGCGCTGGCAATGCGTTTGATGAGACCGCTAAGCACGGAGCCGGTTCCCGCTTCGACAAAAGCATGAATGCCCATGTCGGTCATAAACTTGATCGAGTCCGTCCATTTGACGCGCGATTGCATTTGAGCTTTGACGTCGGCGCGAGCTTCGTCCGCTGATTTCAAGATTGTTGCGTGGACGTTGCCAATCACTGGGATTTTCGATGCGACGAAATTCGTTGAATCCACCGCGCTGTTCCACTCGTCTTGAATGGAAGCCATCAGCGGAGAATGCGCGGCAATGGAAATCGGCAACGGCACAGCGCGTTTTGCGCCTGCGGCTTTCGCCCCAGCCATTGCGCGTTCCACGGCGGCTTTCGCGCCCGAGATTACCACTTGTCCCGGACAATTATCGTTGGCGACTTGAACGATTTCATTTTCCGCGCACGCTTCCGCGCAAACTTTATCGAGCGTGGGAATATCCACGCCGAGAATCGCCGCCATGCCGCCGGGCGCCAGTTCGCCCGCGCGTTTCATCAACTCGCCGCGCTTGCGCACAAGACGAAGTCCCTCTTCAAAAGATAACGCGCCCGACGCCGCCAGCGCGGACAACTCGCCGAGAGAATGCCCAGCAAGCGCAACAGGCGCAAGGTCAGAATAAAGATGCGCAAATACGCGGTAGGACGCCATCGAATGCGCGAATAATGCCGGTTGGGTATTGACCGTGTCGTTGAGCTCGTCCGCCGCGCCTTCCGTCATCAACTTGGAAAGCGAGAATCCAAGAATGGCGTCGGCTTCGTCAAAAGTTTGTTTAGCGTTGGGATATTGCGCGGATAGGGCTTGTCCCATGCCGACGACTTGCGAACCTTGACCGGGAAATACGAAAGCCGCTGTTTGTAGGTTGAGTTTCATGTTGCCTCCCGTAGATCAAATTGGAGATTTGACCTACAAAAAACGGAGCGTGATTTTGTCACGCCCCGTTTTTTTTACTCGCTAACTTTCTTTTCTTTCTTAATTTGGATCACTTCACGGCCGTTATAAAAACCGCATTTGGCGCAAACGATGTGCGGCAGACGCATTGCGCCGCAATTGGAACAAGCGACGGTGTTGGCGGGCGACATCGCGTCGTGCGCGCGCCGGCGGTCGCGGCGTCCTTTGGAATGTTTGCGCTTGGGATGTGGGGTCATTGCTTAACTTTCTCCTTTATACATACATCAGACGGGCGTTTGCCCGTCTGAATTGGTTTTGATGATTATAGCGGACGGATTATAGCGGGAGGATGCGGATGCGTCAAGCGAAAATCAGAATAAAAAATCGCCGACGTAATGTCGGCGATTTTTTGAACTTTCAGAACGCTATTTCTTCCTCTTGCTTTCAATTTTAGTTTGCGGAGAATCGGCGACTCCAAAGAGAACGGTTTGATCTTTGTTGTCGACAACATAAATCAAACGCATATAGACGTCGCTTCCTCCAAATTCAACGGTTTTGGTCAAAAGGTCTTTCGTGATTTGGGTATTAATGCCAATGGTGAATGGATCTATTTCGCTTGCGCCAACTTTTACGTCGGCAAAAGTCGGAGCCCATACTTTTCCGTTTTCTTCCGCGATGTATATTGTATTCCACGCGAGATTTATCGGGTTTCCAGAGTTGGTATTCTTAACGATCACGCCGAGGTCAAGAAAAGCGTAGCCGCTTTTTGCGTAAAAATATTTTTTGCCTCCAGGCACGATCAAGTTATGGTTGTCAAATTTAAGGACGGTAATTTCCAAAGAACCAATTTGGACAGTCTCGCCTATATTTACAGGCATGGGCGTTGCGGAGTTTCCGGTTTCCGTAGACAGGGGCGCATCAGTGGCGCCTGTATTGAATTTAGACGTTGCGGCTACAACAGGCGACGAAGGAGGCGTTATCCCTCCCGCTAAAGCATTGCAAGCCAAAGCGATCAGCGCTATTAAGGACACGAACGCAACTTTCATAAACAAGCGATTTTGTTTCATCAGATTCTCCTATTGTCAACGAGCTGAAATGTAAATCTTAGAAGTAGTGTAACAAATTTGTGAAAAAAAATCAATTGCCAAAACCATAAAAGACATGAAGGGAAAAAGGCGCGCGCCCTAACCCCCTTTTGTCCCTTTGCGTTTAAATGCGCCTTTATATGAATAAAGCCATTCAAACAATAGTGACGTTTGTCATACGGCTTTCAGCGCTTTTTAACTTGTTTTTAATATCACAAACATCTAAAATCTTAATGTGCCTCTAATGTAAAAAAGAGCCACGATTTAATAGCGTCTACCTCTGGTTTCATCTTTGAAAGGAGAATAGAATGAACCTCAAAAAAATCCTCGTTTTACTCGGCGTGACGATTGTAACCGCCGTAATTTTAGCGGCATGCGGCGGCGGAAATGCGCCCGCCGCGCCGTCAGCGCCCGGAGCTCCGCAATCTTCCGCCGCGCCTGCGGTAACGGTTCCAAACTTGGATGACTGGAAAGGCTCCAAGCACAACGCTCTGGACACCGAACCGTTCAAACATTGGAGCAATGACGCAAGTAAATTTGAAGTTCCAACCACCTGCGCCAAGTGCCACACCAGCGCGGGGTATCAAGATTATCTCGGCTTGGACGGTTCGGAAGCCAATAAAGTGGACGCCGCTGTGTCCGTTAAAGACGGCAATCCCGGCATTCAATGCGTGACGTGCCATAACGCCAAAACAATCGCCAAGACTACCGTGATATTCCCCTCCGGCGTAGAGATTACCGCCGGGGACGACGTCCGCTGTATGGAATGCCATCAGGGGCGCGAATCCAAAGTCAGCGTGGACGCGCAGATTGCGCAATTTAAAGCGACCGACACGCCCGACGCGGTTGTCGCGCCCATCAAAGACGATAAAGGCGCCGACGTCAACTTCGGCTTCCGCAACGTCCATTACTTTGCCGCCGCCGCTACCTTATATGGCAGTATGACGCACGGCGGATATGAATACGACGGCATGACTTACGACGCCAAAAACACCCATGTTGAAGGCTACGCAGTCTGCACGGGTTGTCACAATCCCCACACCCTCAAGGTGAAGATTGAGCAATGCGCGAAGTGCCATGAGAATGTCGCCACCGCAGACGACCTCAAGAATATCCGCATGGTCGCCTCCGCAAAAGATTATGACGGCGACGGCAACGTGACCGAAGGCATGTTCTATGAAATTCAAGGCTTGCAGGAAAAACTGATGGCTGAGATTCAAAAATACGCCAAGGATAAAGGCGGCGCGGAAATCAAATATGACGGAGCGACTTATCCTTACTTCCTCGGCGCGGACGGCAAAGCGTATCCCAAGTGGACTCCGCGTTTGCTAAAAGCCGCGTACAACTATCAGGTTTCCATCAAAGACCCCGGCGCTTTCGCTCACGGCAATAAGTACATCGTCCAATTGCTCTACGACTCGATTAAAGATTTGGGCGGCGACGTCAGCAAATTGGCGCGCACCGACGCGGGTCACTTCGCGGGCGACACGATGCCCTTCCGCGATTGGGATCTCACCGCAGACGGAAAACCCAATTACATCGTTCCGTTCGCTTGCGTGAAGTGCCACACGGCGCAAGGGTTGCCCACCTTCCTCAAGAATGGCGGCACTACGGTAGTCACCTCTACCGGCGCAACCTCCACAACCGGCGTGGCTTCTCTGCCATCCAGCAATGGATACCTTTGCACAACTTGTCACGTTGACCAAGCGGGCGGAGATCGTCTCAGCGTCGCTTCCGTCACCTTCCCCAGCGGCGCGACAGTTAGCTTGGGCGGCAAAGACGCCGACGGCAAGTTCGTCGCCGACGACTCTAACCTGTGCATCTCCTGCCATCAGGGACGCGAATCTACGACCAGCGTAAACAACGCGCTCAAAGGCAAGGATATTGATAAGGTTGACGCGAAGATCAGTTTCAAGAATATCCATTACTTTGCGGCGGGCGCCACGCTTTTTGGCAACGACGTAAAAGGGGCTTATCAATACGATGGCAAGGAATATGTCGGGCAGAACATGCACGCCGACGCAAAAGGCAAATCGAACAAATGCAAGGATTGTCATGATGTTCACGCTCTCCAACCCAAGTTTGACGTCTGCCAAACTTGTCACGACACCAAGGACCCGACAACCATTCGCGGTGAAACCTCCACTACGGATTACGACGGCGACGGCAACGTGACCGAAGGAATCAAAGGCGAAATTGACACCCTCGCGGCAGCGCTCTACGCCGAGATACAAACCTACGCCGAGAAAAAGGCTGGCGGCAAAATTGAATACAAGTCCACGACTTATCCGTACTTCTTTGGCGCGGACGGCAAAAACTACGCCACATGGACTCCGCGCTTGCTCAAAGCGGCATTCGACTACCAATACAGCCAAAAAGACCCCGGCGTATATGTTCACAATCCCAAGTACATTATGCAAATCTTGATTGACGCTATTCAAGATTTAGGCGGCGACGTCGGCAAATACAAACGCCCGGAAGTTCCAGCGGCTAAGTAATTTGCTCAAGCAAGAGGATAAAACAAGACCTCCGAGATGCAAGCGTCTCGGAGGTCTTTGCTTATGCTATACTTAAACGCATGGACGAAAACGATTTCCCTCGATTAGATCGAACCGCCTTCTCGGTTGTGACTTTGGCAGAAGCCGACAGAGAAGACAAGGAATATTGGCTTTCTAAAACGCCGCAAGAACGCCTGCAACATATTGAGCTGTTACGGAGAATCAATTATGGGACTAGAGCTACCGAACGACTTCAAAGATTTCTTGAAATTGTTGAAAGAACATGACGTCCGCTACTTGTTAAATTGAAGTCAACTTAATTGATTTGGAAAATCTTAAGAAAAACAAAAAAGCCAGCGGAAGACCCAAAGACCTTGCCGACCTTGAAAAATTAGAATGAGAAAAGATCAGTCTCTTAGAGACCTCCGAGATTTTTGGCGTCTCGGAGGTCTTTGCAATTCACAGAGTTTCATCACGCCAAACCTGTGATGTTTAGCTCTGTAATCTTGCGACGCGGGCGCGTACAATGAAAGCGACTCGCCTTTAGGGTCTTTTAGGAGAACGCAATGAGATTTAAGAATCAACTTCGTTCGCCGCGCGCTTGGATATGGATTTCGCTTTTGGGATTGGGACTAATCGCCTTATCCGTGTTTGCGTTCGCGCCCTCCGCCCACAATGAAAGCGACCTCTATGAACTGGGCAGAACTTTCAGGAGAAATACGCAATGAAAAAAAATCAAAAAAAATTCGCGTTGTTTACGGCGCTTGCCCTTTTTGCCGCGTTTATAATTACGGCGATTCTCCTCCCTTCGCGCGACGTTTTGGCGACGGAAAATAAACAAGGCGAGGTTAAAGATTGTTTGGTCTGCCACGACCAAGTCGCTAAACTATGGAAGGGAAGCCGTCACAATACTGGAAACGTAAATTGCTTGGTTTGTCATAAACTGGCGCAAAGCGGCGGAAAGCATCCCGAAGAAGCGAAATACACCGTCGAGAGCGAAGGCGATACTTGTCTGGTTTGCCATACCAACGTCGCGGGCGAGAACATTGCGGGACAATTGGCGCTCAGTAAACATGGAAAGGTCGGCTTGACTTGCGTGAGTTGCCACGAACAACATTCGCAGGGATTAAAACTAGCCGACGGTTCGCGCACCGTTTGCGAGAACTGCCATAAAAAAGAAATGAAAACTATGCTTGCTTCCACGCACTTCAAGGCGGGATTAAGTTGCGTCAACTGTCACATGGGCAAACAAAAAAGCCACACGCTGATTGTGGCTGTTCAAACTTGTAGCGACTGTCATAAAAATTTGCATGAAGCCAATCGTATGATCGGCGCGGGACTTGAAATTAAGGCGATGACCACGCCGTCGGCGATGGTTGCCGTCACGCCGAAGCCAACTGCGGAAGTCGCGCCCACGCCCGCTTCGGGCGGAGTCAATATGCCTTCGTGGACATTGGTATTCGCAGGCATGATTATCGGCGGAATTGTTTCGTGGGCGTTGCTCGGCAAAGAACCCGGCAAACCTTCCGACGAATAGCGGAGGCTTATCATGGACGAAACGAAAGAACAATCCGCTTTAGAAAAAAAAGAAATTTCTCGCCGTGATTTTCTAAAACTCACGGGTGCGTTGGCGGGGGCGGCGGGCGCGACGCAACTGGTCATCAACAACACGACGGCGCAATCCGCGCCCGAAGGAGAAGCAAGCGCCGCGCCGCAATTGGGCATGTTGATTGATATTAACTTGTGCATCGGTTGTCAATATTGCACGTTTGCTTGCCAAGCGGTCAACAACCTTGCCGACGATATGCGCTACAACGTCGTCACTACCGAAACCACGCAAAGCGGAAAAGAATTTTTTCTTTCGCGCCCGTGTATGCACTGCCGCGAAGCGCCCTGCGTGCATGTTTGCCCCGTCGGAGCGACGTACAAACGCCCCGATGGAATCGTCGCGATGGATTACGATAAATGTATCGGTTGTCGTTACTGTCAAGTTGCCTGTCCTTATGACGCGCGCGTTTTTAACTGGAAAGAACCAATTGAGCGCAGTCCGCAATCGCCAAATTTTGGAATACAGGAAGTTCCTAATCGTCCGCGCGGCGTGGTGGAAAAATGCACTTTCTGTTCGCATCGCATTGACGCGGGCTTAGCGCGCGGACTTGTCCCCGGCGTAGACACGCAAGCGACTCCCGCCTGCGTGGTGGCTTGTCCGACCAAAGCGCGCATCTTCGGCGACACAAGCGACCCGCAAAGCGAAATCTCCGTCGCGCTATCCGAAGCGAGAACCACCCTGCGATTGCGCGAAGAACTCAGCACGGAGCCGCGCGTGTACTACATTCCGCCGCAGACCGATAATCGCTTTCAAGGGGGCTAATCATGCAAACGATTTATTATCCTAAACTGCGCTTCGGAAAAAATTACGTTGACGTATTTCCATACTGGATTGCTTTGCTCTTGCTCGGCGTTCTGTTTGGATTAATCGGCGCGTTTGTCGTTTTGCGCGACGGCTTGCAAGTTACGGGACTTTCAAACAAAGTGCCGTGGGGCTTGTGGATTTCGATTGACCTTTCGTCTATTTCGCTGGGCGGCTCCGCGTTTGCCTTCGGCGTGATTGTGTATCTTCTGCGCCTCAAACGATTTGAAATTATCGGCAAGTTGGCAGTGTTGCTCGGCTTCTTGGGATATTCCACAGCAGGACTTGTTCTCTTAATGGATCTCGGTCAACCTCTGCGATTTTGGCATCCGCTTGTTTTTTGGCAGCCGCATTCGTTATTATGGGAAGTGACCATGTGCGTCGTGTTCTATTTGGCGGTGCTGATTGCCGAACTCGCTCCCGTGATTACCGAACTTTCAATTTTCGAGAGTCATCCGTGGCTTGAAAAATATCCCCTCGTAAAAAAAATTGCGGAGTTTGCAAAGACGGCGGCGAATTGGTTTCACAAAGCGGGACCCGCGCTCGCCATCGTCGGGTTGACGCTTTCGCTTTTACATCAAGCCTCGTTGGGCGCGACTTACTCGGTGTTGTACGGACGCGGGATATGGTTCAATCAAAGCGCTCCGACGCAATTTGTTTTCTCCGCCATGAGCGGCGGAATCGCGTTGTTGTTTTTTACGGGCGTGATTATTTTCCGCGTCATGCGTTCGGGCTTGGTCAAGGACGACGTTTTATACGATGTGGCGCGAATTGCTGGCGGCGTTACGCTGTTGCTTACTTATCTGCGCCTATGGGATTGGGCGGTGACGAATTACTATTCCTTTGACCGCAACATTGTTTTGCAAACGGAAGCGCTCAACGCGATTTCGCCCTACTCGCTGGGGTTTTGGATTGGGCAAGCGCTTCTCCCTACGATAGCGGGCGCGGTTTTGCTTGCGGCAAAATCCGTGAAGAATTTTCGCTACTTGATGGTTGCCTCCGTTATTCCCATCTTCGCCGCCATTCTGACGCGCTGGAATTACAACTTTGCGGGCTTAATCGCATCTTCCACTTACGACCCGTACACGCCCGTCATTCGCCTTAATTCTTACACGCCTACATGGGTGGAGTTTTCCGTCGCCACGCTGGTCATTTGTTATTGGCTGTTGATGTTTAGCTTCGCGGCGCGTTATCTGCCTTTTCAAGGCAAGCGCGACGAACCTCAAATTTAATTTATAAAATTTTGCAAACACATAGACCTGACAGGTTTCATCGTAACCCGATTCAATCGCAGCTCTTGCGTATCAGAGGCTACTCGGCAATCAGCTCTCTGCGAAAACCTGTCAGGTCTTTTTACCTTATAAAGGACAAACGCCATGAACGACTCAAACGATAAACAACTCGGACGCCGCAACTTTATGAAAGCCGCTATCGCGGGCATTGGCGGAATCATCGGCACGGCGTTGGGCTTGCCCGCGATTCCTTACATCATGGGTCCCGCGCTCCAAAAAGACAGCGACGCTTGGATTCAACTCGGCGCCGTCGGCAAGGTGGAACTGAACGTGCCGACGCTTTTCAAAAAATCCATTGCGACTCAAACGGGTTGGATTAACACGGATGAAGAAGTCTCGGTTTACGTCCTCACCTCCAACGGACAGGATTTTGTCGTGATGTCCAACGTCTGCACGCATTTGAGTTGTCGCGTGCGTTGGATTCCCGATAAGGATAGTTTTTTCTGTCCCTGCCACAACGGAGTCTTTTCAAAAAACGGCGACGTCGTGGATGGTCCTCCGCCGCGTCCGCTTGACCGCTACGAGAACAAAGTCGAAAACGGAGTAATCTTCATTAAGCGAGGTTGATATGTTGGAAAAAATTGGCGATTGGTTCGACGAACGATTTTTATGGCGCGAAGCGTGGACGGCGATTTTTCTTCGCAAAGTTCCGCATGTCAATTGGTTTTACACGCTCGGCAGCGCCACGCTTTTTGTAGCGCTGACGCAAGCAATCACGGGCATTTTGTTGACGCTCTATTACGTCCCGACTCCCGACCATGCTTACGATAGCGTGGTTTACATCACCACGCAATTGCCTGCGGGTTGGTTCATTCGCGGCTTGCATCATTGGGGAGCCAGCGCAATGGTCGTGTTGACCGTCGTTCACTTGTTGCGCGTGTTTTATTTCGGCGCGTATAAATATCCGCGCGAGGCGACTTGGATTACAGGCTTGCTGCTCCTGCTTGTCGTCATTGGATTCGGCTTCACGGGCTATCTGCTCCCTTGGGACCAAAAATCGTTTTGGGCGACGACGGTGGGGACTCAAATCGCGGGGCTGACTCCCTTTGTCGGCGATTGGATTCTGCGCATCATGCGCGGGGGCGCGACCGTTTCCGCCGTCACGTTGGCGCGTTTTTTCGGCGTTCACATCTGGGTCTTGCCCGCCACGCTCGCCGCGCTGATTGGCGTCCATTTATATCTTGTCATTCGCATTGGGATTACCGCCGTACCAAAGAAAGATGAGTGAGTTATGGACGAACATTCTCTATCGTACATGCAATTTTTTACCGCCAAGAGCGCGAAGAACGCAAAGATTTTAAATATTTTCTTAGCGCGCTTTGCGGGCTTCGCGGTTTAAAAACAAAGAAGGATGAGTGAGTTATGGACGAACATGCTCTGTCGTACATGCAATTTTTTACCGCTAAGAGCGCGAAGAACGCAAAGATTTTAAATATTTTCTTAGCGCGCTTTGCGGGCTTCGCGGTTTAAAAACAAAGAAGGATGAGTGAGCCATGAACGAACAAGAAAAACAAAAATATCAAGAAGAATATAAAAAGGAAAAGGAACACGGCGTTCCATTTTTCCCCGACATTATTTTCAAAGACGCGCTTGCCTCGCTTTTGATATTTGGCGTCTTGGCGGCTTTGGCGTATTATTTCGGCGCGCCGCTTGAACCGCGCGCTAATCCCGCCGACACCGCGTACACGCCGCGCCCTGAGTGGTATTTTCTCTTCATCTTTCAATCGCTTAAATACTTCCCAGGCAAGTTGGAAGTCATCGGCGCGGTAATCCTGCCAGGGCTTTTCATCCTTTTTCTATTCCTATTGCCGTTTATTGACAAGAGTCCAAAACGACATTTTCTTAATCGTCCCTTTGCCAGCGTCTCCGCGCTGATTGTCATTGCGGGCATTGTGATTTTAACAATCGCCTCCGTGCGCGAAGCGCCGCCGCCGCAAGCGGCGGTGGTGGTGGATAACGCCGCCACGCTTTACGCCGCGAATTGCGCGAACTGTCATGGACCCAACATCATCGTCCCGACGGGAACGGATTTGCATAAAGTCATCGCCGCTGGAAAGCATACGGGCATGCCCGCTTGGGGCGGCGATTTTAGCGCAGACCAAATAGACTCCTTAGTCGGCTTTATCCTCTCGCCAAAGGGTAGCGCGCTCTTTGCCAAAAATTGTTCCGTTTGTCATCAGCAACCTCTCGCCGCCAGCGGCAATCCCGTAGAGTTGCAACGCGTCTTTGAAGAAGGCGCTAAGTACGCGCCGCATCAAGGCGTCGAAGTCGCGAACTGGAAGAAAAGAATGGCGGATACGGATATCAACTCCCTGCTTAATTTTCTCGCCGCGCCCGACGGGCAACGCTTGTTTGCGATTAACTGCGCGGGTTGTCATGGACAAGGCGTGGGCTTCGGCGGCACGGAAGAAGAACTCGCCGCATTAATCAAACAAGGCGGACAACATCTCGACATGCCCGCATGGAAGGGAACGCTCAACGAAAAAGATTTGAACGACCTCGCCGCGTATGTGACGAATCCGCAACCCAACGACGGGGGGAGCGCGTTGTTCGGGCGGCATTGCGCCAGCTGTCATGGCGATAAAGTTCCGAAAGCGCCCGATAAAGATAGCGCTCTCAAAATTATCTCTTCAGGCGGAGCGCATCTCACCATGCCTGTTTGGGGCGACGTCCTCACCGCCGAGCAACTTGACGCGCTTGTGAAGTACACGCTTGAGTCAAGCAAAGGCGGCGGTCTGGCAAGCGGAGCAATCATATTTGAAAAACATTGTAGCGAGTGTCATGGAAAATTTGGACAAGGCGGCTCAAACCCGTCGCGGCACGGCGACCTCATCGCTCCCATTAGCTCGCGCGAATATTTAAAGACTCGCGACGACGCCACTATTCGGAATATCATCGCGTATGGGCAACCTGATTTTGGCATGTCGCCCTTTGGCGCTGAAAACGGTGGGAAACTCGATAACGAACAACTCGACGCCGTTGTCGCATTCATCCGCAGCTGGGAAACCAATCCGCCCGCCGACGCGTCCGCGATAGCGGCGGAAGCTCAACCTCTAACGCCGACGACTCCCGTGTTGGGTTTAACGGGCAAGCAATTATTCTCCATCGCTTGCGCTCGTTGTCATGGAAACGCGGGGGAAGGGGATAGCGCCCCCGCGTTCAACGTAAAAGAATTTCAAAAGAAGTATGACGACAAAGCGTTGTTCACTATCATCAGCGCCAGTCGCGCGGGAACGTCCATGATTGCGTGGGGCGACAAACTTTCCGCAAGTCAGATTGAGTTATTGGTTCTATACATCCGCACGTTAGACCCCGATTACGCCGCGTCGCTGACTTACTCCGCTAAAGTAAAATCCATCTTGGATACAAATTGCCAGCAATGCCATAATCCGCAAAAGACGCGCGGCGGTTGGGACGCCACGACGTATCAATCCGTGACGACCAGCGGCGACAACGGTCCTATGGTTGTCCCCCGCGACGCAAACAGCGCCATCGCCAGAGATATTTTGAGGCAAGGCTCTTTCCCTATGCCGCCTTTAGAATCTTTATCCCAATCGGATATTCAAATCATTATGGATTGGATTGCGGCAGGCGCGCCCGAAAAATAAACGCCCTCACCCCTAACCCCTCTCCCGAAGGGAGAGGGGAACAAAGACTCCCTTCCCCCAAAGGGGGAAGGGCTGGGGATGAGGGAGAATTTACAGGAGCAAAGTATGACCACATTTCGCAGCAAGCTTCGCAACTTCTTATTTCCTCCGCACGGTTCCTCGCGTTGGATGTATATCATTCCTTACGCGCTCTTGAGCGCAATCATCGTTTCGCTGTTTGTGAGCGGAGCGTATGTTTGGGACTACACCAATTCCCCCGCGTTTTGCGGAACGTCTTGTCATACCATGCCGCCCGAATACGCGGCTTACGAGGTCTCGCCGCACGCGCGTATTTCCTGCGTGGAGTGTCACATCGGACGCGAATTTATTGGCAATCAAATTTTCCGCAAAGCGGGAGATATTCGACATGTGTTCGCGACGCTCTTCGTGACTTACGAATATCCCATCCGCGTTAAGAGTATGCGTCCCGCGCCTGAGATTTGCGAAAAATGTCACTCGCCCGCAAAATTCTCCGACGATAGTTTGCGAATCGCCACTCATTACAACAAGGATATGTCCGCTTCCAACACCTACTTGATTCTCAAAACGGGCGGCGGCTCAAAGCGCGAAGGGCTAGGGCGCGGCATCCATTGGCATATCGAAAATCCCGTCTATTATTATCCGACGGACGAAGAGGCGCAAACTATTCCTTATGTGAAAGTGGTCAAGGACGACGGCTCAGTCGTCGAGTATACGGATATTGAATCGAAGATTGCCCCTGCTTCCATTGACAAGAGTCAACTCAGGCAAATGGATTGCATCACTTGTCATAATCGCATCACGCATCGCGTTTACACGCCGGAAGAATCCATTGACAACGCGTTCACTTTAGATAAAATCGCCAAAGACGTCCCCGGCATTCGTCAAAAAGGAATCGAAGTCTTGCGCGGAAAATACGCGACCCAAGCAGAAGCGCTCAAAGCAATCGGCGAATTGGACGCCTATTACAAAGGCTCTTTCCCCGACTATTACTCGACGAATTCCGAAAAGATAAAACAAGCGATTGATGTGTTGCGGAAAATTTACTCAGATTCAGTTTTCATCGAACAGAAAGTGGATTGGAACTCGCATCCCACAAACGTCGGGCATATCAACTCGCCGGGTTGCTTCCGTTGCCACGACGGCAAACACTTGAACGCGGACAAGCAAGCGATTCGCCTCGAATGTAATTTATGCCATTCCGTTCCAGTCGTTTCGGGCAAAGACAGCATTGTTACGAACATCGAGATTAGTCGCGGCAAAGAACTGGAAACGCATCTCAATCCAAATTGGATTTCCATGCACAATCAAGTCTTTGGTCCTTCGTGTTCCAACTGCCACACGACGAAAGACCCCGGCGGCACAAGCAACACATCTTTTTGCTCAAACAGCGCTTGTCATGGAAGCGTATTCACTTACGCGGGTTTTAACGCGCCAGCTTTGCGCGAGATATTGAAAGCTCAATTGCCGCCTCCCGAACCGAAGTTGGAAATCCCCGTTGTACCAAACGCCCCAACTTATAAAAACTACGTTGGAATTCTTTTTGCCGTCAAATGCGCGGGCTGTCATTCCGAAGGCGCGACGGCTCCCAAAGGACTTGACCTTTCCTCTTATGCCGCCGCGATGAAAGGAAGCGAAAACGGCGCGGTGATTGTCCCCAATCATTCCGCGGATAGTTTGTTAATCAAAATTCAATCCGCCGACCACTTTAAGAATCTCACGCCTGAAGAATTGAAAGCGGTTAAGCAGTGGATTGACGCGGGGGCGGGGGAGAAGTGAATCAGTAATCAGTAATCAGTGAGCAGTGAGCAGAAAAAAGCGAGTCGTCCAAAAAGACGACTCGCTTTTTTCAATAGGACTTACGCAAGACGGCTTGCGCGATTTGCCCTCACCCTAGCCCTCTCCCGAAGGGAGAGGGGCCTCCCTTCCCCTTCGGGGGAAGGGTTGGGGATGAGGGAGCGTCTTGCGTAAGTCCTATTCAACCTTTAACTTTCAACCTTGAACCCTTCACCCCCAAACCTCCTCACGCAATTACGCCCTGCGTCTTTGGCTTGATAGAGGGCTTGGTCGGCGGCAAGCAGGATTTCTTCAACGCTGTTTCCGTCGGCGGGAAAAGAGGCGACGCCCGCCGAAAAAGTTACGCCAAACGTCGCGTCGTTGCATTCAATTTTTATTTTTGCAACAGATTTTCTCCATTGCTCGGCGCGTTCAAAAGCTTTTTGCGCGGATGTGTCGTGCAGGATAACAAAAAACTCGTCGCCGCCGTAACGACAAGCGACGTCTTCCGCGCGGCAATTGGCTTTAAGTTGTTCGCCTAAAATTTGGATGGCTTTATCGCCGCCCGTCAGATGCCCGTAGACGTCGTTAATTTTTTTGAGGCAGTCAAGGTCAAGGATGACGACGCTGATGGAGTATCCCTCGCGCACGGCGCGGGCGTATTCGCGCTTGAGCGTCTCTTCCAAATAATGGCGATTGTACAATCCCGTCAACGAGTCGCGGATGGCTTGCTCGCGCAAGGCGGCTTGCAAAGTTTGAATCTCGGTCAATCGCGCTTGTAAAATATCGTTGGTTTCTTGCAAATCCAATTCGGCTTGTTTGCGTTCGGTGAGGTCGGTGACGACGCCCGCCATTCTAACGGGCGCGCCTTTTTCGTCGCGTTCCACAACTTTGCCAACGCCGTATATCCATACATACCCCCCCGATTTTTTTATCATGCGATATTCGACAATAGAATATTCGCTTTGCCCGTGCAGATGTTTTTCCATAGTCTCGGCAACCGTTGGAAAATCATCGGGATGGACGATGTTCTTGAAAAAATCAAAGGCGGATTGAATTTCGTTTTTATCGTACCCGCTTAGCTCGCAATACTTTGGGCTGATATAGGCTGTGTCGTTGGCAATGTTCCAATCCCACCAGCCCATCCCCGAGCTGACCATAGCCAAAGATAAACGTTCTTGACTTTCGCGCAAGGCTTCTTCCGCCTGCTTGACCTCGGTGATCTCCTGTGAAATCACTTGAATTCCAACCGTGACACGCTCTTCGTTAATAAGCGGATGGTAAGATGAACGGAACCACTGGCTCCTCGTCGGCGCGCTGAATTTGGTCTCAAAAACTTCCGCTACGCCCGAAGCTAAAACGCGCCGCATGCGCTCGGTCACAATTGCGCCTTGTTCGGGACCAAATATTTCCAGCGCCGTTTCGCCAAGCGCATTCTCTGACGGAGTAAATTTTCGCGACAAACTATTTTGCAAAACGAGGCGGCATTCCGCGTCAAAAATTGAATTCGACGTGCCTGAATTTTCAAAGATTAACTGATATCTGGTTTCGCTCTCGCGCAAGGCTTCTTCCGCCAGTTTGCGTTCGGTGATATCGCGGAACGACCAAACCCTGCCGCTTATATTTGTCTCTTGCGCCATCGGACGCGATAATCTCTCAAACACCCTGCCGTCCTTGAAGCGCAACGTATCAAAACTTTCTGCGCTTGAGTTGTATAGTTCTTGAACCTTTTGAATAAAATGTTGCGGGTCAACCAATTGGTCGAGAACATATTGGAGAAGGACGGCGTCGTCTTTGCTATCCAACAGGGTTTGAGGAATCCGCCACATCTCGGCGAAACGGTCATTGGCGTAAAGCGTCTTATTTTCTTTGCTGACAGCTAGAATGCCGTCTGCGGTGGAATGTAGAATCACCTGTAATGTCGCTTCGCTTCTCCGCAACGCTTCTTCCGCCTGTTTGCGTTCGGTGACGTCGCGTTCCATCTCCGCGAAGAGGCGGCGGTTAACCGTCAAGAACAAACTGAACGTCAAGACGATGAACAGCGTTTGATACAGAAGCATCGCCAGCGTGTCAAACGCGCCCGATTTAAAGAAGTCGTTTTCGGGGGGCGCCGTCAAATTTGCGATAATCCGCCCAATGGAGATAAGACTGTAAGCCGCAAACACAAAACCCGTGTTGCGCGTGATGCGGCGCATGTCGGCGTCCGTTTTGCGAAGCATGAGCCACGCGCATTGAGAGCAGATAAAGACCAAGCCAAACGAGATGTTGATATTCCGCGCTTGCAGACTGGGTTGAACGTATAGAAAATAAGCGTGAACGGAAACAAACGCCGCCAGAAAAAAATAGTTATATTTGCGCGAAGCGGACTTGCCGACAAAACGCTCCAACCCCGTTAGTAAAAGAACGGTTCCCCCGATTACAAAAGTGTTGCTGACGACCATCGAGAAAAAATCAGGGATGACGCCGCGCAACGCGACCAGCGGCAACGCGACAAACTGCAAAATGAAATCTGCCAGCCAAAAATTAAGCCCGTTAAAGCGTTTGCGATTCTGAATCCATAGTTGCGCCATGACCGCCATGCACACGGCGTTGCTAACGATATAAATCAGAATAACGGTTTTCATGTCCAACATAACGCTTCCTTGTTTTCCCATGCCGCTTACGCTTGGACAAAGCGGGTTTTCGCCAAAAATTTATTTAACTAATTATAGTCAAAATACGGGCGTTTCCACCTGTCAAATGTAAGTTTTTTTTCGTTACCCGAACAACTACGAATTATGGAAACAACATAAAAGGTTATAAACCTAAACTCGCTTCAATGCTTTCCACCGCCTGCTTTGCCTCGGCAAGCCCGACGTTGTAAATTTCTCTATATACTTTTATCGCTTCAATCTTGCCGCCTTGCCTTAAGGCTTCGACGACTTTTTGGTTTGCGGGGTTGGGGTTATCTGAATATTCAATCCGCAGATATTTGTATAAATATTGCAAGCGGTCTTCCAGTTCCGCGACGCGCGAGCGCAAGGCGATAATTTCGGTTTCGGTTGTCATTTTTTCTCTCTCCTATTGTCCGCAGGTGAATCTTGCCAGCGCGTCTTCAAACAGCGCGGCGGTTGCTTCGGCGTGCGGGGCGTAAACTTTCCAGGCGAAGACGCGGTCTCCGCAGGTCCATGCGCCCGCGCCGCCGTAAGGTAGGATGGTGGCGGTGGATGTAATGGCGGTGTAGATCACATTCATCCCGCGCACGAGTTTGACGTCGGGATTGCCGACACGCGTATCCGCGCCATTGTTAACCATGAGGTCAAGCAAGAATTGCGGGTCGGCGACGCCGGGCGAGAGTTGCCAAATCATTTGGATATACAGGTCGCCTTTGACGGCGGCGATTACGCCCTGTTCGTATTTGCTTTGGGCGACGGGGTTTTTCTGCGCGCTGATATCGAAAAAAGCGACGTCGGCGGGATGCCCGACGCAGAATTTGTATTCGCAGAAAAAACCCGCGAGGTTGAATGGCGTCGGCGACGGATACGGCGTCAACGTGGGAGCTGGCGGCGCTTTTGGAAGCGCGACGAGCGTTGCGGAAACGGCTTGGCGAATCTGCTCATTGGGGTCGAGAGGCGCTTTTGGAGCGCAAGCCGCCGATAAAAATAAAAACAGAAGGAGATGTGGGGCGAGGCGTGACATGAATGTATTTTATCAAAGACTTTGGAATATCCCGCAATGCAATGAGCGCCTCGCCTTTTCTCAAATCTCAAAGGGTGTATAATATTTTTAGAAAATTTCACAATTGTTTTTAACACTGGAGGCAAAAATGTTTGTCGGTGAAAGAATGTCGCATCCCGTTATTCCGGTTTCTCCGGAAACGCCCATTAATGACGCGCTGGCAATGTTTAAAAAAGAACGCATTCGCCGCGCGCCGGTCATAAAAGACGGCAAAATGATCGGCATTGTTTCCGAGCGAGACTTGTTGAACGCTTCGCCGTCCCCCGTCACCAGCCTGAGTATTTGGGAAATTAACTACCTGATTAGCAAAGTGACCATAAAACAGGTGATGAGTAAAAACGTCAAAACCATTAACGCAGACGTTCCTATCGAAGAAGCCGCGCGGATTATGGCAGATTCAAAAATCGGCGGCATGCCCGTTCTGCGCTCAGGTAAAGTCGTCGGCATGATTACGGAGACCGATCTGTTCAAAATTCTCCTTGAGCTGATGGGCGCGCGCGCGCAAGGAATTCGGGCGACTGCGGTAATTGACGATACGCCGGGGCAGATCGCCAGAGTCACGAAAGCCATCGCGGACGAAGGCGGCAGTTTCGTTTCCTTCGGTCAGTTTTCAGGCGACGACCCGAGCGTAAAAATTATCGTCTTCAAAACGGCGGGAATCAAAAAAGACGACGTAAAAAAAGTTTTGTCGAAAGTTGTGAAAAAGATTTGGGATATAAGGCAGTGTTGACGACGAAATGAAACGCGCCCTAAACGATTGGAACTACGCCGACGCAACGCGGGCTATCCATGCACCCATAATATTCCTTCCCTGAATTTGCGCTTTCGCGATTGATGCGCAACACCATCATCTTGCCGCAGACTGGACAATGCGGCACAAAGTCGGCGGCGCTGTCAATGCGCAATAACGTCGTGGCGCCGATTTTTGTCAGCGCAACTTGAAAAAAAGAAACGACTTCAGATGGGTTGTATGATTCGCTGGACGGCACATGCACCAACGGCAATCCCGCGCCGACGAACAACTCTTCCGTAAATTTATCGCCCTCGCGCGCTTCTTTTTTTGAAATGGGGCGCACAATCTCCACGCCAAAAGCGGGCGCCAACGTCTGCGGGTCGCACAACAAAAAATCTACGTGTTTTCTGAAAAATTTATTGAAGAAATGCACGTTCTCGTTTGGGCGCACAATATAAAATATGTCGTTCAACGACACTTTCGGGCAAATCAAATATCGTTTTCCGACCAACTCTGTCAACGCGCGAAAAAGAGCCAGTTCTGTCGTGGTGAGAAAGCGTTCGCGCAATCTGTAGGGTAATCGCTGGGCGTCTGGTTTTTCTTCCGTCATGGATGTATTATAAATTAAGATGATGTTTAGAAGCAAGCCAGTTGAAATTGTCTGTTAACCCCAAGTAGAGCCGTCCCCTTTGCAAATGTGTTTCGAAGCATGGCAAAGTCAACCGAAAAAGAGAAAATAAAACCGTCGCGCCATGCCGCGCTTGAAAGTGCGCGTGAACTGACGATTTCGGGAGCAGAAAAAACTCGAAGTCAGAAAAATGCTTGATGCGTAGACTCTACACTTTACCCCGCCGCGCGGTGATGCGTTGCGCTACGCAGGGGAATATCGGCGACCAACCGTTGCGAGCGTCCGTCGCGCTCCAGTCCAATTTGAACGGAGTCGCTGTCAATCTCAATGTAATTTGAAATCGCCTTAAGCAGGTCGTTTTTCAACGCCTCCAATTGCGCCGGGGTCAAATCCGTGCGGTCATGGATTAAGACCAGTTGCAGACGTTCTTTTGCGCTTGAAGCGCTGCGCTTGCGCGAAAAAAATCCCATGTTACTTCCTCCCCGTCAGTTTTTGAAGTGCGCCCCACAAACCGCCTTGTTGTTCAAGTTCCATGAAAGGCGTCTCTTGACCTTGAATGCGCTTGGCAATGTTGCGGAAGGCTTGCCCCGCGCGACTCTTCGCGTCGGTCACAACGGGCGCGCCGCGATTCGAGCCGATGATGACGGTTTCGTCTTCCGGCACGACGCCAATCAATTCAATGCCGAGCAAATCCAACACGTCTGCGGCTGAGAGCATGTCGTTATTTTTAACCAACGTAATATTCAAGCGATTAAGGATTAGCGCCGGCGTTCCTTTTTCTTCCGCTTCGAGAATGCCGACCACGCGGTCTGCGTCGCGCACCGCGCTGACCTCGGGGTTAGTCACGACCAAAACGCGATCAGCGGGCGCGATGGCGTTGCGAAATCCGCGCTCGATGCCCGCCGGCGAATCAATCAGCACAAAATCAAAATCCGGTTTAAGATCTTTACAAATGCGATTCATGTCGGACGAGGAGACCGCGTTTTTATCGCGCGTCTGCGCGGCGGGAATCAAATACATTTCAGGATAACGCTTATCGCGGATCATCGCCTGTTTGAGTTTGCAACGCCCTTCGATGACGTCCACAATATCGTAGACGATGCGATTTTCAAGCCCCATCACCACGTCGAGATTGCGCAAACCAATATCGCCGTCAATGCAAACGACTTTTTTCCCGTCCATCGCCAGAGCGTTGGCGAGGTTGGCGACGGCGGTGGTTTTTCCCACGCCGCCTTTTCCTGAGGTAACGGTAATTACTTGAGCTGTCATTATTAATTCCTAATAAGTTAGTGTTCGCTGAAAAAAACAATGTAAACGCGAAGGTCGCTAAGAGCGCGAAGGAAACGCCATTTATTAACCTTCGTGTCCTTTGTGTTTAAATTCGGCGATTAGTCCGCGCGCCAGAGTTCGGCTTGCAGACGTCCCTCGCTATTAATGCTGGCGACTTCAGGCTTTGGATTTTTTTGCGGCTTGAGCGTCGCCGAGGCTTCGTCCGCAATGCGAATTTGAGTGGCGGAAAGATCGAGAGCGCAAATCGTCGCCGCGCGATCTCCTTTTGCGCCCGCGTGAATCATGCCGCGTACGCGCCCCCACACGATAACGCTACCCTCCGCGACAATTTCCGCGCCCGCGTTAACGTCGCCCATCACCACAACGTGACCGGGAAATTCAACGCGTTTCCCAGAGCGCAGAGTCTTGTTGATGAACAAAGCGGTATCCTCTGAAACATCCGCCGGTCTTTGCTCTTCGGGTCGGGGCTTAGAAATGCGCGTCGCCAAGCCCAGCAATTGCGCGGTGTGTTCCGTCGTCGGCGATTCGCTTATGACCGCCCACAAAGTCACGTTTCGCTCTGAAAGCTGGTCGCGCAACTCAACGAGGTCGTTAACCTTTAACGTTTGCGAGCCGACGTCAAGCGCCAGCCGCGCGCCTTGAAAAAACGAAGAGCGCTCGTTGATTTGGGCGAGTAAGGCGACGCGCTGGTCTTCCCATGCCGCGTCTGAAAATGTGGCGAGAAGCCCGTCGCGGATTCCTTTAATTTTGACGAGCGAGGCAGTTGGCTCCATAGGCAATGATTACGCTGGATTATACCTGACGCTTTGCGTAAAATGGACGAGCGCAATTGAGTTGAAACTTTGAATTTGATAGCTAAAAAAAATTATTGTCTTGTCGTCGGGTTTTTGGCGGCGTCAATCGCCTTCATCTCAAAATAAGCTTGAATAACGCGAGACACAATCGGGGCGGCGACGCTGGCGCCCTCGCCGCCGTGATAGGCAAACGCCATCACAATAATTTCAGGGTCTTCATAAGGAGCGTACGCCAAAGTCCACGAGTGCGTGGGCCACCTGCCAAAATCGCATTGATTAGCGGCGCGCGCGACGTCGTCGCAGTATTCGGCGGTTCCCGTTTTGCCCGCCACCGCAATGGGAAAATCCTTAAAGACTTTACGAAGAGTGCCAAACAAGGGGTCGGTCACCGCCAAGCGCGTCCCGGCGCGCACCGCCGCAATAGATTCAGGCTGAATGATTTTCAAATCGTTTTCGTTTAGGCTGCAATAGCCGTCGCCGCAGGAATAGCCTTTGACGAGGGGCGTAACCGTAACGTCCCATTTCATGTTGGGAGTGAACGGAGAAATTTGATAGCTGCCCGGAGTTTGGGAGCTGGTCGCCGTAAAATCTTTGGGGTTGAACCACATCGGAATCACTTTGCCGTCGCCGTTCGTCACTTCTCGAACAATGGTCGGTTGCATCAATTTTCCATTATTTGCGACGGTTGCGCCAGACATTAAAACTTGTAAAGGCGTGGCGAGAACGTATCCCTGTCCAACGCTGGCGATGTAGGTGTCGCCGGTAGACCAGTTTTCGCCGGTGTTAATGCGCTTCCACTGCGGGGAGGGAATCAAGCCGCTTGCCTCGCCCAGCAATTCAATTCCCGAAGCGCGGTCATATCCAAGCGCGCGCGCGTACTCGCCGAGACGTTCAATGCCCAACCCTTGTTTAATCTCGTCTCCATAGCCGCCGCCAAGTTTATAAAAACAGACGTTGCTCGAATAGGCGATGCAATGCAAAAAATCTATTTGCCCAAAGCCTTCCGGTTTTGTGTCAAAGATCCAATCTACGAAGGGACGCGTATTCAGACCGGTGCAAATATCGTTGGGATTAAATTTTTCGCATAAATCCAATTTGCCGGGCGCGTCAATCACCGTATTCAAATCCACCACATGCTCGTTGATCGCGCCGGTCGCGGTGGACAACTTGAAGACCGAACCCGGCGGAAATTCCGCTGAAATGGCGTTGTTCAACAATGGGTGGCGCGGGTCTTGGCTCAACTGCTCGTAATAATAGGCGGGAATAAAACGCGCAAAACGATTATTCTCGTAAGTCGGGTAGGAAACCATCGCAAGAATTTCGCCGGTCTTCGGGTTCATGGCAATCACCACTCCGCTTGAAATGCGGATTTTTCCAAAAAATGTATTCCAATAATCAATCTCTTTGATTAAAGAAGCCTCCGCCACAGCCTGCAAACGCGTGTCAATCGTGAGATAAACGTTGTTGCCCGGCTTGGCGGCAATCGGCGGCTCAAGGTTGCGAATCTCCTGTCCCGCGACGTCGATTTGCGCCACGCGCAAACCGTTCCTGCCCGCGAGAACGTCTTGCAAAGAGGCTTCCACGCCCGAATAACCGATCTTATCGCGGTTGGGGATAAAACCTTGCGCGCGCAATTCTTTTTCCAGCGACGCGGGGATTGGACCTAAGAAGCCAATCAAATGGGAAGTCAGCGCGCCGGTTGGGTAGTCGCGGATCGGTTCAATCTCAATCGTGACGCCGGGCCAATCCACCGATTTTTCCTCCACCCGGCGCGCAATTTCGGTGGAGACATTGCACTTAATTTTTACTGGACTGTAAGGCGCGATCGTGTCTTGCAAGGCGACCAGTTGGGTAATGCCTGGACCTGGCACGCATGGACCAAAAAGTTTAGCCGCTTTCAGCAAGACTTCATCGTCCACCCGCCCGCCCACTGGAACGCCAATCAGGTCTGAGAGTTCGCGGTAAATGCGTTGAATATCCGAATCGTCGTCCGGCAGACTGGCGGGGGTAATCACGATATTGTAAGAAGCCAGATTGCGCGCGAGGATATATCCATTGCGGTCATAGACGATTCCGCGCGGGGCGGCGACGCTGACTTCATGGGTGTAATTATCAACCGCGCGCGCCGTCCAATTTGCGCCCTGAAGCGCTTGCAGATTAATCAGCCTAAAGAGGAGCCCCGCAAAGACCAAAGCCGCGACAACATAGATCGAAGCGAGACGCCAGGTCTCAAAACGCGGACGCTGAACGGAACCAGAACTCATTCATACTCCTCGGCGGGATAAACCCAACGCGCCAGATCGCGCATGAACATATAGATCGGAATTGAAAACAACATATTGAGCAATAAGCTCGGCAAGGCAATTAATCCAACGACGTCGGCGAATAAAAAAGGCGCGCCTAAAATTCGCAAAACGATAAAAGATAATAAGTGCATAAACAAGGAGCCAATGAAGACGACGCTAAACATCGCCAACAGCGGAGCCTGCCACACGCGCTTTTGCAGCGTTTGCGCCGCAAAAACAATCGCAAAATAACCCAGCGCCCAAACCAGCCACGGCAGACTTGAGACAAATCCGAGCATGATGCAAACCAGCGTCGTCCAAAGCCATGCGGATTTTACGCGCTCTTGCAACGCCCATGCCGCAATGATGAGCAACGGTAAATCGGCGTAACCTGAAAGTAATTTAATCTGGCTAATCACGGAGGCTTGAAGCATAACCGCCAGAGCCAGCAATGGAAACGCGATAATATTTCGCATGTCAAATCATTCGACGAGAGTTTACGGCACAAGCGGGGAAATATCTACGGGACGGAAGTTGGTAATGACCAGAACAATTTCAAGGCGGGTAAAATCCACTGCGGGTTGAACCGTCGCTTGTTGAAACAATTCAAATTCAAGTTTACGAATGGTCACGACCTGTCCGATGATGAGGTTAGACGGATAACCGCCGCCCAAGCCCGACGTTAAAATGAGGTCGCCCGCTTCAATCGTTTTGTTTTGCGAGATCATACCCAACGAGACGTCGCCCGTGACAGAGCCGAGCGCCATCGCGTCCGTTGCGGCGTTTTGCAAAAAAACATTAATGGCGGAAGAGGGGTCGGTGATCAGTTGGACGCGCGCGGCGTCCGCGATAACGGCGTCTACGCGCCCAACCAAGCCTTGATTGGTGACGACGGGCATTCCACGCCGAATATCGTCGTTTGAGCCGCGATTGATAATAATGTAATGTAAAAAGGGACTTGGATCGCGCCCAATGACCGCCGCGGCTTTGTAAGTGCTTTCAGGGTTTGAACGCGAGAATTTCACCAGCGCGGCTAAAATCTCAGTCTCGTTTACGCGCTGTTGCAATTCGATCACTTGCGTTTGCAATTGCGAGACTTGCGCTTCCAATTCGGCGTTGCGCGTTCGCAAAGAAACGAGGTCGCGCGGCGCGGTAAAAAAATCTTGAAAGCTAAGATAGCGAGAGGAGATCCACGTTTGAACTTCAATTAAGACGGAACTGAATTGTCCGGATGCGGAACCAAAAAAGCCGCCAAGGGCTAAGGCAAGAATCCCCCCGACCACCAGAAGAATAATCGTAGTTTGTAAAGAACGGGAGTTCATATTTTATAAAACCCGATAGGTTTGCGAACGCCCTCGATTAACAAAAAATTCATTCCATGCGCGCGGCTGCTTGTCGCGGCGCGCGGATCAGGTTTGCGGTTGTTAGGGAAGATGGCGAGTGCTGCCGCGTTCCAAGCCAACCAAGTAACGTCCGAGCGTTGGCAGGTCTTCAAAAATCATCGCCGCGCCGCGCGCGACGCAAGTTAGCGAATCCTCGGCAACCCAGACGCGTAATTTCAATTCGTCGGTGAGCCGATCCGCCAAACCTTGCAAGAGCGCGCCGCCGCCGGCGAGACAAATGCCCACGTCCATTAAGTCCGCGACGATTTCGGGCGGAATTTCGTCCAGCGCGTCGCGCACGGTGTCAATGATGACTTGCACCGAGCCGGAAAGCGCCTCGCGGATTTCGACGGAAGAGACTTCAACGGTTTCGGGCAAGCCGGTGACCAAGTTTCGCCCGCGCACTTCCATCGTTTTTTCCGGGTGCAATGGGTACGCCGAACCGATTTGCCATTTCACTTGCTCGGCGTTGCCTTCGCCGATGAGCAGATTATATTTATTGCGAAGATACTGCGTAATATCCTGATCCATCTCATCGCCCGCCGCGCGGAGCGAACGGGAAACGACAACGCCGCTCATGGATAGCACGGCGACTTCGGTTGTGCCGCCGCCGATGTCCACCACCATCGAGCCGCGAATCTCTCCGATGGGCAAACCAGCGCCTAGCGCCGCCGCGATCGGCTCTTCAATCAACATGGCTTGACGCGCGCCTGAAGCCATCACAGCGTCGTACACCGCTCGTTTTTCCACTTCGGTTACGCCGGTAGGCAAGCCGATAATTACGCGCGGACGCGGCAATGGCACCATGCTCTGTTCATGCACTTTGCCGATGAAATATTCAAGCATCACTTGGGTCACGTCAAATTCCGCGATGACGCCGTCGCGAATCGGACGCACGACTATGACGTTGCCCGGCGTTCGCCCAACCATTTCCTTTGCCTCTAGACCAATCGCCAAAGGCTGTCGTAATTTCTTATCAACAGTGACCCATGAAGGCTCATTAATTACAATCCCCTTTCCACGAACGTGAACAAGCGTGTTGGCTGTGCCGAGGTCTATGGCTATGTCCAGAGAAAAAAGGCCTAGCAGCCAGTTAATAGGGTTGAAGGCCAAAATAAAGCTCCTAAGTAGAGTGTCATGCGAAAAAAGGCTTTCTCGCCTATTATACCATGAGCCCATCAGTCACAAGTTAAGCGCCTCAACATCCTGTCAAGGATTTTGGGGCATTTCGGGTAAACTTCGCGGCATGAGCGAAGAAAAACAACCCCGAAAAGCCAGCAGCGTTCGACATACTCGCGC
>Ga0315281_10002182_pt1 | contig 29059 bp, 29 predicted proteins | sample YL17G07_0_MG_FD_204540 | JGI IMG/M metagenome (GOLD analysis project Ga0315281, IMG submission 204540) | Sediment microbial communities from Yellowstone Lake, YNP, Wyoming, USA - YL17G07_0 | ecosystem: Environmental > Aquatic > Freshwater > Lake > Sediment | place: USA: Wyoming | collected...
TCGTGGCGCGCGGCGGCAAGTTGGCGAATTATGCCGAATACTCAGGCGATCCGCCCGACTGGGCGGTTGAAGTGTTGACCGATAAGGTCTGCTCGTTGCCTGGGATCAAGAACATCATCGTCGGCGGGGCGATTGCCAATTTCACCGACGTGAAGAAGACGTTCGGCGGCATCATCAATGGATTCCGCAAGGCGAAGTCCGAAGGCAAGCTCAAAGGCGTCAAGATCTGGGTACGTCGCGGTGGCCCGCGTGAGAAGGAAGGGCTCGATGCGATGCGCGCGCTAAAGGATGAAGGGTTCGACATCAACGTCTTCGACCGCAACACGCCGCTGACCGATATCGTCGATAAGGCGCTTCAGAAGAATTGATGAATTGGTGATTGGGCGATTTCGAGATTTATCGGCGTGAAAATCACCAAATCTCCAAGTCAATAATTCACCAAATTCGGTAGAAGGGGAGATCCCGATGAGTATCCTGGCCAACAAAGATACCTATGTGGTCATTCAGGGAGGCGTCGCAGGCGTGAACGCCGCGCGCCGGATGGCCGAATTCTGCTACCTGATTAAACGCTCGCTGAACGTCCTGGCCTTCGTCTATCCGCCTGACGCCGGGAAGACACACGAGATTCCCTATGGCAGCGGCTTGGTGGCCGTTCCCATCTATAAGACGGTCTCAGAGGCAACCCACAACCATCCCCAGATCAACACCAGCCTTGTCTACATCGGCGCAGATCGGGCGATGAAGGGTGGGATGGAAGCCTTGGACGATCCGCACATCAAGGTGGTCTCCATGATCACCGAGGGTGTGCCGGAAAAAGATGCCAAGATCCTGGGCCGTCATGCGACCAAGCTCGGCAAGGTATTTAACGGTCCTTCATCGATTGGGATTGTGTCAGCCGGCTCCTGCCGATTGGGTGTCATCGGCGGCGCCTTCGACAACTTGGTGCTGTCGAAGCTCTACCGTGAAGGTTCGTTCGGGGTCATCACCAAGTCAGGCGGCCTCTCCAACGAAATTATCTGGATCTGTTCACAATTCGCTGACGGCATCACGACGGCCATCGGAATCGGTGGGGATACCTATCCAGGAACCGACTATGTCAGCTATCTCGAAATGTTTGAGAGCGATCCACAAACGAAGGCGGTCATCATCGTCGGCGAAATGGGAGGCGATCTCGAAGAGCGGGCGGCCGAATGGTACGGAGCTAAGAAGCGGCGTGTGAAGTTGCTGGCCGTCGTCTCCGGCTTCTGTCAGGAAAGTTTGCCGAAGGGGATGAAGTTCGGCCATGCCGGTGCGAAGGAAGGTCTGAAGGGCGAAGGGTCGGCCCGTTCAAAGTCCGATGCCCTTAAGAAGTCCGGCGCGATTGTGCCAGCGACGTTCGGCGCCTTGGGCCCCGCGATCAAGGAGACCTATCAAGAACTGTTGAAATCAGGCCAGGTCAAGGAGCCGGTTGAACCGGCTGTGCTGCCGAAGCTGCCGAAAAGTATCGAAGAAGCCATGAAGGCCGACGAAGTCATGGTGGCCCCGCTGATCCGCACCACGATCAGCGACGACCGCGGTGAAGAACCCTGCTACGACGGCTACCCCGCTTCCGAACTCATCAACAAGGGCTATGAAATTCCTCACGTCATCGGCCTGTTGTGGGACAAGCGACTGATCTCCAAACAGGAAGCCGAAATCGTCAAGCGCATCATGATGCTCTCAGCCGACCACGGCCCTTGCGTGAGCGGCGCCTACGCCACGATTCTCGCGGCCTGCGCCGGCATCGGTCTATCCCAGTCGGTCGCGGCCGGCATGATCATGATCGGTCCTCGGTTTGGTGGAGCGGTGACGGATGCCGGTCGCTGGTTCAAGTATGCCGTCGATCACAAGATGTCCGTCGATGAGTTTCTCACCTATATGAAGAAGAACGTCGGTCCGGTGCCGGGGATCGGTCATCGTGTCAAGAGCCTGCGTAATCCGGACAAGCGAGTGAAAGAGCTGGTCGGATACGTCAAGAGCTTGGACATCAAGACACCCTGCCTCGACTTCGCCTTGCAAGTGGAGCAAGTAACAGCAGTGAAGAAGGATAACCTGATTTTGAACGTGGACGGAACGATGGCGGCGGTGCTCGTCGATATCGGATTTCCGGTCGACAGTTTGAACGGCTTCTTCATCCTTTCACGCACGATCGGGTTGATCGGACATTGGGTGGACCAGAAGCGCCAGGATAGCCGCTTGATCCGGCTGTTCGATTATCTGGTAAATTATGCGGTGCCTAAGCGGCGCGAAGTTCCGCCGTTGAAATAGCTATCAGCCATCAGCGCTCAGCTCATGCTGACTGCTGAAAGCTGACGGCTGTGAGCTTTCAAGGAGAACAATCATGTCGATGGATCTTGCCAAGAACCTCTACGCGAAGATGCCGGATGTGTTTGCCAAGGCCAGGAAGAAATTCGGTCGTGGCCTGACGTTGGCGGAGAAGGTACTGGTTTCACACGCGGACAATTTCGACACCCAGACGTGGGAGCGCGGGAAGGCGATGTTGGCGCTACGTCCGGATCGTGTGGCGATGCAGGATGCAACGGCCCAGATGGCCATGTTGCAGTTCATGCAGGCTAACAAGGCACAAGCGGCCGTGCCGAGCACCATTCATTGCGACCACTTGATCCGTGCCGAGATGGGTTCTGAAAAGGACCTGATCCGCGCGGTGGATGAGAACAAGGAAGTCTATAATTTCCTCGCTTCGGCGGCGAAGAAGTACGGCATTGGCTTCTGGAAGCCGGGAGCCGGAATCATTCACCAAGTCGTGTTGGAGAACTATGCGTTCCCTGGCAGTTTGATCATCGGCACCGACTCTCACACGCCGAATGGAGGCGGGCTTGGCGGATTGGCCATCGGTGTCGGTGGGGCCGACGCAGGCGAAGTGATGGCCGGCCTGCCATGGGAAGTCCTCCATCCGAAACTGATCGGCATCCACCTGACCGGCAAGTTGAGCGGTTGGGCCTCGCCAAAGGACGTGATTTTGTATCTTTGCGGTTTGCTCACGGTGAAGGGTGGGACGAACAAGATCGTCGAATACTTCGGGCCCGGTGCGGAAACCATCAGTGCGACCGGTAAGGGAACGATCTGCAACATGGGCGCGGAGCTGGGCGCCACGACGTCGGTATTTCCCTTCGACCAGAAGATGGTCGCCTATCTGAACATCACGGATCGGGCTGATCTGGCCAATCTTGCGATCGCCAACAAGCAATTGCTCGTGGCGGACCCCGAGGTCGCTCAGTCGCCTGAGAAGTATTACGATCAGATTGTCGAAGTCGATTTGTCGACGCTCGAGCCCCACGTCGTCGGGCCCCATACACCGGACCTCGCCAGGCCGATTTCCAAGATGGCGGCGGAAGCCAAGGAGAAAGGCTATCCGGTCGAACTCAAGGCGGCCCTCATCGGAAGCTGCACCAATTCATCCTACGAAGACATCAGCCGTTCGGCCCACATCGCCCAGCAAGGGTTGAAAGCCGGGCTCAAAGCGAAAGCTTCGTTCCTCGTGTCCCCTGGCTCCGAGCGCATTTATCATACGATGAAGCGCGACGGGTTCTTGGAGACATTTGAAAAGTTAGGCGGGACGGTGCTGTCGAATTCCTGTGGCCCCTGCATCGGACAGTGGAAGCGGGCCGATGGCGTGAAGGGGAAAGCGGACTCGATTGTCAGTTCCTTCAATCGCAATTTTCCAGGCCGCAACGACGGCATCAACGAAACCTTGTCGTTCCTTGCCAGCCCGGAAGTGGTGACGGCATACGCCATCGCCGGCGATCTGGGCTTCGATCCCGTGCACCAGACGCTCAAGGGCGCAGATGGGAAAGAATTCAAGTTCCAACCTCCGGTGGGCGAAGAGCTTCCGGCCAAGGGTTTTGCGAAGGGGGAGGAAGGGTTCGTTGCGCCGGCCGCGAGCGGCGAGGGCTTGACCGTCGAAGTTCCGCCGACCAGCGAGCGACTACAACTATTGCAGCCCTTCCCGCGTTGGGATGGCAAGGACTTCGAGAAACTTCCGCTCTTGATCAAGACCAAGGGCAAGACGACAACCGATCACATTTCTCCAGCCGGTCCCTGGCTCAAGTTCCGCGGTCATTTGGACAAGATCAGCGACAATATGTTTCTGGGGGCGAACAATGCATTCTTCCCCGAGCCAGGCAAGGGCACGGATGTCTTGACGGGCGAAACGGGGCTCACCATGGCCCAGATCGCCCGCCGGTACAAGGCCAAGGGAATCGGATCTATCGTAGTTGGGGATGAGAATTACGGCGAGGGTAGCAGCCGCGAACATGCGGCCATGTCGCCGCGGTTCCTCAATGTGAAAGTGGTGCTCACCAAGAGCTTTGCCCGTATTCACGAGACGAATTTGAAGAAGCAGGGGATCTTGGCGTTGACGTTCGCTGACCCGAAGGATTACGAGAAGATTGAGCAACAGGACCGCATCAGCGTCACGGGGCTCAGCAGTCTGGCTCCTGGCAAACCGGTGCAAGTGACGATACACAAGCCGGATGGCACAGCGCTCACCATCCAGGCGAACCACAGCATCACCGAGCAACAGATTGCGTGGTTTAAGGCCGGTTCGGCGTTGAATGCGCTGAACTAACAAGAAGTTGAAAGAGGAAAAATCATGACCACCACAACATCAAAAATAATCTATACGAAAACCGATGAAGCGCCGGCTCTGGCCACCTATTCGTTCCTTCCCATCGTTGCGGCTTTTACCAAGGCGGCCGGTGTATCGGTGGAATTGCGAGACATCTCTCTGGCCGGGCGTATTATCGCCTTGTTCCCCGATTACCTGACACCACAGCAGAAGCAGGCGGACGATCTGGCTGAGTTGGGGGCGCTGGCCAAGACGCCGGAAGCCAATATCATCAAGCTCCCCAACATCAGTGCCTCGCTGCCCCAACTGCAAGCGGCCATCAAGGAGTTGCAGAGCCAGGGCTATAAGCTACCCGAGTACCCTGAAAATCCGAAAGACGACAAAGAGAAAGACATCAAGGCCCGCTACGACAAAGTGAAAGGCAGTGCCGTCAATCCGGTGCTGCGTGAAGGCAATTCCGATCGCCGTGCGCCGCTGTCCGTGAAGGCCCATACCAGGAAACACCCGCATAAGATGGGAGCCTGGAGTCCGGACTCCAAGACGCATGTCGCCTATATGAAGGGTGGAGATTTCTTTTCCAATGAAAAGTCGATGACGACGACTGCGGCGACCGATGCCAGGATCGAGTTTGTCGGCCAGGATGGCAAAACCACGGTGCTCAAGCCGAAAGTGGCGTTGCAGGACGGGGAGGTCATCGATGCGACATTCATGAGCAAGCGGGCCTTACGCCAGTTCATCGAGGAGCAGATCGAAGATGCCAAGAAGCAGGGGGTCTTGTTCTCGATCCACTTGAAGGCCACCATGATGAAGATCTCGGATCCCAAGATCTTCGGTCATGCCGTGACGGTGTATTATAAGGACGTCTTTGAAAAGCACGGCGAGACGCTCGAAAAGCTGGGCGTGGATCCGGACAACGGGCTTGGCGATCTCTACGCGAAAATCAAGGCGTTGCCGGACGATCAGCGAGCGGCGATCGAAGCCGACATCCAAGAGGTCTACAAGAAGCGGCCTCCCATGGCGATGGTGAATTCCGACAAGGGGATCACCAACCTGCATGTGCCCAGCGACATCATCATCGACGCCTCCATGCCGCCGGTCATTCGTGACAGCGGCAAGATGTGGGGGCCTGACGGTAAGCTGGCGGACACCAAATGCGTGATCCCGGATGCCAGTTACGCGCCGGTCTATCAAGAGGTCGTGAACTTCTGCAAGAAGCATGGTGCGTTAGATCCGAAGACGATGGGCAGCGTACCCAACGTCGGTCTCATGGCGCAGGCAGCGGAGGAATACGGCTCGCACGACAAGACGTTCAAGGTGCCGGGCAACGGCACGATGCGTGTGGTGGATGCCTCAGGGAAGACGCTGCTGGAACATCGTGTAGAAGAAGGGGACATCTGGCGGATGTGCCAGGTCAAGGATGCGCCGATTCAAGATTGGGTCAAGCTGGCGGTGAATCGCGCGAAGGCCACCGGAGCCCCGGCGATTTTCTGGCTGGACAAGGCCAGAGCGCACGATGCGCAATTGATTACGAAGGTCGAACGCTATTTGAAAGATCACGATACGCAGGGTCTCGATATTCGGATCATGACTCCGGCAGAAGCGACCAGGTTGTCGCTGGAGCGGATCAAAGAGGGGAAAGATACGATTTCCGTCACGGGGAATGTCTTGCGCGATTATCTTACGGACCTGTTCCCGATCCTCGAAATCGGGACTAGCGCCAAGATGCTCTCAATCGTTCCATTGCTGAACGGTGGCGGCCTCTTCGAGACCGGTGCGGGAGGGTCTGCCCCGAAGCACGTGCAACAATTCCAAGAGGAAGGCTATTTGCGATGGGATTCGCTGGGTGAATTCCTGGCGCTGGTGCCATCCTTGGAGCATCTGAGCAAAGTCTCCAACAATCCGTCAGCAAAGATTTTGGCGGATACGCTCGATAAGGCCAACGGCAAATTCCTGGAGGGCAATAAGTCTCCGGCCAGAAAAGTGGGCGAGATCGATAATCGCGGGAGCCATTTCTATCTGGCGTTGTACTGGGCGCAAGCATTGGCCGCGCAGACCGACGACACGAAGCTCCAAGCGCGGTTTGCTCCGATCGCCAAACAGCTGGCAGAGAATGAAGCCAAGATTACGGCTGAGTTGCTTGCCGCCCAGGGCAAGCCAGTCGATATGGGCGGGTATTATCATCCCAACGACGAAAAGACAACGAAGGCGATGCGTCCCAGTCCGATCTTGAATGCGATTGTGGACGCGATTGCCTAGGAAAGCCGTCAGCGGCCAGCTGTCAGCGATTAGCCGATGGGAAATCCGAAGGCTGATAGCTGATGGCTGAGAGCTGATAGCGGATTATGGAGACCATGGCCCAAGAAGATACCAACATTATCGATCAGCCGGAAGTCCTCCGGCACAAGATGGTCACGGTCGAGATTGCCGGCAAAAAGTATGAAGTGCCGGAGGGAGTCACGGTCATTAAGGCTCTGTGGTACTCGGGCCAAGAAGTTGTCCGTGGGGCCGGTTGTCTTGGCGGATTCTGCGGTGCCTGCGCGGCCTACTATCGGACTAAGGACGACCCTAAAGTGAGAACGTGTTTGGCCTGCCAAATGGCGGTGCAAGACGGCATGTCGATCACGATGATGCCGCCGTTCCCGGCCCGGAAGGCCACCTACGACATTCAGACGCTCAAAGATCCGAAACAAGACCTCTTCAACCTCTATCCTGAAGCGCCGCTTTGCAGAAACTGCAACGCCTGTACCGAAGCCTGCCCTCAGCAGATCGACGTGCGGGAGGGAGTCTGGAAGGCCGTGTTCGGCGACTTCAAGAGCGTTTCTGAAATGTTCATGGACTGTGTGATGTGCGGCATGTGCACGCCGGTCTGCATAGCGGACATCGCTCCCAATCTCGTGGCCCTCTATGTGAGCCGGGCGCAGGGGGCTCATTTTACCGAAAAGCCGCTGGGTCTGGATGTGCGCATCAAGGAAATCCAAGACGGCCGTTTCAACGACGAGTGGGCCAAGATCCTCAAGATGACCGAAAAAGAACTGGCCGATCACTGCGCAACTGTGAAATAGCCCGATAAGCGGTCAGCCATCAGCTTCTGGAATTGAGGCAGAAGTTGAATACTGAACGCTGGTGGCTGAAAGCAAATTCATGGACATCCACGCCCTTCAACAGATCGTGCACCAAACTCGGGATGCTCGACGCAAGCAGGTCCTTCCCAAGTTCTCTCCGGCGGATTGCGACCAACTGATCCACAAATATCATCCGGATTATCGTGAGCGAGCCTATCGGCCGATACGCTTCGGTCCCAATGGCGGGGAAAAGACGGTGGTCGAGTTGGCGGCATTGCTGGAGGGCGACAGCCCCGTCGCCGACGAGTTCGATCTGACGGCTGACTACACGACCGATGTTCTGGTCGTGGGCGGCGGCGGTGCCGGCTGTGCGGCGGCGCTCCATGCTCATGCGGCGGGCGCCAAGGTCATCCTGGCAACGAAGCTCCGCCTCGGAGACTCCAATAGCGTAATGGCCCAAGGGGGCATGCAGATCTCTGTCGCGCCGGAGGACTCGCCCGTCACGCACTTCGTGGATACGCTGAAGGGCGGCCACATGCAGAACGACCATCAGCTGCTCAAGGTGATGGTCGAGGAAGGCCCCTCGATTGCGAAATGGCTGTTGAGCCTGGGTGTGCTGTTCGATCGCGACGGGGACGGCAACCTCCATGTGAAGAAAGGCGGCGGGAGTTCGAAGCCGCGCCTCCTGACCTGTTCAGACTACACCGGCCTTGAAATCATGCGGGTGCTCAAGGACGAGGTACTGAATCAGAACATCCAGCTGCTTGAATTTTGTGCTGCGGTCGAGCTGACGAGTGATGAGAGGGGGAACTGCACCGGCGCGATCTTCAAAGACCTCGACAACCAGCGCCATGTTGTCGTGGCAGCCAAGTCTGTCATTCTGGCGACCGGTGGCATCGGTCGGCTCCACATTCAGGGATTTCCAACCAGCAATCATTACGGTGCGACCGGCGATGGGCTCTGCCTGGCCTACCGGATGGGCGCCAAACTCATGCACATCGATACGTTCCAGTATCATCCCTCCGGTGCCGTCTATCCTGAACAGCTCATCGGGGCTTTGGTCACGGAGGGTATCAGATCCGAAGGCGGACATTTAGTCAATGCGAAGGGTGAACGATTCGTCAACGAATTGGACACCCGCGACGTCGTCTCCTCTTCGATTATCCGGGAGTGTGAAGAGGGGCGCGGCATCCGCACGATGTCCGGGCGCATCGGCGTCTGGCTCGATACCCCGCTCCTCGATGCCGAACATGGCCCCGGCACCTTGGAGAAGCATTTCCCTGCGATGGTGCTGCAGTTCGAACGATTTGGGATCGATATCAGTAAAGATCCTGTGTTGATCTATCCGACGCTGCATTACCAGAACGGCGGGGTGAAGATCGATACCAATTCAGAAACCAATGTGAAGAATCTCTTCGTCGCGGGCGAAGCGTCCGGCGGATTGCACGGACGGAACCGCTTGATGGGTAATTCCCTCCTCGATCTCATGGTCTTTGGCAAGCGATCCGGGCTGACGGCTGCGGCTCGTGCTGCCGCTATTCCGCAAGGGAAGTTGACGGTTGGGCATCTGAAGGGATTCCGCGCCGAGGCCAAGAAACACGGCAGTTCGAATGGGATTGTGTCACCCATGATTCTGCCGGCATATACAAGAAAAGAATAGCGCGACAGGCGCGAAGCGCGAGACAGGCGAGAGGTGGTAGGAGATCCCACTAGTCCCGCCATTCACGCATGTCTCGCTCGTCACGCAGAAGGGGAAATATGAACGTTCATGAGTTTCAGGCGAAGCAGTTGTTCGGGCAGTTCGGGGTTCCGGTTCCTCGCGGGAAAGAGATTGTTTCGCCCGAGGCGGGAGCGGCATGGGCGGAGGAACTGAATACCCCCGTGTTTGTCGTCAAGGCGCAGATCCATGCAGGCGGCCGAGGCAAGGCCGGCGGCGTCAAGATTACGAAGGACAAGGCGGCAATTCCAGGCCTGGTCAAGGAATTGATCGGCAAGACCCTCGTCACCCACCAGACCGGTCCAAAGGGGCGGGAGGTGCGGCGATTGCTGATCGAAGAAGGGGCCGCGATTGCGAAGGAATTGTATGTGAGTCTCCTCGTCGATCGGGATAGTGGATGGCCCGTGTTTATCGCGAGCACGGAAGGCGGGATGGAGATCGAAGTCGTCGCCGCCAACACGCCGGAGAAGATCATCCGGGAATCGATCGACCCGGCTGTTGGGTTTCAACCGTACAACGGACGAAACATCGCCTTCGCACTCGGACTTCCTGCCATGGAACCGGCCGTCGTGAATCCTTTCATTCAGATGCTCGGGAACCTCTATCGCCTGTTTATGGAGAAGAATGCGGCGATGGTGGAGATCAATCCGCTGGTCATCACGGCCGACAAGAAACTGATTGCGCTGGACGGGAAGGTCTCGTTCGACGACAACGCGTTGTTCAGGCATGCCGATGTGCAGCAGATGCGGGACCTCCACGAAGAAGACCCGCTCGAGATCGAAGCAGGAGAAAATAATCTGAACTACGTCAAGCTCGACGGCAACATCGGCTGCATGGTGAACGGCGCGGGCCTCGCTATGGCAACGATGGACGTCATCAAGCTGGCTGGCAGCGAGCCGGCGAACTTCCTGGATGTCGGCGGCGGCGCGACCAAAGAAACCGTGGCGGCCGGTTTCCGGATTTTACTGAAAGATCCGAACGTCAAGGGCATCTTCATCAACATCTTCGGCGGGATTGTTCGTTGTGATCGGATCGCCCATGGTGTGATCGAAGCGGCCAAAGAAGTGAAGATCAATGTGCCGTTGGTCGTCCGGCTGCAGGGGACGAATGCAGACGAAGGCCGCAAACTGTTGGCGGAATCAGGCTTGAAATTGGAAGTCGCGAACGATTTGTGGGAGGCGGCGCAAAAAATTGTGAAGTTGACGGGGAAGGCGGCATAGGAGATGAGGGAGGTACGGGGCAAAGTCCCTGTGCTCGCGCAACGCGCGGCCTCAGAAGGCCCTCGTTGGACGCGCGCAGTGGGGACTTAACCCCGTACCTCCCAAAGAGCGCTTCCCAGTCTAGAGGGAAGTGGAGTAAGAAAGAAAAGAGGGTATTGTGAGCATTCTCGTGAATAAGAATACGCGGGTGGTGGTGCAGGGGATTACTGGTAAGGAAGGTTCGTTCCATGCGACGCAGTGCAAGGCCTACGGGACGCAGGTCGTCGCGGGCGTGACGCCGGGCAAGGCCGGGCAAGAGGTCGAGGGCATTCCAGTTTTCAATACGGTGCGCGATGCCGTGAAGAAATCACAGTGCGACACCTCGCTGATCTTTGTGCCCCCGCCGTTTTGCGCCGATGCGATTTTGGAAGCCGCCGATGCCGGCGTGAAGCTGATCATCTGCATTACCGAAGGCATCCCGGTCAATGACATGGTCAAGGTCAAGCGTGCGCTCTATGGCCGCGATGTCCGTCTGGTTGGACCAAACTGCCCCGGGGTCATCACGGTTGATGAAGCCAAGATCGGGATCATGCCAGGCTTCATCCATAAGAAGGGTGTGGTGGGCGTCGTGTCACGCAGCGGGACCCTCACTTACGAAGCAGTACATCAGCTCTCGACGCTTGGGTTAGGTGAAACGACGTGCGTCGGCATCGGCGGCGATCCGGTCAATGGCACAGGCTTCGTCGATGTGTTGGCGTTGTTCGAGAAAGATTCCGAGACTCAGGCGATTGTGATGATCGGCGAGATCGGTGGCGATGCGGAAGAGAAAGCCGCTGAGTTCATCAAGAAGCAGGTGAAGAAACCGGTCGTCAGCTTTATTGCCGGAATCACGGCCCCGCCAGGCCGCCGGATGGGACATGCCGGTGCCATCATTTCCGGTGGGAAGGGCACGGCAACTGAGAAGATGAAGAGCTTGGAAGCAGCGGGTGTCCGAGTGGTGAAGAACCCGGCTGAGATCGGCGATGCGGTCAAGGTTGCGCTCGGGCGGTAGGTAAGACATCGCCTCGTTGTAGGTTAGACAATGAAGAAGTGGGGATGTGGTGGTCATTCACCCATCCCTACTTTGTTTTTCGCAGGATGCTGAAAATGACCCCCAGCGTCGTTCTCAGTCGCCCGTCTCCCTGCAACGTACCTCAAGGGTACGCTTCGGTCGCCGAGCTCCCTGCGGCCTCGCTGGGATGCCATTTTGAGCATCCTGCCGTCGAGCACTCTCCTTGTTTAAGACGTGCAGGAACACCGAAGCTCTCGCGTAACATAGTTTTCCGCATCTTGTGATGCGCACACCTGTTCGGTCTTCTCTCCAGGAGAGCCACGTAATTTCCCTTCTCCTGCCATGTTATTCATGTTAGGCTGATGTCATGCGGGTATTTCTCATCCACGTACGCGACCCCCAGTTCTACGCCCTCCCGGCGAAAACTCGTGCAAAGAATGGTCGCATTCGGGTCATGGGCTTCCCACCCATCGGCATCATGTCCCTCTCGTCGGTGCTGAAACAGGCTGGTCATGAGTGCGTGATGTTCGATCAGGCGAACCCCGACACGCCGAACGACGTGATCCTCGAGGAAATCAATCGGCAACAACCGGCCTTGGTCGGCCTCAGTTTTCTCAGCACCACCAGCTATCCCTACGCGAAGATCCTGGCCCGTCAGATTCGTGCTGCCAACTCGAAGGTCAAACTGGCCTTTGGAGGCGTTTTTGCGAGTTTGAACGCCGCATTGGTTAAACTGCAGTGCCCTGAAGTGGATTTCATCTGCAAGGGAGACGGTGAACAGTTGCTCCTCGACCTGCTCGAACGGTTCGACGATCCGTCCAGTGTGGCCGGGCTGACCTGGGCCAAGGACGGCCAGGTCGTACAGAATTCCGGCCGTCCGATGGAGCGCCATCTTGATCAGTGGCCTTTCCCAGATCGCGAAGGCCTTCCGCTCGACTTTATCGAGTCGATGCCGCTCGACGTGCCGGCGGTGCTCTCAATGGAGCGGTTCACGACGATGCAAACCTCTCGAGGCTGTCCATGGCCCTGCGTGTTTTGCGACATTCCGATCTTCAACGAAGGCAAGTGGCGCGCGCGAAGCGCCCAGCACGTGGTGAGCGAACTCAAGTACCTCGAAGAATGCGGCTACGGGTCCGTCTATTTTGTGGACGACCATTTTCTGCTGCAACCCAAACGGATCGAGGCGATTTGCCAAGGCGTGATGGATGCGAAGCTCTCGATCCAATGGGGCATTGAAGGGCGGGTGGACTCGGTTGCCCAGCATTTGTTTCCTGCCATGGCCAAGGCCCATTGCCGAACGGTCATGTTCGGGATTGAAAGCGGGAGCCAGAAAATCCTCGACCGCCTCAAAAAAGAACAAACGCTGGAAGAAGTGGCCACTGCGGTCAAGAACGCCAAGGCGGCCGGCATCGAGATCGTGCATGGTTTCTTCACCGTGGGCAACCCCGATGAAACGGTCGAAGACATGAATGCGACGTTCGACCTGGCTTCCAAGCTGCCGCTCGACACATTCGGCTTCAATCGGCTCTGTGTCTATCGGGGGACTCCGCTTTGGCAGGAATATGTGAAGCGTGGATTAGTCAGCGAAACCAATGATTGGTACAAGTATTTCAAATGTTCCACGATCGATCCGACTTGCTTGCCCGGTGAAGTCATCAACGAGGTTCGCCGCCAAGGGCTCAAGCGGTTATTCGTCTATAAGCTCCTGCACTATCCTCTCCAAACGTTCCGGCTGCTACGGCGGTTTCTTCGGTTCATGCCGGCGAGGGACGTGGCCTATCTCATCATCAAGCCGTTCCTGGGAAAAAATAAAGGCGCCACGAAGGCTGAAGTGCTGTCCCGAGCCGTCGAGCATGCCGACATGAAAGACGCGGCGGCACAGATGACCCAGATAACGGATGAAATGCTTCACGACGTGATGGAAGAGTCGCGCTTGGAGCGGTTACGTATTCAGCAGGAAGCGGAAGGTTCGCGGGAATTGCCGATGGTCCACAGCCGCTAGAGCAGGATGCTCACAATGACCCCCAGCGTCGTTCTCAGTCGCCCGTCTCCCTGCAACGTACCCCACCAAGGGTACGTTGCAGTCGCCGAGCTCCCTGCGGCCTAGCTGGGATGCCATTGTGAGCATTCTGCGAGACGCCTCTCCTGTTAGACCTCAATCCCCCAGATTTGTTTCGCCGCCAATCCGATCGCATAGCTCACGCTGACAGCCAGCGTGATAATGACCAGATTCAGAACGATTCGTCGTCTGATGTCCATGCCGGATAGGAATGACAGAATCGTTGAGACAAGGACGACCATGAGGCCGGCGGTGAAGACGGAGAAGAGCGCATCCTTCGCGCCGACCAAGACGGGCAACACCGGCACCAGTGCGCCGGCGACATAGGCCAACCCTACCACCATAGCCGATCCCAGCGGCGATTCTTCCATGGGCGTGACGTCCGACTCTTCACCCAAGAAGACTTTTCTGGCAATCTCGGTCGCCTTCACCTCCTTTTCGCTGTTCAATGCCAAGAACGAACCGGCGGCCATCGACAGCGCGCCGGCCACAGCCGTCGTCAAGGCGGCAATCAGAACCAGCCTGGCGCTGCCGAATGCGCCGAAGAAGCCGCTCACCGCGCCGAGAATTTCCACCAAGCCGTCGTTGAGTCCCAGGAAGACATTGCGAATCCGTTCCGGATTGATTTTTCGCTTCGTCAGTTCCGTGACGAGCACATCCTCGTGCTTGAACTCGTCCATTAAAATGCCGCGCAAGGCTTCACCGAGCGGCTTGCCTTGATACTCGCGCCACAGTGCCAGATACTTGCGTACGCCATGGACCTCAATGGCCTCGAGCACCAGATGGACGGCGATCGAGCCGAAGGCCCCGCAGACCAGCATCATGACGGAGAGTTTGATCCGCCGGCCGACGTTCAACTCGTTGAGCTTGAGATCGAAGAACTTCTGCCAGAAGGCCAGGTGAGCAGTTTCCACCTTGATCAGTTCATCGAGGGTGTGGTGCACATCCGGTTGCGTCACACGACGGAGCGCTTTGTAGAGCAAAAGATCGAACAGCTCGTCAAGCACGAGCTGTTCCGCAAGCTTCGGGTCATGGGTGGTAGAAGTTGAGATCATGCTCAATGCCAGTAGTCTGCGGTAATACTATGCTGACACGCGAGAATTTCGAAGGTCCGCACGTCTGGGACAAGCCCGGCTTGTGTGGTTATCTAGTCCATCTGGTTGATCTGGTTTGTTTCGTTTATCTGGTTAATTTCGTTCAACTGAAAAACTAGACAGACTATACAAACCACACAGACCAGATAGATCGAACAGACCAAATAAACGAAGCAGATCGGCGGACGTATTTAGCATTCGGCTAGGGGTGACTGCATAGACTACCACCTTGGCTCAGGGTGAGCCTGGTGAAAGGGCTCATTTTCTATCTCCAGTCAGCCGACCAGGACATAGGCGCCAAAGCCGATAATAGCCGCGAACAGGGCCAGGCTCAGCATCACCTTTTCATGCCCGCACATCCCTTCCTGCGCTTTACAGGCTGCCAGGGAGCACATGATTGCCATCGTGACCTCCTTTTGGTGCAGGTTATGAAGCATCGTTGGTGAAGCGGATCTCGTTTAAGAGTTTCAAGTCGCAAGTTTCTAGTTTCAAGTTTTCCGAAGTGGCTTCATGACAACATGAAACCAGAAACTAGAAACCAGCAACTCCACTCCCCGAAGGACGGATGGGGAGTGACGGCGTTTTCTGTCATCCTGCGGGAAAAACGATACGCCGCTCACTGGGCTTAGTCAACGACGATCTTGTCAGGCACAATCCAGTAGCCGATCGGGAGATGAGTGGGGCAACCAGAGCCTACTCGATGAGCGCCTGCTTCGTTTCATCGAGGTGTTTTTGGAGGTACTGCATGAAGGGTGTGCCGCCTGTTCCCACGGCTGTGGGATTGCTGGCATGAGCCTGATGTTGGCGGTGAATGTAGCTGTCGGCGTAGCCGATGTGGATCTCGCGAAATTGGGCGAGGAGATCGATGCAGGGGCCATAGGCAGTCCAGAGATCGGGGGTGCGGAGTTTTCGGTCACGAACATAGCCGGCGAGCAACGGACGGCCAAGATCATCGGTGGTTTTCTCTAGAACCTGCAGGAATGCACGGTGGCGTGGAGGCATATAGTCACGCATTTCCTGCAGATACAGAGTCAATGGATCGGGGGCATGGGCGATTCCGAGTCCGGCGTCGAGACAGGGTATGATAGAGCTTTGCGCGCCGGTTTCGCCCCGGAATTGTTGCGGCTGGCCGGCATAGGATTCCACTCCCTCATAGGTAAGCCCGTTCGGCAAGGAAAGGCTGTTCTTCCAGCCGTGGATATAGGGCCGCACGCGGTTGTAGTACATATAGGGATCGCAGCGCTCTTTCATCCTGAGCAACGTGGCCCGCATCGCCGTTTGGGCCAACGCCAAGGATTTGAGCCCGAGCAAGACCTCGTCTTCCTTATCCTCGGCGGCGCCCCTCATCGCGCGCAGGAGTCCGGCCAAACCCGATCCCGCTTCCCGCTCGATCTGGATGTGAACCACGACAAACCATTCTTCATCCAAACCCCCGAGAAAATTTTGAAGCAGCACAATGTTGTCGAGTTGAATAGGCTTCGTCCGATCGAGTCGCCGCCAGTTGTCGAGCGCATAGGACGCATAGGAGAGAACCGGAGGTCGGCCAAGCCGCTGCGCAACTTCGTGCCAGGGTTTCGCCAACTGTGGCGGCAATGTCGCAACCGGCTGGTCCGGCACTTCCCACACGTAGGCATGCCCGGCGAACGAAAGAATCCGCATCGCAGCCCGATAGTCTTCCGTGCGCCATGTTGGAGGGATGGAAGGGAGCAGTTGACGTTGCCCGTCGATGAACTGCCGGACTGTCCGAGCACTCAGTAATTTCGGCAGCTCGCGCCCAAGATGGGTGAGAGTCGGCAAGTCTGGAAGGTTTTCAAGCGGGTCCTTCGGGAGAAACCCCTGTTCAGGCGAGATCTCGTAATCGGAGAGGTTGAGAGGAGGAAAGTTCGTCGAACTCATAGGAGCCTCAGGCCGCATCACCTCAGCGCCGGATCTCACTGTATCACACACCGAGTGAATCAAAAACGAGTCATGGTTTGGGAAAACTTAATAGCACCCGGCTCACCGCGGTGAGCCTATGGCTCGGAGCAATCCAGATCCTAAATGACGAGAGCGGGACCGTCTGTTGCCACCGGCGAGTCGTCGGGCATCAGTGGAGAGGAGCGGTTGTGCGTTATTCAGTTCCCCAAGGATTAAAGGGGGGTGATAGATCGTTCGACCAGATGACGTTGCTCGGCAGAGCGGAGGCGAATCTTGAAGATCACCCGGCGGCTTTTCTCGCGGTTCACCATGGCCGTTGAGTCATAAATCAAGTCTTGTCTGCCGCGTCCGGCCGCCGACGTGATTTCCTGAAAGCACTGGTACGAAGCCGGCTCTCTGGCTTGAATGACCTCCAGCCCCTTGACCATCACCGCCAGCGACCGTTCCTGGCTCAATTTCAGATTGAACGCATCGCTGCCGTGATCATCGGTGTGTCCTTCGATCGCGAGGGAGTCGATCTTGTCGCGTAGCGGCCCGCACAATGCCCCCACATAGAAGGGCAACGCTTCTACAAGAAACTGATCCGCCGTAAGCGACAACGTGCTTTTCCCAAACTCGAACGTGAGAAGGTTTTCCGGGACCACGATCAAGAGCGCGAGCGGGTCGCGGGGGTCCGCATCGAGCGAAAGACCCAAGCGCTGAATGTGGTCACGTAGCGCCGTCTGCACGTCCTCTTTGTTCTCTTGCAATTCAGACTGTGCCGCGGAGGAGGTTTTAGTGATCTGCGCCGCGAAGAGCAAGATGAATACGACCGCGAGCGAGGTCATGAGATCGGTGATGCCGAGGGTCGTGTGGGAGGCGCCGGCGCCTTGTGCGGTCGTGTGTCTCATGCGGTAGGCCGTTGTGTGGACACCATCGATCGCTTTGGCCAAAAACGGCGCCCCTCAGGGCGTGCGGTGGCGGACGATATTCGCTGCCCGGCGAGTCTGTTCGTCAGGCGGCTCATGAGACCATCGCGGGTCGTCACCATCTGCGGCCGATGTATGCGCATATCTTTTAGCGACGTGGTGAGATCATGAATCGAATCGTTCAGTGTATTCATCGGAGCCGTGAATTCTTCACGGAGGACTCGTGGCAGTTCGGCCATCATCCGGCGTCCCGCTGCCTGCTCGTCCTCCTTCCATTTCGTCAAGGATCGAACGGCTGAGGTCAACTCGGCAATGGGCACCGCCAGGCTGTCCGTGCCGATTCCTCCGACCCGTTCTCTGAGTTCTCCGCCGGAGGCCTGTCGACCTCTCCCTTGCACGCTGTGCATCGGCGTGAGTTGCTCCAACATCTGCTCCATGGTTTTTCGGGGAAAGAGTTTGTCGATGAGGCCGAGGAACGAATGGTGCTCCTTCATGAGTCGAAAGATCATCGGCTTTTCAATGAGCGTGAACAGATTGGCGGCGATCAATCCAACGATGGACGTCAGGAATTTTCCGGCCAGCCCGTTGATGAGCCCCTGAATTCCGACAATTTCATGTCCTTCTGCGTGGAGTTTACTGAGGCCGATATACAAGGCCAGGAACGTCAGCAGCAATCCGATGCCGGTCATCAAGGAAGGCAATTGGTTGTAAAAGGCCAGATTTACGCGATGGCTCAGTAGCGTGTCCTGTGTAAAGATGTCTTCCGCCCGGCGCGTGCTGAAAATGCGCGGTTCCACGAACCACGGGACATGTTCCAAAACCAGGGTCTTGCGGAATTGCGCCCAGGGCTGCCGAAACATGGGTTCTTTCTGCAAGACCTCTTCGAGGGCGTTCAAGTCGTTACAGTCGATACGGGTGGGGGAGGAGGTGGCCTGCTCAGCTGGAGGCGTGAATCCCACCAGCGCGCGGCTCGTGAATCGCTCATGGTCGACATCGCCGCGATCGTCCGCGAGGGCGATCAGCATCGGGCGTACCCGGACGAACGGTTGTTGCGCACCGGACACTCCCCTTCTCAACCGCATGACGTGCCAGAGAAAGAACAGCACGATTCCGAAAGACCCGATCCAGCTCAGCATCGGGCTTTGAGGCCCCCCGAAGAAGGATGCATCACGGCTCAAGAAATCCCACAGACTGGACATACTGGTCATCGCGTCCTCATTTTTTGCACAGCAGGGCTCCTGTCTGATTCAATATCAGGCAAGGTATTCTCAACTTCCGTGCCGCGCACATCAGAGAGGAGACCCTCAAAAACCCCATGATCTGTCTGTTCCTTGAGATCTAGGTGTCGATTGCCCGGCAAAGAATGCCGGCTCTGACGGCATATTTGGCCTCTCGGAGCACAGCGCACCCTGCTGGAGGGCTAGCCCGCATTATTCATGATGGTTCGTCGCGAAATCACGCGGTGGCGCGCGACAAGCGGGAAGAGCGAGACTCGCGTGACGTGAGCGATGCGAGACGAGCGAGAAAGGCGTGTCTGGCGAGACGGGGAAGAGTTCGAATTTCGGATCACGCCTGTCGCGCGTTTCCCGCCAGTCTCGCCCGTCTCGCTTGAGTCAGGCCTCGGCGATTGGAGCAGAATGGCATTACTCGGACAGACTCCTAGGAGCCTGGAGCGCGCAGCCCCCTGCGGTGGACGGTGAGGTCATGAATCTTCTCGCTCGGCGCGGAGTGGTCCTCGCCCTGCATCGTGGCACCCATATCGGACTGTCCGTGAAAAATCGCTCCCGCTTCAATGAAAATCGCCGGAGTGCGGATATCCCCGATCAAGATTCCTGGTTTAAGGAGTTTGATCTTTTCCGACGCAATGATAGTGCCCTTAATTTTACCGCTCGTGATCAAGGTCTCGGCCTTGATGTCGCCTGTGATCACCGCGTGCTCTCCAATAGTCAGTGTCCCGGCTGAATGGATTTCGCCCTCAATCTGACCATCAATCCGAACGTTTCCTTCCAAGGTTATGGTGCCTCGGAAGACTACGTCCTTTGCCAGGAACGTAAACTCTTCTTGTCCCGTCACTAGCTCGGGCTGACTGTTTCTGAATGCCCACATGACATCCTCCTAATAACTGCGCTCCCGGTGACGAGATTTGCGATTTCTCGAAGAGGTCGATAATCGTCCGTGAACCTCAGAGCCGGGCTTCCGCAGCGTGGTGCGCTCATAAGAATAGGGTGTTAGGTCATTTGCCACGGAGCCTTAGCCCGTATTATTTATGATGGTTCGTTGTGAAATCGCGCAGTCGCCAAGCGAGATAGGCGCGCGGAACCCGCCTGCCTGGACGCCGAGCCACCGCGTCCAGGTGCGTCGTCACCGCGCTTGCGAGGTCGAGCGCCATATACATGATCCTGGCGAGAAGAAAGAGTTCAACGTCAGGTTCTGACTTCCATCTCCGCGATTGCTGCAGAAGCAGTCATGAATAAAGCGGGTTATGCCGTGGCTCGTCTAAGCGGTGCGGCGTCTTGATCATCGACGGAGCGGAGTGATGTGTCGCGGGTCGTTTCCCGAACCGCTTGTGTCATCTCGATCGTCCCGTTGAAGAGCACTCCGTCCTCGATCGAGAGCTTTGGTGTCTTCACTCCGCCATTGAGCGCGGCGGGGGCGAGCAGCTTGATTTTTTCTTTTGCTGTGACATCGCCGGTGATCTTCCCCATGCACACGATGGTTCCGGCACTCACCTTTGCGGTGATGACGGCTTCTTCTCCGACCAACAAGGTTCCTTCGGTATGGATCTCCCCGTCAAGGAATCCATCGATCCGCACGGTCCCGCTGTAGGAGATCGTGCCCTTGAATTCGACGCCTTTCCCGACGAAGGCCACGATGGCATCTGTCGATTCCGGTCGGGTATGTGGAGATACAGGGATGCTGTCCCCCATGCCCGAGACTGATTGCGTCGAACGTTTGTTCTCCTGCTTTTCCGGCTGCCACATGATCAACCCTCCTCTATTTTATCGGCACAGTTTGCGGTGGGCGCTGTCTCTGCTAGGGCCTGTATCGGACGGTAGAGGCGAATTATTGAGTATTCAACCCTGATGTGGCCCAGCCGATTCCTCAAGTGGTTAGGCAAAACTGGGCATCTGGCGCCGTTTCTTTCTCCCGTCTCACCTCATAAGTCATTAAAGACTATGATGATTTCACGCAGAACGAGTCAAAAAGGCCCTCCGTCACCTCGCCGAGTATCCCCCTTGATGGCAAACCGCTGAAAAACGACTTTCAAAAGGACAAAGTCCGGCTCTATCGCATTCTCTACCGCCGAGCCGGTGCCAATTGGCTGAAGGGGCTCTCCATCGAACACCGCAAAGACGTGTATCGGTAGGTGAGGCCTGCCAGCCCCATCACTTCGATGTCAGGAAATTCAGAATGCTCTCGTTTTCTTATCTTAGCGCGAAGAGCTTGCCGCGCCAGGGAATGATTGCATGGTGAGTAATCGGAACTCCGGGATTTGATCAGGACGCGGAATGACTGCCAATGGCATGGAAGTTTTGAGGCTTCTTCTCCAAAGACATCAGTTTCACTTCTACATTCCTGATGGTAACATCATCGCTATTGATCAAGGCGACACGATAGGTATACAACTTTCCGCTGGTGTGCGTTGCCTGCGACTGATCGATGCCTGGATCCACCTGCACCCAGGGTTCTCCTTCACGAATCATCACGGACAATTTTCCATTCCGTATATTCGGCCTCGCATATGAGTGAATTGCCCATGCACAGAAACCCACAAACCCAATCCAAAATACCCATGTGTCGGTGTATTTACCGGCGAGCCATGGTGGGACATTCTCAGTGCCGAAATAGAGGAGCCAAGCCTCCACATTCGATCTGGCTTGCCGGGGGGTTACAGTCGAAAGCAGCATGAGCAAACCAAGCCCCAAACTTGGGGCCGATTTGAGAACCCATTTCCAGTACACTCGCATTCGGCATTTCCTTGGATTATTTCAAGAGTAGGCGGTTTCTATTGGGGTGGCAAGCCAGACATCATCGCCCCAATAGGACGACGTGTCTTCGCAACGGCGTATGGCATAGCGGATAGTGATACCGCGACCATCTCTGCTGAGTTGGAAGCCAGGAGGGTGCTTTCTGCAAGGGACATTCAAATCCGCAATGACCTTTCGTGTCGCCAGTTGTTTCAAAAGCGCTCGCGTAATATGTTTTCTACCTGAGAGGGCTCGATCTCAGCATGCGTATTCCCCGGTGACAGCAGAAGCTGGGTGTCTGACACCTGTTTCTTCCGCAAGACAACGTGCTAACACGATCGTGACTAAGGATCGAAAAGAAAGAATGAGGTGACGAAGATGAAAAACTTAAGACTGCTCGTCCTATTCTCTGCATCCTGTTTCATTGTGGCAGGATTGGATGTCCATCCGACCTCGGCCGCGAGCGGAGATCCGACAAAAGGGAAACTCATCTATGAGACCAATTGTTTGATGTGCCATGGCGCGCGTGGAAAGGGAGACGGCCCTATTAGTGCAGGGCTTAGACCACCGGCAACGGATTTGACCGGTCAAACAGCGAGGGCCAAATCAGATAAGGATCTGCTGACGGTAATCCAGGATGGTCGGGGTGTGATGCCTGCGTGGAAATTCCAGCTCAACGAGCAGCAAATTCAGAACGCGTTAACCTACGTACGAAGCCTCGGCGAGTAAAGCTGCCATGAGGGCGTGAAACCTTCTTCACCAGTACGAGCCACCTCAGCAAGTCGGTATATCGATCTTTCGCTGGACGAATGTTGCTGTTCGCTACTTTCTTGGACCAGTTGGTGGACAGGTGTCAGGCATCGTTTTCTTGAGCGTGGGATCATCAGAGCGTATGACCGATATGCCGATTACTCGGAGCAAAGCGAAGTGTGGGAAACAAGAGAAGGATAGTCCGTCGCCATCGGCGGGCCTGCCTTAGCAGGCTGCGGAAAAACTCTGTGGGTAGGGCAGGACGTCACAGGGTTGCACGTCTGATACAAGAGGAGAAGTCCGCGCAGGATGCTCAAAAAGGCCGTCCAGCAAGGCCGCAGCAAGTGAAGAGGCGAGGAGGTACGTACCGCACTTCGTGTGGGCCGTTCGCCCTTGCAATGGGTCTTGGCGAACGGAAAATTCCCTCCAGCGATTCCGATATCCGAGGGGCTCACTTCGGTACGTTGAGCCTCTGAGGGAAGCGAGAACGCCGCTGGCGGACTTTTTCAGCATCCTGTTAGAAAAGACTTCCCTTATTATCATCCTGAGTGGATGCGAGGCAGATGGGGAGGTTCGTCTCAGAGACGATTAAGTCCGTCGAGCGCGGCCGTGCGGTAACATTCTGCGAGGGTGGGGTAATTGAAGACGTTGTGCACGAAAAAGTCGACCGTGCCCTGATAGGCCATGACGGGCTGTCCGATGTGAATCAATTCGGTCGCTCCCGGCCCGACAATATGCACACCCAACAGCTCCCGAGTGTCGCGATGGAACACGAGTTTGAGCAGCCCTTCAAGGTCGCCGCTGATGTGTCCCCGCGCGATTTCCCGGTAGAAGGCTCGACCGACGGCATACGGCACCCCGGCGGTGGCGAGCTCTTCTTCAGTCTTCCCGACTGTAGAGATTTCCGGGATAGTGTAGATGCCGTAGGGGAGCGTCGTCGGTGTAGCCGGCTGTGCCACCTGGCACGCATGGCAGGCGGCGAGTCGGCCTTGCTCCATGGAGGTGGCCGCCAAGGCCGGAAATCCGATGACATCGCCCACCGCGTAAATGTGCGGGATGGTCGTTTGGTAGTGCTCGTTGACGGTGAGCTGTCCTTGGTCGGCCTTGAGGCCGATAGCCTCGAGATTCAAGGACTCGGTGTTCACGCTGCGGCCCATCGCATAGAGCAGCATGTCTGTCGTGAAGGTCTCCCGACTCTGAAGTCTGGTCACGACGCGCCCCCGCGAGTCAAGGACGACTTCCGCGATCTCCTCTCCTAGGCGCATGGTCACGCCGTTGCGCTGCATGTGGGAATCGAGCACTCGCATAATCTCTTGATCGACAAAGCGGAGGAGGTGGGTCCGTCTATCGATCAGGGTGACTTGGATACCAAACACGGCCAGCATGGAGGCGTACTCCGCTCCGACGACGCCTCCACCCATGATCGTAAGGCTGGCGGGATGCTCTTTTGTGTTGAGGATCGAATCGGAATCACAGATGGTAACGTCGTCGAACGGAATGGCTTCTGGTCGCCGTGGGCGCGACCCCGTGGCAATGACGATCGACGACCCGCGCAGCCGGACGGCTTTGCCATCGAGTCGCGCGACGTGTAGCGTCTGGGGATCGACGAAGGAGGCAAGCCCCTGGACGATCTCGACGTGGTTGCGCTGCAACTGGTCGGTGACTACCGCCACTTCGCTCTTGATGACCTGATCTTTTCTCGATATCAAGTCGGGCAAGGTTATTCGGCGTTTGACCTCTGCGCCAAGTTGAGGAAATCCGCGCCGAGCGAACCCGTCGAGGTAGTCGATGGTGTCTTTGAGTGTCTTGCTCGGCAGGGTACCCGTGTTGAGGGACGCGCCTCCAAGCTGGAGAGCTTTTTCGATGACGGCGACCCTCTTCCCGAGCTTGGCTGCCTGGATGGCAGCCTTTTGGCCCGCAGGTCCGCTGCCTATCACGAGCATGTCGTACGGTTTCATTGAGCTGTCCATGCGTCTCTCCCGTCTGGGCCTCTCTTTTGAGGTACCATGAATGGTCCGATCCGCCAAGAAAAGATCCTGTCTAGACATCATGCCCCCGGTGCACGTGGAGCCTTGAAACCGTCCCAGGATAAAATCCTGGCCGGGGAGACCTCTCATGTGAATCATCGACCGAACGGGGGCGGCTCTCGGAACGGGTCGTTGTGATAAAGAATGGACGGCCTAGGCGGTGGTGATGGGAGCTGGTGAAGTTGAAAGTTGGGTGGAGACGTTGGAATTGTCGTCGAGCCCGCAGGCGGTCAAATCACTCAAGCAGGGATTGAAAGAAGCCAAAGCCGGGAAAGTTCACTCCTTCAAGGACGTCTTCGGTGAGGAACAGTGAGGCAAGTCCGTCTCACACCTCAAGCTCTCAAAGACATCAAGGATTCTGACGACCCACGCGAGAACGAGTCAAAGAGGCCCTTCTCCATCTGGCCGACACACCCGCTCGGCGGCAAACGGCTGAAAGGCCACCTTCAAAAAGACAAGGTCTGGTCCTGCGGGTCTGGCCCCATCGCATGCTCTACCGCCGGGTCGGTTCTAGCAGGCTGCGGAAAAACTCAGTGTATGCGCAACATGCCGTTGGAACCTTCCATATTGGTGCTGATGGCGTAATCGCCTCAGGATGCTCAAAATAGCCTCCCAGCAAGGCCGCAGCCAACTACCGCTTACCAAGGGGTGGCTGGGATGATCCCAACTGCGCGCGTCCAACGAGGGCATTCTCATGCCGCGCGTTGCGCGAGCAAGGGGATCGTCCTAGCTACCCCGCTCCCTGTTTCAGCATCCTGTTAGATCTGCAACTCGGGAATCGCGGCGACGAACAGATCAAAAATATACCCATCTCCCATAGGACGCTCCTCGCATTTCGAGACAAACTCGACAGGGATCTCGAACAGGGATGACGCCCCTTTCCTTGGGTAAGGGGACGTGAGGATATGAAAGTTCTTTTGATGAGTCAGATATTGTTCTATCTCCTCGTCAGCGGCATACCCAACATAGAAAATGATCCCATCATGCTTCTGAATCTCTAACAAGAAGGTGTTGCCACGCGTCGCGCGTAACGCGACGACGCTGCACATGGAGAAACCGTATACTCCATTCGGCAATTCCTCTATTTTCATTCCCTCTTCCTGTTTAGTCAGCGGTCTCAGTTGATGATTGTGCCGTAGCCGCAGTATCTCTTTGGGGACTGTATCCCCATCCTGGATCTTTCCGACATCGCGCGGCCTGTTCTTTGGCTGTGGTTGGTGGTCCGTACTCCACATGTCTTCCAAATGAATTGAAAAGTTCAATCCGACGAGGTAAAGCAATGCCGCCAACCCAAGCGGCACAATGATCAGATACAGAGCCCACCGTTTCATGGCTGGTAGAATACGCCCAAATCATCCCTCAAGTAAAAAGCAGCCCGCACGTGACGTGTGGATGGAAGGTGTCAGACACCATCTTCTTGAGCGAGGCACATACGGAAGTACACAAGTGGGCTGCAAGAGCTGGGGGTAGAAGATTGCGAGTCGTGACATCCCTGAGCTGATCAACCGTCTGGAGCCGCTCCTCCCGCCCGACTCATCACCATAGCGCCGTACGGCGTTTCTTCATTTCTGGGCCTGGCCGAGCCTCGGCGAGTCCGTGCCTTCGGTGACCTCCGCTCCTGTCAGCATCCACTGCCTGTGACATCAAGAGATTCAGAATGTCTCTGTTTTCTTGCCACGGGAGAACAGGTGGTTCCTTGACCCAGGATGGGAAGGGTAGGATAATCCCATCCAGCGATGACCGAGGCCATCGAAGAGGGATGAACAGGTACACGATGATTAGTAAGGCGCGCATCGATATTTCCAAAGAGAAAATGGCGGAATTCTGCCGCCACCATCACATTCTGAAACTGTCTCTGTTCGGGTCAGTGCTTCGGGAGGACTACCGTCCGGACAGCGATGTGGATGTGCTGGTGGAGTTTGAACCGGACCATGGGCCGGGGTTTATCGGTTTGATGAAAATGGAAAAGGAACTTTCTCTCTTGTTAGGTGGACGAAAAGTCGATCTCGTCACGGAAAAATTTCTGAATCGCCGGATTCGGAATAGGGTGCTGGCCGACGCCGAGATTCAGTATGCCGAAAGATGAACTTGTCTATATCGGCCATATGCTGGACAAGGCTCATGAAGCACTCTCCTTGGTTCGTGGAAAGACCCGCCAAGATTACGATCGCGATTCCGCCCTCCGTTTAGCACTCACGCATCTCATCCAGATGATCGGCGAGGCCGCTCGCCGCGTTTCTCCGCAGTTCCGTGATAGGCATCCACAGATTCCGTGGGAGGCCATTGCAGGTATGCGGAGTAAGATTGTGCACGATTACATGAATGTGGATGAGGATATCGTGTGGGATTCAGTGACGCAAGAACTCCAACCGCTGATCGAAGAACTCAGGAAAATCGTCCCACTCGAAAGTGCCTGAAATTTTCGTCGCGTATCGACAGAACGGGCCAATTCAATATCCCCCCGCCGCAGGGGGGCTTCAAAGAGCGTATGGGTAATAGTATATGGTCTATGGTTAAGAACGGAACGAGGAGCGGGAATCATCTGTGATCATCGACAGGCTTACCTTAGAAAAGACTCCCGACCCCTTTTATTCTCCCCGAGAACGAGTCAAAGAAGCTCTCCGTCACCTCGCCGAGCATCCTCTCGACGGCAAACCGCTGAAAGGCCACTTCCAAAAAGACAAAGTCTGGTCCTGCCGGGTCTGGCCCTATCGCATTCTCTACCGCCGGGCCGGTTCCAACTGGCTGGACGTGCTCTCCCTCGAACACCGCAAAGACGTCTATCGGTAGACGGGGCCAACGCTCCCGCATCTTCCAGCGCAACCCTCAAAGTCTTGGCTAAGTCTTGGCGAATCCCCACGACTCCGGTGATTTCCGCTCCTGCCAGTCCTCACCATATCAAGATCTTGAAATTCAGAGAGCCACAGTTTTCTGTTCCTGAATACCCTCACATTCTCCCAGCGGCGTGACTTTAGCTTTTCTCGGTGCTACCATTCTTTCGTGCTTCTGCATGGTAGCCATTCGGAGTGAATGCATATGACAGTGGAAGAAAAATTAAGTGTCTCCAAAGAAACGATTGCGGAGTTCTGCCGGAAGTGGAAGATCGTTGAGTTTGCGCTCTTCGGCTCTGTCTTACGCGACGACTTCCGTCCGGATAGCGATGTGGATGTGCTGGTGACGTTCAGCTCCGACTCAGACTGGGGGGTTGAACATTTGCTGGACATGAAGGAGGAGTTAGAAGCGCTGTTTGGACGATCGGTTGATTTGGTAGAAAAACGATTGGTGGAGGAAAGCCGCAACTACATCCGGCGCAAGCACATTCTCTCCCACATGGAATCCGTGTATGCAGCGTGACGACTCGCTCTTGCTCGATATGCTTCAGGCTGCGAGGCAAATACGGGAGTACACAAGTGGGTTACAAGAGCCGGACTTTCTCAATAGCCGCCGGGACCAAGATGCCGTGCTGCTTCAATGTACGGTGCTCGGTGAAATGGCCAAGCGCGTTTCTTCCGAATTCCGAAACGCCCATCCTGAGATCCCTTGGAGAAAAATCATGGGCTTCCGGAATGTCGTGGTCCATGATTATTTTCAGGTCGATGTTCACCGTGTATGGAAGATTGCAACCCGTGACATCCCTCAGCTGATCAACACTCTGGAACCGCTCGTCCTGCCCGATTCCTCACCGTAGCGCAATATGGTTTTCCCCCATTTCTCGGCAGCGGGCGACCCTCGACGGGCCCCAGCGCTTCCGGTCACCTCCGCTCCCGCCAGCTTCCACCCCTGCGACAACAGGAAATTCAGAATGTCCAACTTTCGCGTCTATGGCTTGCCGAAGGGTACATAATTCTGTACACTCTCAGTATACAAGGAGAGCGCCATGACCAAGACACTTTCGCTGAAAGAAGCGCGGAGCCAATTCTCCGATATCGTCGACCGAGCGGGGCGGCTCTCGGAACGAGTGGTCGTCACGAAGAATGGACGACCTGAAGCGGTGGTGATGGGAGCCGCTGAATTCGAAAGTTGGGTGGAGACGTTGGAGTTGTTGTCGAACCCGAAGGCGGTCAAATCTCTCAAGCAGGGATTGAAAGAAGCCAAGGCCGGGAAATTTCACTCCTTCAAGGCTGCGTTCGGTGAGGAGCAGTGAGGCAAGTCCGTCTTACCCCGCAGGCGCTCAAAGACCTCAAGGATTGTGACGACCCCACGCGAGAAAGAGTCAAAGAAGCGCTCCGTCACCTCGCCGAGCATCCTCTCGACGGCAAGCCGTTAAAAGGCCACTTCCAAAAGGACAAGGTCTGGTCCTACCGCGTCTGGCCCTATCGCATTCTTTACCGCCGGGCCGGTTCCGAGTGGCTGGACGTGCTCTCCCTCGAACACCGCAAAGACGTCTATCGGTAGACGGGGCCCTAGTCCCCGCATCTCCGGTGACCTCCGCTCCAGCGAGGCACCACCACCTCGACAACGGAAAATTCAGAAGGCCCTCATTTTCTTGTTCTGCTCACGAGCAACAATGAGTCAATAGTCATGCCTGACCCTACATGTGTCTAGAGTGTCCCCGACTTCTTGTTCTGTCGTAGGAATCGAGGAGCATATGGCCGATGGCTATGGTTCGGAACGAAACGGAGAGCGGGGAGTAGGAACAGGACTGTCCGCCGCTATCGGCGAGCCGTTAGAATGCAGAGGAAAAGTAGCCTGTCCCATTTT
>Ga0315281_10002183_pt1 | contig 29058 bp, 28 predicted proteins | sample YL17G07_0_MG_FD_204540 | JGI IMG/M metagenome (GOLD analysis project Ga0315281, IMG submission 204540) | Sediment microbial communities from Yellowstone Lake, YNP, Wyoming, USA - YL17G07_0 | ecosystem: Environmental > Aquatic > Freshwater > Lake > Sediment | place: USA: Wyoming | collected...
TTGCTCAATCCGTAATCAGCCTCAGAGACTGTGGAAGAGCAAAAGGAAGCAAATACCTCCACGACCTAGTAGGCTATACGGAGAGACTGAATACAGTCCAAGCCGCCATAGGACGAGTTCAACTTAAACACCTTGACGCTTGGAACGAGAAGAGGAAACAGGTCGCATACAAGTACAATGAACTCCTATCCGACGTGAAAGAACTCGTGACACCGACAGAAGGAAACACATTTGTCAACCCGGTGTATCACATGTACGTTGTCAGATGCGAGCAAAGAGATAACCTGAAGGCTTGGCTTGATCAGGCAGGAGTGGAAACTGGCATACACTACCCCACCCCAATCCATCTTCAACCAATCTACAAGAAAATGTACGGATACATTGGAGGAGAGTTCCCAAACTCCGAAACCCTCTCCAAAGGCGCCCTCAGCATCCCGATGCATCCCGGCCTCACAACTGACGAAGTGAAACACGTAAGCGAGAGCATTCACGAGTTCTACTCTCGCAAGAATAGGACGTCTCCCGCGAGGTAGCCAGATGACAAATCAAGTAGGTGTAGCTGTCATCGGAGCCGGCTACTGGGGAACCAAACTCGTACGAGAGTACAAGTCAGCACAGCAGAAGGGACATGTCGGGCTCCTCAAAGTCTGTGACTCCTCTCTCGCAGCTCTCATCGCACACAAAGAATCGTTCTCGCTCTTCGATGATATGCTGACGCTGAAAGTTGACCGTCTGATTGCGGATCCAGATATATCGGCAGTGCATATAGCCACTCCGGATCGCACGCACTACACCATAGCCAAGGCGGCCTTGGAGGCCGGCAAGGACGTACTAGTTGAGAAACCAATGACGCTTCACTCCAGTGAAGCTTACGAGCTGGTGGATCTTGCAGACTCACTCGGGTGTGTGCTTCACGTCGGTCACATATTCAGATACAACTCGGCCCTGCGTATTGCCTGTCAGCTTCTGAAAAGCGGAACCATTGGAAAGGTCTTCTACGTTCGGATCCAGTGGACTGATTCCTCCTATTTCCCGGACAGGGATATAGTTTTTGATTTGGGCCCCCACCCTGTTGACGTGCTGAACCAGCTCTTGGATGCTTGGCCAACACAGGTGAGTGGATTCGCAAGAGCATACCGTAACGGAAGAGAGAGTCCAGAGGTGGCATATGGGATTGCTGAATTTGCCGATGGAGTCTTTGCACACATGGAACTGAGCTGGCTTCAGCCTGGAAAGGTACGAGAGGCCACAGTGGTGGGCTCAGAAGGGAAGCTCGTCATCGACTGTGTCGGACAGCATGTGTCCAAGACCACCGGTGACAAGACGGAGATGATACCTGTTACCGCGAACAATACGATAGAGGCCGAGATCGAGCACTTCATCGACTGCGTCGCCAAACGGGATACTTCGACCAAGACAGGTCTGATCGGCGCACGCACCGTAGACGTGCTGGAGAAGATTCGAGCATCTATGTGGGAACGGCCTTATCCAATCATTCGTCCCCCTGGAGACAAGATCGTCGACGTGGTTGCGTTTGATGAGAGCGAGAAACGTAGCCGCCTGAGAGGCAAATCGGAGTCACACGGGCGGTCCGTAAGTGAAGAATGAGTTCTCGCGCACCCACAGAGAAGTATTTCCAGATCGAGTGGCAAGTGGTCTTTGAAGATTGGTTAGCAGCAAGCTTGTAGGGATTGCGCTTCTGATCGCAAGCCCGACTGTGATAATAGTGTACACTCTAGCGATAGTCTACTACACGCCCCTAATTCTCCAGATTACTGGCGAGATTGCTGTGGTTGGAGTTTTCGGCATTCTCACATGGATAGGCTACACGATGAGTACTGAGCCTCCCAGTCCTGAAGCCAGCGACGCTTCTGAGCTAGATGACCTCCAGCCAGAGACTATCGCTCCTTCACAGCAGAATCAGGTTGCCAAGAGTCGCTCAGCCTTCTCAATGATCGTAGACGCGGAGATAGGCGAAGGAACCACTGTGAGGGATCATGTCAACCTGTACAAATGCAAGATCGGAAAGAACTGCAAGATCGAATCATTCGTCTACATCGAAGAAGGCGTCACGGTTGGGGACAACTGTAAGATCAAACCCCACGTGTACATCCCCAGCGGAGTCACTATCGAAGACGAAGTATTCCTAGGACCAAATACAACCTTCACCAACGACAAGTACCCTCGCGCAAAGGGCGACTGGACGCTTCTCAAAACGATCGTCAGACAGGGCGCATCAATAGGGGCCCACTCAGTTATCCTCCCTGGTGTACAGATTGGGAGAGGAGCCGTAGTTGGTGCCGGCTCCGTAGTGACCGCTGATGTCCCAAACGGTGCAACGGTCTGCGGAAATCCTGCTAGGCCTCTCAGCAAATGACGATTCAACTCACGAAGCCGCGATTCGTTCAGAAAGTGCCCAAGATAGGAGCAGTCATACCAATCTATGGTGACAGTGACTCCATCTGCTGGGTTCTCGGCTGTCTTAGGGAGAGCTCGGTGAACACCATCTGTCTAGTCGTGGACATCCCCCTGAAACCAGTCATGGATAGAATAAGAGAAGCTGCAAAGCAGGCGGGGATCACCGTTCACATCATCAAAAACGCGGAAAGAACCGGGGTAGGATCGTCGCTAAGGCAGGGCCTAACATATCTTGCAGAGACGGAACATGAAATCTGCGTCGTAATGGCGGGGAACGGAAAAGACGATCCGGCCGAGATCGAGCGACTTCTCACACCCATCGTCAGAGGTGGTTGCGACTATGTGCAGGGTTCAAGGTATCAGCCCGGTGGAAAGAGTAGCAATATGCCGTTTGTCAGGAAGGTATTCAACCGTCTCTACCCACTCTTCTGGACTCTGCTTACTCAAAAGAAGTGCACTGACGTCACGAACGGTTACAGGTGTTACAGGCTCGATATTCTTCGCGACCACCGAATAAACCTGGATCAGCGCTGGTTAGATGGCTACAGCCTCGAGTATTATCTCCACTGGAAGGCCTTGACGTTGGGCTATCGCGTGAAGGAAGTGCCCGTCTCCAAGATCTACCCATTTGGGAACAAGGGAGGCTATTCGAAGATTCAGCCGCTTGAAGACTGGTGGCCAATAATCTCACCGCTCGTACTGCTTTTCTTTGGAGCTAAGAAGTAGCTGAATAGGATACTCGCTTTTCCCAGTGAGGTTCACCTATTTCGGCAAGAAACCGATGAATGAATCGCATTTCCTCTCACGCTGCTTTCACCTTCACCGCACTGCCTCAGGAGACGAAGTCAAGACATTGAGGGTGGGGACGATAGGATTTGACGATGGGCGATTTGCCGCTCTTACGTACCTACTGTATCCTTACAAAGTCGACCTGACCAGACAAGTCGAACACGCCGACTTGGTCGTCTGCAAGGACGAAGCGCCAGATTCATCCAAACCAATTATCAGGACAAGAGGCGGTCTAAGAAAACGCCCAGAGCTGCTAGACCAAGGAAATGGAATAGTCGATCTCCGGGCTGACGTGATAGACTCTTGTTCAAAGACGTTCGAGGCGGCCATGAATCCTAGCCTAGCCCTGCGTTATAGGATTGCAACTCGTTTTCCCCTTTCATACCACGTAATTCCTTCATCGATGAGAGAGAAGTTACTTAGGAGGCGCACGGGCCATTCCACTTTAGATCTGTCGCGCCACCTTGCCGTAGAGACCTCACGAAGAATCATTGGTGACGCGTTTACTCTACTGGGTTTTCCTTTGCAGAGAAAGAATCCCCCCTCACTTGTCATCACCCATGACATTGAAAGTGAAAAAGGGCTTCAGAAGGCTGCAGGGCTCATGAAAGTAGAAGAGAAACTGGAGCTGAAATCCACATGGTTTCTACCTTCTGACGAATACTGCCTGAATGCACGCCTCGTGCGGGAGTTGGCTGAGAGTTCCAGTATCGGATCGCATGATAGCAAGCACGATGGCAGACTGATCCAAATCCAGAAACACAGTGACCTTGTTCAAAGGTTGATGAGCAGCAGACTAAGGCTCGAGAGCATCATTGAGAAGACGGTTGACCGCTTCAGGGCTCCTTTGCTGCAGTTCAACCGTAGGATAATCAAGGCCCTGGGCGAGGCTGGCTACAAAATGGACTTCTCCGCTCCAACCTGGGAGCCTGTACATCCCTCAACGATGAGTGGTTTCGGAGTTGAATCTGTTCAAGCCTTCGAGATCGACGGCGTAGTTGAGATACCTTTGAGTCTTACCCAGGATCACCAAGTCATCAATGTCTTGGGAATGACCCTGCGCGAGGCAACAAAGTTTTGGATCGAAGAGGCAAAGCTGGTGCGCTCTATGTCGGGAGACATTGTTCTTCTTGTCCACCCGGACTATTCATTCTCTCAGCACTTGCCGGAATACCGAGAACTACTTGAGAACCTTATTGGAGTACATACACAATTCAACCGATCGTAGTTGATCATATACGAGTGTGAGTCTTTGTTTAGCATAGACTTTGACTTTCGCCCAGAAGAGTGGAAGGACTACTTGAGCACTAGCCGACGAGGAACCGTCTATCACACACTCGAATGGCGAAAAGTACTAGAAAGTGTGTTTGGCTATGAGACTCGTTATTCTGTTTGTCGAAACGGTCGGGGCGATTGTGTTGGGGTACTTCCCCTTGCATTTGTCAAGAGTTGGATTACCGGAAATAGAGTCGTTTCACTTCCGTTCAGCCAGTACGGGGGCCCACTTGTTACTGATCGCGGAGCGCTTGAATGTATTGTGGAACATCTGAGAGGCTACTTGAGTCATGGTTTTGAATATGTTCGCCTGGGGTGCAGGGATACGCTAGGCCAGAGCCTAGTGGGGGAGTCCGACCTGAAATCATCGGACTACTACTCGCGATGCTTTGTCCCGTTAGGCGGACGGACCGTGAATGATGTTTGGAAGAGTATCAAGAGTTCAACGAGAAGAGAGGTGAAGCAGTCTGCTAGGAATGGTGTGGTTGTAGAGATCGGCGGCAGCAGAACGGCCGATCTGGATTGCTTTAGGAGCCTGATTCTTCGCACCTGTAGGAGGCACGGAATTCCAACTTACCCGCCTGAGCTTCCGGATGCGATAATCAACGTCCTCGTTCCGAAGGGACTCGCTAGAATCTTCGTTGCGAGACTTCGAGACGAAACCATAGCGACGCTCGTTCTTCTTACGATGAATAGAGAAGCGGTATATGCCTACAATTTCTCTGATGAGAGATTCTTTCGATTCCGTCCTAACAACGCGCTGTTATGGGAGGCTATCAAGTGGAGCTTGGACATGAATCTCTCGTCTCTCGACCTTGGAACTAGCTCCCCGGAGGACAATGAGTTGTTGTCGTTTAAGCTCTCCTGGGGTGCTTTCAAAGACAAGCTGCACGAATACTACATTGGAGGATCCGACAAGATTCTTTCCGGTCCTGACAGGAGGAGCTCACGGAGATACCGGTTGGCGAGTTTCGTGTGGAAGCGCCTACCGACATTCTTGGCATCCGCGATAGGACCAAAGCTCCTATCGCATTTTGGTTAGGAGTCTCTCTTGACAAGGACCAGCTATTGTCATACAGAATGCCGAGAATCTTGTCATCGAACGTAGACCGAGAGTAATCCATCTGCGTAGGTAGCCTAAAGTACATTGCGCAAATTAGGATCGGCTGCATACGAGGTACGAACACACTCTAGGTTTTCGACTTGATTGAGATACCAATTTGGAAGATACTGACCATAGGAATGCTTCCCAGCTTCCTGAAACGCCTCTACTACCGTATGAAAGGACACACCATCGGAAAACGCGTGCATTTCAGCCCGGGGTCGTTGCTGATAGGGAGAGAAATCAAAGTGGAGGAAGGCTCGTCTTTCGGCTTCTTTGCCATACTGAGGGCGGACAGGATTGGCATTGGGAAACGAGTTAGGTTTGCGTCTTTCGTGTTTCTGTCGGCACGGGAACTCACGATAGGTGACGATAGCACTGTGAATGAGTTTGCCTTTTCAGGCATGATGGAGGGGCCCAATTCTACACTAACAATAGGAAAGCGAGTCGAAGTAGGTGCGATGACTGTAATCAACCCAACGATGGGAGTCACTATCGAGGATGATGTCGGAATCGGGGCCCGTTGTTTAATCTTCACTCACGGAGAGTGGCAATCTGCGCTTCACGGATACCCATTCCAATATGCTCCGGTGAAGATTCAAAAAGGAGCGTGGCTCCCTTGGGACGTTTTCGTTATGCCAGGCGTAACCATTGGCCAAGGAGCGACCATCGGTGCCAGAGCGCTGGTCACTTCAGATATTCCTCCCAAATCATTGGCAGTGGGCGTTCCTGCCCATGTCGTAAGAAGCGAACGTGAATATCCAAGGTCTCTCTCGTTCGAAGAAAAACAAGCGATGCTAGCGGAGATATTCAGGAACTATGCCGAGTATGCTGCGTACGAAGGCCGGTCGGCAAAGTTCGAGAGAACAGGCAAGAGTTTTTTCGTTGTGATTGGCCCTCGTGAGAACCCAGAAGGTGTGGTAAGATATGCCGAGCCGGCCGAGGAAGACAATATTCAGCCAAGCATGACGTCAGTCCTTGTTTCTCTGACGACCATTGATGCGGAGCGCGGGAGTGGACTTGAAGAGAGGGGAGTGCCCTGGATAGATCTGATGCACGAGAAACATAGCAGCGTAACAAACGCGCTTGCTGACGATTTTGTCAAGTTCTTGGGTCGCTACGGCATCAGACCGACCCCAGTGCCAGGCTCCTGAAGGTTGACCGACTTGACAAGTTGGCGCAGGGTGTTTGTGCTAGTCGCTAAGACCTTCGCGACTGACCCCAGGGTGAGGCGCGAGGCTACGTTATTGGCAAATCACGGATTTGAGGTTCAAGTTCTCTCTTGGGACCGAGGCGGCTATCGCCCTCCTACGGAAATCATTGAGCGATGCTCAGTTCGTAACATGAAGCTCGGGAAGACCTCGCCGCTTGCCCATTCCAGATTGCACTATTTGGTTGCTGCAGTTGTCTTCCAATGGTTTATTCTCCTCTGGCTGGTCAGGCAAATCCAAGCAGCTGGTGCACTCATCGTGCATGCGCACGATTTCAACACACTTCTTGTCTGCGTAGTTGCGAGGTCGCTGTTGAAAAGCCGAGTTCGCTTGATCTATGACTGCCACGAATTGACACCCGGCGTGTACCAAGAATGGTACGGCTCTTTCGTCTCGCGAATAGTAGGTCGGATCGAGTTTGTGCTGGTTCGCGGTGTCGATGCAATAGTCACGGCAAACGAAGCCATTCTTGATCATCTGCGCTGTGCCACCGCAGTTCCCGGAGCCGTAATCTATTGTTGCCCTGCTCTCAAGGAAGTTCCCGAAGTTGAACCCCAAGTCGCGAAGAAGAGACTCGGACTTGAGGGTCGCTTCGTTGTTCTGTTCGCAGGGGAGGCAAGACAAGACTATGATTTTGGTTTGATGCTGAGGGCTGCAATCCAACTTGGAAAGTGCAACCGGAGTGAGTTCAGGTTTCTATTCATAGGCCGCTCTGAGGAAGTCAGGTCTGTTGTTGATGCAACTGCCCCTAATGAGGCCCGAGGTTTGTTCGAGTTCAGAGGTTGGGTTGAGGACAAAGACGTGCTGCTGTACTACTTGGCTAGCGATCTCTGTTACGCAGTGGTGCATGATCTCGGCCCGAATACTAACATACTGACACCGATCAAGCTCTTCGAGTCGATGGCGTGCGCAGTGCCAGTGATCGTGAGAGTCGGAACACTTGCCGCCGAGCTGGTCAAGCGTTGGCATTGCGGGATAGTTGCGGAGATTCCGAAGTTTTCGTTATCAGATGAGCTCATGCGCCTCAACGAGAATCGAGAAGCGCTCCGTGTGCTCGGCGGGGCAGGTCGGAAGGCATTTCTTGCTGAGTACAACTGGGATCTAATGGAGGCCAGACTGCTCGGTCTTTATAGCCGAGTGACAAGAACTAAATTCCGCTAAGTATGGCTCCATATGAACAGAATCAGCATGGGTGCAGGAAATGAGGAAGATACTAATTGTGGGATACGGAGAGGTTGGGAAACCGCTCTTCGAAATAGTCAGAGGCGTCTACCCTGAAGTTGAATGGCTTGACGTTGAGGACAAGAAGGTCGACATGAATCCTGATGTCATGCACATAGCCTTCCAGGAGCGGACTCCGGCAGACTTCGTTTCGTCTTCCGTTCAATACATTGAACGCTTTTCGCCCAAGCTCGTGCTGATAGATTCGACGGTAACCCCTGGAACAACGCTTCAAGTTCATCGCAATCTAACAAAGAAAGTCCCGCTATGCCATTCACCAGTACGAGGGAACATGACCGAAGGCATGAAGAGAGGTCTGGTCCAGTATACGAAATTCATCGGCCCTGTTACCCCCGAAGCAGGTGCGAAAGCTAAGGAGTACTACGAAACTCTCGGTTTGAAAACGTACGTCTGTTCCTCACCGATCGAAACGGAGCTTGGCAAGATCTTCGAAACGACTTACCGAGGGGTGATGATGTCCTGGTTTCAGGAGATAAACAGGATTTGCAGAGATCTACAAGCGCAGTATGATCAGGTCGTCGAATTTGTTGGCTCAACGGAAAGGGAAGGAAAGCAGGCAAGACCAGTGTTCCATCCAGGCGTCATTGGTGGACACTGCATAATTCCAAATGCTGAGAAGTTGCTCTCGGTCTATCAATCCAAATTCGCTGAAGCTCTGCTTGAATCCAACCGAAAACGGCAAGAAGAATTATCCAGAGGGGACGTATCAAAGCATGAGGTTGGTAAGGAGTATGCTCCTGGAAGTCAAGGCACGGCTGGAACTGTGAAATCCGAACACTGATCAAAGGGTCACGTTTTGGCCATTTTCAGTTTCACCTTCGATGATGGTAAATCGTCGCAGATACGTGAACTCTACCCAATTCTTAGGAAGTATGGCTTTCCCGCAACATTCTATGTAGTAGCGGGCGAGATTGGCCTTCCTGGAAAGCTTTCCATCGAAGACTTGCGCGACCTTGTGCAGGAAGGGAACGAGATAGGCAGTCATGGTTTCACCCATAGATCGTTGCTCGGCCTCCGTGACAGCCAGGTCGAGGATGAGTTGTGCAAGAGCCAGGAAGTCCTGCGGCCTTTCAATGCAATCGCTTTTGCTTATCCCTTCGGATGTCATGATCGCAGGGTTATTTCTAAGGTGGCCCAGTACTATGACTCGGCTCGCGCGTACGGAGATGCGGTACGCGTGAACCGATCGAGCCTGGTTGATAGGTATGCGCTCGAGTCCTTCCCGGTTGAAGGTAGCTTCAGTGGACGAATGGATTCCAGAGCACCCGAGTACTTATTGTCTAGCGATGAAGTCGTGGAATCTGATGCATGGCTTATTCTCACTTTACATGGTCGAAGCTCCATCAGTCTCGGGAACATACGTACGATTCTTCGACATGTCAACTTCACTCGAGAGCAGAGAAAGGCGTACCTAAATAGCATTCGAAGCAGCCTGCTCTCCAGTCCTCCAGATATTCTTGGGCATTTTGAGACGTTTTGCAGGGGCCTCAGCCTTATGAATGCCAGAGTTCTCACCGTGTCCGATGCACTAAAACAGCTCCTGTGATTACCGCTAACCACTCTTGCTGGGAGGTTCGTCTGTCTGATGCAGGCCGAGAAGAAGAAAACGATGCGGATTTGCCTCGTAGGCGCATCGCACTTCGTTGATGATGACAGAATGTACTATCGTCAAGCCCTAGCCCTGTCAACCACATATCGCGTCGAGGTCGTTGGAGCTGGACAATGTAGGCGGACAGTTGAAAAAGATGGCGTCAGGATCACCTCATACCGAAAGAGGTCTAAGGCACGACATGTTGAACTGCTGCTAGAGATCTATCAGCACTTGAGGTCGGGGAGATTTGACGTCGTGCATTGTTTTGATCTGGATGCATTGTTGGTTGCCGTTTTCGCCTCGCGGTTGCACTCGATCCGTCCACTGATTGTTTACGATGCGCATGAGCATTTCCCCAGTTTGATCGCTGGATATTTCGAATTGCCGAGGCTCTTCTCCCTTGCCCTAGAGTCACTTGTGGACGCTGTTGAACGCTTTCTCGCTTCGTTCTGTTGCGCATTTGTAGCCGTCAACGATTGGCTTGAGAACAGGTTTTCGGTTTACAACAGGCCAACAGCTGTCATACGGAATGTTGCGAGTCTATCGTGGTACGATGCGGCGGCAAAGACTGGCGTTCTCGAAGATGTCAGCGATCCAATAGTGATCTTCGGTGGAAACCTTGGTCAAAAGAAGGGTCTCGAAACCGTGATTCAAGCCAAACTGATCCTCGACAAGAAAAGAATCAAGACCTGTTTCGTTCTGACGGGAAACATAAAGGCGGTTTCTGATTATCCGAGTCTTGCTGATAATTCGGGCTTCAAAGTCACGGGGTGGTTGGATCACGATGTTCTGCCAAGCTTCTTGAAGAGAGCCAAGGTGGGATTGGTTCCTCTTCAGCCCGCCAACGTGAACTATTCGATTGCACAGCCGAACAAGCTCTTTGCCTACATGGTCGCGAGTTTGCCTGTTGTTGCCAGCAATCTTCCCGCCATAAGAGCAGTTGTATCGCAAGAGAACTGCGGCATATTGGTCGACCCGGGCGATGCGCAACAGTTTGCGAGAGCGATCTTGAGACTCCTGAGAGAAGACAACCTGAGAACATCGTTGGGCGGGAATGGCCGAAAGGCAGCTGAGAGAGAATACAACTGGGAGAAGGAGTCTCAGAAGCTACTTGCTCTCTACAAAGAAATCGAGCGGATGAGCCTGAAGGAACAAACTCCAAGTTGAGAAACATGAGCCAGCCCACACTCGATTTGCTGGCTTGCTTCTTGGCACATCTGCGATTGAAGCAGCCTTTCTGTTTTGGGCCGGAATCTCTGGAGCCGACGTGAGCCTCTTCCACCTCTTGTATATTTCTTTAATCTTACTCTTGGCATTCATCTGCACCTCAAGCAAGAGAGAGAAAGGCGTGGGGCAAGTGTCGGTTCCTATAGTCAAGGCGGCAGAGTTTAGTGTCGAATCCATTTCGCTCGACCCCCCACAAGATTCATGATGTGGTTGTATGGGAATGTTGGAAGATGGAAATGAGTAAGCAAGGATCTGTCATGCAGGAGCATAAAGGACCGATACTCGAACCGTCGAAAGGCGAGTTCGACGCAGGGGGGTCGACCTGGGGGTGCGCTTACGTGGACGAAGAAGATCCCGGCACAACCTTTCTGTACTATTCCGGTGCGAGAGACACCGGTTGGAGTCACTTTGCGATAGGACTCGCGGTGTCGGAAGATGGTGAACATTTCAGAAAGGAAACCAAGCTGAACCCTATTATCGATGGTGAGAAAGGTCAATTCAACGCTAGGGAGTCTGTTACCCCTGCCGTAGTGCGCGTCGGTAATCACTACTACATGTTGTTTGCTGGAAGCTGTAACATATTTGAAAGGCACAAGTTCGACCTATGGCATGGTAGAAGGATAGCTATCGCCTGCGCGGACGACCCTCGAGGACCTTGGAGAATACTGAAGGTTGTCGCGAAACCCGATCTTCGATGGGAAGGGTGGAGTATTGATGTAGGCCCAGGTGTGGCCAAGCTGAGTGAGGATGAGATTCTAGTATACTACAGCAATGTAAATTGTAAGAACCCTTTGAGTATGCGATTTCCGCGTAGGTATTTGCGTCGCTCTCTGGGGATATTGCGTCTGAAAATAAGATCCCCTTCTTCGGTCACGTGCGAAAAGTACTCTGGTAACCCGCTGAAACATCTCAACGGAGTGAGAGGCAGTCCAGGTGAGAGCCTGTTCTGTCCGGGGTACTTGCTAGTGAACGATAGGCATTTTCTCATCCCGAGCATGTCCACATACTCTGTGGCCTCTTCTCCATCCCAGTACATAGGATTAGTAACAGGCGTAAGCCCGTATTTTTCTGACAGGGCAGGTGCCGTTTCAATTCTTGTTGACGGATCAGCCGAGCGGACGAGTATACTCAATACGAGCAGTCAAGTCGGCTTGGACACGCCTTCTCCCATCATCAAAGAAGATACTGTATATCTCTATTTTGCCGCAGTGGACAGGAGCAATCAGGTTTGGAAGACCTGTCTCACAACACTAAGCTTGAGTACCTTTCAAAATGTCCGAGCGACGGAAAAGCGGGACTGAAGGCGTTCGCAACTGGGATCATGCTCCTCATTGGCGCGAGACCGGACAGAGACTCACTTTCCTTATTCATGCGATGAACGATCGATGGCTAGGGTGACGATTGTCCATGGAGGGGTCGGATCTTTCTTCAGTCAGGACGTTGGGATAATTTCGAACTTGGTTCCTACGTTTGACGTACATTGGAAGAACATTCCGGATTTGGGGATGCTCGCGGCATCAATCCTAAGAAGTGACGCGGTCATTGTCTGGTTCGCTTCGGGTCAGGCTGCTGTGTTTTCCTTTCTAATAGCTAAGCTTCTTCGTAAACGGTTCGTCGCCATTGCCGGGGGCAGCGAGGTTTCTAGAGACAAACGGATCCGGGGTTTCGGGCTTCGCTCCGACATCAGGTTCGCCTTCACGAAACTGCTGCTGAACAATGCGGACTGTGTGGTGTGTGTGTCTAGGTTCACGCTGAAGGAGGTGCTCAACATGGCTAGGCCGAAACGGTTCGTCGTCGTGTATCACGGCATAAATGCCGAAGTCTTCAACAGTCAGACGAGTGACAAGGATATCGTTCTGACAATTGCGGGCGTTCCCAATTGTGATTACCTGTGGAGAAAGGGTATAGACAGATTTCTGAAGCTGGCGTCGCTTCTCCCACACAGAAGATTTGTGCTCGCTGGTCGAGGAGGAGCCAACCAGGCCATACGGCAGGCATCCTTGCCAAATGTGCTTATAACAGGGGAATTGCCCGAAGTTGCAACTCTTCTCCAAAGAGCTAGATTCTACTGCCAGCTCTCCAGGCACGAGGGCTTCGGCGTAGCTGTCGCTGAGGCAATGGCCTGCAAATGTGTCCCTATAGTCTCCGATAGCGGCGCTCTTCCAGAAGTAGTGGGGCGGTGCGGTGTCATTGTGCCAAACGGTGATCCGGCTAAGTCGGCAAGAGCTATCGAGGAACTATGGGATCATTCCGAGAAATTAGGAGAATCGGCAAGAGATAGAGTGATAAGGCTATACTCGGTTGAGCAACGCATTTCCGGTTTCAAGACAGTTCTGAGGGAGCTAGGTTGCCTCTAGGATCTCGGAGAGAACATGCTTGAGATCATTAGACGTGTGCTCGAATCGAAGCGATTAGATTGAGATCAATTACGATAGGATTCATGATCCTCCTGATCTTGACTATGCTGATTACCGTTGTCTTGAATTTCCAAGTTGACCCCTTCATTGCATATACGATAATAATGGCCAAGCTGATCAGCGAACTCGGATCAACCGGGCAAGCATCGCAATATCTTTCAAATTTGCCTGTTGATGTGCATACTTGGCAACTTTCCACATACACTCTTCTTCAAAATATGTATGGGTCAGGAGTGCTGCTCGCAATTCTTCATCTAATCTCAGGTGTTTCGATTATTCAGCTGGCATTCCTTCCTATCCCGGGCGCACTTTCAATGTGCATGCTCTACTTGATCTTGAGGAGATTATCCAATCTCGTCGACGCTACTCTAATGTCTGCCAGCCTAATCTTCTCATTCGTAGCTATTCTTGGCATGTATGCCTACATGCTAGAGGATGTAGTTGGGAAATTCTACGCCTTCGATTTTCACGCTATCAATTATGCACTATACCTCATGTGCCTTTACTGCATTATCAGGTTGAGCGAATCGAAGAGTAGCCCAAGCTATTTTGTGGCTTCAGTAATAGCATCCGCTGCATCTACCTTCATCCATTACACTTTGCCCATCGTCCTCATTGGTGGCCTCGCAGCCTACGTGACGTTTTCTTGGCTCGTGTCTGGGGGTGGCAAAATGCAAAGGCTCCCATTAGTATTGGCAGTCATCTTGTGCCTGCAAAGTTTCTATTTCGGCATGCTGGGCAGAGCGAACATTTCGCAGACGTTAACCAGTCTACTTGGGTATTTCTCCGGGGGCTTCATAGAATCCCAACAGACGCAAGCTTACGCTCTCTCGCCACTGTACCAAGTACAGATTCTACTCGCTAAGGCGTATACGTATTCTGCGGTAGTCTTCGTGATTGCAGTTACTGCGGTTCTGTTCCGAATCCGTGGACGAAGATCAAAGCCTATCGCCGCCACATACTCTCTTATTGTGGGCGGCAGCCTCGTGTACTTTCTCTCGTATTTTCAATACTACGGACATGTCAATTTTGGTTTTGTGGGTGGGTGGCTGCTTCAGCCGCTCTTGATCGTCACGGTAGTAATGATCTTGCCAAGGCAAAGGCGCGAAACAGAGACGACAGTCGACACGAGATCGACAGCCACTTTTGATGGTTTCGGTGACAATGTCTCGGGGATATCGAAGGCTGGAGAAAAGGACAGCAGGCCTCGAGCATTTCGAAGACTGGTGCTTGCTACATTGTTGATTCTGAGCTTGTTGCAAGCTGTAAACACTACGTTCGTAGCAGACGCAAGACTATCCTATGGAGCGATGGTCGCTGAACCTAGGTTAGAATCTGTAGACTTACAATCCTTCTCCATAACGCACCTATCGGCCGAGCGCTTTCTAATCGGTGCTTCAAGTGAAGCCTCCTCAGACCTCTATTCTCGTCTTGCTGACTACGATGCCAATCAAGTTGCGACAGTCATGTCGGCGTACTTCACGGGCAACTCAACTTTTGGAGGCGATACATCATTGGCGTACGCACAGCTTCGACATGACTTCAATTACCTGATACTGACCAAGTACGAATTGTCAAATGGACTCTATGGAGGTGCGACTCCCGATGGGCTTTGGGAATATCTCAACGCCACAGAAGTGACTAACCTGAAGTCTGTTTTAGATTCTAACCAGAACCTAGTGTACAACTCTGGAGATGGCTATCTTTACTCATTCGACTAATTCACAGGACTACGTAGGGAGAGAAGAGAGCGGACATTTCGAGTAGAGTATGCCGATTGCTGCTCGGTTGAAGGGGCGAGATGTGGATGTCAGAGAAAAAGTGTAAGCCGTTGGTTGTTGACGTTTGCGTTCCAGTTCTTCAAGCTCCGTCTAAGAGTTTCGAGGAAATGTTAAGGCGTGAGTTGCCCGTCAATCGCATCCTATACTCTGAGGCGAAGCCACTGGGGACAGCGCGCCAACAGCTTATCGAGGCTGTGTCAACGGACTGGTTCGTGTTCGTTGATTCAGACGTGGAGTTGCTTCCGGGCTGGTTCGATATGGTTTGGAGCATGGTGGACGACAGAACAGGGGCGGTAGACGGTCCCTGTTCTTGGCCGGATCAACCGGAAGTTGACGCATATAATAAAGTCGTCAAGGGCCTTGACCAGCTTCTAGGGAAGACAAGAGCCGGTGAAAGACCCATCAGAGCGTTCACGGGCGACACTCTAGTCCGAACAGAAACCGTAAAAGACATAAAGATTCCTCCAGTCCCAGTCTTCGAAGACGAATTCATCAGGATGCACATCGAAGCCAAGGGATATCTGTGGAAGCGCACACCCCAAGTTGTTTGCCTACATCACAGGAAACTGAACATCAATCAGGCTTGGTTGTCAGGATACTACGCTCACTACTTCAGGAAGATGTCGGCAGGGCTGGCGATCAGAAGTCTTCTCCTAATATTTCCCAGGGTGATTTACGCCGCCGCAGTTACAGGAATGCTGGGCATAATCCCCATGCAAGTTGAAAGACAGCTAAAGCACAGCTTGGGCTGTCTGTCGGCTTGCTTGAACCACTACGAGGTAGAAGAATGACGGCAAGAATCGTCTCACGCACTAGCTGAATACCACTTGAATTGTGGTATTGCGAAGGCTCCGAAGTTGATTGTATCTTTCGGATTCAAGTAGAACATCTCTCCGGCGGCGGGAGTGAAAGCTCTGCCACCGTCAATACTGATCGATGCTCAACCTGCCGCAAGGATGAGAACTGTGCACGGTGCGGTTGTAACCGCATAAGTTGTGGATGCTGTAAGTGTTGATGTTGTGCCTTTCGGAGAAATGTAGTTGCCGTCGCCCGCTCCGGTTCCTCCCGCGTAAACAAAGTTGGTGACTTCACCTATCGGATTGTACCCAACATTGCCCATTACGGGAGTGTGATTGATTCCCAACGAATTCAATCACGGTAGTAAGAGTCGCGCTTCCAAAGTAATTGTTGATGATCAAATTGTAATCGGAACTTAGATCCTCCTTCATTGCATCGTGAGCATAAGTCAAGAGGTTATTTGAAACAGTAACATTATGCACCCCGTTATAGAGTCGGATACATGCTTGTGGAACGGCTTTACTTGTTCCGTCAACGTTGGATTAGACCTTTCAGCAACATAGCCCGATGTGAGAGGACTTCCTCTTCTTAACTTGACAGAGCCGACGTCCCGAGTAGAGCGTCAACCGGTAGTTATCACGCAGATAGGTAGTCATCCCAGTCCTCGACGCTGGGCACGATCTCTGACGAGGCGACTTCTGAGAAACGCATTCCCGGAATACGCGGTCTGCCCGAGTTGCGGCTTTAGCCTGGGATCTAGGCATCCCCGGTTCTACGAGCAGGGTAATCTCCGTCGTCCATGCAGACTTGTATGGCTTCTAAAGAGATTGCCGAGATGGGTTCGGCAAATAGCCAGTTATCTCGTATGGCACCCGGAAGGCGTGTGGCTAGCGGCGTTGTTCTGCGTCAGGGCCAAGTCTCCACAACTTAGAAGGCCAGACAATGATCTCGCCATACGCGACCTTCTCTGAGCGTGTTTGCGCTATCCGTATTTCCCGGGCGCCCTAGGACTTGGGTCTTGCGCGAGTCAACAGTGCGCCTGCGGTGCCTCGTGAATCAAAACATCCTCTAACTAGCTTAATCAAATGGCGCTCTAGGACATGTGCCTCATGTCACAAACTGCATGTCACGGCTCCTACAGTTGCATGAACTGTCCAATTTCTCTACCCTCTATAGTGTTCTCGAAGCGTCTTTTCTATTGCTGATGATCGCGTCGAATCTGTAGTGCGAATACGGTAGCGTACGATCCTGGTTCCTGATCTGTGCTGTGAGACCCAACCGACGAATAACTCCATGCAACTCGCTTGCGCGGAACCACGTCCACCTGCGATACGACGAACGTCCGGTAAGCTTGGCAAGCCATCTGAATGCACATTCAACCAAGTCTTTGCTGAAAGACTTGGTATATTTCCTCATCCTAGCCCTATCTGGAATATCGCCTAGCAGTATTAATGCACCTGGCCTGCAAACCCTGCTCAATTCTTGCACAACTTCCCTAGCCGCTGCAACATCCAAGTAGTGGAGAACGCTATAGCAGATGCCTTTGTCAAACCAATTGTCTCTAAACGGCAGTCTTGTTGCTTCAGCTTTAACACATTCCATGTTACTGATCTTGTGTTGCCTCACTGCAATGGCAGCTAGTGTATCTGAAAAATCGACGCCAACTGCTCGGGAGCAGCTTTGGGCGATTTCAGACAACATAAGACCATTTCCACACCCAACGTCCACAACTTTGTCGCGCGCTTCAAGTTTTAGCTTGGTCCCAATGTCGTCTACGATGATTGCGAACTGTTCTCTGGATATCGTTCTTCCCGTGACCTCTATCTCACCTAGGAGCTCAGCATGCTTATTCCAGTAGTAGAGCCACTTTTCTTTCATGATGATGTAGTCCTCGCTGCTTGAATAGTTCGACTGTCTCCCTCAAGTCATCATGACTCGATGAACGTCGCCAAGTCTATTAGCCCTCGCTATTGTACTAGGAAGTTTGATCATAGGCAGCTACACCCCCCGCAGCGACGTTTTCGCCGGCGGCTTCTTAGTGGTCAGCGGTTCGACCATCTTCGGGAAGAGGAGAATCACGTAGATTGTACTTACCCAGTCTTATACCACCCATCTGAGTTAAGAGTTCTCCTAAACTCGACCCCCCTTGCCCAGGCTCTTGGCGGATAACCTGCTTCGCGGCGCGTTCGTTGAGTTCCTTCGAAGGACACCCAAGGAAGAGAGGAAAGCTAGCTTTGTCACCCGCATGGCGACGAATCCCGTGATGCAGATCCTGGCTCCGCCTAAAGCTACATTTGCTGACTCAGTCCAGCAAGGTCTATAACGGCCTCAAGGTGCCGATCAAAGCGAGGTTTCCGAATGCTGAACCGGGCGAAGCCATATGTTGACCTCGCACGCGTCATACAAGAGCTCCATTCTTCTGACCTGAGATCTGACGAACACATCGCGAGATACGAAGAGAGGATACGCAGGCTGGTTGGAGTGCCATATTGTGCCGCAACCAGTCAAGGCAGGGCAGCGTTGCTAGTTGGCCTAAAAGTGCTCGGTGTTCGAAAAGGAGACGAGATCATAGTTCAGAGCTTCATTTGCCGTACAGTAGTCGACACAATAGCGGAAGTCGGAGCGACGCCTGTGCTTGTTGACAGCTGCATTGATGACTTCAACGTGTCGCCTGCTGATATCGCCAAGAAGGTTAGCGAGAAAACAAGGGCGATCGTGGCAGTGCACCTTTACGGGAACCCCTGCGACATCGAGGAGATAGCCAATATTGCAATGGAAAACGATTGCTATTTGATAGAAGACTGTGCGCACACCATGGGGGCAAAATATGCCGGAAAGAATGTTGGAAGTTTTGGTGATATAGCTTTCTTCAGCACGAACTTCGATAAGCCATATTCAACCGGGGAGGGAGGGGTTCTAGCAGTGGCCAATGAGAGTTTACTTGGAGGAGCGGAGCAGGTCATACGGCGGTATGAGAGGCGCTCTATGGAGGAGGAGAAAAGAATTGTCTATGGACTCTTGATTCAACATCTCTTGACGCAGAGAGGTATGTATGCTGCCTCACTAAGTATCGGTTACGGTGCGAAGCTGATTCGAGAGGACAGCCAATTGTTTCAGCTCGTGGATAGGTTAGTATCACAGAACGCTTCTGAGGCAAAGTTCACAGAAGATGTGTACGAATATCTAACCAGGACCGGAGATCCTAGGAGACAGGTCTTGATGGAGCGACTGAAAACCGCCGCGCCTAGATTTGTCGTACGCAGCGTGAGGTTCGGAATGCAACAGCTGCACAAGAATGTCGTCAGTAGCGAAAAGACAGAGAGGAAGGACCTCTTGATGGGACCTTTAAGAGCGATTGTGGGAAACATCGGTCTAGACACTCTAGCACGTGTGGATAGGCACAGGAACGAAATGGCGAGGTTATTTGAGAACAGACTGGAAGGTATCGATGGCTACAAACGCCCGATCGTCTCTCAGAAGAAGGGACCGACCTTCCTGAGATACAGTGTTCTGAACAGAACAAGACACCCGCTACAACAGATCTCGATGGCTGCACGAAGGAAGCACGTGGAGCTCGGGAATTACAATTGGCCGAAACCTGTGCATCTGATGGCTCCCTACTTCTTCCACAATGCGAGCCAACTAAAGACGAGCGAATTGATAGCTAGCAATATTATAAATCTGCCGGTGCATTACTATGTGAACGAAAAGGATGTCGACACGATAGTGGCAGTGCTAGAGGAGTTCGACAGGCGTTAGAAGGTTCTCCCCACATACGAGTATACTGCGCAAGCGGAATGGCAGTAAGATGGCTTTCGCCAAGAAAGGCCCCAAGCGCGAATGTATGGAGGGCAACGCAAGAGGCTCTCGGCAAATACCCCGCCACTCTCAAGAATCCGAGTCGGAGATAGAGAGGCCCCCCAACAGTGCCAAGTGGATAGCAGCGGTTCCATTTGCAACTGCTAACGAATGCTTCGTACCCAAGTAACGGTTCAATTGTTCTTGGTGCGCATTCGGATTATCCTTTTTTTCCGACTGTTTCCTTGCCTCTACTATGAGTGTGGACTCTGGACGGGTCTCCAAAAAGCAAAGCTCGGCATGACGGCTCTCACCTTGATGACGACTTTCGAAGCCTCGGAAGCCACATTGTCTTAGACACAGGCGCAGTCTACGCTCACTACATAGCCCCTTCTGTTTCCACACGTGGTTCAATACCGCAGCCCCGATTCCAAGATTCTCTATTGCCACTCGGATTACACCCCCCGGTCTAAGGATCCGGTAACATTCATTCAGAACCTTCTTTGCATCATCAAATGACAGCTGCCCTATCTCGCGTTCACCATATATCAGATCAACAGAATTGTCACTGTAGTTCGACATTTCTCTGGCCCACCATTTCGAATGAACGTTCACTTGTTTCCAACAATCGGCCGCCAGGTCCCCCCAAGACTCAACCCGACTCTGTTCAATCTTTTCGTCTGTACTTCATAATGTTTCGGCGGAACCGTCAGCGCCGGTACTCGTCGTCTACTTGCAGTTTGCGCTATGGTTTTCGAAGCGACTGCAAACATCCTAGGTGCAGTAGTGCGAATCTCACTTTCAATGGCGGTCAAATCAGGCAAGCCGTTTCTTTGGAGCCTTGCCTTAATCGAATCACAAATACTTCGGACAACATTTCCTAGAGGCAACCCTCGCCTGTAGCTTTCCTCTGCATAGTGTGTCGCAACAACTGCACGGCTACGGCCAAAGCGCGCACCTGCTGCATCCATCTTTTTCCACATTCTCCAATCGGTGGGCTCCGTGCCTTCAATGTCGTATCTAAGGTGTCCCAGTCTTGCCCGATCAAACATAACCGCGGAATGGACCATCAGATTTTCGTTTAGCAGTAGCGACCTGTCGAACGGCCTACCGAAGACTATCCACCCCTCGCTCGTTTCAAAGTAGGCACGACCATACGCAACGTCATATTTACCGGACATCAGCATCATTGATAGGCTTCTTAGATGATTTGGAAGGAGCTCGTCATCATCATCGAGGTGGGCGACATATTGGCCTCTTGAGGCTTCAAGCGACTTAGCACTAGATGTATCAATCAACACGGTGAGAATGTGTTGACTGGCGAAGCTGCTCTATTAGTTGAGGCATTAGAGCCTCGGGAACCGGAGGAAATATGACGAATCAAGCCTACAACTTCAGATTTGCACGGATTGGGGAGGACGTAACAATCTGGCCATTGGCAAAAATAGTGTCGCCGGAAGCGATTTCCATTGGCAATTCGGTGATCATAGATGATTTCGTGTATCTCTCCGGTGGCTCGAAGACAACCATTGGAAGCTTCGTACATATCGCCTCTTTCACTTCAATCGTAGGTGGAGGTGAGTTTGCAATGGAAGATTTCGCTGGTTTGTCCGCTGGAATACGAGTGTATACCGGAAACGAGGACTACTCAGGTTCCTGCCTAACTAATCCCGCTGTGCCTGCTCCTTACCGCGTTCCGATTCGCTCCTTTGTCCACATCAAGAAACACGTAATCGTAGGAGCGAACACAGTCATTCTTCCAGGCGTGATAATCGGGGAAGGAGCAGTTGTTGGAGCAAACTCACTTGTCAAGACGCATTGCGATCCTTGGATGGTCTATGTAGGCTCCCCTGCCAGGGCACTTCGAGCCTAGATATCCTCTTAGCGCTCGCCGAACGGATTGCCCCGATGTAGAGCTCGAACGCGCTGATTGATGTCGTGCAGACGTCGGAGCCTGCCTCTTTGAGTTGCTTAGCCTTCTGTACGGCATCGGGCAACTCCCGGAGGAGATCTATCAGGAAGGTTGTGTCTAGGCAGATTCTTCGGGCTTCCATCTTGACCACAACTCTGTACCGACTTTGGCCATCCAGCACGGGGTCATTGGCCAAGCTAGTCCGGCGTATTATCACACGCTAGATGAGATATGCGGCAAGGTCGGCTCACTAGCGATCCCTGATATGACTGCCGTGTTCGGTGAGTACTCAAGAATGGTTCTAACGAAGATCTGCCATTACCCTCCAGACAGAGTCGTCGCCACAGGAAATCCTCGGTACGACTATATTCCCTCACTTCTCCCTCGCAGCTCGGAAGATCTTCGACACCGCATCTGCCGAGGGCTCGACCTAGATCCATCAAGAAGAGTAATACTAGTTGCAACAGGTGCACTCAATCAAGATATGGATATCCCGATCATGACCGTTTGCTTCTTGACGCGATCTATTCAGCAAAGGTTTGTCGACCAGAGTTACAGTTAGTCGTGAAGCTGCACCCCAGGGAAGACGATGCGCTTCAGCGGGCCATGGCCCTTGAAAAGGGCGTGGATGTTGTCGTTGTCAGAGGCGAACTCGCTAGCGTGCTCAATGCCCAGTGCCCGTGATTTCCCCGTTGCAAGGGCTCCGCTGGTCGCCCAAAGGCCCTTGGCAACTTTGGAAGCAATCGCGGGAGATGTGCTCACTTCGGCCATTAGCAGTAGATATCTAGCAGCCGTCGGGCAAGGTATCCTATTTCCTCTTTGTCGCTCTGTAGACGCTCTCAGCCACTCTTGCAACAAGGTTTTTTCTCTCCACGGAGTAATACGGGAGCAATCTCGGATTGAACGCAGCGACAAACTTCGCCAGTCGTGGGGTATTGGCGGCCATCAGGTTTATTTCCTTGAACCCTCTGGCCTTCAGATCTCGCAGTATCTCACATAGCAACAACGATGTTGCACCGGTCTGCCTAAGTTCACTGTCAGATGCTGCAGACCAACGATATGCCCTCCTAGTGTCCCAGACAATGATCTCGGCACAGGCAAGATCGCCTGAGGGCGTTTCCGCTGTCCACATTTCGCACGCGCGCTCAGACGTTAGCGTCTTGAGCGCATTTTCCAAGAAGTTTGCAGATACCGGTGGTTCCAGATTCTGTCGTCTGAATGTTATTGAGAGCAGCCTGTAATACGATGGGGCGTCAGGATTATCTAGTTTCTTGACCGTGATACCCTTCTCAATCGCTTTCCTTGCGCTCCATCTGACTTCCTTCGAAACGGTTTGATCGGAGAACTCTTGCACGTCAAGGTAGTATGCGTATGAGACGCTACTACGCCAGCCGTTCCAAGTGAACGGCCTGACGTCGGAGAATTCTGGAGAATTCGTTATGCGTATGTAATCGTATCCTGCCTCCGCAAAGGCCTTGTCTAGTTGGCGTATGATATTGACGCATGTCTCTTCCTGTCTCCTCACGTTGTCGCTGCGAGGTCGCCCGAGTACAACCCCACCGTACGGACTCATTGGAAGAACGGATTCGGCCACTCTAAGAAATTTCATTTGACGAACATATAGGGAACATCCCCCGATCAAATTCCCGCTTTCAAAGCATCCATAGATTTTCAATCCCCTTTTCATGGCGTTGGCTGAGAAAACCAACCAGAAGCTCTTATGGAATATGCTTCCTTGACTCGACTCCCGGACTAGCTCATCCCAAATTCCGTAGTCGCCTGGAGCCAGCTCCTTAACCTCTACTTCAGACGTCTTTTGCACCCTAGACTGTCTCCGCCACGGTGCGTCGAGCTTCGAAGCGTCCTTAGCCCGTGCACATGTGACTCAGTTGCCGTCGCTGTGGTCCTTAAACTTTCGTTCGTGTCGGAGTCTCACTTCACGCAATGAACTCTAATGATAAAAAGTACGCTACCCGAAGCCATCGTAAGTTCAACCTTCCGGTGGATCATCCACAATGGTCGCACATCGCACTCTTGACCAAGGAGCGTCCTGAAAGCTAATGGCCTCCCCTCCTCAGAAAAAGCACGTATGCAGCTCTGCACACCGCTCGGACAAATCCTCGAATAGGTCGAATCCCGTGCGAACTAGTGGTCGTCTCATGATGTCTGATGGCTTTTTCAGTGAGTGTCGAAGTCGACGACGGAGCGACATTTACGCTGGCAAGTCCAGGCCGGTCCTTCATGCTAGATGGTTCAGACATGGCCTACGTTAAGCGAGGACTCGGAATCCAGAACGCGCTCAATCAGATAACTAACGTCATTCGGCCGGGCACTACGATCGTCGCTTGACGATGATTCCGCCATAGGCGAAGATGCCGAGATTCGAGAGAGTGTATTGGTTGGGTGTGCCCGCGTTTATTTCACAGAATACAATCTTCAAGTCTACGCCGTTCACCACTTCCGTCGGAAACGCCAACATGAGGCCCCCCGGCATGATTGTTGAAACCTTGCTCCAAGTTGCGCCATTCCATGACCATTGTTCAAGGGGATGGTCCGCCGTAGGGATGAGGTAAGCCTCAATGTCTGTGCTGGAATGGATGAAGAACTCGCATGCAGCGTCACGCGAACTCGTTATCGTAGCGGGGGCTGACCACGCTGAACCTGTCCATCTTGTGAATAGGTATTGCCAGCCTGATACGGTATTTTCATCATAGATGATGTATGGTTTTCCTGCGCTGTCAACCCTTACACGTGCCTGATTGGTGGCGTATGTGCCGGAGTCCGCGGCCTTGCAGTGGGCATCCGCTTGTGTCTCGTCAATCGTGGAACCAAGATTGGTGCCATCAATTGCGTACATCTTATTGTCATTCAAGTTAAGGTAAGCGTAGTAGAGGTTCAGACGCAAACCCGAAGTATCATAGTGGCGAACCCACGCAAGATGGATTCTGTTTGATGCACTCTCGTACTCGGCTCCGCCAGCGAGCAGGTAGACTCGATCATTGAGGCTTCCAGTGTAGACGTTTATCATGTCTTGAGGGGAACTCCATGTCGCTCCACCGTTAGTTGAGGTAATGATGTCTTCGACAAGATCAGACGTTAGAGGATCACCAACTCTGCCACTCCTGTATATCACCTGAAGGTTGCCGGAAGAGTCCTTCAGTAGTTGTGGATACGTTGCACCACGAGTTGATGGTACTGGATCGGGCATGGCGGTCCAAGCCGAGATGTCCTCTGGGTTGGTTGATCTGGCGTACTTCTGCGCTGAATCATGAGAGCCGTACATGATGTGAATGTGCCCGTTATTGTCAACTATTATGGCGGGGGCCCCGTGATCGTCGTTAGTGGGCGGTCCAAGGGGGTTGTCGTCAACGAGCACAGGAGCCGACCATCCCTTTGCGCGTGTATATGATGCGACGTAGATTGCAAGATTGGTACCTTGCCACGCCGCATAAGTAACTCCATCATAATAGTAGGCACTAGGACTTGATGCCCCGTTGAACGGCTGGCTTTCGCCGTAAGGCAATCCAGCGATAACGGACGCATGAGCGCCTTCTAGGGACATTCCCAACGCAATCACAAGCATGACTAGGGGCAGCAAGACACGAGCGATCGACTTTCCCTTCAAGGCTCTCTACGCGGTTGACTGAGCTTGATCGCCCGGTTGAGCAGTTTGTTACCGCACTTGGCAGACCGCCGTAACAGCCTCTAGGAATCCATTATCTGATCACAACGGGTTTGGAAATCGTGCGCCCCGTCGTCATAAACCCCAGATGCCGAAGAACTAGAAGACATCATTAGAAACCGAAAGCAAGTGTGATACGATTTCCGAGTGTCAAGTGTGTCGGCGGCGTGGACTAGAGAAACAAGACGTCCTCAACTTGAGGACTCTGCTAGGCGGCACGCGGATAGTCGCGGTGCTGCTGAATGTAGTCTTCGACTACGAATCGAAGCTCCTGTCTGCCGTGAAGCGAAAGTAGAAGATCTTTCCTAGAGCTCCAGCAAGCGGTGCCCGCTATTTCTTGGTCTCCCAGAATTTGAGCAGAAAGTAGGTAGTCATGCTTAGGATGAACGCCGCTTCCCCAACGTAGTCCATTCTTATTGGTACCCATTCTGCCAGCGTACCATACACTAGCTGTGTATCTCTCAGTTGCATTGCGGCGACGTAGCCCCACGCGACAAGCCCAAAGAGGAACATGGTTCTCAAGAACGCGTAAGCGATACGATCAGCTGTTTTCTCGTCCTTGGCTGTGTTCATGACAAGTGCGAAGAGTGGCGAGCAATAAGGCTCTTGCGCCGTCATGCGGTGGTCGTGCTCGCCAGACTGTACGGGGCTAGTTCTGAGAGAAGTGAGACTTGGAACGGTCATCATTCTGGATCGAAATGTTGAGTAGTTTCGCTCGTCTGTCCCGCTGAAATACGCGATCAGCAGTACCGGTTCTGATGGATGTGGCTACGATGAAGCTTGCATCCGATCTCAGCTCTGACTCAAAGAAACCCGAACCAATCAGTTCCGTTCCGACAAGCGAAATCTACTCTTGGGCAAGCCATCTGACGTCCGAGAGCCGTAAGCTAGATTGGATCTTCTACTGGTACATGTGGCCGGACGCAGTTCGTGAGATAATTCACAAACTGGAAACAACGAATGGGGGAATCATCGGCCTTGTCGGCCTTCAAGGAGTCGGCAAGAGCAGCGCACTACTCGCAATACTGACAGGAAGGATGCTTCTTCAGGACAAAGAGTATCGCGAGGCACACGAGTCCGGCGAGGCGCCCGACCTTGGACGGGACGTGATCCATTTCAAATGGCGGAGACAACCGCAACTACTCACGAGCCTGCTGAACGGCACTCATGAACTGTCTGGGAATTTCTCTCGCCTCTACAAATCCAAGCTCGTTGAACTAACGAAGCCAAATCTTCAGTTCTGGAACCCGAGCGTGATCGATAATCCGGAAACTCTGAACCCTGAGTGGGCCGAACGCCAGATTGGCAGGAAGAATGTGGAGATTCTGAGACAAACCGCATGGCTTGAGATGCTTCGAAGTAAGGAGACCATTCTAATCGATGCGCCAGACTACTCGAAGACGGACAGGCGGCTTATGGCCAAAGACGTGGACGAGTTGTATTGGCTGTGGAACACTCTGAGTCAGTGGGAAACTTCTGACCGTAAGCGTAAACCGAACATTGTTGTGGCGATTCAGAAGGAGATGTTCCGTGATCACTTCTTCTTCGATAAGATGGAGAAGGTTGAGCTTGAACCGCTTAAGCCCGAGCAGATGGTTGAGGCCTACCGGAAACGGTTCAAGACAATCGAACCGTTCACAGAAGACGCTCTCATCACTCTCGCCCGGATGAGCCGCGGAATCTTCCGCCGCTTTCTGAGGTACATCACGTTGACTCTCCAGTACTCAGAGTCGCGCGGGAAGAAGATCATCGATGCGGAGACGGTGAAAGAGGCGGTGACGGTCGAGCGGCTGGCTGAGGATATGGAGCTCGAGCTTGTGAGCTCTTCCCGGAACAGAGTGACCTGCGACTTCAAGCAGTCAGGCTGCTGATGTGTCTTGAGGAATCCGGTCCGAAGAAACACGCTGGGCTCGCAGAAGAGTTCGGCTTGAAAGGGTACGCGATGAGCAGACTACTTGCGAAGTTGGAACTTCACCGGCACATGGTTCGTCGGCGGGAGGGGACCGAGAGAGTCGTCAGCTTGCGAGAGGACAATTAGGACTCAGCATCAGGGGACGTACTGCTCCTAAGTGCTCGTTCGCTTTCCGTTTCTTGCAGCCGCCACGACACAGTGGAGAACCTCAGTTTCAGGTCTTTCAGCCAGAGACAGGCGGATTTTGGGCGCATTTGTCTATGTCAGACCGAATCTATCGTAATCTCAACTTGGAATGACAGGGGGGAGCGGCCGCTTGGCTCCAGCCCAATAGCGGTGCAATATTGCAAGAACCTAGACACACGCATTGGCAGCGACCAAATCGCGGGTCCGGTTCCTTATCCTTGTTTCTCATGAAGAATAGGAACATCGAAGCGGAGAGGATTGATAGCAGAACATCTTCCATAGAGTCCAAGGGTTCCCCGCTCAACCATAAGCCCTCGTAGAGTTCCCACGCTATCCCCGCAATCAGAACTCCGAGAATCACAACCCTTGCGCTCGCTCTCGGCCTGAAGAACAGAATAGTCGAAGCCAATCCTATGCCGAAGAAGATATGGGAGAAGCCGTGGATGCTATAGATCTCCGTCCTCAGTAGGACGTCTTCGAGCCTTGTAGCAAGTCTCTCCAGAATGTTGACCTCTAGATACGAAAGCGCTCCGATTGCAAGGTACCATAGACGCTGCTTCACGAGCCGCGAGCCCTCTTCTAAATCTCCAGCGGATTGCAACCTCTGTGGTGATGATGCTTTTACGATTTCACATTCTCAACTGGTGCTCTCGATACGTCTTATCTTTACATAGTGCGAGTTCATTGAACTTGCCAGGATGGTCGAGTACGCGCCGTTACCGGTCATGTGATCCTGGGCGCCCGAATAGCCCAGTTGAAAACCATGTCCTCTGATGAATTGACCACGATCGCTCAGAAGGCCGCTCAAGGAGGGCTATCCCTATTCATCGGAAACGCGTCCTCAATCGTGATCTTGGCGGTAGGCGCGATCATTGTTGCGCGTCTTCTCGGGTCATTCAGCTTCGGTCTCTACACGCTGGCCGTCGCAATTCCGGCACTCCTTGTGGCTCTCGCGGGTGCGGGCATGAACTTCGCACTCGTCAGGTTGCCCGCAAGGCTCCGATCCGAAGGTGACCACGCGCGAGCAAACAGGCTGGCCAAGCTAGGTTTCTCCTCAAACTTGCAATCAGCACAGCGGCCTCAATCGTCTGCTATGCTGGCTCAGCGGAACGGAGGTCTTTATCAGCCGATAAGCAAATTTTGGGACAAATATGTGGTGCAAACACGCCCAAACTTGGGCTTGATCGTTCGCATCATTCACGGTGCAATATTGCAGGAACCGAAACACACGGATTCCCACTCGTCAAATCTTTCAGGGTTCTTTAGGAAACCTGGCCGCGTCTTCCCTGTCGAGGGCTCTCGGCGCCTGAATGCACGAAGAGCAATGAAGACCGCAACTACTCCGAGCAAGGCCAAAGAGCAGGTCCAAAGGACACCGGTGAACGTAGGATCTGATTCCTGGGGCGTGGGTTCTCGTGGCAGATCGTTCGCCTGCTTCGCCCACTCAGTAGCCGCTGTGTAGTTGCCTTGGTCAAGGCTTTCGTGGGCTTGTGATAGCAGGACGAGTTGCCATTTGGAAAGGTAACCTTGTGAGCTCAGTATCTCTTGTCTGACAGAATTGACGAATGCCTCGGCACGTGTGCAGTTATCTTCCTCTTGCAAGGCTAATGTGCGCAATTGTTCCACTCTGTCAAGCTTGTGCAATACGAGTTCGTAATGCTTCGCTGTCAGGTTGCTCTGCATCGAGTCGACTACGTCATCGATTTCTCTGACATGC
>Ga0315281_10002184_pt1 | contig 29057 bp, 25 predicted proteins | sample YL17G07_0_MG_FD_204540 | JGI IMG/M metagenome (GOLD analysis project Ga0315281, IMG submission 204540) | Sediment microbial communities from Yellowstone Lake, YNP, Wyoming, USA - YL17G07_0 | ecosystem: Environmental > Aquatic > Freshwater > Lake > Sediment | place: USA: Wyoming | collected...
TCACCGCCCTGCAAGCCCAAGCCGATTCGCAGGCCAGTATCTTGCAAGCGCAATTCGAGGCTCTGCGCCAAAGCCAGAGCGGGGATGATTTCAAGCTTAAATATCTCTTCGTCACGGACCTCGAACACCAGGTGCTCTTCAGCGACCAAATAGATTGGATCGGGCGCACGCTGACCGATACGCTGACCCCCAGTGGCTCCGAGACGTTGGTGCGCATCACGACGTGGTTTGGGGCGCGCGTGTTTGAGGGCACCGTGCCGTTGGAGAACAAAACCGGCACGCGCTTGGGCTATATACAAATCGGCGTACTGACGACACCCGTAGATAACTTCATCCGCGAGGTCATGGTGTCCTCGGCGTGGACGGTGCTGGCGACGTTGGTGATTGCGATTACGCTCACCGTGTGGCTGACCCGCCGCGCCCTGACACCTATGAACCAGATTGCGGATGCGGCGCACGCGGTGGCCCGGGGCGACCTCACCCGCCGCGTCCCCGAAACCCAGTGGGACGAAGTGGGCCGCCTCGCCCGCTCGTTCAACGAGATGGTGACGGGCCTCAACGAACGCGAGCAACTGCGCGAACTCTTTGGGCGCTACGTCAGCCGCGAGGTGCAAGAGGCCATCGAAAGCGGGCGCGTCACGCTCAAAGGCGAGCGCAAAACCATCACCTGCCTCTACGTGGATATGCGCGGCTCAACGTCGTTTGCCGAAGAACGCCCGCCCGAGGAAGTGATGGAAGCGCTTAATCAATACTTTGAAGTCATCGTCTACGCGGTGGAGGCGCACGGCGGCATTGTGAACAGGTTCGTAGGCGACGAGGCCGTGTGCGTCTTTGGCGCGCCGACCGAAGTGCGCGACCACGCCGACCGCGCCCTTAACGCGGCGCTGGCGATGCGCGAGGGCCTCGCCTATCTCAATCGCAAACGCGAAGCCCTCGGCTTGCCCACACTCAAGTTCGGCATGGGCTTGAACACGGGTGAGGTCGTGGCCGGCGCAACGGGCACGGAGGAGCGCCAAGAATACACGGTGATTGGGGACGCGATGAATCTGGGGGCGCGGATTCAGGCGTTGAACAAAACTTTCCCCGACTACGATATTTTGGTGAGTGAATTCACCGTGAGCGCGGCGAAGGGCGAAAGTTACGAGTGGGTGGATTTAGGAGAGAGTGATATTCGGGGGAAGCGGCAGAAGGTGAGGGTGTGGGGACTCGCCGGAAGTAAAATGGGTTGAAGACTCAGAATTTATACTAAGATCACGTTGACTTCGCGGAGGATTTTCTCAGTCATGGCACACTTGGTTGATTGAGATTATACTCCTGATAGGCCGTTGGCATTGTTAAACGCAAAGCAATTGTGCATTCTGCACTGAGCATTGGAGGCTCCTATGACCGTTCTCGAAGCCAAACAAATCAAAAAGCAATACCAGATGGGCGAGGTGACCGTGAGCGCCCTCGGGAGCGTGAACCTCGTCGTGAACAAGGGCGAGTTCGTCGCCATTATGGGCCCGTCGGGGTCGGGCAAGTCCACGCTCCTGCATCTCTTGGGCGGGCTGGACGGGCCGAGCGACGGCGAAATCACCCTCGCCGGCCAGCCGCTCTCCAAGTTGAGCGACAACGAAATCACCGTCGTGCGGCGGCGCAAGGTCGGATTCATCTTCCAGTTCTACAACTTGCTTCCGACGTTGACCGCCGAGGAGAACGTGGGTCTGCCTCTGCTCATTGACGGCCAAAGCCTCGACAAGCACAAAGACAAGATTACGAAACTGCTCAACCTGGTGGGCCTCGGCGACCGCCGGACTCACAAACCCGACCAGCTCTCCGGCGGCCAGCAACAGCGCGTCGCCATCGCCCGCGCCTTTGTCAACGACCCCGAAATCGTCCTCGCCGACGAGCCGACCGGCAACCTCGACTCGAAGAGCGGCACGGCGATTCTCGAACTCCTGCGGAAGACGTGCGACGAACTCGGCGCGACGATTGTGATGGTATCGCACGACCCGCGCGCCGCCTCCTTCGCCGACCGCGTGGTGTTCCTCAAGGATGGCAACATCGTGCGCGAGTTGAAAAACGAGACGCACGGGCACGGGGTGCAACCGATTATGGATGTGATGGCGGGCCTGGAATTGTAGATTGCGGATTTCAGATTGCGGATTGAGCCAAGAGCCATGTCCGCTCCTACACTCACCGTCACCTTTGGCCCTGAGGCCGGTAAAGTCATCGAACTGGCCGGAGCTGCTTATAGCATCGGGCGCGACCCAGCCTCGCAGATTCCCCTCGCCAGCAGTGATGCGTCGTGGAAACACGCGCGGCTGGAAAAATCGAGCAATGAATTTGTGTTGACCGACGCGGGGAGCGCGAATGGCACGTTTGTGAACGGCCAACGCCTTTCCGCGTCGCAGACGCTCAAGCCGGGCGACGTGATCCGGTTCGCCGCGATGACGGAGATGCGCTTTGACGCGCCTCGCCCCGCGCGGGTCGGCGAAACCCCGCAACCGCAACTGTCCCCGCCGCCTCAGCTCATCGTCGAAGAGTCCAGTGGGGAGGCGCGCAGCATCACTCTGACCGAACTCCTCTACACGCTGGGCCGCGCCGAAGACAATAGCATTCGAGTCAATGCGTCCGTCGTCTCGCACTATCAACTGCGGCTGGAGAAAAACGACGCGGGCTATCAACTCGTTCCACTTCCCGATGTCACCAATCCGCTTTTGCATAAGGGGAACGTCCTGACCGAGCCGCGCGTTCTCAAGAACGGCGATGTCGTGCAAATCGGAAGCGCCCTGCCCGGCCTAATGGTTACGTTGCGCTACACCGCGCCGGCCTCTTCCGCCAAAAACTCGAAATAGACACGCGCTGAACCAAAATATTTCTCGCCGGACAATCCCGCAGTGGATAGATATAATTTCAACGGCAACGCTCAACGCGCGTTTCGCAAATTACACGCGTTGCTCGGAGGAGACTCATGTCTCGTGTTCTCGTCACCGGCGGCACGGGCGGTCTGGGGCGCGCGGTCGCGCCCTTATTGATTCAGCAGGGCCACACCGTGCGCGTGCTGAGCCGCCGCGCGCGGAAGGCCAGCGACTGGCCCGAGGTGGAATGGGCGTCGGCCAATCTCGAAACCGGCGCCGGGTTGACTGACGCGGTCTGGGGCATGGAAACCATCCTGCATTGCGCCACCCGCCCGTCCACGCGCACTCGCCAAATGGATGTCGAAGGCACGCGCCGCCTCGTCGCCGAGGCCAAAGCCGCGGGCCTCAAGCACTTCTTCCACGTCTCCATCGTCGGCGTTGAGCGCATCCCGTTTCCGTACTATCAGCACAAGGTCGCGAGTGAAAAAGTCGTGGTGGACGGCGGCGTGCCGTGGACGATTCTGCGCGCCACGCAGTTTCACTCTTTGCTCGACGGTTTCTTTCGACCGCTCAAGCCCTTTCCGTTTCTCCTGCTCGACACTCATCTGCAATTCCAGCCCATTGACACGGACGAAGTCGCCGCGCATCTGGCCGACAGCGTGGGGCGCGGCCCTGTGGGTCGCCTGCCCGACATCGGCGGGCCGGAAATTCTGCAGGTCGGCGAACTGTTCTCCGCGTGGCTCGCCGCGCAAAAGATGAACAAGCCCGTCGTCCACGTTCCCTTCCCCGGCGGCTTCCCTAACGCGCTCCGCCAGGGCTACAACACTTGCCCCGACCAGAAGTTTGGCAAAGTGACGTGGGGGGAGTGGGTCAAGAAAAAATACACTACTCAATGATGAACTTGACGCGACTCGTTATTTTTCTCAACGCCCTCCTCAATCTCTTCGCGGGCCTGGGCCTGCTATTCTTCCCGCACTGGTTCTTCGAAAACATCGGCCACTTTCCGCCCTACAACCGGCACTACCTCGGCGACGCGGGCGCGTTCCTGCTCCCGTGGGGGGTGGCGCTCCTCATCGTGGCGCGCGACCCGCGCCGGCGCCTCACCCTCCTCGGTGTGGCGACTTTGGCCAGCGTGATTCACGCCGTCAATCATCTGGTCGGCGACTTGGCGCTTGAACGCTTGCCGCTGGGGCAGGTGGTGAGGGATAACTTGCAGGTCTGGATTTTTACCGTGCCGTTGGTGGGGGCGTATCTGTGGTTGAGGCGCAACCAACCCGCGTAGGGAGTTTCGCGGATACGAGAGGATGAGAAAAGAAAAAGCCCCTCCCGCTTAAGATACAATCCCCCCATGCGCTTCTGGGGCCACTTTCCCTTCCTCACGCCTGTTGTCCTCGCCTTTCGCAACATGAGCGCGCGGTGGATGCGGACGGCGCTCACTTGTCTGGGCATCATCCTCGGCGTCGCCGTCATCCTCGCCATCTCGGTCACCAACGATAGCACGCTCAACTCCATCCGCAGTGTGTTCGACGAAGCCTCGGGCAAGAGCAATCTGCTCGTGCAATCATCTTCGGCGGATGGCGGCGGGTTCGACGAGTCCATCCTCCCGCGCATTCGCTCACTCGTGGGGGTGGTCGAGGCCGCGCCCGCCGTGCGAGCCGATACGCTCCTCGCGCGCGAGGCGAAGGATTGGCAGATCGCTTTTTCCATCAACGGCCGCACGGCGGGCAACACGCTCCTGCTCCTCGGCGTGGAGACCGCCATTGACCCGCAAGTGCGGCAATACGAAATACTGGCGGGGCGCTGGTTGCAAGCCGAAAACTACGAAGCCGTGCTCACGCAAAAATACGCCGCCGACAAAAACCTGCAACTCGGCGAAGACCTCGTGGTGCTCACTCCCAACGGGCAGGAGCGATTCAAAATCGTCGGGTTGATCTCGCAGAACGGCGCGGGCTTGCTCAACGACGGCATCGTGGCCTTTGCGCCGCTCACGGTCGTGCAAGACACCTTCGGGCGCGGCCACGACATTGACGAAGTGGACGTGATGGCCACCGCCGACATCGCCAACGCCACCGCGAGACTCGCCGCGCTCAAAGAGCACCTGGCCGCGCGGCTCGGCAAAAATTACGAGGTCTCGTATCCCGCCTCGCGCGGGCAACTCGTTACGCAAATGCTCTCGACCTATCAGCAGGGGTTGTCGTTCTTCTCCGTCGTCGCGTTGTTCGTCGGCGCGTTCCTCATCTACAACGCTTTCAGCATGACCGTGCTGGAGCGCACGCGCGAACTCGGCTTGCTCCGCGCCCTCGGCATGACGCGCAACCAAATTCTGCAACTCGTCCTCGCGGAGGCGATCACGCTCGGGGTCATTGGCTCCCTCGTCGGCGTGGGGTTCGGGCTGGTCCTCGCGCGCGGACTCATCTGGCTTATGGGCGCGGTCGTCGCCACGAGCATCACCGCGCTCTCGATTCCCGCGAGCGGATTAATTCAAAGTCTCCTCGTCGGCGGACTCGTCACGCTCGGGAGCGCGGCCCTGCCCGCGGTGCAGGCATCCCGCGTCAGCCCGCTCGAAGCGCTCCGGGTCCAGGGTAAACCGGCGAGCGTCCGCGTCCGCCGGGGGCTGTGGTTCGCCGGGGGCGCGTTCATCTTCATCGCGTGGTCGGCGTTGTATCACGTCGCGTGGCGGCCCGAGGTCAGTTTCTCCATCGGCAGTTTGGCGATTTTGATTTTGTTGACCGGGGCGACTCTGCTGGTCCCGTCGGTGGTCGGCCTCGCGGAACGGCTGGCGCGCCCGACGGCGGTTCTGATTTTTGGGAACGAGGGCCTGCTCGGCTCGGGCAATGTGCGCCGCTCGACGGGGCGCACTTCGCTTACGGTGGCGTCGTTGATGGTCGGCCTGGCGATGGTCATCGGCAACAGTTCGCTCTCGTCGGCGTTCACTCACGACATCACCGCGTGGGTCGAGACGGCGCTGGGCGGCGACCTGTACGTGCGCGCGCCGCTCCCCATGCGCGAACAGTTCGAGCGGCAATTAGCCGACGTGCCGGGCGTGGGCGGCCTCACGAAGATCCGTTACTTCTCGGTGAAGGTCGCGCCCGAGGCCATCCCGCCCGAAGCGGCGGAGGAGAACACGATTTTTTTCGCGGCCATTGACCCGGCCACGTATCGCGGCGTGGCCGAGTTCGAGTTCGCGTCCAATCAGGGCGACCCCGAAATGAACTGGGCGCGGTTCAAGCAGGGGGATGCGCTGTTCGTCTCGACGGTCGTCGCCGACCGTTACCAAGTGAAGCAGGGCGATACCCTGCGGCTCATCACGCGGCGCGGCGAACACGATTTTTACGTGGCGGCGGTGGCGGTGGATTTCACCGGGCAGGGCTTCATCGTCAGCGGCAGTTGGGACGATATGCGGCGCTGGTTCAGCAAGAGCGGCGTGGACCGCTTCACGATTAAACTCGCGCCGGGCTACACCACCGACGAAGTGCGGAAAACGATTGAAGACAAATACAAAGCCTCGCGCAATCTCTCGGTGGAGACGACGCAGGAGTTCAAAGCGAAAGTGCTGACGCTCTCGGAGCAGACTTTCCGCTTGTTCGACGTGCTGGGGGTGATCGGCCTCGTCGTCGCCGCGCTGGGCGTGGTGAACACCTTGATGATGAACGTCATCGAGCGGCAACGCGAAATCGGCGGCCTGCGTTCATTGGGCCTCACCCGCTGGCAGACGACGAAGATGGTGCTGGCCGAGGCCGCGACGCTCGGCGTCATCGGCGGCGCGTTTGGGTTGGTGTTTGGCTACGTGCTGTCGCAAGTCTTCGTCACCGCGCTCAACGCCTTGGCCGGTTACGATTTGAAATACGTCTTCGCGGCGAATGTGTTTGTGGCCGGGGCGTTGATTGCAATTGGCGTTTCACAGCTGGCGGCGTTGTATCCGGCGTGGAAAGCGGCGGGGGTGAATATTGTGGAGGCGGTTAAGCATGAATAATTGGATGTTGGAAGATGGAAGTTGGAGGCGTTTGGGAAAAAACCAAGCCGCTTTAGAAGCAGACGAGGAAGGCTAGCGATTATGCCAATTAAGAGTCACCGCGACTTTGAAGTTTATCAACGCGCCCGGAAATTGATTGTGCCGGTTTATAAACTCGCCGATAGTCTCCCTTCTGACGAGAAATTTGATTTGCGCGACCAGATGCGCCGCGCTTGCAAGTCAGTCGTGGATAATTTTGTCGAAGGCTATAGCCACAAAGACACGCCGACGAAGATGAAAGCCTTTTGGCGTAATTCCATGGGTTCGGCCAATGAAATGGTTGAGCATCTTGAACAAACCGTATTGCTCCAATACGCCAAAGCCGCTGACGTACAATCCATGATTGACGAATACACCATCGTTGCGAAACAACTCAATACGCTCATCAAAAACTGGCGCAAGTTCTGAACCATCCCGTAAGCCCAGTTCGACACCTTATGCCTAACTCGACGCATCCAATTTCCAACTTCCAACCTCTAACCTCTAACTTCCAACCTCCACCTTCAAGGAGTATCAATGTCTCGCACTCGCATCATTGTCGGCATCGTTGTCATCATTGCCCTGGTCGCCCTCGGCTACTTCAGTTATCAGAAATACGCGGCTCCCGTTCCGCCGACTCCGACCCAATCCATTACAACTTCGGCTTCCGAAAAACCGGCCCTCGTCACTGCCGAAGGCAAAATCATCCCGGCCAAAGACGCTACGCTCTCGTTCCGGCTCTCCGGGCGAGTGGCGGAAGTGCTGGTCAAGGAAGGCGAGGCCGTCACCGCCGGTCAAACGCTCATTCAATTGGAGAACGCCGATTTGAAAGCGGCCGTGGCGCAGGCGGAGGCGGCGGTGGCGCAAGCCCAGGCGGGCGTGGCTTTGGCGCAAGCGGATCTCGACCAGATTTTGGCTGGCCCGCGCCCCGAGGAAATCGCCGCCGCCGAGGCGCAAGTGAAGGCCGCGACTTCGGCAGTGGGACAAGCGGTGGCCCAGCGCGATAACGTGAAGAAGGGCGCGACGCCCGACCAACTCGCCGCCGCGCAGGCGCAATTGGCGCAGGCTCAGGCGCAACAGAAAGAATTGCAAATCATTTACGACCGCATCATCAACAACAAAATTTACGGCGAGACCGAGGAGCAGGCGCGCTTCAATTTGCTGGCGGCTAACGACGCCGTCACCGCCGCGCAAGCCGCGATTGACCAACTGCAATCGGGCGCGAGCACCGAGACGATTACCGCCTACAACAGCGCCATCGGCATTGCGTCCAATCAGCGGTACGCCACGCAAGCGCAACTCGATTTGTTGAAGGCCGGGGCGACTCAGGCGCAGAAGGACGCGGCCAACGCCCAACTCGCGCAGGCGCAAGCCGCGCTCAAAGCCGCGCGCGCCGCGCGCGCCGCGGCCAACGCCCAACTCGCGCAGACTACCCTCGTCGCGCCGTTTGCCGGGACCATCGTCAGTCTCAACGCCGAAGTGGGCGAAGTCGTCGCGCCTGCCGTGCCCGTCCTCGTCCTCGCTGACCTCGCCCACTGGCGCATGAAGACTACCGACCTTTCGGAAAATGACGTGGTGCTGGTGAAGCCGGGGCAACCCGCCAGCGTGACCCTCGATGCTTTTGCCAATCAGGCCTTCACGGGCACGGTGACGGAGATCGCTAATTTTTCGGAAACGAGCCGGGGCAACACGACTTACGCGGTGACGATTGAACTAGCGAGCGTGGACGCGCCCCTGCGGTGGGGGATGACGGCTTTCGTGGATATAAAAGTGGGGCCGTAAAAACAGACCGGCTCACCCTGGGGGCCGATTCTCACCGTTCACACTTGGCGCGCCAAGCAGGCAAATTGCCGACGGAGTAACACCGACTTACATCGGAGTAGCCGACCTAGGACTTACGAGTCCAGTCTAAACAGAGTATAAGCCGCTTTCTCCCTGCGCTCAAGCATAAGTTGGACCGCTTAATTCATAGCATCACATATTTTGAACAACAGCCATAAAAACAAATGTTCCGTAAATTAGCGCCTTACTGTACAATCGCTTATAGGATGAAAGGTAAGGTGTAATGAAACAGCCCTCTCTTTTTACGCTCGATGATGAAAAACCAATTGAAGTTCAGGAATGGGGGACGTTCAAGGATAGCCTGCGCGCTCCGATTCATAATTGGTTTACTTACCCGGCTGGCTTTTCCTATAAAGCCGTTGAAGCCAGCCTAAAGGCCCATTCAATTGCTACTAGCCAAGTTGTCTATGATCCTTTTATGGGCACAGGCACGACGAACTTAACCGCTAAAAAACTTGGTATCAATTCTTATGGTGTTGAAGCTCATCCTTTTGTTTATCGCATTGCCCGCACTAAACTCAATTGGGACATTGAAAAAGAGCGCATTGCCGAAGCCGTCACCTCTATTGAAGTCTGTGTCAGAAGTCAACGCAAGGGCATTAATGGAAACTTGAATAACCGTCTCAAAAAAGAGTTTCCCGAACTTATTCTAAAATGCTACGAAGATCGAACCCTGTTTGATTTACTGCTTATCCGCGAAGCAATTGTGAGCGGCGAGTTTTCGCCTGAGATTTCCGACTTTCTTTTTGTTAGTTTGACCAGTCTATTGCGCCAAGTTTCGACTGCCGCCACCGGCTGGCCGTATATTGCTCCCAAGAAACAGAAAACAACGTCGTTAGGCAAAGACGCTCTGTTTGAGTTCTCGCGTCACAGCTTAAGGATGGCGCAAGACTTAGTGACTACTCGAAGCGAAGCTCAGCCTGACTACGCCAATAGTTTTCATCGTGTATTTAATGGCGACTCGCGCAACACAGAAGGCTTAGTGCCTGATCATAGTATTGACCATGTTTTTACTTCTCCGCCCTATCTGAACAATTTTGACTATGCTGACCGCACCCGCCTAGAACTTTATTTTTTTGGGGAAGCCAAAACTTGGGGGGATATTACACAGACGATCCGCACGAAGTTAATTACCTCGGCCACGACACAAATTGCCAGAGACGACGCGCGTTATCATCTCTCTGATAACTTACAAAAAGCCTGTTCCGAAGTCTATGAGTGTTTGAGCCAATCCGTTGCCAAACTTAGTAAACTCCGCTTGACCAAAGGCGGCAAAAAAAGTTACGACCACCTTGTTTCTGGTTACTTCAATGATATGTTTATGATCATCGCGGATGTTTACCGCACGCTAAAGCCCAACACCAAAGCCGTCTTTGTTTTAGGCGACTCCGCGCCTTATGGCGTACACATCCCAACCGATGAATTTATCGGAAAAATTGGCTTGGGCGTGGGTTTCTCGGATTATCACATTGATGTCTTGCGGGCGCGCGGCGGCAAATGGAAAGACAATCCGCAACGACATGATGTGGTGTTGCGGGAGTCAATCGTAACGCTACGGAAATCATAAAATGGCGAAGAAATTACGCGAGACTCAGGATATCAAAAGCCCGGCTAGCAAGTTTGGTCAGATGATAGGTGATGCCTTTGCCGAGGTGGTTGACGCGATCATCCGTGAGTATATCGAGAACATACATCCAGCTTACGAACTGCTCAAAGCCGAAGAAGGTAAGACGCTGGTGAAGTTGGAAAAAGTAAGCGGGGCAAAACTACAGATGGACACGGCCATTATTGCGAAGTCATCACATGAACCAGTTGCCTTGCTTGAGTCCAAGTGGCTGAAAGACGCGCGGCATCACAATGACAAAGGCGCATGGATTCTGCAACTCCGAGAAGTGAAGAAGAATCACGCCACCATTCGCGGTCTGGTGGCCGTGCTCGCCGGATACTGGACCGAAGGCGTTGGCTTGGTTTTGATGTCAGATGCCGATATCAAGATGATTCATGTGGCGAGTGACGAAGAAGTTTATAGCACTCTCCAGCAACCTTTGGATGCCTTTCTGGGGCGCTCATCATTTGAGCTTGACGCAAAACAGATGCGCGAGAGTTATCCTCGACCAGATGAATTACTTCAATTGATACTTTACCTGCAACAAATCGGCAAACTCAATTCGATAGCGGCACAGTGGTTGCAATTCGAGCGCGAAGACGAAGGAAAACTCGTCTCAGGCGTGGAACGAATCAAGCGCGCGATTGACGAGATGTTATCGCCCTTGCCGCCCAATCCGTCCATTCGGCGCTTTGAAATTGCTTTACAAATTGAAACGGGGAACACTATCTACGAAGAGTTCGATGATTTTGAGAAAGCCGTGGAGTTCTTACAGATATACTTCCAAAACCCGCAGGCGATCTTGAGCCGAATCAAGCCAAAAGGCGTGAAATAAAAATCGAGGGCGACCCAACCCAGTATGCAGGCGATGCGCTCCGCTAGCCGAGTAGCGGCGGCAACCCAAACCATTTTCCGTTTCCGAGCGTGAGCGGCGGCCCGACCGTGCGTGCCTGATGCCAAACGTTGGATAGTTTTTGCCAGCCTGCCTCGGCTATACTGCGCGCGGTCACAAATTGCGGTTCCGGGCCGGCTTTCAGCGGATGGCTTTGCAAAGCGGAAAAGCCGCTAAAAAAGGCGGCATTGTACCCGGCAAAATGTTCGTTTACGAAACCGGGCAGTTTGCCGACCCGCACTACATTATCAACTTCCCAACCAAACGCCATTGGCGCGGTAAAGCACGGCTGGAAGACATCGAAGCCGGCCTGCAAGACTTGGTGAGCATCATTCGCGAGAAAAACATCCACTCCATCGCCATCCCGCCGCTGGGGTGTGGCTTTGGCGGGTTGGATTGGGATGAAGTGCGCCCGTTGATTCTTGCCGCGCTGGAAAAGCTACAGGATGTCCGCGCCTGGGTCTATCCGCCAACCGGGACGCCCGCCGCCGAAAAGATGCCGGTGGCCACGAGCCGCCCCAAACTGACGCTGGGGCGGGCGGCGCTGATTGAACTCATAGACCAATATGCTTTGCCGGGCTATCGTGTGACGCAGTTGGAAATCCAAAAACTGGCCTACTTTTTACAAGTAGCGGGCCAACCTTTGCGATTGAACTACGTCAAACAGCAATACGGGCCGTATGCTGAAAACCTGCACTTTGTTTTACAGCACCTGGAAGGACATTATCTGCGCGGCTATGGCGCGCGCAGTGGTGGGTCAAATCTGTATCTGTTGCCAGACGCAAAAGACGAAGCCGATATTTTCTTGAGCGACCACCCCGAAATGCGCGAACGCTTGATGCGCGTTGCGCGCCTGATACAAGGATTTGAAACACCGTATGGGATGGAACTGCTCGCCACGGTGCATTGGCTCTCACAGGAAGACCCCGCCGTCAAAAACGATTATCAGGCCGCCGTGCGCGGCTTTGAAAACTGGAATCAGCGCAAGCGCGAACACTTCCGCCCGGAACACATCCAAACAGCGTGGGAACGGTTGCGCCAACAAGGGTGGCTCTAACGCCTCATGCCCCACGACCTCATAGACAAATGCCAATCCAAACTGCTGGACGACATCCAGACCGCCCAGAAATCCCTTCAGGTTTGGAGGCGCAGAGAAAATTGTCTGGAATAGGTTGAGAGAAAGGTATAATGACAACAAAGTGTGGTTCTCAAAGGAGAACGACATGACTCTGATGGAGCAAATTCAAAATCAGGTGCGCCAACTGCCGCCCGAAAAACAGAGCGAGGTGCTGGATTTCGTCACCTTCCTGCAACAGCAGTTGGCAGCCTCCCCGCCCGCCCAACGACGCTCCCTGCGCCAACATTCCGCCTTTGGCTCGTGGCAGGCGCGCCAAATTGACGCCCTGCGCTACGAACAAACCCTGCGCGCCGAATGGGATCGTTGAGCATGATCGCCGTTTTTGACACCAACATCGTCATTGACGCGCTGAACGGCCGGCCCGAGGCCGACGCCGAATATAGCCGCTACGAGCGCGTGCTCATCAGCCGTATCACTTGGATGGAAGTGCTCGTCGGCGCGCAGGAAGATGACGCCCCGGTGCGCGACTTTCTGGCCACTCATTTTGAAATCATTCCCGTGGAGGTGGCCGTGGCCGAAAGAGCGGTGCAACTGCGGCGCGCTCACCGCCTCCGCCTGCCCGACGCCATCATCTGGGCGACGGCGCAAGTCCACGCGGCGGTGCTGGTCTCGCGCAACACCAAAGACTTCAACCCCGCCTGGGACGGAATCCGCGTTCCTTACGCCCTCCCGTGAACGGCCTCAGCGCGCCGCTCTCAGCCGCACCATGCCCCACGATGTCATAGACAACCGCCAGTCAAAACTGCTCGACTACATTCTCACCACCCTGCCCACCACTGAGCGGGCGCATTTTGCGGTGGGCTATTTGTTCCTCTCCGGTCTCAAACCCCTGCGTAAGCAACTAGAGCATCTGACCGAAATCCGCCTGCTCATCGGCAACACCACCGACCACGAGACGATTGAAACGCTGGCCGAGGGCTACAAGCGGCTGGAGCCGGTGGCGGAGGCCGCCGAAGCGTGGCGCTTCACCAAACGCGCTGACCAGCAGGCCGCCGCGCAAGCCACCACCACCAACCTCAGCGAGGCCTTCGCCTTGATGGACCAGACCGATGAAGACGAGGCCCTCGTCCAAACGGTCATCCGCCTCATCGAAGAAAAACGTCTCAAAGTGCGCGTCTATACCAAAGGTCGTCTGCACGCCAAAGCCTACATCTTTGATTACGGCCCGGTTTATGACGCGCAGGGTAACGCTCTCTCCCGCCCCGAACATGGATTAGCCGTGGTCGGCTCATCCAACCTCACGCTCTCTGGCATCGAACTTAACGCCGAGCTCAATGTGGTGGTGCATGGCAACGACAATCACGCCCAACTGGTGAACTGGTTTGAAGTGCTGTGGAATGAGGGCCAAGACTTCGACGCGGCTTTGATGGACGAACTGCGGCGCTCGTGGGCCGGGGGCGTGGCCGCCGAAACCGAGGGGCAACCGTCGCCGGTGACCCCGCACGACATCTATCTCAAAACTCTGTACGAACTGGTGCGCGACCGGCTGGAGGGCGGCGAGCGGCAGGAAGTGTTGTTCGAGGATGACATCACCCGCCATCTGGCCGACTTCCAAAAAGTGGCGGTGCGACAAGCCATCGGCCTTATTCGTGATTACGGCGGCTGTTTCATCTCCGACGTGGTGGGCCTGGGCAAGAGTTTCATCGGCGCGGCCATCGTCAAGCATTTCGAAAGCGTCGAACGCGCCCGCCCGCTCATTCTCTGCCCCAAATCACTGGTGGAAATGTGGGAGCGCTACAACGAAGTCTACCAGCTCAATGCCCGCGTCTTGTCCACCGGCTTCTTGCGCGAAGATGAAACCGGCGGCAACCTGCTCCTCACCGACGCCCGCTTCAAAGACCGCGATTTCGTGCTGGTGGACGAAAGCCACCACTTCCGCCACTCCGACACCCAGCGCTATCGCCTTCTGCAAGACTTCACCAAAACCGGGCGGCGGTGCGTCTTGCTCACGGCCACCCCGCGCGACAAAAGCGCCCGCGACATCTACCATCAACTCAAACTGTTTCACCCGGATGACCGCACCCTCTTGCCCATAGACCCGCCCAACCTCCGCGAGTTTTTCAAAGGGGTGGAGAATAACGAGCGGCGTCTGCAAGACTTGCTCGTGCATATCCTTATCCGCCGCACCCGCGCCCATATCTTGCGCTGGTATGGCTACGACTCCGAAACCCATCAGGCCGTAGACCCGGAACGCTGGCCGGAATACGCCAGTGGTGACCGTCGCGCCTACATCAAGGTAGCCGGCCAGCCACGTTTCTTTCCTCATCGTGAACTAGAGACCATCAAGTACAGTATTGACGACACTTACAATGGCCTCTACCAACAATTGCGTGGCTATGTCGGGCGCGCCCGCAAAAAGGGTGCTGGCCAATTAGATGTCAAGCCCAATGAACTGACCTTTGCGCGTTACGGTCTGTGGCACTACGTGAAGCCTGACAAACAAAAGCGCGCGCCCTACACTGACCTGCACCGGGCCGGTGTCAACCTACGCGGCCTCATCCGCATCATGCTGTTCAAACGGTTCGAGTCCAGCGTCTACGCCTTCCGCGAGACGTTGAGCAAACTGCACCGCATCCACACTGATTTTCTGAAGGCACTCGACGCCGGGTTTGTGCCCGCCGGGGAGGAAGCGCAATCGCTACTCTATGAGTCTGACGAGTGGGAAGAAGCCGACCTGCTGGATGCGCTACGCGGCGTGAGCGGGCGGTATGTGTTGGCCGACTTCAACGCCGACCTGTTACGCCAGCACATTGAACAAGACCAACGCCTGCTCAGGCAAATGCTGGAATTAGTCGCGCCGATAAAGCCCCAGCAGGACGCTAAACTGCAAAAGCTAACGGAATGGTTGCAAAAGCCCGGCCTCGCTAAAGGCAAGTGTCTGATCTTCACCCAATACGCGGATACGGCCCATTATCTTTTTGAGAATCTCAACCCCAAAGGGAAGCGGGATGACATTGACGTAGTCTACTCCGGCGACAAAAGCCGGGAGCGGCTGGTGGGCCGCTTTGCGCCCATCGCCAACCCGTGGTATCGCCCACAACCGGGCGAGAGTGAACTTAACACCGTTATTGCCACCGATGTGCTCTCGGAAGGTCTCAATCTGCAAGATTGTGACAAGGTCATCAACTACGACTTGCATTGGAGCCCGGTGCGGCTCATCCAGCGCTTCGGGCGCGTTGACCGCATCGGCTCAACACATGACCGGGTATATGCCTACAACTTTCTGCCAGAAACGGCACTGGACCGTGAACTAGGCTTAAGCGACACCCTCAAGGCGCGCATCAAAGAAATTCACGAAACCATCGGCGAAGACGCCGCCGTGCTCGACCCCAGTGAGCGCTTAAACGAAGAGGCCATGTACGCCATCTACGAAAAAGACAACCGGCAGTTGGGCCTGATGGAGGAAGAAGCCGAAGAGCCGTTTGACCTGAACGAAGCTGAGCAACTTATGCGCCAACTGCGGCAGGAAGCGCCCGAGGTCTTCGCCCGCATCAGCAATTTGCGCGACGGCATTCGCGCCGCTCGCGCCGCCGACCAGCATCGTCTGTTTGCCTTCTTCCGGGCCGGGCGCTACCAACAACTAGCCTTGCTGGATGCGGAGGGCAACGCCCTCACCCGCGACCTCGGCGAAGTTCTGCGCGCCATTCGCTGTGCGCCGGAAGAATCAGCCCAACCCTTACCGCCCGGTTACAACGCCGCGCTCATGGCCGCCAAGAAACGGTTTGATGAAGAAGTGCGCCTGCGCCGTTCACAACAACGCCATTCCACCTCGCTGACCCAAGCCCAGCGCTATGTCTTGCGTGAACTTCGGGTGTTGTATGAGTCGTTGCAAGATGAGGACGAGCGCAACGACCTGCTCACCCTTGAAGAAAGTTTCCGCCAATCGCTATCGGCCAGTGTGCAAAAAGAAGTCAACCGCCTGCGGCGCGCGGGTGTCGGTGGCACGGCCTTGCGTGATGAACTGCGGCGTGTTTATTTCCGGTACAATTTGCGCGACGTGGCTCAACGTCCAGAGTCAGAGGAGAATGAATACCCGCGCATCGTGTGTAGTTCGGGGCTGGCGGTTTTAGAGCACGGCGGGGGCGACTAACAACCGCTTGCATCCAATGCGACTACCGCCTCGACCTCGCGGAGTTTCGGGCGGTTCCAGCGAGTTGCCTCGCAAGGGGTCTTTACTTCACCGCCGCGCGGGTGAAGCCAACCGTTGGATAGTTTTTGCCAGCCCGCCTCGGCTATAAAGCGGTACAATTTCAGTCAGAGGTATTTCATTATGGCCATGCCCCACTCCCCATCCGATCAACTCATGCGCCCGGCCAAAGATGTCGGCATCGTCGGCTATGGCGCGTACGTGCCGCGCTACCGTTTGCCCGCTTCCGAAGTCTCGCGGGTGTGGACGGAAGGCACGGGCGGCACGCCGATTAAAGAGAAAGCCGTTCCCGGCCTCGACGAGGACGTGGCAACCATGTCCATCGAAGCCGCGCGGAATGCCATGCTCCGCGCCGGGGTTCCCCCCACCGAGATTCGCGCCGTGTGGGTCGGGAGTGAGAGCCACCCTTACGCGGTGAAGCCCACCTCGACCATCGTCGCCGAAGCGATTGGCGCCGTCCCCAACACGCAGGCCGCCGACTGGCAGTTCGCGTGCAAAGCCGGGACGGAAGCCATGCAAGCCGCGATGGGTTTCGTGGGCTCGGGCATGGCGAACTACGCGCTGGCGATTGGCATGGACACCGCGCAAGGCCGCCCCGGCGACGCGCTCGAATACACGGCCGGCGCGGGGGGCGCGGCGTATTTGCTCGGCAACGCCGTCGAATCGCTCGCGGTCTTTGAAGGCTCGTACTCCTTCGTCACCGACACGCCCGACTTCTGGCGGCGGCAACATGAAATCTACCCCGAACACGGCCAGCGCTTCACCGGCGAACCGGCCTACTTCAAACACATCACCACCGCCGCCGAAACCTTCATGGAGAAGAGCGGCACGACGCCCAAAGATTATCGCTACGCCGTCTTCCATCAGCCGAATGTGAAATTCCCGCAACGCGCCGCGAAGCAATTAGGCTTCACCGAGGAGCAGATTAAGACCGGCCTGCTCGTGGGCGTGATTGGCAACACGTACGCCGGGAGCGCGATGATCGGGCTGACGGCGGTGCTCGACGAGGCCCGCGCGGGCGATCGCATCCTGCTCGTTTCCTTTGGCTCGGGCGCGGGGTCGGACGCCTTCGGCCTGCGGGTCACCGATAAAATCACGGAGCGCCAGTCGCGCGCGCCCAAGACCAAAGATTACATTGCCCGCCGGGTGCAGATTGATTACGCGACCTACGCCCGTTTGCGCGGCAAGTTGACGATGGAATAATCGGCGGCGCGCCCGCCCGGGCGTGGTAGAATCCCCGACGGGTGCGGGATCCCGCCCGTTAATCGGCCCTCCTCTCCGGCTTCGGTTGCGCGTCTGACCGAAGCCGGATTTGCTCAGTAAAGGATTTCAATTCGCATGAATCGCAGAACGTGGACTTTCATCCTCATCGGCACGCTGGTGGTCATCGCGGCCGGAGTCAGTATTTATTTTGCCTTTCCCCATCCCACGCATTTGAGCGGCGACCCGTGGGACTACACCATCCTGCCGGTTGAGATGCCCAAGGACTGGACGCTTGTGAGTCATGGCGTGGTCACGCCGCACGACGTGGCCCAACAGAATATCGAGACCGACGTGCCTCTCACCGAGGCGGTGAGCCTGAAGAATTTCGTGCAACTCTACTACGCCAAGTACGAGCCGCCGCCGCTTTCGCATTATCTCGACTTCACCATCCAAATCATCGTGTATCAAGCGGAAGCCGACGCGCAGGCCGCGCTGGCCGAGGGCGCGCCCACCGAAGCGGGCTGGGAGAGCCTCACCGCGCCGACCGTCGGCGACGAGACCAAAGCCTGGCGGTTCCTCACCGACGATCCGACCATCAACCAGAACATCTATCGCGTGGATTTTCGCTTCCTCAACGGCGTCGGGTCGGTGACGATGATTGGCACGCGCGACGCGCTCCCCAACATCAACGAGCCGGTGAGTTACGCCCGGAAAATCCAGAACAAGATGCTCACCAAAGCCACACCCAAAGAAATTCAACGTTTGCAGGCGCTACGGATGCCGGACTTGCGGAACGTGCTCCTGAGTCAGGATGATCTGGCGAAACTCGACGACTACCTCGGCGGGCGCTGGCAGATTGACGCGCGCCTCGTGCCGCAGTGGACGCCCACCGACAAGATTCAGAGTCCGCAGGAACAAAAAGTGCTCCAGCAGTTGGGGCGCGTAAGCGGCTATCAAATGTTTTTGGTCAAGGTGCTGGCCGCCGCGGAAAAGGAAAAGAGTATCCCCGCCGGATTGTTTCAACAAGTGACCGTCTATCAGCGCCCCGACGCGGCGGCGCAATCGCTCAAGTTGATGATCGGCTTGGAGAAATTGCCGGAATTGCCTCTCCCGACCACTATCGGCGATCAGGCTCGCGCGTGGGGCGGCGTGCTGACGACCAACGATACCGACCCGCCTACCACGGTGGCGGTCCATGAGTTTGATATTCAGGTCGGGCGGTATATCGGTTCCATCCGGTTGCAATCGCGCCCGCTGGCGGGTAGCGAATTAGAAGCCGGGCAAATCGCCAATTTGCAAATGGCCATCAAACTAGCGGAGGGGCTGGCGGTGAAGATGAAGGCCGCGAATGGCAAATAGCGGCTGGCGGATGGCAGTTGTAGGGGCGAACCCTTGTGGTCGCCCGCTAATGGCCAGCAACCTATTGAGACGAGCGAGATATGCGTGACGTTTTCATCTCCGGCATTGGCCTGACCCCGGTGGGCGAACACTGGGAAACTTCTCTGCGGGAGTTGGCATTGGAGGCCATGCACGCGGCGCAACACGACGCGCCGGGCCTGAAACCCGAAGCGCTGTTCGTGGGCAATATGCTCGCGCCTCAGTTGAGTCGGCAGGCGCATCTTGGCGCACTGCTGGCCGACTTCGCCGGGTGGCGCGGAATTGAAGCGACGACGGTCGAAGCGGCGGGAGCCTCGGGCGGTGCGGCGGTGCGGCAAGCGCTGCTCGCGGTAGCCTCCGAACAAATGGACTGCGCCCTCGTGGTCGGCGTGGAGAAGATGACGGATCGCGTCGGCCCCGGCATGACGGCGGCGACGGCGACGGCCGCCGATAGTGATTGGGAAGCCGCGCAAGGGGTGACGCCCACGGCGCTGGCCGCGCTCGTCATGCAACGTTATATGCACGAGCATCAAGTGGGACTTAAAGATTTTGCCGGCTTCAGCGTGAACGCGCACGCGAATGCCAAGACGAATCCGAATGCCATGTTCCGCAATGCGCTGACGGCGGAGGCGTTTCTTAAAGCGGGGATGGTGGCCGAGCCGGTCAATATGTTCGACACCGCGCCGGAGGCCGATGGCGCGGCGGCGGTGTTCGTCACGGCGCAACCGGGCGGGGTGCGCGTAGCGGCCTCGGCGATGGCGACGGATGTGCTGGCGGTGCACGACCGGCCCGATGTGCTCACGTTTGAAGCGGCGCGGAAGTCAGTGGCGAAAGCGTATCAGCAGGCGGGGATTAAGCCGGAGGCCGTGGACGTATTTGAATTGCACGATGCGTTCACGGTGTTCGCGGCGTTGAGTCTGGAGGCGGCGGGGTTCGCGGAACGCGGGCGAGGCTGGCAACTCGCCGGGGAAGCGATCTCCCGCGCGGGCCGGATTCCCATTTCCACGTTGGGGGGCTTGAAGGCGCGCGGGAATCCGGGCGGCGCGACGGGCGTGTATCAAATCGCGGAAGTCGTCTTGCAATTGCGCGGGGCGGCGGGCGCCAATCAAATCCCCGAGGCCCGCTGGGGGATGACGCAATCGCTGGGGGGCGCGGGAGCGACGGCGGTGACGCACATCTTCGAGCGCGTGGCATAGCGCCAGCCGAGGTTCATAAATAAGCAGGCCGGTCAACACCGGCCTGCTTTTATTTTCAGGCCAGCCCGGCGAAGAAATCCGTCTTGATGTGGGTGTCGGGAACCTTGAGTTGGCGCAGGAGTTCTTTGAACGAATCCACCAGGCTCCGAGGGCCGGAAATATAAAAGACGCAATCCATGTAATCCGGGACTTCGGCTTTGATCAATTGCGGACTGATGCGCCCGACCTTGCCGCGCCAGGCGGCGGGCAGATGCCGCGCGTCGGTGACGGTGTAAATCGTCTTGAGGCCCAGATTTTTTTGCGCCTGGTCGAAGACGTCTTGATACACAATGTCTTTGACGCTTTTATTCGCGTAGAACAAAACGATGGGCCGCCATTGCTGAGTATCCAGCAAATACTTAATCATGCTCCGGAAAGGCGTAATGCCGATGCCGCCCGCAATAAACACGCATTTCTGCCGGGGGTCGGCGGGCAGGACAAAATCGCCGGCGACTTGCCCCGCCACAATTTCCTTCCGCTGATCCATGGCGAGCAATGCTTTTTTGAACGTGCTCGAATTTTGGTAGAACTTGACGCCTAACCGCAGGGTGTCTTCGGTGGGCGAGGAAGCCAGCGTAAAGTAGCGCCGGTTTCCCCGGCTATCCGCCTCGGCGTGCCCCAGCGTCCACTCCATATACTGCCCGGGCGCAAAGGCGAATTTCTGCGTCGGCACAAAGACAAAGTCGTAAATGTCGGGCGCTAATTGCACTTTTTCTTTCAGCCTCAGAATCAGTTTTGTCTTGGGACTGACGAGATAGGCGAAGACATTGCCGATCAAAATCGCCAGTTCGGGGGTGATGTAAAGTGCGCCCACGTGGATTTGCGGGGCGAAGAGAAAACCGACCAGGGCGCCGTAATAAACTCGCAAGCGCCGGGTGGGCGGGGTGGTCAACGGCTCGGTCAGGATGATGAAGGCAAAAAACAACAGGGGCGAAGATAAAATGGTTTGTTGCAACGTCTGGCCGAGAGCATCGCCGTGGAGGACGCTAAACGCCAGGATGGTTCCCAGCGCGGCGAGCACGAAACTGAAAAACAAGTCAAACCGGTCGAGCTTGCGGACGACCAGAATTCCGCCGAGCACGACCCCGACCAGCATGGGGGCATTCCCCACCCACCAACTGGCCGACTGATTGAGGGTGAAGTAAGTGAGCGCCACCGCCAAAGCAACGGGATTGAAAACGTGTTTCCCTTTTAGCGCCACGATGTATTTGGAGGCCATCGCCAGGACGGCGCTCCAGCCCAAAAACCAAAGGTCATGGTACGACTGGAGCGGTGAGATAATGAGCGCGAGGATCAGCGCTGAAATGTAAACCGACTCGGCATTGGGGGGAACGCCGAACGCCCGGGCAAAGAGGGCATTGGTGAGGGCGCACGTCACCAGCAGGAAACCAGTCGTGAATAACAGGGCGTAAGGATCATAAGCCAGTATTCCCGCGAACGAGAGGGTGACGGCCATGCCGAGCAGGAAGATCAAATAGTACAGGACCAGCCGATACATCGTGATTCGATTTAATTGGTTATCAAGAAATTGCATCATAGGTATACCGCCTAAAACCGCTGGTAAAGGTCGCCAGCCCGTGTCGGTCAATCAGATAGCCCTCAAAGCCGGCGAGACGTTCAATAAACCGGATGCCCTCCCGCCCCATGGCAAAGGCGGCGGTGGCGAAACGGTCGGCCTCGTAAATGTCGGGGCCAATCACCGTCAGGCTCACAATCTCGGTGATCAGTTGGCCGGCGTTCTGAGGGTTATAGATGTGTTGGCCCCGGACGTAAGTGCCTGAAGTGGCTACGCCGCAATCGCTAATGGAAAGCACTTTCACGATTTCGTTCGGGTTGAAAGGGTTCCGGATGCCCACCCGCCAGTTTTCGCCCTGGGCATTTTTCCCAGCCGCCTGAATATCCCCTCCGGCCTCCACATAGAAATTCTCAAATCCCTGTTGGCGCAAGAGTTCGGCAGCGTTGTAAATCGCCCACCCCTTGACCAGGCCGGAGGGGTCACATAGGCCGTTATGGGTTACATCAAAATAACCGTTGGTCGCCTGCTTCGTTTGCTCAGCCAGAGCCAGGATGGTTTGCAGCGCCTCGCTGGCTTGCTCCGGCGTAATTTGCCGTTTGTTGAGCAAGGAGATTTCGCTGTCGTCTTTGTAGGTGCTAAATTTCCGGTCAATGTACTCAAAATAAGCAAAGACCGAGTTTAACGCCGTCTCAGTCGCCGAAGCGTCAATGACTTCGAGCGTGACGGGCATACCCATGAGCAGGCGCGTTTCTTTCATCAGGAGACCTTGGCGGTGGCGAGCGCTGATTGCAGAGACAGGATGAAGCCTTCGCTGGTCAGCGTGGCCCCCGAGATGATATTCACGTTGGCGTTCTGCGCTTGAATAGCTTCGTTGGTCAGATACGGCATCGCCACGGTGTTGATGCGAACGGAAGTCCGGCGGTCATTCGGATATTCCAGGAACTGCACCTGCGCGATTTTTCCGTTCTGGATGACGGCTTTCACCTGGACGATGCCATAGATCACGTCGTACCGGTCTCCGGTATATTCGCCATCTTTATACAGGCCCTGCAGGATGGCCGTCGCGGTGGGCAAAGGCGTCGGTGGCGCCAGTTTAAGTTGCGACGCAACCGGCAACGCCTGCGTCGGCGGCGAGACCGGAGGGGCCGTGAACACCTGTTGAGTGGCGCGCAGGCTCTCCGTCGGCGTGGCGACGCTAACGGCCTCACTGGGAGGCCCGGCGAAGCGCTCGTGCAGGGCATAAATGACGTACGTGAACAGCACAAAGGCTGAGACCAAAAACTTTTGGGCGCTACGGATCAAATTGAACCCGCGGGGCGATGAGTTGGTGGACATTGAAATCTCCTTGTTCGGTTCGAAAAGCGGCCTGGTTGAGCCAAGCAGATTTATGAGACGCCGGGTATTTCGCCGCTCGCGGGCGCTGGTTTGGGCTTCGTCAGCTTTTGCCAACCGGCCTCCAGGGCCGAGAACCCCATGACGATTAGCACGATGACGCCGATAACGACCAGATTCTTGAAGACGTCGAAGACACCGAAGAAGCCGCCACCCCGCCCCTCGCCGCCTTCCCGGCCCCCATCGGGAAAACCGCCCGCCGCAAAGCGCTGCCCGCCGGAGGGTGGTTGACCGGCGGGATTAAAGTCGCCCAATCGCGATCGGCCGCCAGCGCCGGATAAGTTGTTCGTCCCGAGCCTCTGCCCGACCATCCAAATGATCCCTACCACGGCCAGGGCCGCGATTAATATAATAAGCGTGCGTCCAATAATTTTCATTGCTTCACCTCCGACTCAACTGGCACAGTGATCAGCATACTGGACTGCGGCTGGGCCTTCGGCCCCATCTCCCAAATTGGGTTCACGAGATAACGTTTACCGGCATTGGCAATCCACTTCCAGTGAATGGCGAGGTGCAAGCCGAAGATGAGCAGGAGGAGATTCGCCGCCGCGCTATGCACGCCGCGCCACACAAAGTTGGATTGCACCACCAGGCCGAAGAACGGCAAGGCGACCCGCGAGATCAGCAGGCCGGTGAAGATGACGAGCGTCAGGTCAATGAACAAAGCGAGGTTCAGGAGCAGATTGAGGCGGGTCTTGGTGGACATTTGCTGAAAGAACCGCGTGAAGGTCGCGACAATCCACGCCCAATGCAGGAGCAAATGGATAATGATGGCGACCCCGAGCGCGATGCCCAGCCATTCGTGAGGGGCCGTGCCCGTGAGAACGGGCGATAAAGCTAACATGATCGCCCCGAAGAGGGCGAGGTCATACCAAAGATTCACTTTGGTCGAGTTGGGCCGGCTTGGTTTTTCAACGTTCATAGATGACTCCATTCGGGATTTTGATTTTTTAGAATGGCGTCAGTCTAACGGGGGGAGATTTATAAGTGATTTAGCGTGGCTGAGTAATTGGTGAGAAAGCAGAACCCCGTTTTCTCGCAGAAAACGGGGTTCCGGTCGGCGCGGCTTAAAAATCGGCCGGGTCGGGGAGCGGGCTGTTATTCATAGCGCAAGGCTTCCACCGGCTCCAGTGCGGCCGCGCGGGTCGCGGGATATATGCCGAAGAACAGGCCCACCGCAATCGAGAAGCCCGTCGCCAACAACACGGAGTCCAGGCCGACGACGGGCGTAATCGCCGAGCCGCCCAATTGAATCCGGCCCATCAATTGTCCGATGAGCCAGCCTAAGGCCACGCCCATCAACCCGCCGACCAGACTCAGCACCGCCGCCTCGACGAGAAATTGATACAGAATATCGCGGCGGCGCGCGCCCAGCGCCTTGCGGATGCCAATCTCGCGGGTGCGTTCGGTGACGGAGACGAGCATGATGTTCATGATGCCGATGCCGCCGACCAGCAGGGAAATGCCGGCGATGCCGCCGAGGAAGAGGGTGAGCGTGTTCGTGACCTGCGTGATGGCCGAGAGTTGATCTTGTTGATTCTGCACTGTGAAGTCATCGGCCCCGGCGAGGGTGCCGTGGCGCGCGCGCAAAACTTCGGTGACGCCGTCAATGGCGGCTAGCACCTGATCGGCGCTCGCCACTTGCACGTTGATGACGCTGATGACGTTCCCGCCCCGGAAGTTGCTCGACCCCGTCAAGCGGGTCTGCGCCGTCGTGAGTGGCACCAGCACCTGATCGTCCTGACTGCCGAACCCGGTGCCGCCTTTGCTGACCAACACCCCAATCACCCGGTAGGGTTGGCCACCCAAACGCACCGACTGCCCCACTACGCCGCCCGATCCGCCGAACAAGGTCTCGGCCACGGCGCTCCCCAACACGACGACGGACGAATGCGCGACGACGTTGGCCTCGGAAATGAACTCGCCATCCGCCAACTGAAAGTTGCGAACGGTCAAATAGTCGGGGGTCGAGCCGACGAGTTGGGAATTGGTGTTCTGGCCCAGGTAGGCCACTTGAACGCGACCATTGACTTGGGGCGCAACGCCGACGACGCCGGGGACTTGCATCAGGGCTTCGGCATCGTCCTGCGTGAGCGTGGCCGCCGTGCCCGCCCCCGCCGCCACCCCGCCCTGTTGGGTGCTTCCGGGCCGGACAAAGATCAGGTTAGCGCCGGTGCTCTCGATTTGGGCCGTGACCGAAGCCTGCGCCCCGCGCCCGATGGAGACGAGCGCAATCACCGCCGCCACGCCGATGACGATGCCCAAAATCGTGAGGCCGGAACGCATTTTGTTGGCGGTCAAACTGTCGAGCGCCGCGAGAGCGCCTTGCCAGGGATTCATTGGCCATCACTCTCAATCTGCCCATCGCGCAAACGGATCACCCGTTGGGTCTGGGCGGCAATGTTAGGGTCGTGGGTGACAAACACCAGCGTCAGGCCTCGGTCCCGATTCAATTCCAGCAACAGCCGCACAATCTCGGCGCCGGAGTGCGTATCCAGATTGCCGGTCGGCTCGTCGGCCAGAATCAGGGCCGGGTCATTCACCAGCGCGCGCGCAATCGCCACCCGTTGTTGTTGCCCGCCGGAAAGTTCGGTAGGGCGGTGGTCCAGACGGTCGGCGAGGCCCACGGCGGTGAGCGCGGCCTCGGCGCGTTCGCGCCGCCCGCGTCCCATCCCCGCATACAGCAGAGGTAGTTCCACGTTGCGGCGGGCGCTGGCGCGGGGCAAGAGATTGAAACTCTGAAAGACAAAGCCGATCTTGCGATTGCGGACACCCGCGAGTTGGTCGCCGTCTAACGTCTCGACGGCGGCGCCATCCAGCCGATATTGGCCGGCGGTCGGCTTGTCCAGACACCCCACGATATTCATGAGCGTGCTTTTGCCTGAACCGGAAGGGCCCATGATGGCGGCGACTTCGCCGCGCGCGATACGCAGTGACACGCCGCCCAGCGCCGTCACCTCGACCGTGCCCATGCGATAAGTTTTACTGACGTTCTCGATTTCAATCACGGTAGCGCCTCGTTATCCATTGTTTAGACCTGTGGAGTCTACGCCGACCCTACAGGTCTTGGAACGTTAGGGAGTTGGGGTCGGGTTGTTGGTAATTTGGACGGTGGTTGCCGTGACGTTCCCGCTGGCGTCGCGATCGCCGCGCACCACCACCTGGTCGCCGACCTGCAGTTCCGTGCGCTCACCCGCCACGACTTTCAGCACGCTCGTAGTGTCGGTGAGTTTGACCTTGACTTCACTTTGCGGCGTGCTCACCGTAAGCGTGTCGCCGTCAATGCTCTTGATTTGGCCCACCGCCCCGCGTCCCGCGCCATTGCCACCCGTGCCGCCGCCGAATATGCCGCCGCCCGCGAAACCGCCGTTCCCGCCCGCGCCATTACCACCCGCGCCGCCACCCCGGTCGGCGAAGAAGCGGGCGCTCGCGCTAGTGGCTTGTCGTTGCTGGAACAGCATCCCGCCATAGAACGCGCCGCCGCCTACGACCACGAGGGCCAGAATGATTCCGACAACGGCTAGAATTTTTTTGGTCATGATTGACTCCTTGAAAATCGGCCTTCCGTCTAAGGCGGAAAAGCTTCTATAAATCACGCTTACAGCGTGACGGCTTATACGTTCCTAGTCACACTATACCGCTCATGCTAGGGGCAGGCGCGTGACCTGCGCATTTAAACTCGGTAGAGCCATAGTCGTTAGGAGTTACGCAGTTGAGCGTGCAATACAAGGGGCTTAAGCCCCTTGTACAGCGTGTTTGACCTTTGAACTGCGTAACTCCTAGTCCTTTACGGCCCTACGCGGCCCCCGCCCCCGAAGATGCCTAAGAAGCCGCCACCGGTGTTGCCGGTAGTCGTAGTGGACTGACTGACTACAACCGTATCACCCTCTTTCACCGCGCCGCTCACAACCTCGGTCATCGTGTCACTGCTTAAGCCGAGGGTGAGCGGCACGGAAATTTGTTGCCCTTCAAATAAAACCGTCACCGTGCGTTGCCCGCCGCTGACGCGGAGGGCGCGGTTCGGCACCAGCAACACATCCGCGCGCTGGTCAGTCACAATCCCCACGGCCGCCGTCATGCCGGGCTTAAGCGCCGGATCGGGATTGGTGATGACGATGGTAACGGGAAACGTCACCACGCCTTGCTGGGATTTACCCATATACGCCACCTCGGAGACTTGGCCGGTGAAGGCTTGGCCCGGGGCCGCGTCGGCGGTTAAGTTGACCAGTTGTCCGACGGTAATCCGGTTAATGTCCACTTCCGCGACATCCACATTAATCTTAAAGGTGCTGATATCGGCGAGGGTGAGGGCCGCCTGGGCGTTGTCCACCACATCGCCCGCGCGGCTGGTGAGGGCGATCACGGTCCCGGTAAAGGGCGCGACCAATTGCATTGAATTAACCGTTGTCTGTGCCGTCAACACGCGAGCCTGAGCGGCGCTGATATCCCGGGGGTCGGGATTGCTTAATTGTTCCAATTTCTGCTGAGCGACGGCCAGATTGGCTTGAGCCACGGCCACATTGACGTTCGCCAGGGCCAACTTGGATTGATCGGGGCCTTTCTGCGCGGCGCTCACGTTGGCCACCGCCGTATTGTAGCTATCCTGCGCTTTAGTGACCGCCGCGGTTTTGTTGGCCTGATCGGTGCTCATTCGCAATTCTATCGCCAGTTGATTGTTCAACTGAATCTGATAATTGTTGTAAGCGCGGTCAACGGCGTCTTGCAAATCTTGCGCGCCGGGGTAGGTGGCGAGCTTGGCTTGCGCGTCCTCATATTGGCGGCGGGCATAGTTGGTGGCAAAGACCGCATTTTGGTGCGTGGTGGCGTCGCTACTGACATTCGTCAGTTGCAGATTGGCCTGCGCGGTTTCGAGCGCGAGTTGAGCGTCGGAGACGGCGGTGAGCAGGCCTGGCCCCAGCGGATTGGCGGTATTCGTCAGCGTTCTCTGCGCCTTGACCAGCGCTTCCTGCGCCTCCAGCACGGCCTTTTGGGCGTTGGCTTTACTCAGGTCAGTCGGATGCAAAAGTTCATCAAGCGCCGCGTGCGCCGCGATGAGTTCCGATTGGGCTTGGATCACGCTCGCCGGAGCGCTGGCCGGATCGAGCGTCATCAACACGTCACCCTTACTGACGTGGTCGCCCAGTTTCACGCGCACTTCCCCCACCGTGCCCGACACGCGCCAGGTCAGCGCCGCCGATTGCGGCACGTTGATCGTCCCGGCGGCATTGACGGCCGCCACCACCGTGCCGCGCTCCAGCGTGGCGGTTTGCAAATTAGCGGTGGCCGTGGTTTGAGCGGCAGTCAACCGGCGAACCCCAAAGAATCCGCCCACGACGACGAGCAACACGACGACGATGGTAATAATGAGAGAGCGTTTATTCACGGCGATATTTCCTCCTGCGGCGCGCCAGCAACCGGGCTTCTCCAGAAAACCCGGTTGCTCAGCCGGCGCAAAGTTGTTTTTCCAACACAGATTAGTCTAGCGGGGAGATGTTCAGAAATGGCTTAGAGGTTATTCAGAATCGGATTAGAAATCCTGAGCATTGAATGAGAGGCCTCAATCTTCTTCCGTTGCCCCAGCCAGACGCGGCGCAATAGATACCCGCCGCCGAGGAGGAGCGGCGTGAGTCCCACGAATATCAGACTCAAGTCGCCAGTGAGATCGCTCAGCGCTTCCCAGCGATCGGCAAAGACATAGCCCAGCCCGCTAAAGAGGAAGACCCACAGCAGTTCACCGGACACGACCGAACTCAAAAACCGCCACGGCGTGTAACGGGTGCTACCCGCGAGCAGGTTGACGGGCAAGGCCAAGGGAGTCAACAAAAACCGGGAGATAAAAATCGTCAGCCCGCCCCAGCGTTGAAATATGCTTTGCGCC
>Ga0315281_10002185_pt1 | contig 29052 bp, 26 predicted proteins | sample YL17G07_0_MG_FD_204540 | JGI IMG/M metagenome (GOLD analysis project Ga0315281, IMG submission 204540) | Sediment microbial communities from Yellowstone Lake, YNP, Wyoming, USA - YL17G07_0 | ecosystem: Environmental > Aquatic > Freshwater > Lake > Sediment | place: USA: Wyoming | collected...
GCACCGCCATGCCGACGGTATTCCAAGCCCAGCCCGCTGTCCACTCCGCCGGCGCAATCCGCACCAGCGCGATCGGTACGAACAGCGCGACCATAATTGCGCCACTGATTGTCTGCTGCGCCTGACGCACAGTCGTCGCCCGGAGCGATATCAGTGTGCCAAACGCCGCCACCAGCAACGCACCGAGAAATCCGAGAACAGCGATCGACAGGACGACCGGGAACCGATAGAAAAGGATTCCGTCCCGAGCGTGCACGAGGTTCACGGCGACGACGCCAAGCAGCAGGCTCGCTCCGCTCACCGCGCCGGCATAGCCGATCGCGGCGCCCATCTTTCCGCACAGGATCGCCCCATTCGATAGCCGACTCGCCAACAACGTTTCAAGCGTGTGGCGTTCCCGCTCGCCTGCAAATGCGTCTGCGATCACGGTGGTGACCAGAAACATCGGCGCCCACGCCCACGCCATGGCCATTGCAGGAGAGGTGATCCACTTCGGGCCGGCCTGCAACGGCAGCACGACCCCGAACACCGCCATGAACAGAACGATGCCGAACTTGCCGTGCAGGCCTCGTTGCCCGAGCAACTCGCGCCATTCCTTGAGGGCTATCGCGCCGGCATCACTCATCGCTGCTCCGCGAGGAGGGCCGGAAACGCGTCCGCCAACGTACCCTCTGCGTTGCGAACCGCTTCAACCTGAAGACCCGCACTCACCAGCGCAGTGACGATCGTCGGCACAGCGGCGCTACTCCGCAAGTCCACAATGATGCAACGGCCATCGGCTCGCGCCGCGACGACAGCCGGAACGGCACGCAGCATAGCCAGCATCGCATCGGTCACTCCTGCGCCCGTGATTTCGACACGTGATGCCCCGCGCCGACGACCGAGCTGGGTTGGTGGTGCCACGGAGAGAAGACGTCCATTGCTGACCACGCCTACGAGGGCACACATTCGCTCCGCCTCGGCAAGATTGTGCGTCGTCAGGAAGACCGTTACGCCTTCGTTTGCCACCAGGTGCGAGAGTTCGTCGCGAAGGGTCGCCGCCGCCATCGGATCGAGGCCTGCGGTTGGCTCATCGAGGAATAGCAACTCCGGCCTGTGCAGCAATGCGCGGGCGATCGCGAGCTTTTGTTTCATTCCGCGGCTCCACCCGGCCACGATCTCACTGCGCCGGTCCCAGAGACCCAGATGTGTCAGCAGTTCCTCGATTCGTGCGCGACGCACGGCCGGCGCCAGGCGCCAGAACCGGGCATACACGTCGAGATTGTCAGATGCGCTGAGTCGCTCATACAACCCGCAATGCTCGAGCAGCGCCCCACAGCGTTCGCGAATCGCCGGCGCATCGGCCTGTGTGTCGTATCCGAGCACTTCGGCGCTTCCCGACGTTGCCTCGAGCAGGCCCAGAAGGAGCCTGATGGTCGTCGTCTTCCCCGAGCCATTCGGGCCGAGGAAGCCGAAGATGATTCCCGACGGGATTTCGAGCGTGAGCCTGTCCAGCGCGCGGTTGGCGCCAAACTGTCTGCTCAGTCCCAGGGTGCGTACGGCCGGCGTCATCATTCGAGCCCGCCCCGACTGCGACTCATAGGGCGACTCAAGTCCTGAGGGTGAGCAAAAGCGCGGCAACCAGGGCGGCAGCAACCATGGTCACAGCGGCCAGGACATACCACCGCCGGTAGGTCACGTGATGCCTGGCTTGGTAGCCCGCGTTGACGACGCCGCCGAGGATCACCAAACAGATGAGATCCCACGACTCTTCGCCTCGCACGAGACTCCGAAATGCCACAACCGTGATGAGTCCGAACGACAAAACCAGATATGACCACTTGTAGCCGGCGTTCTCGATCGCGGTCGTTCGTTCGTCACGCTCCACGCGGGGCGCGTTCATGGCTCGTTTCCTTCTATATAGAAGAGGTCGCCGACGGGTTTTTCCAACCGGCGCGCGATCACGAACGCCAGAAGCGCCGAGGGGACGTATTGCTCGTTCTCAATCGAACCGATCGTCTGGCGCGTGACCCCAGCGAGGTCGGCAAGCCGTTCTTGCGTCAGCTGTCGCTCGGCTCTTGCAACCCGCAGTCGATTTCGCAAAACCGCTCGTTCCATTCCGGTACCCTCCGCCGGACCAAGTGTACAGTCAGGCGGTCATATTGTCAAGTCTACCATACATTATGACAAGTATACATGCCATTATTTCACTAGTAGCGCAGAGCTCCCAATACATAGATGGCCCAGGGCGCAATGATGGTCTCACTGACCCCCGAGAATGGTTCTGCGGCGCTGGCCAGCGGACGCTACGTCAGGAGCGGAACCAGCCCGGCCCGCCCGTACACTTCGTAGCGATCGCCGTCGGTACCGAGAAAGTCAGTAACGGGCCGCCGGTCATCAACGTCAAGCATCACGGTGAAGACCTTCTTACCACTGCGCGCCGTTCGGTTTCCTGGAAAGTCCTTTGTCGAGAACGAGGCCCATTCGTTGCGATAGATGTCCGGGGTGGACACGAGGCTCACGATGCGCCCGCCGGGCGTGAGGAGTTCCTTCAAGGAAGTGAAGAGCGCGACCTTCTTTTCGATGGTCGGAACGTTGTTGAACGTGAATACCGAGAACACTAGATCGAAGGTGCCCGGCCGAAGCACGCTTAGGTCGCCGTCGGGCACGAGAAGATACTCACCGTTAGGATCACGCTCACGCGCGAGTGAGATCATGGGCTCCGCGATGTCGACGCCAACGGCGTCGAATCCAAGCGTGCACAAGAATCTTGTCGAGCGCCCCGCACCACAACCGAAGTCAACGGCTGTCCGACCGTGGGCGTGCGCTCCGATGATACTGGGCAGGTCCCGATACGCAAGGTCGTACGTCCTGGGAAACTCGAGCGCGGCGTACGAGGCTGCGCGCGCCCGATTATCATGGGCATTGAGAAAGTCCGAGCTCATTGGAGGTCGCGTTACCGGGAGTTACCGCTCAGGTATGGCGCAGAACGTTCAGGAGAATCGAATCGACGAGCGTGGCGTGTTCGATCACGGAGGAGTTTCAGCGCGGTCCGGCTACGCCGAACGCATCGAGATCACCGGGTCAATCTGCGCAGCGCGACGAGCCGGAATCCAGCAGGCGACGACCCCGACCGCCGCCATCACCATCGCCACGCCTATGAGCGTTGTCGGGTCGTGAGGTGCGACACCGAACAGCAGGCCTTGGATGACGTGGGTGGAGAAGAAGGCGACGCCGATTCCCAATACAAGGCCGATGGCCAGCAATACGCCGCCTTCCTTCAGGATCATCCACTGCACCCGGGCAGCGTTGGCGCCGAGGCTCATGCGAATGCCGATCTCGTTGGTCCGCGCGCTCACCGAGAACGCGAGCACGCCGGCGATGCCCACAGCCGCGATGATCGCTGCGAGCAGGCCGAACGATGAGACAAGCGCGGCATTCAATCGCCGGGGCGATACGCTTTCGTCCTTGATCTGCGAAATGGTCAACACATTCTCGAGCGGGACTGTGGGCGCGATGCGCCGTACGACGCGCGTCGCCGCGGCCGCGAGCGCCGCGACGTTGCTGTCGGCGCGAATGACGAGCCCGCCGCCCACGGCAAACTCCTGGGCGAAGGGCATGAACACCACGGCCGTCGGCCTGGCGTCGAGCCCACCGTCCTGGGTGTTGCCAACGACGCCAACAATCGTACGCCAGTCTCCGCTGAAGGGCGTGAACTTCAGGACCTCGCCCATCCAGGCAATCCGCTGCCCGATGGGATCGTCGTCAGGGAAGAACTTGTCTGCCATCGCCTGGTTGATGATCACAACCCGTGCCGAGCCGGGCTCGTCAGTGGCGGCAAACTCCCTCCCTGCGCGCAACGGAATGCCGGCGGCTCTGAAGTACTCGGGGCCCGCGGCGCGCAGGTCGGCGTGCGGCGTCGCTTCGCCGATGGCTGGCGCTTTGCCCTCCGCCTTCACCTCGAGAGCAATCATCGAACTGCGAAGCGGCATCGTGGAGCCGACACCAACTTCGATGACGCCGGGCAGGGCCTTGATCTCGCTCCGCATACGCTCGTACAACTGTTTGGACTCGGCGTCGGCCGCGGGGCTGATCCGCGCAGGGTTCAGGAGCGGTACCGGCAACGTGAGTACTTCCTCGGATCTGAGGCCGGTGTCCACTTCGGAAAGCCGGAGCATCGTACGGGTGAGCAGCCCCGCGCCCGCGAGCAAGACGACGGAAACAGCGATCTGCGCCACGACGAGTGCACGCTGAAGGCGGTGCTTGCTGAGGCTTCCGGTGAGCCGGCGCGCGCCCGCGGAGATGGATGCGAACGTGCCTTCCTTCGGTATCGACGCGATAAGCGACAAGACCAGCGCGAGCGCAACAGAAAGCGCCAGCGTAAAGCCAAGGACCGTTGCGTCAAGGCGGATCTCGTTTGCGCGTGGCGAATACCGCGCGGCAAAGGAGGTCAGCAACCTGACGCCCCCGATGGCAACGATTACACCTATACCGGCGCCCAGAAGAGACAGCGACAGGTTTTCGACCAGCAGCAACCTTCTCAAGCGCGAGACGCCGGCGCCGAGCGCCGCGCGCACCACGAGCTCGTGTTCCCGGCGCACGCCGCGCATGAGCGTGAGGTTGGTCACGTTGGCCGCCGCGATGATCAACACAAAGATCGCCGCGCCCATGAGCAGCCATACGGTCAATCGAGCGCGTTCTCCGAGCGCTTCCTTGAACGGGATGACGGTGACGCGATCGCGGGACGCCGGATCGTACGACTCCTTGTGCTCGCTGTGCATCCGGGCCGCCACCGTTACTACCTCGGCCTCGGCTTGCTCGAATGTCGCGCCCGGTGCGAGGCGCGCAACCATCTCCGTCATGCGATGATCGCGGGACTCCACCATTTGTGCGCTGAGGTGGTGCGGACTCACGACCATGTTTGTCAACGCAGATACACGGACGGGGAAGAACGGAGCGGGCTGTAGCACCCCGATCACCGCCACCGACGTGCCGTCCATTCGCACCCGGCTGCCCACGATACCCGAGTCGCCACCGAAGCGTTTGAGCCAGAAATCGTGGGTCAGCACCATCACCGGCGGCACACCGTGTCCGTCGTCGCTCGGCTGTGTCAGCCTGCCGAGTAGCGGAGCGAGCCCCATGACCTCGAAGTAGTTGCCTGTGACGAGCCCAATGTCGATGCGAACGGCATCATTGTCACCGTGAAGCGTGCCAGTCCACGCCGAGTATTCCGCGATGCCGCCGAGCGAAGGGGCGCCCGCGCGGAAATCCCGGACTTCGGGAACGGAGAAGCTGATGTTGGCTCCGCCCGGGACGTCGGCGGAGTGCCGCAGGTAGACGAGGCGGTCACCGTCCCGGTGTGGCAGCGGCTTAAGCAGCACTCCGCGCACGACGCTGAAGATCGCCGTGTTGGCGCCGATACCCAGCGCGAGCGTAACCACGACGACCGCGGTGAACGCGAAGCTGTGGCGCAGCGAGCGAAGCGCGTACCTGATATCGGAGGTGATGTTCTCAAGCCATGGGAGCCCGCGTTGATCGCGCACCGCCTCGACGGCCTGGGCGAGACCTCCGGATGCGATCAGCGCTTGCCGGCGTGCCTCGTGCGGCTCCACTCCGCGCCGGACATTCTCGGCCGTTTCCATTTCGACGTGCCCCAGGAGCTCGTCGCGGAGATCGTCGTCCTGGCGATTTCCCGTGAAGAATCCGGCGATCCGCGCGAGCGAGGCCCGGATGTATTTCACTACGCTTCTTTCGGCGGCGCGAGAAAGGCGGCGATCAGGTCGGCGGTCTTATGCCATTCGCGGGCTTCGCGTGCCACCTGCCTCCTTCCAGCCGCCGTGAGCGAGTAGAACTTGGCCCGGCGGTTGTTCTCCGACTGGCGCCACTCGGCGGTGACAAAGCCTTCTTGTTCAAGCTTGAGGAGCGCAGGATACAGCGTGCCATAGTTGAGCGAAAGGCGGTTCCTGCTTGTCTCTTCAATGCGACGGGCGACGCCGTAGCCGTGAAGCGGCCCCAGCACCTGCAGGGTCCTGAGGATCATCAGGGCCAGAGTTCCCTGCTGCACGTCCAGTTTCTCTACCATTGTTATGTCCTATGGGATGCCTATATGACAATAGGCCCCGGGCCCGGATCCTGCAATGGTCGTACCGAGTTCGCGCTCGTCCGGGCCGTTCAGGCGACGACGAACTTGCCGCCGGAGTGGGAGAGGACGTTCAGCCTCGCTGCATTGTGGACCCCGTTCGCTTTCATTACGCTTCTATGGGTTTCCCATAGAAGGGGTGCGACGTGGAAGGCACGGATCCCGGCGTCCGGGCGCAGATCGGTGCCGCCAACAACTCCCTGACTGCTCCCGCGGCGTCGCCGGCCGAGTGCGTGGTCGTCGTCGTGGGGCTCGCGATGCTCGTGATCGGTCAGCTCGCCGCAACGGGAACCGGCCCGCTCCTGTGGCACCCGCTCTGGCTCGATGAGTGCCTCACGTACGTCATCGCGAACGACCCGAGCTTTCGGCACGCCATGGAAGCCGTCCGGGCCGGGATTGATGCGAATCCGCCCACCCGGTACGCCGTGCTTTGGCCCCTTGCGCACATTGCGGGCGGCATCGGCGCCACCGGCCTGCGAATCTTCGCGGCGGCGTCAATGGTGCTGGCCATCGCCGGGGTCTACTGCACCTGCCAGTTGTTCCTTGAACGCGGCCGCGCTCTCATCGGCGCGCTGGCCGTGATGGCACACCCGCTGGTCGTGGGTCAGATGTTCGAAGCGAGGTTCTACGGCACGTGGCTTGCGGCGACGATCTGGCTGGTCTACGCCGCTATCGTCGGCTCGCGCGCGCCACGGTCCCCTCTCGTCACGGTCGCGCAGTGCGCGCTCGCAATCCTGGCGGCCACGGTACACTGGTTCGGCGCAATCGCGGTGGCGTTGGTCGGGATGTCGGTGGTGGTATGTCAAACCGGCCCGCTCCGTGAACGGGGGGCACGCGTTCTCCCCTTTGGCGTCGGCTGCGCGGCCGCCCTCGCGTGCCTGCCATACTTCACCGCACAGCGCGCCGGGATGTCGCTGCAAACGTGGCTCGATCCCATTGGCGCCGGCGCGGTGGCGGCGATAGCGCAGCACATATTGCTGGTGCCGCCAGCTTTCGTCGTGCTGGCCTATGCCGTCACACGAGTGGCTCGGGCCCGGCGGCCATTCGCCATCGCTACCGCCCCCGCCACGCGCGCAGCCATCCGCGGCCTGGCGCCCGCGCTGGCGCTCTTGCTCTTTCCGGCAGTGCTGGTCGTGCTCTCGCTCGCAATGCAGCCCGCACTGGTGGACCGCTATCTGATCGTGACCGTGCTCCCGCTCGGCGTGGTGGCGGCGCTCGTGGCGACGCCGCTCCGGACGCGCGTCGGGATTGTGCTGGCAGTCGTCGCGTGCATCAGCCTCATTGGGGTCACGGGTGTGGAATTCCGCGTTGCGCGAGGCATCGCCGCCGCGAGCGACGCCCATATCATTGCCGCGGTTATGACGGTCGAGTCCGCATCAACCCTGCCAAATCCGCTGGCGGTGGTATTCGCACGCCGATTCGAGTACTATCCCGTCATCCAGCTACGGCCCGACCTCGCGAAACGCGTCACGATGCTCGACTTCGCCGGCGTACCCGATCCTGCGATCAGCCGCCTCACGCAGTTCGAGCGCGACATGGCGCGGCGTGCGCGCGCCGTCTACCCGCAATACCGACTCGCGCTCGCCGACACGCTCCGACGGGCCGCACCGTTCATCGTCGTGACCAATCCCGCGGACGAATCAGAACTGTTCCGGATCCTGAAGGGCGCGAATATCAAGCGCAGCGGGCCCGACACATATTTCGTCAGGTATCCGTAGTCGGGCGGGGTGTCTTGAGACGTGCCTGAGCGAATCGGCGCCCTCCAGACCTGTATTACGGCGTGGAACAGGGGCGTACTATACGCGATGATCACCCCGAGTTCGCGCGCGGTTTCGAACCCGTTGAGGCGGACACCACTCAACCGTACGCGGCCGGGCGCCGCGATCCCGTGTGCGATTGGTGAGACCAGCGGGCAAATCCGGAGTTCGCAGATGGGGTGACGCATGTGGGCGGCGGTGACGAATAGGCACCTTCCGTCACGTGGCTAAACGCTGGCGCCGTGGCCGTCCACAGACTGGCGCTCGCGCCCCTTCTCGCCCACCCCCTTGAAGAACGTGTAGCAGAACACGCCGTCCCCCTCGCTCGCCCGGTGGAGGCCCCTGACACCAGCATCGAAGCGCTCAGGCTTGATCAGGCCCGCCGCGATCGCTGGCGCGCGAACGCCTTCGATCATCGCCGTGAACGTCTTCCTCGTAAAACCATCGACAAGGTCGGGCCGACTGGAATCGACGTAGACCACGCGGGGGGAAACACGCACGGCGCGCAGGCCGGCTTCGACCATCAGCGGGAAGAGCTGCCTGCCGATCAGTGCGTTTCCGCCCGCTTCGTGCTGCAGCGTGACCTGGCACCGAATGGCTGCGCGGGCAGCGGAGTTGTCGGGGTGGAAGAACGCGGACCCGTGGTCGCCTTCGATTGCGGTGATAGTCCCAGCGGGTTTGAGTAGCCTGCACAGTGCGTTCAATGCCTCGGCAGGACGAGCGACGTGCTCGAGGACGAAGCAGAGGAATATGTGATCAAAGGACGCGATGTCGAATGGCAACGCAAAGATATCGGCCTGACGGAACTCGACGTTGGTGAGTCCGGCGAGCCTTGCCCTGCGCGCAGCTTCCGCGATCGAGGCTGCAGAGACATCGATCGCCATGAATCGTGCGAAAGGACTCCGCTGGGCAAGCACAATGGTTTGGGCGCCGACGCCACATCCGGCCTCCAGTACCAGGCTTCCCGCCGGGTACATGGTATCGGCGTGCAGCAAGTCGATCAACGATTCCGCCTGGTCGCGGAGGCGCTCATTCTCTCGTGCGTGGTAGCCATGCACATACGTGCCCTTCATCGGTTCGTCCTCCTGCGAAGCCGCAGTAACCTTACAACGCTTTCACCGCACAATGGACGCCGTCGCCGCGCTGGCAGGAACGTGTAATGGTCCATCACGAGTCAACGGCCCGTCGCATCATCTTTCGGTTGTCCCGTACATCACGACGCGCCAGCCTGATGGTGTTGCGACGAGGACGACGAACTCGGGTACCGTCGCACCGGCTGCGCCGACCCGGTACGTGATGCGCGCGTACCGGCCCGGCGGCGCAGCATCGGGCTGATACGCAGGGTCAAGGCGCACGACAACGCGACTGGCCCCTGGGTTGCCGGGGAACTTTGCCCGGGCCTGGCGGATGAACTGCTGCCAGGCACTCGCAGTGCCTGCCATTTGCCGCAGCAACGGGCCAGCCGAATCAAGACTCGCCGCGTATGAACCGCTGTCAACGAGACTCAACCAACTCCGCGCCGCCGTGACCAAGGTGGTTGAGTCCTGCTCCTGCGAGTCCGACGCGCCGGTCCGTTCCTGTGCGGCAAGATGCTCGGGGAACGACGTCACGCTCAGCGGTGCGGCACCCCGCTCTCTCAGCGCTACCTGAACCGGGAGCACGGTGCTCGACACCGCGAGAAGCAACACTGGCATCACAGCTCGAAGCGACATATCAGATGCTCCCGTTGGCGCCCGCGCGGCCGGCATCGGGGACGATCGGCGGCTGCGATCGGCAGGACTTGCCACACTACGGACGTTCTATTGGTGTCCAATATGACACTAGCGGGACAGGGAGCAGCACGCAATCGGGGACCCGCGCACGGCAGTGCAACCGCTGGCTGCCCGCCACAACGCTCCATCGTTCAGCCCTCACCGGATTGCGCCGCCGGGCCGGCAGAACTAAAATCCTATGGGATTCCAATATGCCGGCGTTCTCCGCCGCCGCACGCCCATACCTTGCCTCACCGACCAGAGAATCGAGCGGAAACATTTGTGCACGGCCCGATGCAGATTCGACTTCTTGTCGCGGCGGCGCTGCTCATCAACGCGGTCGTCGGACACATCCTGTTCCGGACGTTCTTTGCCGATGCTGGTCGCCAGCCAGTACTGACGGCGACCGTGCTGGCCCTGTTCGTCGTCGCGATCGCCGCATACGTCGTGTTCCGGCCGACCCGGATCCCGCTCCAGTTGGCGAGGGGGCTGGCGGCGATGATGCTCCTCGGGCTCGCCGTCATGACCTTCATTCAGATCGCCATCACCTACGGAGATGGCGTGGCGACCAGCCACGCGGTTCCCGTCTATGTCCAGATCATGGCACTCGCGGCCGTGCAGGCGACCATCCTCTGGGGAACGATGCGCATCGAGGCCGTCGGTGTCGTTCAGATGGCGCGCGCGCTCCCCGCCGGCACCCTCATGTTCTGGGGCGTGGTCGCCGTACTGGGGTTCATCGAAAGCATCATCGACTGACCCCGCGCCGGCCCGCCCCGGCTAGCAACTGTCAGGCTCGGTGGGGCTTTAACGCATAGGTTCAAACCCCATGTTGACCGGACCAAGTGGACGCCCGGAGTACATCATTCGCTGTTGTTCGGCCGCCGCCGGGTTCGGGCCCGGCGGTGCCATATTCGTGCTGCGCACGTCGGTTCCGACCACCTCGAGCGACGCGTCATCGATCCAAGCGTCGCCGGGTGAACCGAGCAGCAGGCCGAACGCGATTCCCGTCGCTTCGTCCGGGACGTCGAGCACCACCGACGCCATCATCCAGTCTGTGGTGCCGGTGATGGGGCGCGTCATCATGTTGTCGAACGCAAGACTCCCACCGTTCCCGTCGATTCGCATCCAGAGCCCGGCACCGGGCCCTGAGGCATCGCGCGTCCTGACGTAGGCCGAGTAACGCACTCGCTTTCCGCGATAGTTGTCGGCTCGTACGAGTTGGCTGAACGTACCGAAGGCGCCGGTGGACCCCGGGCGGATAGAGATGTGACCGCTTGCGCTGCCGCCATGTGCCACGCTTCGATCCGCTCCGGCGCGAAAGGCACCCACCGCACCACCCGAGATCCAGCCCGTCACGGCTGGCTCCTCAGGTTGCTGCGCCATCGGTGCGTTGCTCGACGCTTCACTCGGCGTGTCGCTCGGCGTGTCGAGCGGCGTGTCGAGCGGGATTTCGCCAGTTCCGCCGACGTACCGGAGCGCGGTTTCCAGCACTTCGTCGCGACCGGCACGGATTCCGGCAAGCGTCGGCGAAGCCGCCACCTGCGGCAGTAGCCCGACGCGCTGCAGCGGTCGGCCGTCGGCGTGCCGCACGTCATGGCCCGTGAACGTGATCGTGATGTTGCCCGGTATGGTGAAGCTTGTGACGTCGCCGTTGGCGCCCATCGACGGCGACCCGACGAATGTCGTACCGTTCGCCACCTCGAAGAACAATCCGGTATGTTCGGCCTGGCTGATGGTCCGCTCGTCGATGAGCATCACGGTACGACCGCCGTACCTTGCCACGCCCTGCGCCGGTGGAATTGGCTGATCGAAGTCATACACCGTCGTCCGCATCGTGTCCGGCGATGGAACGATCAGTCGCTTGAACTTCGCGGCCGCAGTGCCGTCGCCGTGCACATTCAACCGCGGCGCGATCACCCACGCCGTGCCAAGCGGGTAGCCGCGGTCGTCGAGCACGATTGCCTTCGTACCGGCGAGTACCCGAAACGCGCTGTCCACCATGGTCGCGGGCAGCCGGTCGAGGTCGACGTACCCGACGTTTCCAGGGAGGATCCGAATGATGCTTCCGGTTCGGTGCTTCTGCAGCAGCGTAGCAAAGGATACGGAGCGTGGTACGCTGAGCGTGCGGTCGCCGCCAGTCGCGCCGCGTACGATGAGCCGGGCCGGGGTTGAGTCGGGGCCGCTGAGCAGCGAGGATTGCAGGCGAAAGCGCAGAGACTGCGGCGTACTCGCCGCCAGGTACGGCGTGAGACGCGCCATTCGCCCGTCAATTGGCTCGCCGTCAACGGACACCACGACGTCGCCGACGCGGAGGCCGGCTTTTGCCGCGGACGAATCGGCGATCCGCGTGATGACAAGCTGATTGTCGACGAGGCGCGCCGCGGCGCCGATCGGCATGGCACCGGTAAATGTACGAAGGGCCGCGCTGGCAATGCCCACATGCGTGTCGTGAAGGTGCGCGGCGAAGGCGGCAATGGCTTTCGCATAGTCGAGGGCGTCGAGCGCCCCTTCCACTGCGGGCAGCGCGGCCCGGAGCTGATCGTCCCAGTTCTCGCCAATGAGCGCCTTATATGAGTAGAACAGATGAATCGTGCCCCACACTCTTGCGGCGCCCAGGATGCGATAGCCGGCAGACGGATACGCGGAGCGCCATTCAGCTGCCGTCGGAACCGACGGCGTCTGAACGGCCGCCGTCGTGTCGCCGCCCGCCTCTGACAGACGGATGTCAACGTGAGCATTTTCTCCCATCTCGACACGATAGGTCTCACTCACGGCCGCCCGCCGCCACCGAATGCCGTAGCCGCCGGACCCCTGCACCGTTGGTGACGGAAAGCCATTGTACTCGAGCGCTCGCTGCGGCGACGTGGCAGCAGGTGCATCGTCGTGCAAGGCGGTCATCAACGTGGCAACCAACCGGCCGTACTCCGCGCTGGTCGGCGCATCGGCGATGCGAACGACGTTCGCGGCGAACAACGAATCCCAGCTCGAGGCGCGCGTCCCGACGGCTGGGTTGAAGTAGCGTACCGCAGCGTCAAGCCGCGCGAGCGCTACCAAGCGCTCGAGTCTCTGCGGCGCATGTGGCAAGGACGCGATGAAGGCGGCAACGATCGCGATGAACATGGCGGCTCCTTCGTCAACAGGTGAGACGCAGGCCCTGTAGCGACACCACGATGGATCTCCCGGTCGTAAAGGCAGCGACATGGCCATGGGTCACCGCCATCCTATTGGAAACCAATATAACGCTATATCGGCGCTCAGGAATGACGCGGCGTGTCCCGCCACACCATCCACGTGACGACACCGCCGCCGATGTCGATGATTGCGTGCAGCACCATCGCGGGCACGAGTGAACGCGTGCCGGCGACAACCAGGGTCATGATCACCCCGGCCTTGGCGGTGCGCACGACCCCTTTCCTGCCCTGGTAGGCGTGCAGAAATCCAAAAAGGGGCACGGAGGCGGCAGCGGCTCCCCACCAGGAGAGCGTGGGCGTCAGCGTCCAGATGAGGTAACCGCGAAACAGGAACTCCTCGCAGACAGCGGCGGTCGCCGAGGCCAGGACGAACCAGGCCAGCTCCGTGCGGGTGTGCGGCACGACCGCCTCGAGCGCAGCCAGCGAAGTTCGCAAACGCTCTTTCACGCCGGGGCGGGCCACGGCACGGGCTTGGGATGCGTAGCCGCCGGCGATCAGCAGCAGCACCCCGGCGGAGGTCCAGAGGCGCCAGCCCGAAGGAGACTCGAGGGCCAACGCTGACCATGAGCGGCCGGCCCGCTGCCACAGGGCCACTCCAATCGCCACGAGTATCCATTGGCGCAGCGCGGTGTTGCGGTACGCGCGCGGACGGGCACGGTTCGGATCGTCCCGCAGCCACCGTTGGAAGGTGGGCCAGTCCACGAAGTAGTCGTAGAGCGGCCATCCCGCGGCGAAGAGGACGGCATAAGCGAAATCGGCGATCGCGGGCATGGTGCCTGCTAACTTGCCATGCGGTCGGCCAACGCCTTCTTGACCGGGCCGCTGGCCTTGAACACGCCGTGGACGGTGACCGATTCGATTACGTCACGCGCCAGGCTGGGCGTCACGTCCTCGGCGATCACCAGGAGCCCAACGACACGGAGCGCGAGCCGTTTCCCCTCCTTCCGCAGCTTCTCCATGGTGCGCTTGTCGTGGATCACCGCGCCAATCACCATGGCCCGGCGGGCGGAGGCCTCGTTCACGGCGTCAGTTCGCTTGGCGAGCTGGTCGTGGATGGCGACGCGAATGAACTCGGCCCGGTTGGCGTAATACCCCTGCGCCACCAGCAGCTCGATTTGCCCCAGGTCCACGGGGTTGAGGTTGATGGTGAGTTTCTCCATCTCAGACATAGCATCCCCCAGCGGTGCGGTCCCAATGAACGAACGCTGAAGTGAGTGTATCATCCCAATAGATGGCTGTCAACATCTAATGGGATTGCCTACGGATGGCTGCGACCCGGACAAGACTTCTGCGGCCCGATTCAGCGCAGGGGCACGCGGACCAGCCGCACGGAATGTCGAGATCAAACAGGCAGCGTGGCGGCGAACAAGATGGTGAGCACGGGCGTCGCAAGATCCCACGAGCCGAGGGAGACGCGTGGATACACCGCCATGACGAGTGCGACGAGGAGCTTGGGGCCAATTATCGCCCCATGGACGGCGCCGATGGCCTTCATTGTAGGTCAGGCGAGTTGAGCCGCCCGCACCTCAAACGACGGAGGTGGCGACCATCCATTGCAGCGATGCGTGCGAGTCACACATCAACACTTCTCCGTCGGTAGCCTGGGAGAGGCTGTGGCCTTGTTTGAGTTCATGTCGCGTCTCCAATGGCTCGTTGCTCGCGACCGCAACTCGTGCTCGCCGGCCCTTGTCAGCGAGTCGCAACTCTTACCAAGTCCAAGTCCAGGCGCTCCGCATACGCGTCCGCCCCGAGACAGGCCTTAGACATTCCACGGCGAGAGAAACTCGAATACTGACGCGACGAAAAAGAGAGGAACGGTGACCGCAGACACATAACCGAGATCAGCGAGGCATTCGCGCGGGAGGCGGTATCGCCAAAACCGCCAGCTGACAGCGGAGTTGTGCCGATACAGTTCAACGCCGCACCGGACGCCGGCGCCGATGCAAAGCGAGAACGGAATGAACTGCAGGAGCAGGACGAGGAAGTAATAGCTTGCCGCCTTGATACTTCGAAGGCGGCTGCGGTGAGCGCTGTCGACAGACACAATCCCGCCAGCCCAACCCTGATACGCGACGGAGAAGTACGGCAGAATGACCCCGAGCCCGGCCACGGTCTGGGGGATTGCCGCGTAGAACAGGTTGCCGGCGAAATCAATAACCGCTGCTGTGGCATGGTTGCCGGACCGATAGGCGATGGATGACCTGTCGAGTGTCAGGGCTGTCCGGACGGTCTTGTCGCGTTGCGCCAGGGCGATTCTGTTTCACGAATGCACCATATAGATGCCAACGGAGCTGGACAGGAGGTAGGTCATGAGAATCGATGCGGCGAAGATCCTGCAGCGCAGCGTAGCCTTGATGATGAGGTCGATCATTTGATCTCAACTCGAAGGCGGTTCGCCCGGCTGGGCGACTGCCAAACGTTCGCTGTCGCCGGGGAGCGCAAGCGGGCGGGCTGCATGGCCGCGTCAGGCATCAGAACTGGGCGGACAGTCAGCTGGCAGCGGAAGGCCGCACCTGTCGTTGCGGCACCGTTGCTCCCTTGATGAGCAGCCAGAAGATGATCGGGAACTCACCGAGACCAAGCGGCATCATCGCCCGCGCTACCGTGCGCTCGTACGCCGGGAACGCGATCGATGTCACGCTGGTCGTCAACAAGCCGAAGCCTGCAACCAACAGCAGGACACCCAGAACCCGCGGGAAGAAGCCCGACTTGATGACCAGGATACCGAACGGAAAGAGCCAGAGACCCCAGAATGCCGAGTCGATAGTGCTTCCGGCACCGTTCAAACCGAGAAAGCCCTGCGCCAAAGCATCCAGTTGCGGCTTGGTGAACACGGACAGGTAGTTGGCGTCACTCAGCAGAACCAACGGTGCCATCTTGTTGAGTACATTCGCCAACCCGAGCGTAACGCCGACCGAGACCAGTAGCACCATAAGAATGGCTTGCCACTGGTCGACGTCCTTGAGCAGCCTGTACAGCATCACAACCAGGGGGACGAAGAGCAGGAGCGAGAGACAGTCGGTCAGAATGCCAATGCGGTACGTCGACTCGGCAGCCATGATGTTGCGGACCGTCGCCGTCGCATCCCCAGGAACGTTGAAGCCGCGAAACCCGTAGAGGTCGACGAGTCCCACGATCATGAACACGAAGTACAGTGCTCCCGCCCGCCGCGCTGACGACTTGATTGAATTCATTTTCTGACTCCTTGCACTGATTGGGTCTCGGCCGCGGGTCCATCCGGCCGGCCGGGGTGAGGAAGTGGGAGTGGGCCTGGCCGCAGTTCCTTGAACAGCAGCCAACAGCCCATCGTCACTTCAAAAATGAAGAGTGGACCGCCGTAGTAGGCTATAGTGACCACATTCGCGACTTCGGGGAAAATGATGACGGCGAATGTGCGCGCGGCCAGCACGAACGACGCAACGACTCCTAACGCCGCCACTGCACGCGGGACATACGCGGACTTGAACCACAAATAACAGAACACCATGCTTCCAAGACCGGTAAACAGCAAACCGAGGGCATACCCCGCGCCGTGCGCGCCGATCGACAGCCTTGCCAAGGCGTGCAGGCGGTCTGCGTCGAATGCCCGCAAGTAATCAGCACCACTCAACACGCGCAGCACGTCGAAGTCACTGAGCGTGGCCACAACGAGCACCGCCGTCTCGATCAGGCGCAAAGCGATCGCGAGCAGGGCGAGGTGCCTGTTTACCGGTTGCAGCACCACGTACAGACCGCTGATGAGTACAGCATCAACCGCGAAGACACCGAGATTGCTGGCGATGCCCAGACGAAACAGGCGTTCGTGCGCCATGATATTCTGCGCCGTTTCCACAGCATTGTCGAGGACGATGAGCTGGCCCGACACATAGAACTCAGCGAATAGCGCAGGCAGAATTGCGACGAGATACGCAAGTCCCACGACCTTTGCCGCCTTGCGCTGGGTCTCGTCGACACGGTCGAGTATCATCTCAGGTCGTCCTCATGCAAGGCCTGACCCTGGATGCGCGGGTGCATCGGGCGTTCACATCCAACGCGTCCGGAACGTCACGTCCTATGGGATGCCCATATCACGGTAGCGACCGGTGCCGGGTCACGCAATAGGAGCGCTGGATGCGGCGTGAGGCCCGCGCGGTTGCGACCTGTCTACCGCATGAGAACCTGTCAGTAGTCCTCTGATATTCCCCGGCTCACGACATTTGGAGTTCCCTACCCCCACCCCAGGAGGGCGGGATCGTAGACGTGACGGTGGGAACGATGGACGCGGTAGCGTTGCCGGTAACCCCAGAGTTGCCGGAGATGCCCGTGCTCAAGGAAGCCGTAGTGGAGGAGGTGCTCGCACAGCTCGCGCGCGGGGGTCGGCGTGCCGTCGCGATGGAGCGGCGAGTCAATGCGGCTTTTGATTCAGGCCCAGCTGTAACCACCGGTTGTTTCCCCAGCAGTAGATTACTCGCGTGATGACGAGGGCGCAGGTGTGCCCGGAAAAGTCGTTACCACCTGCCGATGCCTGCACGAGAGCACCGGGGAGGGCAATAGGACGGGCTCCAGGAGAAGAGTCTGAGCTACCCAGCTGCCCATACTTATCAGCGCCGAAGCAATAGAGTTCAGGCTTGGAGGTGGTTAGGCACACATGAGAACTCCCCACGTCAATACCTGTTACGCGGTCCGGCACAAGAAGCGGTTCCGGGTGTAGTGCGCTCGGGGGCGGCGAGGCCTCCATGGCCCAATCCTGCAAGCCCCAACAGTAGGCCCGACCTTCGACGCTTATCGCGCAGCTCTGGAACGATGCGGAGATGGCAGTGAACTTGACCTCAGTCTGTACTTGAATGGGGGTAGGACTATCGCGCTGCTCGAGCCTGCCACTCCCGAGCCTCCCAGTGCGGCCATATCCCCAGCAGAAGCCCTCGCCTGTTGGGGTGACAGCGCAACTATGGATTCCTCCGGCGACAATCGCACGGAATCTCATCTGGCCAGCGACCGGTGTCGGCTCGGGCCGATTCTGGGTTGTCCCGTCGCCGAGTTGGCCGTGCCAGTTACCGCCCCAGCAAACCGGTACGGCGTCGAGCGTAACGGCACAGGTGTGCGTGCCCCCCGCACTAATCGTGCGGAACCGGAGCCCGCCGGCGACCGGACTCGGCCTGGCCTCGTCCTGAAAACGCGCGCTTCCGAGTTGGCCAAACGCTCCGAACCCCCAGCAGAAAGCACGGCCGTCCGTGCTCAGACCGCACGTATGTCGGTCACCTGCAGACAGGGTCTGAAAGCGCACGGTCCCTGACACGCGCTGCGGCCAGGCTTCACGAAGGCTGCCGGCCATACCGTAGGCTTCAATGCCGGTCGTGGGGAACTCGGATGGAAGTGACTCGCGTCGGCCGTTGCCAAGCTGCCCCCAGCGATTCGAACCCCAACAATACGCGGCCGAATCAACAGCGATCGCGCAGGTGTGCGTGCCACCAGCGGTCACCGAGGCGAACCTTGGCCGCTCTTGAATCAGCAGGAGCGCCGCGACGAATACGGGGACCATGAAAGCCTCCAGTGGCGGCGGCCTAATCGAGCTCGAGCTCTGCTGCGCGGCCAGACGGCGGCACGCATTGTTGCGCTAATGCACCAAAACCGACGGGGCGAGCTGCAATGATGGGTGGCCGGACCGCGCCAGCAGCAACTCGCTGGTTAGCCAGCGCCTAGGTACAGACCGGGGACCCTGAACTCCAGTCCGCCAGGCAGTACGGCGGTGAACCCCTTGTCCGCCGCCAGCCGGCCGTTGGACGAGAACTGAGTGCACGCCGATCCCCGGGCCAGCATGGTAGACGCTGACATCACACTCAAGACAACCGCCAAGCCCGTTCCGCCCCAACCGCGCGGCGTCATGCCTGACTCGGAGCCACAGCGACCGGTCCAGCGCCGGAGCGCTTGGCGAGCGCCCGATCGAGTTCCTCACAGAGCACATCAACATCGGCAGTAGAGGAATCATCGTGCGTGATGCAGGCGCGCAGCACTGGTCCTTCGGGCAAGGTGGCCTCCGAGATCCAGGCGCGCCCGCCCGACGCAACATCCTGCGCGACGGCGGCGACGGAGTCGCGGCCCTTGAGGGCCGGATGCGTGAAGCAGATCACAGGCAGTGGCGAATCGTTCACAATGATCCAGCCGGCACTCGTAAGGCGGGTCCGGAGGTAATCCGCAACGCCGAGTTGTCGCTCGATCCGTGCGGCCACACCGTCTCGCCCCACCGCTGCGAGGGTGAGGAACACCTTGAGCCCGATGAACCGACGGGACCACTGCAAGGACATCAGGTAGAGATCGTTGCCTTCGTCCATTTGCTTCGGCACGTAGGCTGCCTCGACGCCGAACAGCGCATGGAGCACATCGGGCCGGCGGCAAAAGAACATTCCGGCGCCCATCGGCACCGAGAGCCACTTGTGGGCATCCCAGGTCACCGAGTCCGCCTCGCTGATGCCGCGGAGGAGCGGGCAAAGCCGCGCTGAAAACGCCGCTGCACCGCCCCAGGCGGCGTCCACGTGAAACCATGCCGAGTTCGCGCGAGCGATCTCCGCGATCGCGCCGAGGTCATCAATCGCTCCAGCGGTGGTGGTACCGACGGTTCCAACGATCATGATCGGCTTGAGGCCTGCAGCAACGTCCGTCTTGACAGCCTGCCGCAATGCCGCGATGTCGAACTGATGTTGCGAGTTACACGGGATCATCCGCAGTACCCGATTGCCGAGGCCGGCGATGCGCACGGCCTTTTGAATCGAGTGATGCGCCTGCGAAGACAGATAGACCGCGCCATGCGCCGACGCGTCTCCAACGCCGTCTTCCGGCGCATTCGGATACACGGTCGCAACGGCGGCGAGAACCGCCGTGAGGTTCGCCTCGCTCGCGCCGGACGTGAAGTGGGCGGCGCCGGCCTCAAACCCGATGACATCCGCGAGGAACCTGAGCGTATGGGTCTCGATCTCATTCGCGGCGGGCGCGTGCCACCAAGCACCGAGTTGCGGATTGTAGAGGGCCGCCAACGCGTCGGCCCAGACGCCGGCCTCGTGCGCGCCCGGTACGAACAGCCCGAAATACCGGGGGTGGGCCGCGTGCAGGGTCCACTCGCGCAGCATGCCGGCGACGTCGCGCAGCGCGTCGGTGAGCGGCACCGGTTCGGCGAACGTGTACGGCTCGAGCCTGCGCCGGATCTCGCCGCTCGATACAGTCGGCGCAACGCGGAGTTTGCTGACGTCGCCGCGAAGCGACCGGATTTCGTGCGCGATGAACTGAGCCGCAGTTCTCGCAGGCTCTGCCGCCATAAAGCTGTCGGGGGACAACTTCAGGGCACGTGCTTCGGCGCCGGCGCGGCAACGCCCTTGACGACAAGCCACAGCGCCACCGACACCTCGAACAGGAACACCGGCAGCCAGATGTACCATGCCAGCGGACCCTGGACAAATCCGGCCAGTTGCAGGGGGAGGCACACGACGAGCAGGGCCGACGCGAACACGCCGAGCCAGGCGAGTGCGGCGGGGATCATCCGGCCGCGGAGGAGCAACCACGAAAAGACTGTGCTGCCCAACGCAAAGAAGGTCGCGCTGGCGCCAAACGAGCCCTGCATCTTGAGGAAGTATGCGCCAAGCGTGGATGCCGCCCCCGCATCGATTGCGGAGGCGTCGGTCGTCGTCGCCAGCCAGAGCAGTCCGAGCAGCCCCGACACGTCCATACCGGCGATGCCTTCGGCGACCCGACAAGTCAGGCCAAGCATTGCCAGGTCGCGATCCTGGTCCCGCGTGATCGCCCAGAGCGTCACGCCCAACACCAGTGCCGAGAGGTTCAGCAGCGGATTGAGCAGGACGACAAGCCGCACGTCGATTGAATGCAGTGCGATGCTTGCGAGCTTCGCGGCCACTCCGACTCCGCTCGTCGCCCGAGTGAACAACATCATGCTCGTGAGCCCGGCCGCGATGTAAACAAGGAACGTGACTCCGGCGATCCTTGCGTTCGTGTTGCGAGTCATCCGTGCTCCAGAGAGTGGACGCCTTCGCGGAGGGCCTCACGATCGCGGGCGATGACCTGCGGTGCATTCGGAGGTCGCGAATTACCGTCCTATTGGATTCCTATATGAACGTAATAATTGCCACGCTGCCAGGCAATGGATGGGCCGGCCGCCTCGTCTCACGCCGGGCCCGCGACTTCCACCGTGGCGTGCCGAACTCTGGGGACGAACATCGTTACCCGTGCCGGCTGTTTACGGGATCTTCGAGGGTACCACGCACTCCCATCGCGCAAGCACCGCGCATCGGTGGAGGATCGCCGCGTCCTCAATGACGACGGTGATTGCCCGTGCGGCACGCTCGCGTACAGTCGCGCGGGGGTCAACGGCAAGCACCGCCCGCGCGGTTTCGACGGCGCGCAATGCATGCTTGATTCTCCGCGCATCTGCCCAGTCCGATGCGTGGAGGTGGCGAAACGTCAGCGTGATTCGTCCCGCGCCGATTCGGCAGTCCACCGCCGACTCCAAGCCCAGCTCCTTGGCAATCCTGGCGGCAACAGACGAATAGCGGACGATTCCAATCTCTAGGTGACCCATGTGACGTTGGTCCCGAATGGAGACACTTCGCGCCAGACTGAGCCGTTAGCGTACCGCGCGGACTCAGTCCAGTTCGGTATTGCCAGTCAGCGGTCAGATCGTCACCCGTGGCAGTAGACACGGCCCTTGCGCGACCCGACATTGCCAATGCTGCAGCGCTGCAGCAGGCTCGCACAATCGCCTGTACAGCGGATTCCTGTGGACCGATCAACGGGAGTGGTCCCGCTTTTCAGTACAGGTTAACGGGTTGAGATAAGTGGATCGGCGCTTTCTGGAGAGTGATCGTGCCGGGCTATGGCTTCAGCATACTACTGGAACGAATTCTCTGACCGCGCAGGCGTAACTGCACGCGTACCGACTTCTTGGGAATGTGCCCCGTGGCCTGCCGTTTCCTTCACCCCACCGCAAGCTCGACCGGATACTGGCTCCAGACCCTACCGTCAAGATCGCGACCACCCGACTTCGAAGTCGCCCCACCCCACTGCTTCCAGAAGAAGGCCACAGAGTTCTGCTCGCACAATTCGCGGAGGCCGCGAGCCCAAGCGATATCGACCGGCCGATACCCCGCCCCGCTTTCGCCTCCGCCAATGACCCAGTCGATTCCGGTGACATCGAGGGCGTCGAGCGGCCCGAGCAACGGCTCCGCCGAGATGAAACGCACATCGGCCGGTATCTGTCGGAGCGAATCGGCGCGCCGGGCGACACCCATGTTCTCGATTGATGTTCCCATCCAGATGTTCTCCGTCCACACAAACTCGCTCGCCAGTCGAACGGCACGCTCCGGCCGCTTGGTAAGCAGCTGAAACTGATGTTGCGGACACGCGTTCATTACCTCGAAGACCATTCGGATCTGCTCCACGCTGAACTGGGCATGAAACACGTCGCTCATTGAATTGACGAAGATCCGGCGCGGCGCCTTCCAGCTCATCGGAATCTCGATGCGATCCTCCCAGAACCGAGGCGCGAACGGATCCTGACGAGCGGCAGGCGTATCCCGAACAGGTAACTGCCTGAGATAGATGTCGCGGGTGCGCCGATGCGCCACGGTGTGCGCGTAGCAGTTGTCGCAGCCGCTCGAGATTTTCGTGCACCCGGTCATGGGGTTCCAGACCTCGTCGGTCCATTCGATTTTAGTCGACATCGGCGGTTGGCCCCGGAAAGGCGTAGATAATTGTTCGTCCTGGTTGCTTGTACTGCTTCAGGCGAGTTTTCACGTCTTCCATCTCAAACGGGAATGCCTTGGTCTCCTCGAGCACGTAATTCTTGACGCACGGCGCATCCTTGTCGGCCCGATCCACGGTCCATCGTACGCGCTGGGCCGCGAAACGACACAACACCGCCGAGATGATGGCATTGAGATCGCAGCGAATCAAGCCCCGCATCTGTTCAACTATGGCGGCGTCCAACGGGCTGTGTTCGAGCGCGTGATGCACGGCGGCCTTCATCGCCACATAGGCCTTTGCTGACTTCGAGGCATGGACCAGCGTGTACACGCGATTCCCTTCGGTGTTGACGATCGGAATCCGCAGAACGTAAGTGGCTCCCCACCCGCGCAGGCGCGCACAGTAGAGCTGCAAGAGCGCTTCGCGACGGTCGCCTTCTGGGGTAGCCTCGATTACTGGAAGCCATGACTCGCCCTCGAAGGCCGCGTTCATGATTCGAACGGCGTGCTCACGTGTGTCAACAAGCGACTCGCGGCTGAGTTCCGCCGCCTGACCCAGCGCCTCGACACGAGCATCCGCTTCACGATCGAGCTCTGCGAAGAGCGACATCTCCTGCGCTCTGGCGTCTGCGGCAGCATGGTATTTCCGCTCCGCCCGTGTTTCCCCCGCGATGATGGCACCGAAGTGTCGGAGAGCCGCCTGATCCGCGAACAGGAGCAACGCCTCATGCTGAATCCCGGCAAGTGCGCGGCGGACCAAGTCGGCCCGTAGCGGCGCAATTCCGAAGGGATCGATGAAGTAGAGGGTTGGCGTTTCGGGGAACTCGTGTTCAAGTGACGAGATGTGGTCATCCAGGGTGCCCCTGACCGTGCGGACACTTTCGCCAAACGGTGCCAGCAGCTCGCTCAGTGCCTTGTGGTGCGTGCGGTTCGCCTCGATCGCAACAACTTGAATGCGAAACCGGGCAGCCCGGAGCCTTGAGACGTTTTCCTGGGCGATCGCCGCGGCCCGGGCAGCGATATACGGGGAGCCGTGATTGCCGACCTCGTCCTCACCGCGTCCGGCGCAGGCATCCACGTACAGGATGGCATCACCTGCCCCCTCGCGCATCCCAAGCTTATGACCCCATGCAAAGAAGTACTGCTCGAGAATCAGCAGCTTGTGTTTGGAGTGCGGCTTGAACTCGGTGAAGAACGCGCCTGATTTGGTCATGATCGTAATACGGCTTACGCCACGCGCCGAGTCGCTCCATAGCGGCCGTTCTCGTCAAGCGAGATCTCACCCATCATCGCCAACGTTTCGAGGTGTCTAACGACGAGTTCCTTGCGGGCACCGATGAAGGAAGCTGCGACCTCATCGACCGAGCGTGGCAACTGAGCTAAAGCCGCACCAATCGCCGCGAGCTGCTCGACGGCAGTCTGCGGCCACGACACGCGATTGTCCGGTGCGGCTGCAGCGTCCGGGGTCGCAGCGACAAGAGCCAATTCCGACGGCCGGCCCGCTGCAGCCGCAAAGCGCGGAATCTGGTATTCCGGGCGGAGCCAGCGGATCAAGCCGCGCTTCTCCTCCTCGACGCGCTCGCCATGGAGGGCTACAAGGCGTTCGAGAATCTCCTCGCGCTTCATCGGCCACGGCCAACCGTAGGCCGCGGCGACCAGCGTGTCGAGTTCGTCGTGGAGGTCCTTGAGAACGCCGCAGGCGGCGAGTTCGTGAGTCTCACGCTCCCTCTTGCTGAGCGCGTCCCCTGAGCGAAGCTTCTCGACAACGTTGTACATGGCGGTTGTTGTCACGCGGGAGTCGTGCGCGAGCGCCGCCTCGCGGTGCCGCATGAGTCGCCCACTGACCGTCTCGATCGCCGCTCGCGAGTCCTCACGAGGAACGGGAAACGGAAAGGGATCGAAACAGAGGCTCTTGTTGTACCTCGGCGTATTGCCACCGAGGTCGCCGCCGGCCCCGAGCGACCACACGAAGTGAAAGGCCGAGGCAAGCACTCCCAGGACGAACAGCGACTCGCTCGCGATCACTACGATCATGTGGTCTGGAGCAATGTCAGCGTTCAGTAGAGTGAATGTTCGGAACTTCGCTGTCTCTGTGGTCGCGATGTACTGCGGTAGACCAACGAGCGCCTCACGCAACTCACGACGCGGCCAGCCGAACCGCCACCAGTAGTCGCGAATGGTGGCGCGCGCATTGGCGTCACGTTCGGGCTTCACGCGATCGCGCACGATGTCAAAGGCGAGCGGGTAGCTACGCGCTTCGTACTCTTCCATGTAACCGAAGTCGATGACCCAGCGTGCGCGAGGCCGATCGGTCAGATCTTGGCCACCGCGGTACTTCCGGACAACATTCGAGTACTTCGACCCGGTGGCAAGGATTGATCTCGCCTCCTCCTCAGTCAGGATGAAGCCGGCCCCGTGCAGAGCGAAGCCAAACGCAGCCAGTCCGTCATTCGCGACAAGTCGAGAAGCAACGGCGGACGCGACATCGGGCCCAATCGTGAGGTCGTCGTTCAGCCTGCTTGCCCGCCGGGTCAACGACGATTTGCCATCGGGGCGCACCGCAACGAGCGTCGCGCCCGCTGCGTCGCGCGACAGCACTGTGAGCGCTACCGTCACGGCTGCGGCTTCGACTGAACCTTCCCACGGGTGGTCCGGAGCGCACCATATGACGTTGGCGCCGTTGCCACGCGCGGCAGTAATCACTCGGCGGTTTTGTCCCTGCGCAATGGAGTTCGTTGTGATGAGCCCGGCGCGAATGACATTGCCCTCCGCCACCAGCGAAGCGGCACGAGCCCACCAGTACATGACGAAGTCAACAGATGCAGGCAGGCTTGACCACGCCGACCGAAGCGCCTCGACGTATCCGTCGCCCAGCGCGGCTCTCATTCGCTTCGTTCCGATGTAGGGAGGGTTCCCGACGACAAAGTCCGCCTTCGGCCAGTCTGCGGGCCGAGCGTTCACATACTCGTAGTACGGCAGCCGCGCATTCGGGTCCGGTACCAACTCCCCCGTCACCGGATTGTTAATCCGCCGAGTCGGATCAGGACGGTCCTTCTCTGGCCGATGAACAATCGCGTCCCATAAAAGCACCGCGTCCCGACACTCCAGCGTGCCGGTGTCCTCCAGAATCGGCGTCGGTGGTGTACGACCGCCATGCGTCTCGCGCCAGAACTGGTGATACCCGATCCAGAGCGTCAGCTCGGCGATCTCCCGCGCCCACATCTTGATCTCAATCCCGTGAAACTGCCGCGGATGCACTTCGTCAAGCACCAGGCCCGCTTGCCCACCTGAGAGGCGTTCGATCTCGTTCAACACTTCCAGTTCAATTCGTTTCACGGCCGCCATCGTCACGTACAGGAAGTTGCCGCTTCCGCACGCGGGGTCGAGAAAACTCAGATTCCGCAACCATTTGTGGAACGTAAGAAGTTCGGCAACGGCTGCGTCGCGTACCCTCGCTTCTGCGTTCCTCTGCGCCTTGGACTTCTTCGTCGTTGGATCGTCAGCGATGGGATTCATCTGCAGAACAGCTGCCTGCACCGCCGTCCACCGTTCGCGGATCGGCTCGACTACGGTTGGCTCGACGAGCCGCTCGATGTACTCGCGAGGCGTATACTCCGCGCCAAGCCGGTGCCGCTCCTCAGGGTCGAGCGCGCGCACGAGGAGCGTGCCGAAGATGCTTGGTTCCACGTGCGACCAGTCGAAATGCGCGGCCTCTATCAGGAGGTCTACTTCGCGCGGTTCGAGCGGGAGCGCTTCTGCCGTCTTGAAGAAGTGCCCATTGAAGCGTTGTACTTTCTCGGCGCCGAACCGGCCGCCTGCGTCCATCGTCTTCCAGAGCAACGTGAGCGACTCCGCGACTTCATTCGGACCTCCGCCTTCGCGAGCGGTGGTGAGGGTTCGCTCGAACAGTCCCTTGGGCAGCAGGCCCACGTCTTCTGCAAAGCAGGAGAACACGCAACGCATGAGGAAGCGCGCTACACGCTCCTGGTCACCGCCCCGGTGCTCAAGGGCGGCCGCGAGTTCCGCGAGCTTGGCGGCAATTTCCTTCGTCACCGCCTGCGCCCTGGCATTCGGATCGCGCTCGCGCGGCTGCTCGAAGATGTCGCAGAGGAGCGCGATATCTTCGGGCCGCATGTGCAGTGTGGCGAGATTGATGCGACGCCCTGCCGCGAAGTCACCGTACCGTCCGCTAAAACGATCCCATACGATGAGGTGCCGGGGAACGTCCAGCACCATCAAAAACGGGGGCGCATCACCAAAAACGTGCGCTACATAATTGCGGACCTGGCCGAAAGCTTTGCGGAGCCGGTTTTCGTCGGGGATGTCATCGCCAGTGGCCTTCCCTTCGAGCGCGAAGTGGCCCGCCTTCCAGCAGTCGATGAAGTTGGTGGTGGCCTTGCCATCGCGATCGGTGACCTGCACCGGAAACTCGAACTGATAGCGCTCGGCGTCATCCGGTCCTGGCGCGGCAACCCCCAGCGCAGCACAGAGTTCGAGGATGAAGGGCTGAAGCGAAGCACGCTCGCTCAGCCGGTTCTCAGCCCAGCGGGTCATCACCGCCTGAAGACGCGGCGCGATGGTACTGGGGTCCCAGATGGTTGGGGGCATCGCGGGAAAGGTAGGGGCGGTCGATCACGCTCGCGACCGAAGTGTGCGGCTTCCGGCATGTTGTTAGGCGCGCGGGTCCGCCGCTAGGATGGCATCGCAACCGCCGCACGATGCGCGGCCGGTGTTGCAGGTTTCCCGGACCTAATCGTAGCGTCACACGTGCGCAGTGAACGGACGGATGCCTACCATTCCCGCCGTTCCCACGCGTTACCGAGCTATGTCGTTCGATGGCTGGACAGGCGCCTTACGATCTCGCGGAGCTGTGCCGCGTCCGGCTCAATTCCAAGTCGCCGGCAGCAATGCTCATAGAACGAACCCAGTCGAAAAGTCACGCGAAGCTGGTTGTCTCCGTCGTGAATCTCAAGCGGGCTGTGCAACGCTCCGTCGAGCCTAAACCTAAATTCGGCGAGCGCCTTGAGGTGCTCGCGCACGCGTGGAACGACTTGCCGCGGAGATAGACCGGCTGCCCATTCGCATGGCGGTTCCGGTAACCGGCATAACTCATAAAGCTTGCGCGCCACGGCTTTGACATTCGTGTCGGCTCGCAGCGCATCATACGGGTGATCCTTGTAACCGGATCCCACGCCCGTACACATCGCCAAGACGGCCTGCATCGACGCCCAGGTCGGGGCGTCGAAGAACGCCCACCACGACTCGAATAGGCTATCCACGAATCGGCGCGCCGCGGGCGTGGCCACATCTTGCGCAAACCTCGGCACAAAGGCGGTATCAAACTGATCGAGATCGACAGGTACGTGCTTGATGTGATGCAAATCGTCCGCGAGGCTTTCCTTCGCGTCACGCACGAACTTTTCCCATCCCGCCTTGGGCACCTGCTCGATTTCCTTTTCTTCCGTGTAGTTGCGAATGACGTCGCGAAATCGCTCCACGACGGCGGGTACCGGCGGATGCGCGATTGCGGTAGTAAGCGGGTGACGGAGCAGGCGTCCATACAACAGTTCCAACATTACCCAGTTCTCGCGCCCGCTAAGGTCCTTTTCCGTTCCGTCGCGTCGCTTCCAGTTCCGCGGTAGGAAGAGCAACTGTGCGTCAGCGAACCAAACCAATGCTAGCAGCGACCATCGGATGTCGCGGTTTACCTTCCGGCCATGCACAAGCCTGATCTTTACGCCACACGCCCGGGCTGCACGGGCGAGTAGGTGCGCGAACCGGTCGGTATCAGGTAGGTCGAACTGGCGGCTAAGAAACACGCCAGGTAGGTCGACGTCTTCCCCAGCAAAATCTGCAATCTCGGCGACAAATGCCGATGCAGTAGCCAGCCCGTGGAGCCAAGCCGGGCGTTCGCTGCGTTCTTCGTGCAGGTCGGCAAGAAAGGATGGGCTCGGCTGAAGTATGTTGTGCGCGCAGCGCCGCAGGTACGCGACCGTGCCGTCTTCACCGAGTTCGTGCGAATCGACGAGCTCGTTGAGTCGCTGGTGATACTCGTCCACCCGGTCGTTGATGCAGTAGAACCGGTAGACGTAATTGACCAGCAGGTGTACAAACAGGTCCACCGCATGTGCTTCACGTATCGCGTCGGCATGCAGCTTCCGGATTCGCTGGGCGAGGGCGAACGCCTTTGGCTTAGTGCGGGGACATTCTTCTATGGCGTCGAGTTTGCCGCGGATCGAAACACCAACGATCTCGCGGATGCGATTGCAGTAGGCAGTAGTACGCGTGTCTGGCGCGGCGAAGAAGATAGCTTCGAAGTAGTTCGAGATTTGCTCGTAATAGGCTGTAAGCAGGTGAGGCAGCAGTGCGCCGTGTGATTCGAGTATTGAGCTGTACCGGGTTCCGTGGACACCATCTTTAGGTGTTCTTACGGGATCGGAGGTGCGGCATGGGTACGCGACGGAAGTTCAGTCGGGAGTTCAAGGTGGAAGCGGTCAAGTTGGTGGTGGAGCG
>Ga0315281_10002186_pt1 | contig 29051 bp, 31 predicted proteins | sample YL17G07_0_MG_FD_204540 | JGI IMG/M metagenome (GOLD analysis project Ga0315281, IMG submission 204540) | Sediment microbial communities from Yellowstone Lake, YNP, Wyoming, USA - YL17G07_0 | ecosystem: Environmental > Aquatic > Freshwater > Lake > Sediment | place: USA: Wyoming | collected...
AGGAGCGCGTGAGGAACGCGCGCGCCGCCCTCAAAACCCTGGCGCAGGCGGCATGATGACGTCATCGCAGATCAAATCCATCCCGCGTTCATGGCGCGCGGCACTGCTGGTTGCGGCGCTATGCCTTGCCGGTTCTGGGCCGGCGCAGGTCGCAGGCGTCGCCGCGGTAGATGGCCTGGACGAGGCAATGCGCGCGCTCGGTGCAGGCGAGTTTTCCCGGGCGGCATCGCTGCTCGCGCCGCAGGCGGACGCCGGTGACCGCGAAGCGCAATACCTCCTGGGTCTGCTCAACGACGCATCGGCGATCGCCGGCGCCAGTGCCGCCGAGGCGGTACGCTGGTACGCAAAAGCTGCCGCGGCCGGGCACGCGAAAGCGCAGAACAATCTCGGCGCGATGTACTACGACGGCCGGGGCGTAGCGCGGGACCCTGCGCAGGCACTGGCCTGGTATGGACGCGCCGCCGAACAGGGCAATCCGCAGGCGCAGCTCAACTACGCGCTGATGCTCGGCCAGGGATTGGGAACAGGACCAGGATCCGAAACACCACCGGTGCGTGCGGAGCGCGATCCCGCCGCGATGCTGCGCTGGCTGCTCAACGCCGCCGGACAGGGTTACGACCGTGCGCAGTTGCAGCTCGGCAAGCTTTATCTCTCCGGCCGCGATTTCCCGGCAGACGCCGCCGAGGCCGTATTCTGGTTGAGCCTCGCGGCGGAACAGAACTCTGCCGAAGCGCAATACCTGCTTGCGGTCCTGCTGCAGAAAGGGGAAGGCATCCGGCGCGATTTCGACGCATCGAGGCGCTGGTTCGAGCGCGCCGCGAAAAGCGGCTACGCCGCGGCGGACCATGAACTCGGGGTAATCTACGAACTCGGACTGGGCGTCGTCGCCGACGATGCGAAATCGCGCGAGCACTACCGCAAGGCCGGGACCGCCGGGACTCTGCAGCAACGGAAATGAACCATCTCATCGTACAGGGCGTGGATATCGAAACGCCGCTCCTGAAAGATCTCGCGAAACGTTGCGGCGCCTCCCGCATCGAGCAGGTCGGCGCGCAATGCTTCCGCCTTTCCGACGCCCGGCACGACCCTGCGGTCGCAGCGCTGTGCGAGGAGGCCCAGCTCGACTGCGCGCTGGTTCCCGCCGGGCGCCGGCTCGCCGGCATGGGGCTCGTCGTGATGGACATGGACTCCACGTTCATCACCATCGAATGCATCGACGAGATCGCCGACATGCAGGGAATCAAGCCCGAGATTGCGGCGATCACCGCGGCCGCGATGCGCGGCGAGATCGACTTTGCGGAGAGCCTGCGCCGTCGCGTCTCGCTGCTCTCAGGCCTGCCCGAATCGGCGCTCGGCCGCGTCTATGACGAACGCCTGCGACTCTCACCCGGCGCGGAAACGATGCTGTCAGGCATGCGCGCGGCCGGGATCAAGTCGTTGCTGGTCTCCGGGGGCTTCCGCTTCTTCACCGAACGGCTCAAACAGCGCACAGGACTCGATTTCACGCTGTCGAATGAATTGGAAATCGCGGATGGCAGGCTGACGGGCCGCGTGCTGGGGAATATCGTCGACGGCGCCGCCAAGGCGGCCGAGCTGGTACGTGTGCGCGATGAACTGGGCCTTGCGCCGGCGCAGGTGATCGCGATCGGCGACGGCGCCAACGACCTGCCGATGCTGCGCGCCGCCGGCGTCAGCATCGCGTATCGCGCCAAGCCGGTGGTGCGCGCCGAGGCCGGCCACGCGATCAATCACTGCGGGCTCGACGCGGTGCTCAACTTGTTCGAATGAGGGGCAAGCCGGGGGCCGCATTCGGTTTCAATGCGGCAAGGCTGCGGATTTAGCGCGACTGCTGAGGGGACGGCTGGACGGCCTGCTGGGCGTCGGTTTCCGCGGAAGATTGTACCGTCGACTGCACGGCCGACGGAATCGTCAACTGCGCGCCCGGCTGCAGGTTTGGCGGGGACGGGAATTTGTTGCGCTGTTCCGGCGCCCCCTTGCGGCGGCGGTCGAGCCACCACGCCAGAACCGGCAGCATCAGGATCGAACCCGGCAGGATCATGATCGCGATGTACGGCGAGATGTGCGACAGGCGTTTCAGATGCGCGCGCAACTCGGACTTGTCTTCGGCGTTCCACTTCTGCTTGTTGCGCGGCTTCATCAGAAGCGGCATCAGCCCCTTGACCTGCACGATCTCGGCAAGCAGAAACTTTCGCTCCCGCGCCTGCAAGTCCATGACGTGGGTGAACGCTCCGCGAACCTCGATAAGGCGAATCTTGCGCATGATCAAGCCATTATGCGGGTTTGTTGAGTTTGGCGCAAAGGATTGTCCGACAAGGCTTATTCGAGATCGAAGGTTCCCCGGCCTTTGCGCAGTTTGCCGCGCAGCGGGGCAAGGCGCGCCCGATCGATGCGGTACGGACGCAGGATTAGACCATCGGGGCCTTCCCTGAGTTCGAGCCGGTCGCCCGCACTCAACCCCAGCGCATCCAAAACACGCGCCGGCAAGATGATCTGACGCTTGCCGGTGATCTTAACGATCATGGCGGTGATTTCCGATTGTTCGACTGAGAACTCTTGTTGGCGCGGTGGTGGAAGTGTTGCAGCAATCGTTACGCGTTTATCTCAGGGTGGACCAAAATCGTCAAGCAGGGCCGCAGCCTTCGCGCGGAGCGGCGGCAAGGATTCCTTGATGATACGCCAGACTCTCGGATGCTCCACGACCGCATAACCGTGAATCAGCACGTTGCGAAACGCAACGATTCGAGGCAAATCCGGAATGCTTGCGGCAAGGCGCGGGTCGGCTTTCGACAACTGGTTAAGGGCTTCGCCGATGATCTGGAATTTCCGCTCCACGGCGGAGTGAATCACCTGCGTTTCTGCGTAGGTTTTCAGATCGATCCCGGCAACGAAATCCAGGATGGCATCCGCGGCCTGACGCATATCCCAGAGGTAGGCGCGGGAATCATGCTGCATAAACGAGCTCCCGCGTGCGGTTGATATTGGCGAGCACATACGGGTTGCGAACGGCCCGCGCCTCGACCAGGTCCACCGAGCGTTCGAGCAGCCGCGAGAGGTCGGCCTGAAACCCGAAGAATTCTTCGAGCGGCGGCAGCTCGCTCTGGGGTTCGAATTCGACGAGAAAGTCGGCGTCGCTGCTGGCCGGGTCAAAATCCTCGCCACGCGCGGCGGAGCCGAAAACCTCCAGATGCCGAACGCGGTAACGCTGGCAGAGTGCAGCAATGTCTGCGCGCTTTTCCTGTATCAGAGGGTGCATAGGACTCTACTCCCGGTTATCAAACGGGTGACTGCAGAAGACCGTCGCCTCACGCCGCCATCGGTTTTATGTCTTTCGCGATTTTCGCGGCGATGGTTTTTTCGGCGACCTTCAGATCGTAAGCAGTCTGCAGGTTCAACCAGGTCTGAACGTCGCCGCCAAAATAGCGCACCAGCCGCAAGGCCGTGTCTACCGTGACGCCGCGGCGTTCCAGGACAATGTCGTTGACGCGGGAGGCGGGTACCCGCAACGCCTTGGCGAGCGCGTTGGCGCTCATTCCCAGGGGCTTGAGGAAATCTTCGCGCAACACTTCTCCGGGGTGTACCGGGCGCATGCCGTTCTTCGGTGCTCGAGTGCTCAAAGTTGTCTTCCTGATTATCTGTTCAGGATATACCGATTAACGGTAAGCGACAAGACGCGGGCGTTCACCCGCCTAGTCGATCTCGCCGATCCACGCCATCTGGATCGCTTCCAGAATCTTTTCGCCTGAATGCTTGGGATCATCGTCGAATTCGGGCAATGCGATCACCCAGCCATGCAGGTCGGTAAAGCGAATGGCCTGCGGATCAATGTCCGGATGCTGTTCCGCGAGCGCCATCGCGATTTCCAGCGTATCTGTCCATTTCATGTGCGTGCTCCCGGTTCGTCCTGCTATGCCTTGCTCGCTTCCTTCACCATGTTGATGGTGTAGCGCGGAATCTCGATCACGAGGTCATGCGCTGGCATGATCGCCTGGCACGACAGCCGCGAATTCGGCTCCAGCCCCCACGCGCGATCCAGCAGGTCGTCTTCGTCCTCCTCCGACGGCGCCAGCGTATCGAAGCCCTCGCGCACGATAACGTGGCAGGTGGTGCAGGCGCAGGATTTTTCGCAGGCGTGCTCGATTTCGATGTCGTTCGCCAGAAGATTGTCACACAGCGAGGTCCCGGCCTTTGCCTCCATGGTTGCACCCTGGGGACAGAGTTCAGCGTGCGGAAGTACGGTAATGGTTGGCATGTAGTCCGATCAGACCTTCAGGGTGTCGATGCTTTTTCCGGCGAGCGCCTGACGCACGCTGCGGTCCATGCGCAGCGCCGCAAAAGGTTCCGTCGCCTTGTTCAAGCGGTCGACAGCCGATTTGATCGCACGGTGGTCGGTTCCCGAAATGGCTTGCCTGAGCCGCGCCATCAGAACGCGAATTTCGTCCTGTTGCGCCGCCTCGAGCAAGCCGGCGTCCACGGCAAATGCCGCGCCGATCGCTTCCAGCATGCGTTCGCCCTCGACCTGGTTCTCGCGCAACGCGCGCAGGTGCACGTCTTCTTTGGCGTGATCGAACGAATCCTTGAGCATCTGCGTGATCTGCTCGTCGGACAGCCCGTACGAGGGCTTGACCACGACCGCGGCCTCGACGCCGCTCGACAGTTCGCGCGCCGCCACCGACAGCAGGCCATCCGCATCGACCTGGAAGGTGACGCGGATGCGCGCCGCGCCGGCGACCATCGGCGGTATGCCGCGCAGCTCGAACCGCGCCAGCGAGCGGCAGTCCGCCACCAGTTCGCGCTCTCCCTGCACCACGTGGATGCTCATCGCGGTCTGGCCGTCCTTGAAGGTGGTGAATTCCTGCGCCCGCGCCACCGGAATCGTCGAATTCCTCGGGATCACCTTCTCGACCAGGCCGCCCATGGTCTCGACGCCGAGCGACAGCGGGATGACGTCGAGCAGCAGCCAGTCCTCATCGGTGTCGCGGTTGCCGGCGAGCGCATTGGCCTGGATCGCCGCGCCCAGCGCGACCACCTTGTCCGGATCGAGGTTGTTGAGCGGCGCCTGCTGGAAACATTCGGCGATCGCGCGCTGGACCTGCGGCATGCGCGAGGCGCCGCCGACCATCACCACGCCCTTGACGTCGGCGAAGGTCAGGCCTGCGTCGCGCAGCGCCTTGCGGGTCGGCGCCAGCGTCTTGTTGACCAGCGTATGCGTGATCTCGCAGAACGTCTCCGCGGTGATGATCACGTCGACCACCGCGCCGTTCGCGAGCTTCGCATCGATGCGCGCTTCCGGGGTGTAGGTGAGCCGCTCCTTCGCCTCCCGCGACTTCACCATCAGGAGCCGCGTGTCCTGTGCGGTGAGCATCGGCAGCTTTGCGGATTCGATGACCCAGCAATACAGGCGATGGTCGAAGTCGTCGCCGCCCAGCGCCGCGTCGCCATTCGTTGCGAGCACTTCGAACACGCCTTTGGTCAGCCGCAGGATCGAGATGTCGAAGGTGCCGCCGCCGAGATCGTAGATCGCGTAGATGCCTTCGGACGCGTTGTCGAGGCCGTAGGCGACCGCCGCCGCGGTCGGCTCGTTGAGAAGGCGCAGCACGTTGAGGCCGGCGAGCTTTGCCGCGTCCTTGGTCGCCTGCCGCTGCGCGTCGTCGAAGTAGGCTGGAACCGTGATTACCGCACCGTCGAGTTCTCCGCCCAGCGACTCCTCGGCGCGGCGCCTCAGCACCTTCAGGATCTCGGCCGAAATCTCGACCGGGCTCTTCACCCCGGCGGCGGTCTTGATCTGCAGCATGCCCGGCGCGTCGATGAAATCGTAGGGCGCATTCTCGACGTACACCACGTCCTTGAGGCCGCGCCCCATGAATCGCTTTACCGAGGTGACGGTGTTGAGCGGATCGGCGCTCTGCTTCGCCTGCGCCGCAAAACCGACCTCCACCATGCCGGTGTTCAGGTAGCGCACGATCGACGGCAGCAGCGGATGGCCCTGCGAATCGTTGAGCACGGTCGGGATGCTGTTGCGCACGGTGGCGACCAGGGAATTGGTGGTGCCGAGATCGATGCCGACCGCAAGCTTGCGCTGGTGCGGCACGGGTGAATCGCCGGGCTCGGAAATCTGCAGCAGCGACATCAGGAGTGGGCCTCAAGAGCTTCGAGCGCATCGTGAATTTCGGTGCGCAACTTGTCGAGAAACATCAGGTGGAACAATGCCGACTTGGCTGCGCTTAGGTCGTGATCCAGATCAAGCGCGCGTCCCAGCCCGGACTGGGCATTGCGGATATCCGCTGCCGTTTCGCTGTCGAGCGCCGAGAGCGCCGCCAGATCGCGGGCATCGCGCGCCGTCTCCACCTTCTCGCGCCATTCCATCTGCTCCGCCAGGAATGCGGGCGGCAGCGCGCCGTGATTGCGGGCCTCGGTGTCCCCGCCGGCCAGTTCGATCAGGTACTTCGCCCGCGCCAGCGGCGACTTCAGCGTCTGGAATGCGCCGTTGACGTGCGTCGCCCACTGCATCGACGCGCGGCGTTCGGCGCCGGAAAGACGGGCGAAGCGGTCCGGATGAACCTGCGCCTGGATATCGCGGTAGGCACCCTCGACCGCGGCCAGGTCGACGTCGAACGCCTGCCGCACCCCGAATAATTCGAAATGGTTGCGGTTGAGATCGAAGGACTGCGGCATCGTCAGGAGAATCGAAAAAACGGACCTTGCGGCCCCTGCCAATTTAGCGCCCGAACCGATTGGCAGTCAAGACGCGAAGGGTTCCAGCGCCCATTTCAAAATGGTGAAAACGGGTTACCCGGAGATCGTAGATTGTGCGCGGATGGCATCATCATCCGTGCGCAAGCGGCGATCCGCACGGACGGGCTTTTCCGTCCGTGCAGGTTTTGCCAACACCGGTGAGTTACGACCTATCGCCGCGAAATCCCGCGTCTTCAAACGTTGAAGCTCTCGCCGCAGCCGCACGCATCCTTGACGTTCGGGTTGTGGAACTTGAACCCCTCGTTGAGCCCCTCGCGCGCGAAATCGAGTTCGGTGCCGTCGATATACGGCAGGCTCTTCGGGTCCACCAGCACGGTCACGCCGTGGCTCTCGAAGCGGTGGTCCTCCTCGTTGACCTGGTCCGCGTACTCGAGCTTGTAGGCGAGGCCCGAGCAGCCGGTGGTGCGGACGCCGAGGCGCAGGCCGAGCCCCTTGCCGCGCTTCTGCAGGAAGTTCGCGACATGTGTCGCCGCGCTTTCGGTCAGCGTAATTGCCATTTGCGTTTCCCTTTCCTCTACGCGGCCGCGGCTTTGGGCACGGCGGCGCCTGCGGACGCGCTGCCTTCGGCGCCCTCGCCCTCGACGCCGCTTTTCCTGCGGTAATCCGCGATCGCCGCCTTGATTGCGTCCTCGGCGAGGATCGAGCAGTGGATCTTCACCGGCGGCAACGCAAGTTCCTCGGCGATGTGCGTGTTCATGATTTTCCCTGCTTCGTCGAGCGTCTTGCCCTTCACCCATTCGGTGACCAGGGATGACGAGGCGATCGCCGAGCCGCAGCCGTAGGTCTTGAATTTCGCATCCTCGATGATGCCGTTAACGCTGACCTTGATCTGCAGCTTCATCACATCGCCGCAGGCCGGCGCGCCGACCATGCCGGTGCCGACGCCGGATTCGTCCTTGCCGAACGAGCCGACGTTGCGCGGGTTTTCGTAGTGGTCCAGTACCTTGTCGCTGTATGCCATGATGGTTCTCCGGTTGCTCGTTTACTGCAAACTCAATGCGCCGCCCACTGCACTGTATTGAGGTCGACGCCATCCTTGTACATTTCCCATAAGGGAGACAGGTCCCGCAGCTTCGCGATCTTGCGCTTCAGCAACGCCACCGTGAAGTCGATGTCGGCTTCGGTGGTGAAGCGGCCCAGCGTGAAGCGGATCGAGCTGTGCGCAAGCTCATCGTTGCGCCCGAGGGCGCGCAGCACATACGACGGCTCCAGGCTCGCCGAGGTGCACGCGGAGCCGCTGGATACCGCGATTTCCTTGATCGCCATGATCAGCGACTCGCCCTCGACGAAATTGAAGCTGATATTGAGGTTGTGCGGCACCCGTTGTTCCATATTGCCGTTGACGTAGACCTCTTCCATTTCCTGGAACCCCGCGAGCAGGCGGTCGCGCAAGGTGCGGATGCGCTCGTTCTCCGCGCCCATTTCCAGCCGCGCCAGGCGGAACGCCTCACCCATGCCGACGATCTGGTGCGTCGGCAGCGTGCCCGAACGCAGGCCGCGCTCGTGGCCGCCGCCGTGCATCTGCGCTTCGAGGCGCACCCGGGGCTTGCGCCGCACATAGAGCGCGCCGATGCCCTTCGGGCCGTAGGTCTTGTGCGCGCACACCGACATCAGGTCGACTTTCAATTTCGAGGTGTCGATCGCCACCTTGCCGGTCGCCTGTGCCGCATCGACGTGGAACACGATGCCGCGTCCGCGGCAGATGTCGCCCAGTGCGGGAATGTCCTGGATCACGCCGATTTCGTTGTTGACGTACATCACCGAGGCGAGAATGGTGTCGGGACGCAGCGCCGCCTTGAATTTTTCGAGATCGACGAGGCCGTCGGCTTCCGGGTCGAGGTAGGTCGCCTCGAAGCCCTGGCGCTCGAGTTCGCGCACGGTATCGAGCACCGCCTTGTGCTCGGTCTTCACGGTCACGATGTGTTTGCCCTTGCCCTTGTAGAACTGCGCGGCACCCTTGATCGCGAGGTTGTCCGATTCGGTCGCGCCGGAGGTCCAGATGATCTCCTTGGCGTCGGCGCCGATCAGCAAGGCGACTTCCCCGCGCGCCTCTTCGACCGCGGCTTCGGCGTCCCAGCCATAGGCATGCGAACGGCTCGCCGGATTGCCGAACTGCTCGACGAGGTAGGGGATCATTTTCGCCGCGACGCGCGGATCGACCGGTGTCGTCGCAGAGTAATCGAGGTAAATCGGCATCTTCGACATCACATTCTCCAGCAGGGTTCGGTTCAGACCGCCATCGCGGTCAGGTGTTTCAGTTCGTCGACGACGCGGGCGAGCGCCGCCATGAAGGCCTCGATCTCGGCAGGCGTATTGCCGCGGCCCAGGCTCACCCTGACCGCGCCGCGCGCCAGCTCGGGCGAGCAGCCCATGGCCAGCAGCGCCGGGCTCGGATCGGTCGTGCCCGAGGAGCACGCCGCGCCGCTCGCCACCGCGAAGCCCGCGCGGTCGAGCTTGCCGACCAGCGTTTCGCCGTCGATGCCGGGAAACGCGAAAAACGTCGTGTTGGGCAGGCGCATTGCACCGTTGCCGAATACCGTCGCGCCCAGCGCGCCAACTCCGGTGTCGATCGCGTCGCGCATCTGCGCCAGGCGAACCGCCTGCGCGGCCATGCCGCTGACGGCGAGTTCGCAGGCCGCGCCGAAGCCGACGATCGCCGGCACGTTTTCAGTACCCGCGCGCAGGCCGCGCTCGTGGCTGCCGCCGGAGATCTGCGGATTCAGTTCAACGCGCTTGTCGAAAATGAGCGCCGCCGCGCCTTTCGGCCCGTTGACCTTGTGCGCCGACACCGTCATTGCATGCACGCCGAGCCCGCGATAATCGACCGGAATCTTCCCCAGCGCCTGCACCGCATCGGTGTGAAACCAGGCGCGTTTCGCGCGTGCCATTTCCGCGAGCGGGGCAATCTCCTGCAGCACGCCGGTTTCGTTGTTTGCCAGCATCACCGACACCAGCCCCGTCGGTTGCGTGAGCGCTGCGGCCAGCGTGCCCGGCGCAACGCGGCCTTCGCGGTCCACCGCGAGTTTCGCGAGATTCCAGCCCGGTCCCCTGCGCGCAATGTCCTCCGCGGTCTTCATCACGCAGGGATGCTCGACCGCGCTCACTGCAATCTGCGAAGGCTTCAGCATTGCCGTCGCGCCGCGCAGGAACAGATTGTTCGCCTCCGAGCCGGAGGACACGAAAACGATTTCGGTAGGATGCGCGCCGACTGCGGCCGCGACCTGTTGCCGCGCCTGGTCCACCGCGCGCCGCGCGGTGCGGCCGTACTCGTGCCTGCTCGAGGCGTTGCCGAAGCGGTTCTGCAGAAACGGCAGCATCGCTTCGAGCACGCGCGGATCGACCGGCGTGGTCGCGTTGTGATCGAGGTAGACCGGCTCGAACATGGGGTCGACGGCGATAACGTGAGCTTGGCCGGATCAGCCCGCGAGGATGGCGACGCGGCGCGCGCCCTTGGCGCGATTGTCCTGCATCACCGCGATCTTCTGCTGTTGCTTCACGACAAGGTCCTGGAGACTGACCGAATCCAGATATTCGTACATCTTGTGGTTCAAATTTTCCCACAGGTCGTGCGTCATGCAGCGCCGGTCGTCATGGCAGTTTTCCTTGCCGCCGCATTGTGTCGCATCGAGCGGCTCGTCGACCGCGGTGACGATGTCCGCGACGGTCACCACGGCAAGGTTTTTCGCCAGGTTATAGCCGCCGCCGGGTCCGCGCACGCTTTCGACCAGCGCATGGCGGCGCAATTTGCCGAAAAGTTGCTCGAGGTAGGAAAGCGAAATGCTCTGCCGTCCGCTGATTTCGGCAAGCGTCACCGGCCCGTCGCCCTGGTGCAGGGCGAGGTCGATCATCGCGGTCACTGCAAAACGGCCTTTTGTCGTTAGTCTCATGGGATACCTCGGCTGAAATCAGCTGAAAACTTGACTAGATTGATCAAGTATACGATTCCCGACCGAATTAGTCAACTATTTTTGAGAGGTAATTGGGGTCGAATTTGTCGGCGGTTGCGCGCTCATCGTCGACATGGGCCCCGAGTTTTTCGAGCTCCCGGACAATCCTGTCGATGCGCTGGTCGACGTCGACCGTATGATCGAGCAGTCCATGCAACGCCTTGGTAAACGGATCGTCATCGCTGCTGCTGAGCGCATACGCGGAAAATCCCATTTTGGCCGCCTTTTCCTCGCGCCGCTGGTCCGCCTCCTCGACGATGATGCGGGCGGGGATGCCGACTGCGGTCGCGCCGGGAGGGACGTCCCGGACCACCACCGCGTTGGAACCGATTTTCGCGCCGTCGCCGATGATGATCGGGCCCAGCACCTTCGCGCCCGCCCCGATGACGACGCCACGGCCGAGCGTCGGGTGGCGCTTGCCCTTGTTCCAGGAGGTGCCGCCCAAAGTGACGCCGTGATACAGCGTGCAGTCGTCGCCGATTTCGGCGGTTTCGCCGATCACCACCCCCATGCCGTGGTCGATGAAGACGCGGCGGCCGATTTTCGCGCCGGGATGGATCTCGATGCCGGTAAGCCAGCGCCCGATATGCGAGGTGAAACGGCCGAGCCAGCGCAACCCGCTGCGCCAGAACCAGTGCGCAAGCCGCTGCAGGGTCAGCGCATGAAATCCCGGGTAGCAGGTCAGCACTTCCCAAGTGTTCCTTGCCGCGGGATCGCGGTCGAACACACAGGCAATATCTTCTCGAATCCTGTCGAACATGGGCCTAGGTGCAAGCTTCAACGTCATAAATCATAGCAGAAAGGCATCATTTCCCACTGATTTAGTCAACTATTTTCGCCCCGAGTTCACCGAGTTGAGGAAACCGCGGAGGATATTGACCTCCTCTTTCTCCAGCGCCGTCCGCGCAAACAGCCTGCGCAGGCGCGGCATCAGGCGTTTCGGCTGGCCGGGATCGAGGAAGCCGGTCTCGATCATCGTCGTCTCGAGGTGCCGGAACAGGTTTTCGATGTCTTCGAAACGGGCCGGTTCGCGCCCGGGTTCCACCACCGCCCGCGGCGCGGCGGTCGACTCCAGCGCCGCCATCCGCACTTCATAGGCCATCACCTGCACCGCCGACCCAAGATTGAGCGATGAATAGTCCGGGTTTGCAGGTATCGTGGCGAACTCGCGGCACAGCCCGGCCTCCACGTTGCTGAGCCCCGCCATCTCGGTACCGAATACCAACGCGACCTCGCCATCGCGCGCGCGCTCAACGAGTTCTGCCGCTGCCTGCCGGGCATCGCGCACCGCATGCGGAAGTTCACGGCGCCGCGCCGACAGCGCGACCGCGTGCAAGGTCCCCGCCAGCGCTTCCTCGAGCGTCCCGCAAACGGTCGCGCCGGACAGCACGTCGAGCGCACCGGTGGCGCGCGCATCGGCGACGGGATCGGGAAATTTGTCGGGCGCAACGAGAGTGAGGCGCGTCAATCCCATGGTCTTCATCGCCCGCGCCGCGGCGCCGATGTTGCCGGGATGGCTGGTGCGGACCAGCACGATGCGAACGTTCGCGAGCGGTCGCAGCGGCAGCAATTGAAGTGGGTCCGGGGTATTCACGTATAATCTGCGCCTTTGGTCGTGCAGGATCGATGTCCGCCGGCGCGGCATCCGGCCGGCAGCGGCCTGCCTCTCACACCTGCCGCGTTAACCACCCCCAATGCATCCGATGCTCAACACGGCGATCAAGGCCGCGCGCCTCGCCGGTTCCATCATCAACCGCGGCACGCGCGATCTCGATGCGCTCACGATTTCGACGAAACGGCAGAACGATTTCGTCACCGAAGTCGACAAGGCCGCCGAAGCCGCGATCATCGGGATGCTCGCCAAGGCGTATCCGGACCATGCGATTCTAGCAGAGGAGTCCGGCGCCACCGCCTCGGACACCGGGTCCGAGTTCCAGTGGGTGATCGATCCACTCGACGGCACCACCAATTTCATCCACGGCTTCCCGCAATACTGCGTGTCGATCGCGCTGATGCACAAGGGCAAGGTCACCCAGGGGGTGATTTTCGACCCGACCCGCAACGAACTGTTCACCGCGACCCGCGGCGCCGGCGCGTATCTCAACGACCGCCGCATGCGCGTCTCCAAGCGCCTGAACCTTTCCGACGCGCTGATCGGCACCGGCTTCCCGTTTCGCAGCATGGCCAACCTCGACCGCTATATCGCGATGTTCAAGGATGTCACCCGGAACTGCGCAGGCATCCGCCGCGCCGGCTCCGCCGCGCTCGACCTTGCCTACGTCGCCTGCGGCCGGCTCGACGCGTTCTGGGAAATCGGCCTCGCCCCGTGGGACATGGCGGCTGGGAGCCTGTTGATAACCGAAGCGGGCGGGCTCGTCGGCGATCTTCGGGGCGACGCCGACTACCTCGAATCGGGCGACGTGGTCGGCGGCAACCCCAGGGTGTTCGTGCAGATGCTGCACACCCTGGCGCCGCACCTCGAACCGGGCGCGGTCGTGTGAAAATTACCTCGCCAATCGCGGGAAACGTGATTCGCATCTGCGTCGCGCTTGGCGACAGGGTCGCAGTGGACGACGAGGTCGCGATCGTCGAATCGATGAAAATGGAGATCCCGGTGCTGTCCGAACATGCGGGCACGGTCGCCGAAATCCTGATCCAGGAAAAATTGCAGGTGCGGGAAGACGACGTTCTCGTCGTGCTGCGGTGAATGCAGGCGCTGCGATACGGCCAGCAGCGTTTCGGAACACCCTGACCAGCGTCGCCGGAAAGCATTGACCAGCCCGGCTGGCGGTGGCCGCATCTCAGTCGAAAGCAGTGATTTGAAATCTGCGCCGACTGCCTGGCCAGCTTACCCGTGGTTCGGCATCAAGGCTGCCGCGACAACTGGCTTGGCCCAGTCAGGCGTGTTCGGCAGATCGGTTGCATTGAAGATCTTCCCCCGTTCCATGTGCAATACCAAACCCGGTTCCGGCATTTGGCCTTTGCCCGGATCCGCATCGGCGCTGTTGTCATAAACGCGCAGTGCGGCGAGATGCGGCAGCAGATCGATGAGATTGAGGCGGCTGTGCTCGTAGCGCCGGCGGATGTCGGCTTCGGGAATGTCGTGCCCACCCTTCCGGACTCGCAACTTCACTCGCGCCAGGTGTAACTCAGGGCTGGAGAGTCCTGCGTACCAGACATGGACTTCGAAACCCGATTGCGCCGCTTTGCGCAGCAGCGCCGGAATGGCGTTCGCGCCCAGTGTGGCCTCGAAGGCGAAGTCGAGGCGATTGGCAATGGCTTTCTCGAGCAGGGACCTGCCTAAAAGCCAGGCTTTGTTGTTGGCTTCAGTCTGCCCCAACTTCGGGTTTGCGGCGATCAGACTGCGGGCAGCCTCGTCGGGGTTGTAGTATTCGCCGCCCAACTCGCGTATGGCTGCGCCGCCCAAGCTGCTCTTGCCAGCGCCATTGACGCCGGCCAGCACATAAATGCGCGGCGCTGCGAAAACCTTCACCTTTGAGACCGGCTCGCCGGAGCGCCGAGGAACCCGCCGTCTGGAGGACAAAGCCGGAAATGCGGCGCGCTACTTGCGCGCCGCTTTCACGGCCGCACGGCCCAGCGCTTTCGGCGAAGCGTTGAAGGCGGCGGCCATGCCCTTCTTTGCTCCGGGCGTCTGCATGCGATCGAGCAAGCCCTCGAACTGCGCGCTCAGCATCTCGAGGCTTTGCGAGCGCTCACCTTGCAGGGCCTCGAATTCCTCCACCGAGATCAGAATGGCGCGGGCTTTCTCATGCCTGGTGATCGCGACCGGCCCGCCGCGAACAGCCTGCTCGAAGACGGCTGCAAACTCGTTTTTGAGCCTGGTGGCGGGGACGGAACGGATCTCGACCAACTCCCCCAGCCTGTTGCGAAATGTCAGTGCGCTCATGCCAAACCTCAACCTGGGTAGTCGTTTCGTACATTATATACGAATTGGCCATTTTGTCACTATTTGCGGCAAGAAGGGATGGCCATATCCGCTCCTAGGGCCGGTAGCCATGCGCGCTGCGGCCGGCCTCGCGCAACGGCGCCGCGAGCGCGGCAAACTCGCAGAGCAGGCTGCGCGTTTCGCGCGGATCGATGATCTCCTCGATGATGAAAGACTCGGCGCTCCGAAACGGCGACGCGAGCTTGGCGAGCCGCGCCTCGATTTCCGCGAGCTTCGCCTTGGGGTCGGCCGCGGCCTCGATCTCTCCCTTGTACGCCGCTTCGAGCCCGCCGGCGATCGGCAGCGATCCCCAGTCGCCGGACGGCCACGCATAGCGCATGTTGTAGCGCGCCGGGTTCATGTGCGCGGCACCGGCCACGCCAAATGCTTTGCGCACGATGATCGCGCACCACGGCACCGTCGCCTGATGCACCGCCTGCATGGCGCGCACGCCGTGGCGGATGGTGCCGCCCTTCTCCGCTTCGAGGCCGATGAGAAATCCCGGAACGTCGACCAGATTAACCACCGGCAGATGGAAGGTCTGCGCGAGATCGGCGAAGCGGGTCACCTTGTCGGCGGCGTCCGCGGTCCAGCACCCGCCATAGTGATAGGGATCGCTCGCAAACACCGCCACCGGCCAGCCATCGAGCCGCGCGAATCCGGTGATCATCGAGCGCCCCCATTTGCGCCCGATTTCGAAGAATGAACCGCGGTCGACCAGCGCTTCGACGATCGGTCGCATCTTATATACCTTCCGCGCATCACGCGGGATCGCGTCGATCAGCCATTCCTCGCGGCGCGCCGGATCGTCGTCGCATGCGGTGCGCGGCGGCAGTTCGAAGACCGAATTGGGAAGATAGGAAAGAAATTGCCGGGTGCGCGCGAAGGCCTCGTCCTCCGAGCCGACCTCGTCGTCGACCGCGCCGTTTCGCGAATGGATATGGCTGCCGCCGAGTTCGTTTTTCCCCAACATCTCGCCGGTGCGCGCGACCACCGGCGGGCCGGCGACGAACAGTTGCGCGGTGTCCTTCACGATCAGCGAGTAGTGCGAGGCGGCGACACGCGCCGAGCCGAGTCCCGCGACGGAGCCGAGCGCGAGGCCGACCACCGGCACCACCGACAGGTTGTCGACGCAGATCTCCCAGAACGCCATCGTCGGCAGCAGCGTGCGGCCTTCGATTTCGATGTTCTTCACCGAGCCGCCGCCACCCGTGCCGTCAATCAGGCGCACCAGCGGGAGCCTCAGGTCGTGCGCCATGTTCTCGACCGTGACCAGCTTTTCCTTCACCGCGCCGTCGTTGGCGCCGCCGCGCACGGTGAAATCGTCGCCGGACACGATCACCGGCCGGCCGCCGAGCCGGCCGCGGCCCATCACCAGGTTCGCAGGTGAAAAACTCGTGAGCGCACCAGCGGCGTCATAGCTCGCCTTGCCCGCTATCGATCCGATTTCGCGAAACGATTCCTGATCCAGCAGCCGGTCGATGCGCTCGCGCACCGTGAGTTTGCCGTTGGCGCGATGCAGCGCGACCTTTTCCGGGCCGCCCATTTCCTGCGCGAGTTTTTTGCGCCGTTCGAGTTCGTCGATTTCCGGTTTCCAGCTCACCTTGCCTCCCGCCCATTCTGCCGCCGCGGGAAGCGTACCACGGGACCGGCGCACGTTCGCACGGGCGAATACCCGACGCGCACAGTCGGAATTGCGGGGACATGGAACGATTTATGCAGGGCTTCGAGCCGACAAATGCAATTTGTTATCCGAAAATAAAAATCAATTTGCGCTAGATCAAGATGCGTATCGCGACGAAGCATAGATTGCATGACACAAGTTGCACGGATTCCGCGTTCATACGCAGCACAAGGGAGGATGGTCCCCGTGGAATGCCGGACGGCACCCGACTCGATCGACGGAAGGATCGGCCATGTCCAGTTTTGAGATCGTTGCGCGCGAGGACTTCTCGGACGTCACCTATCTGCTGGAAGTCCGCCATCCCTTGATGGCCAGGGCCGCGCGGCCCGGCCAGTTCGTGATCGTGATGTCGCACGAACATGGCGAGCGCATCCCGCTCACCATCGCCGATTTTGACCGCGAGAAAGGCACCATCACGCTGGTGATCCAGGCCGTCGGCAAGACCACCAAGGAGATGCAGCAGGACTGCAGGGTTGGCACCAGCCTGTACGCCGTAACCGGCCCGATGGGGATCCCCAGCCATTTCGACAAGGTGAAGAAAGTGGCGTGCGTCGGCGGCGGGCTTGGCGTGGCGCCGATTTTCCCGCACGCGCGGGCGTTCAAGGAGGCCGGCGCCTATGTCATCGGCATCGTCGGCTTTCGCACCAGGGACCTGATTTTCTGGGAAGACAAATTCAAGGCGTACTGCGACGAATTCATCGTCTGCACCGACGACGGTTCCGCCGGCATCAAGGGCATGATCACCGAGGGCATCAAACAGGCGATCAGGCGCCATACCGATATCGACGAGTTCGTGGCGATCGGCCCGCCGGTGATGATGAAGGGCTGCGCAGAAGCCACGCGCGCCCACCAGATCAAGACCATGGTCAGCCTCAATCCGCTGATGGTGGACGGCACCGGAATGTGCGGCGGCTGCCGCGTGAAAATCGGCAACCAGGTGAAGTTCGCCTGCGTCGACGGCCCGGACTTCGACGGCCACCAGGTCGATTTCGACGACCTGATGACCAGATTGCGGCGCTTCACCGCGCAGGAAAAAACCGCGGTCGAAAAATGGTCTGAAAACTGCCGGATGATGAATCCGCTGAAGACGCTGGAGGTCCCGCAGCGGCGGCCCGAGGAGGAAATGGCGCTTCCCGATCCGTTCGACGAGGTTCCGGGCGGCTGAGCGATTTGCGGTTGAAGCCGCCTGCCGCGCATCGCGATTGCCGGGCAGGCCTTGGATAGGATCGAGTCCTAGTTTGAAAGGTTTTTGAATGGCGAAGAAAAAAACGATACGAACCATTCCCCAGGAGCGCACGCCGATGCGCGAGCAGCCTCCCGAGGTCAGGGTCAAAAACTTCAGTGAAGTCGCCTGCGGCTTCAGTCCCGAGGACGCACTGAGAGAGTCCGAACGCTGCCTGCTGTGTCCCGAGCAGCCCTGCGTGGCCGGCTGTCCGGTCGGCATCGACATTCCAGGTTTCATCCAGAAAATCGCCCAGAAGGATTTTCGCGGCGCCTACGACGTGCTGACCGACACCAACCTGCTGCCGGCGATCTGCGGCCGCGTGTGCCCGCAGGAAAACCAGTGCGAAGGCGTCTGCACCGTCGGCGAAACGCTGGAGCCCGTGGCCGTCGGCCGCCTCGAGCGCTGGGTCGGCGACCGTGCGATCGCCGAAGGCTGGGCCAACATTCCCTATATCGAGGCTACTCCATTCAAGATCGGCATCGTCGGCTCGGGCCCGGCCGGCATGGCGTGCGCCGCGGACATGGCGAAGGCCGGCTGCGACGTGACTGTCTACGAAGCCTTCCATCTTCCGGGCGGCGTGCTGCGCTATGGCATTCCGGATTTTCGCCTGCCGAACGAAGTGATCGACGCAGAAATCGGCAAGCTCGAGCAGCTGGGCGTGAAGTTCGAATGCAATACGCTGGTCGGCCGCCTGTTCACCATCGAGCAGATGGTTGACGAACTGGGTTTCCACGCGGTGTTCGTCGGCACCGGCGCCGGTTACCCGACCATGCTCGGCATTCCGGGCGATTCGCTGAACGGTGTGCTGTCGGCCAATGAACTGCTGACGCGCTGCAACCTGATGCGCGGCAAGGAATTCCCGTACTTCGACACGCCGCTGCCGCTGGGCCAGCGGGTGGCGGTGGTCGGCGCAGGCAATACCGCGATGGATGCGATGCGCGTGTGCAAGAGGCTGGGCGCGGAAAAGGTCTATTGCATCTACCGCCGTTCGCGCACCGAAGCGCCGGCACGTGCCGAAGAAGTCCACCATGCGGAGGAAGAAGGCATCGAGTTCCACTGGCTGACCAACCCGGTGGCAGTGCTCGACGACGGCAAAGGCGGTGTGCGGGGCATGCGCTGCATGCGCATGGAGCTTGGCGAACCCGACGATTCGGGACGCCGCCGCCCGGTTCCGGTACCCGGGAGCGAACACGATTTCGAGACCGATCTGGTGGTGTTCGCGATCGGCACCAATGCCAACCCCATCATGGGACAGACGTCGACGCTGAAGCTCAACAAATGGGGATATATCGAGGCCGATGAAGGCTTCGCCACATCGGTGGCAGGCGTTTACGCCGGCGGTGACATCGTGACCGGCGCCGCAACGGTCATCGAGGCAATGGGGGCGGGCCGCAAGGCCGCGGCGAGCATGAAGACCTACCTCGGCATTCGCGATTCCGATCAGCCCTATGCGATCGATGGACGGGGCAGCGGGACGAAAATGTTCGGTATCGATACCAGGGAGCGCAATTTCGCGCGCATCCGCGTCACCTAGATACGGTAACCACCCTGGACTCCACTCGCCTGCCCGACGCGCGGGCGCAAAACAAAATAAACCTGCCAATATGAACAATATAACCACGCTGAAATCACGCAAGCAGGCCTCCCGTCCGGCGGACGCCGTGTCCGGCAGAAAAGAGGTCGTCACGCTGCAGGAGCATATCGTCGAAATCATCAGCGATTCCGGCGAAGGCGCGCAGCGCTGCGGCCAGTCGCTGGGCTCGATAGCCGCAAGGATGGGCAACGGCATCTGGACGGTGGAGATCATCCCGGCCGAAATCCGCCCCCCCGCGCGGAGCGTCGCCGGCGCCAGCGGCAACCGCATCCGCATCGGGTCCGGGCAGATCACCAACGGCGGCGATGAGACCGACCTCGTTATCGCCTTCAACGAACAGGTCCTGCTGGGCCGCGTGCGCGATCGCGAACTCAAGCCCGGATGCACGATATTGCTCGAAAGCATGTGGCGCGAGAGCAAGGACGGCAAGATCGCCGCCGCCTACGAAGAGACCTACGACAAGCTCATCGCGGCCGGCTACAAGGTCAAGGAAGTGCCGATGGAGCGCGAATGCCTGGCGCTGGTCAGCGATGCGCGGCGCGGCAAGAACATGTTTGCGCTGGGCATGCTGTGCAGCATCTACAGCCTGGAACTCGAGCTCGCGCGCGAGCAGATCGCGCTCACCTTCGGCAAGAAAGCCCAGAGCGTGATCGATGCCAACGTCAAGTTGCTCGACGCGGGCTTCAAGTGGGCCGAGGCAAATCTCGATTTCAAATACCGGATCCCGGCAACCCGTTCCACGGTCCCCCAGATCGTGGTCAACGGCAACACCGCGCTTGCACTCGGCGTTCTTGCTTCGGGGATGGAAATCTGCGCGATGTACCCGATTACGCCCGCCACCTCTGCGTCGCACTATCTCAGCGAAGTGTTCGAAAAGGTCGGCGGCCTGGTGCACCAGGCGGAAGACGAAATCGCCGCCTGTGCGTTTGCGATCGGCGCATCCTATGCGGGCAAGTGCACGGTGACCATCACCTCGGGTCCCGGATACTCGCTGAAACAGGAAGGCATCGGCCTCGCGGTAATCGGCGAAATTCCGCTGGTGGTGATCAACGTGCAGCGCGGCGGACCCAGCACCGGCCAGCCGACGAAAGCCGAACAGGGCGACCTGCTGACCGCGATGTTCGGCAGCCACGGCGATGCGCCCAAAGTCGTGATGGCGGCCAATACCATCGAGGATTGCTTCTACTCGGTGATCACTGCGCGCAAGATCGCCGAGACCTTCAACATGGTGGTGGTGATCCTCACCGACGCCGGCCTCGCCACCTCGCAGCAGCCATTCCCGCGCCCGCAGTTCACCGAGACCTGGCTGGCGCCGCCGATCGACCAGAGCCCGATCCCCGCGGGCGCGAAGCCTTACGATTGGGACAAGACCACAGGCCTTGCGCGGCGCTTCATTCCGGGCCAGGCCAATGGCATGCATACCATCACCGGCCTCGCGCATGACCGCTATGGCCATGTTGCCTACGATCCGGACACCAATGAGGAAGGCCTGCGTGCCCGCAGCCTCAAGCTCGCGGCCTTGCAGAAGACCCTGAAGGCCCCGCCTGTGTATGGCAGCGAGGACGGCGATCTTCTGGTCATCGGCTGGGGCAGCACCCAGGGCGCAATCGAGGAGGCGGTCGATCTCCTAAGCGCCAAAGGCCTCAAGGTGTCGTCCATGCACATACGGTTCCTGCAGCCGCTGCCGCCCGGCATCAACGAGGCGATGCGGCGTTTCAAGCACGTGATGACCATCGAGAGCAACTGGAGCGACAGCCTGCGGGACGAAATCATCGACGAGAATAACCGGCGCTATTCGGCGCTGGCGATGCTGCTCAGGTCACGCTACCTCGTCGACATCGACTGCTGGACCGAGGTGCGCGGGCAGCCGATCAAGCCCGGCACCATTTGCAGAGTGATTCGCGAAAGACTGCAGAAAAAAGGAATCAAGGTGGCCAAATCATGAATACCGCGACCGAATGCCTGCTCCGGATGGTGGAGGACCACCACGAACTCGAGGACTACCAGAGCGGGGTGCCGCGCTGGTGCACCGGCTGCGGCGACAACGCCATCCTCACCGCGGTGCAGCGCCTGTGCCGCGACGAGAATCTGCGTCCGGAGAAAACCGTGTTCGTCTCGGGGATCGGCTGCTCCAGCCGATTTCCGCACTACATGCGGACCTACGGCTTCCACGGCATCCACGGCCGCGCGCTGCCGATTGCCGAGGGCGTGAAAATGGCGCGGCCCGAACTCAACGTGTTCGTCAATACCGGCGACGGCGACTGCTGCAGCATCGGCGCGGCGCACTGGATTCACGCCATCCGCTACAACATGAACATGACGATGATGTTGCACGACAACCAGATCTACGGCCTGACCAAAATGCAGGCGTCACCCACCTCGCCGATCGGCACCAAGAGCAATACCACGCCGCACGGCTCCTACCTCGACGCGCTGAATCCGCTGACCGTCACCCTCGGCGTGCAGAACGTGTCCTTTGTCGCGCAGGTCGTCGACTGGATACCGGAAATATTGTACGACGTGGTGAAAATGGCCTATCACCACAAGGGTTTTTCGTTCATCCGCATCATTCAGCGCTGCCCGGAGTGGCTGCCCAGGATGTTCGAGCCCTGGCTGCACGATCCGGGCCGCATTCTCCTGCTGCACCACGAGAACGGCCTGCACGTCAGTCCCGGGCTCGGCACCACCTACAAGAACCAGCAACCGCACGATCCCTCGAACATCCATCGCGCGCGCGAAATCGCCAGCGGTACGGATCCGATTCCGGTCGGCATCCTTTACCGCAACCCCGGGGTGCCATGCTACGAGGACACGCGGCACGCCGGGCAATTGCAGACCGCGGACCTGGTCAGGACCGGCCTCGAAGCGGAATTCGACAAGTTTACGGTGTGGCCGCAGGATGGCGCGCGGCCCGGCGCCTGAAACTCGCGATGCCGATCGCATTGCCAACCGAATCCACCTGCAGAACCAACCCGCAGAGCGAGAAAAATGGAAGCTGAACTGCAAACCCAGATCGCGTTTCACCTGACCGGCAGGAAATACGGCCCCGAGCCAGACGGTATCGCCGGATCGGAGTCCCGCCCCGCCCTGCTCGCGCGATATTGCGATCTCGATGCACTGCGCTACGACTTTCCGGTGGTGTTGCTGAGCAATCCAGGCGAGAAAGGCTACGTGCAATGCCTGTCCGGCATCGTCGACAATGTAGTCAACGGCATGGTCAGGGACGATGACGCCGGTCGTCTGGCCAAGCACCTGCTGAGGCTGGAGCGGGAAATCCGCGTCCTCTTGAGCAACGGCGCCAGGGGATCGCTGGCCGCGCTGTGGGACGATGCGGCGGGCCGGCTCGCGTCGCAGGGCGACGACGCCCTGAACCAGAGCCTGAAGCGCGGGCGCGCCGCGCTCAACGTGGGCGGGGAGGTCGCCGGCTGTGACCAGACCATGCCTGCACGCCTGCTCGAACACGCGTGGGTCGTGGTCCAGCAAAGGAAGACCCGCAAACTGAGCGAGGACCTCGGGCGCCTCACCATCAAGTTGTCGGACATTCTGCAGGCCGCCCTTGCGGGTTCCGAGGCCGGGCGGAGCGCCACCAACCTCAAGGCAGCCATTGGCACCGGCCACGCGGACGTTTTCGACTTCGAGGTGCTGTCGCGTGTCCTCTCCAAGGCATCGTCGCGGGACAGCCTGCCCAAAGGCCGCCACCAGCGGATCGAGCGCTTGTTGTCGGTGCTGAAGTCGCAGTGTTTCGTCCCGATGCCGGGCGATGGCAACGGGTCCGGCCAGCATGCATACCCGTTCGTGTTCGGCAGTTGCGCCGACGCGCTCGCGGCATACCGGGAGCGCCTGCCGAGGGCGATGGAACTCGCCAAGTCGATGGCGATTGCCGAACTCGAAGTCAGCGGCGACTACCGCGAGGACAAGCATGATGCGTTTTTTTCGGGCTTCGGCGAAGGCGGGGTGGGACAGGAGGAGCTGTCGCATTTTCCTGATTACCTGATCTGCATCAGCGCCGACAGGCTGCAGGCCGCTGAAAGCGAACACCTGATGGATATCCTCTCCGCCGGGCTGCCCGCCAAGATACTGGTGCAGACCAATGACCTGCTCGAGGAATCGCCGATCGCCGGCGACGGGCATTTTGCCCTGGGCATGCGCAGCAAGCAGCTCGCGAACATGGCGATCGGCCTGAACGACGTCTACGTCCTGCAGTCGGCGAGCTCGAATCTTTTTCAGTTCCGCGACCGCATCTTCAAGGGCATGTCCTATGCGGGGCCTGCGCTGTTCAGCGTTTATTCCGGCGCGTCAGGCCACACCGGAGCACTGCCGTCCTACCTGAATGCGGCCGCCGCCATGGAATCGCGGGCATTCCCGGCGTACACCTATGACCCGTCCGCGGGGACGAACTGGGCATCGCGCTTCTACCTGGAGGCAAACTCGCAGGTGGAATCCGACTGGCCAGTGCAGAAATTCGACTACGAGAACGAGAATCACCAGCGGGTGCGCGTTGATACCGCGTTCACTTTCATCGATTTCGTCGCCTGCGACAAGCGCAGTGCCAGGCACTTTTCGCCGGTGCCGCGATCCGGCTGGAATCTCAGCATGGTGCGCGCCGACGAGTATCTTGGCCTGGAGACCAGGGGCGCGCCAGAAAAGGTTCCGTTTGTCCACATGGTGGATCAGGACAACGCGCTGCAGCGAGCCATCGTCGATGACCGGCTGATACGCGCCGCGTTGCGTTGCCGCGAATCCTGGCACAGCCTGCAGGAACTGGGCGGCATCCACAATTCGCACGCGGAGCGCCTGCTCGCCAGGGAAAAAAAGAGCTGGGAAGAACAGGGGCGCCAGGATGCCGAGGCGCGCGCGCAACAGGTCAAGCCCCCGGCGCCGGCCGCAGCGGCCGCGCCTGTGGCGGCCGTTGCACCGGCAGCCGCCGCCGAGCCGGAAGAAAAGAAATCTCCCGACGTGGCTTACATCGAGACGCCGCGCTGCACCACCTGCAACGAGTGCACTCAGATCAACGACAAGTTGTTCGCCTACAACGAGAACAAACAGGCGTATATCGCCAATCCGGATGCCGGCACCTACGCGCAGATGTTGGAAGCTGCGGAGAGCTGCCAGATTTCGATCATCCATCCCGGCAAGCCGCGCAATCCAAACGAGCCGGGCCTGAACGACCTGCTCAAGCGCGCGGAGGCGTTCGCTTAGCAGGCTGTCAGGTGTTTGCCCGGGTCTTCATTTCCGCGCGACATCCTGGATCGGTTTGTCGCGTTGCTCCCGGCGCCCCCGCTTATAATGGCGGCCAATGAAACCCGAAACACCCGCGCCGGCGAGCCTCGCCGAACACACTCCCATGATGCAGCAGTACCTGCGCCTCAAGGCGCAGCATCCGGACATTCTTCTGTTCTACCGCATGGGGGATTTCTACGAGCTGTTCCACGGCGACGCGGAAAAGGCGGCGAGGCTCCTCGACATCACGCTGACGACGCGCGGCACATCCGCGGGGCAGCCGATCAGGATGGCGGGCGTCCCGTACCACGCCGTCGAGCAATACCTTGCGAAGCTCGTGGCGCTGGGCGAATCGGTCGCCATCTGCGAGCAGATCGGCGACCCCGCGGCGTCCAAGGGGCCGGTCGAGCGCCAGGTCATGCGCGTCATCACGCCGGGCACGCTCACCGATTCGGCGCTGCTCGACGAGCGGTCCGACAACACCCTGCTCGCAATCAATGCCGCGCGCGGCACCGTCGGCCTCGCCTGGCTCAACCTTGCCAGCGGCGAATTGCGGGTGCTGGAGGCGCCCGCCGGCCGATTGCGCGACGAGCTCACGCGCATCCGTCCCGCCGAAGTGCTGTGTGCCGCGGAATCGGCGCTCGAACTGCCGGCCGGCATCGCACGCAGCGCATTGCCCGAGTGGCATTTTGATCGCGACGCCGGCCGCCGCGCGCTGGCGGAGCAATTGGGCACGCTGGATCTCGCCGGATTCGGCGCCGACGACCTGGGGCCGGCGCTGGGGGCGGCAGGCGCGCTGCTAGGCTATGCGCGTTCGACGCAGAACCAGGCATTGCGGCATGTGGTGTCGCTGACGGTTGAGCACGCCTCGGAATACATCAGGCTTGACGCCGCGACACGCCGCAACCTGGAAATCACCGAGACGCTGCGCGGCGAGCGTTCGCCGACGCTGCTGTCCCTGCTCGACGTCTGCATTACCGGCATGGGCAGCCGCAGGCTCGCCCATTGGCTGCACCATCCGCTGCGCGACCGCGCCATCCCCGCGGCGCGGCACGCAGCCGTCTCCGAACTCACGGGTGAAGGTGCCGGCGAACGATTTTCGCTCGTGCGAAGGGCCCTCAAACCGGTCTACGACGTCGAGCGCATTACTGCGCGAATCGCATTGAGGACGGCGCGTCCGCGCGATCTCGCCGGCCTGCGCGCGAGCCTCGAGGCGCTGCCTTCCCTGCGGCGCCCGCTGGCCGATGCGCAAACGCCGCTGCTGCAGGCGCTGTTCGGCGAACTCGCGCCGCCGGTGGGTGCACTGCACCTGCTTGCCGGCGCCATCCGCGAGGAGCCCGCCGCGTTCCTCCGCGAAGGCGGCGTCATTGCCGACGGCTATGACGCGGAGCTCGACGAACTGCGCGGCATCGAGACCAATTGCGGGGCCTATCTCATCGACCTAGAGGCGCGCGAGCGGGAGCGCACCGGCATCGCCAACCTCAAGGTCGAATACAACCGCGTGCACGGCTTCTACATCGAAATCACGCACACTCATGCGGCGAAGGTGCCGGACGATTACCGGCGGCGGCAGACGCTGAAGAATGCCGAGCGCTACATCACGCCGGAGCTCAAGAGCTTCGAGGACAAGGCGCTGTCGGCGCAGGAGCGCGCGCTCGCGCGCGAAAAGGCCCTGTACGAAGAATTGCTGGGGAAGCTCGCCGCGGACCTGCCCGCGCTGCAGCGGGTCGCGCAGGCGATCGCGCAGATCGATGTGCTCGCGGCCTTTGCGGAGCGGGCAATTCGCCTGGACTACGCGCAGCCGCGGTTTTCCAGGGAGCCGGGCATTGCGATCGTCGCCGGCCGCCATCCGGTGGTGGAGGCGCAGGTGGCGCCGTTCATCGCCAACGACACGCGCCTCGACCAGACCCGGCGCCTGCTGCTCATCACCGGCCCCAACATGGGCGGCAAATCGACCTACATGCGGCAGACCGCGCTGATCGTCCTGTTGGCGTATGCCGGGTGCTTCGTGCCGGCAAAGAGCGCGGCCATCGGCCCGGTCGACCAGATCTTCACGCGCATCGGCGCCGCCGACGACCTCGCCGCCGGGCGTTCGACATTCATGGTCGAAATGACCGAAAGCGCGAACATCCTGAACAACGCGACCGCCGACAGCCTGGTGCTGATGGACGAAGTCGGCCGCGGCACCTCGACCTTCGACGGCCTCGCGCTGGCGTGGGCGATCGCGCGCGCGCTGATCGGGAAGAACCGCAGCTACACGCTGTTCGCCACGCACTACTTCGAGTTGACCAGGCTGGCTGCCGACTATGCCGGAGCCGCCAACGTGCACCTCGACGCCGTCGAGCACCACGACAAGATCATTTTCCTGCACGCGCTCGAGGAAGGCCCGGCGAACCAGAGCTACGGCATCCAGGTGGCGTCGCTCGCCGGCGTGCCGGCCGGCGTGATCCGCCATGCGCGCCGCTATCTGGCGGCGCTCGAACAGCACGCGGCGGCGAACGCGGCGCAAGGCGATTTGTTCGCAAGTGCGCCACTCGAAGAACCCGGGCCGCCCGCATCCCATCCCGCACTGGAGCGCCTGCGCCAAGCGCCGCTCGACGAACTCACGCCGAAAGCCGCGCTCGATCTTCTGTTCGAACTGAGAGAACTGTGGTGACAGGAATAGCGCCGTTTTCGCGGGCGGTCCGCATTGCCGCCATGATCGCGGCATTGATCGCCGCGGACGTGTTTGCGCAGGACGGCGCCGCATACAGTTTCGCCATCATCGGCGACGCACCCTACTCGCGGTCGCAGGAATGGAAATTCCTCGAACTCATCGACAACCTGAACCGGGAACGCCTGGCATTCGTCGTCCATGTCGGCGATTTCAAGGACGGCAGCAGCGCCTGCGACGACGCCATTTACGCCGAGCGCCGCCGCTGGTTCGACGCCTTCGAACAGCCGCTGATCTATACACCGGGCGACAACGAGTGGACAGATTGCTACCGGAAAAGCGCGGGTGGTTTCGATCCGCTGCTGCGGCTCGACAAGCTGCGCTCGACATTCGGGCTTCGCGAACCCGAAAGCCTGGGCAAACGGCGCATCGCGCTCGAACGCCAGACGCAGGCTGGCTATCCGGAGAACGCGCGCTGGCGCCATCGCAACGGGCTGTTCGCCACGCTCAACGTGCAGGGCAGCAACAACGGCTACGCGCTATCCAACAGCCCCTACCGCGAAGCGACGGATGCGGAGTTCGCCAGGCGCAGCGCCGCGAACCACGCCTGGATGCGCGAAGCGGCGAAGCTCGCCGCCGCCGACAATTCGATCGGGATCGTGTTCTTCGCCATGCAGGGCGACCCGCTGGTGGGAGCCTCGGGATTCACCGATTTCCTCGAGGTGCTGCGCGCGCTCGCGCGCGAGTCGCCCAAACCGATCGTGGTGATCCACGGCGATACCCATGTCTTCCACCACGATCAGCCGTTCCGCGATCCTTCGACCGGGGCGCGCATCGTCAACCTCTGGCGCATCGAAACCTGGGGCGATCCGTGGACGGGCTGGGTGAAGGTCACGGTGACGCCGGATGCGCCGCCGAAACTCGTCGTCGAGCAGTTCACCATTCCCTGAGCCGGGACCCTCCGGCGGATTGGTTTGCGGGGGGACGGGCGCTGGAATGCCTCGCGCGCGGGCCCGCAGATCAGTGATGGTGGTGGCCGTCCGGGCCGTGAATATGCTCGTGCGCGATCTCGTCGGCGGTCGCCGGGCGCACATCCGCGATGGTGCAGTCGAAGATCAGCGCGGTGCCGGCAAGCGGATGGTTGCCGTCGACGACGACCTTGTCCTCCGCGATGCCGGTGATGGTGTAGATCAGCATCTCGTCGTCATCGTCTTCCGGCGCGCCTTCGAACTGCATGCCGATCGCGATGTTGGCGGGAAACCGGTCGCGCGGCTCGACCCGCACCAGTTCTGCGTCATATTCCCCGAACGCGTCGTCGGGCTGGAGAACAATCTTCAGCGTCTCGCCCTGCTGCTTGCCCGCTAGCGCCGTTTCGACCCGTGAAAATATGCCGTCGTAGCCGCCGTGCAGGTAGCTGAGCGGTTCCTTTCCCTGGTCGATCAGCTTGCCCTTCGCATCGTGCACGGCGTACTGCAGTGTAACGACGGAATTCTTGATGACCTTCATGTCCTGCGCTCCATTGCACGCACCAGGTTGGCGACCTGTGCCGCGTGGCCCCGCGGACTTACTGCATAGAGCGCGTGGCAGACGATACCCTTCTTGTCGATGACAAACGTCGAGCGCACCAGGCATTGCCGTTTCACGCCATCCGTCTCGCGCTCCTGCCACACTCCGTATTTTTCGCACACTTCGCCTTCCGGATCCGCGAGCAGCCGGATCGACAATCCGTGGCGGTCGCGAAAATCGGCGTGGCTCAGGCAGTCGTCGCGCGAAATGCCAATCACCACGCAATCGTGCTTGGCAAATTCGTCCTCCAGGTCGCTGAAATCGCTCGCCTCGATGGTGCATCCCGGCGTGCCGTCCTTCGGATAAAAATACAGGACGACGTTGTTCTTGCCGGCAAAGGAGTCCAGGGAGACCGACTCCATGTCGGCGTCGGGCAGGGTGAAGGGCGGGGCAGCTTGACCAGAGGACAGCATGGTGGGTTCGATAGTCGCGGCGATTGTAA
>Ga0315281_10002188_pt1 | contig 29048 bp, 34 predicted proteins | sample YL17G07_0_MG_FD_204540 | JGI IMG/M metagenome (GOLD analysis project Ga0315281, IMG submission 204540) | Sediment microbial communities from Yellowstone Lake, YNP, Wyoming, USA - YL17G07_0 | ecosystem: Environmental > Aquatic > Freshwater > Lake > Sediment | place: USA: Wyoming | collected...
GTCCAATCGCCGCAGATATTCGGGCCAGGCAAGAGCTGGTCAGGCGAAAAGAAAAAGGATATAGAGCAGACTTTGGGTGTGGAATTTATAGAGTGAACTTGTTCTAAAAAGGAAAGATTTAAATCTATTATTAATTTAATACGAATAAACAAATTATAAAGGGATTAGCATGAACCTGAACATAAAAGAAAAACTTAGGAATTACAAGAGGATTTTGAGCATTGCAAAGAAGCCCACTGGCGAGGAGTTCCTAGACACATCAAAAGTGTGCGCGATAGGCGTTGCACTGGTTGGAATAATCGGGTTTGTGATTTACATGATAGCAATTCTACTTGGAATATGAGGAAAGAAAATGATCTACACTGTAAAAACTGTTGTTGGAAGAGAGAATATCGTGCTTGATGCGATTACCGCAAAAATAAAGAGCGGAAATTTGAACATTCAAGCATTGGTCCACCCTGAAGAGATCAAGGGATACATTTTTGTCGAGGGTGACATAAAAGAAATAGAAAAGGCGGTCCAGATGATCCCCCATGTAAGAGGACTGATTAAAGCTCCGATTGAATTGAAGCAGATACAGAGATTCCTTGAGCCCAAGACTGTCGAGATTGAATTGGTCAAGGGAGATATTGTTGAGATCATAGGAGGCCCTTTCAAAGGTGAGAGAGGGAAGGTTTCAAGATATGACAAGGCTAAGCGTGATGCGACGATTGAACTTTTAGAGGTGGCTGTTCCTATTCCTATCACGATCAGCGTCGAGTTCGTGAAGATACTGGAGAAGGCAAAGAAGTGATGATATGGGTAAAACAGAGAAGATAGAGACGTTGGTCGAGGCAGGAAAGGCATCACCTGGACCTGCGATTGCTCCGAAGCTTGCCATGCTGAAGGTGAACATCCAAGATATTTTCAAGCAGATTAATGAAAAAACTGCAGAATACAAGGGAATGAAGGTGCCGGTGAAGATTGAAATCGACATTGAGACGAAAAAATTCAATATTTCTGTTGGCACTCCTCCGACAAGCAGCCTGATAAAAAAAGAGATTGGGCTGGAGCTGGCGAAGATAACTGAGGAGGAGAAGACCGCCGGGAAAACAACCACAGGAAACATTTCATTAGAACAGTGTGTGAAGATTGCAAAGATGAAAATGGATGGATTGCTTGCGAAGGATTTGAAAGCTGCTGTCAAGCTTGTGGTTGGGACTTGCAACAGCCTCACCGGAGTGATGGTCGAGAACAAAAGGCCGAAGGAAGTAATTAAGGAAATTGAAGAAGGCAAGTACGACCAGCTGTTTAAGTAATCTTTTTAAATGTTAAACACCAATCAAAATTAACCCGCAAGCACTACTTCGGTAGGAGGGTTTCAAGTGAATGAAAAGATTTTAAATGCAATAAAAGAACTGAGAGAGAAGTCGACTAAAAGGAATTTTTCTCAAACTTTTGATCTAATCGTTAGTTTGAAAGAAATCGATCTCAAGAAGCCAGAGAACAAGTTCAGCGAGGATATTGTCCTACCGCATGGGAGAGGACAGGAAGCAGAGGTTGTTGTTTTTTCTGATTCGTTGAAAGATTTGGATTGCAAGGTTTTGACTTCGGAAGATTTGAATAAGGTGGCAAAGAACAAGAGGTCGGCCAAGAAACTTTCTGGAACCACAAATTTCTTTTTGTCTGAGGCTAAGATGATGCCGTTGATTGGTAAAATTTTAGGGGCTTATTTGGGTCCAAGAGACAGGATGCCCAAGCTGATCGCAGGAGAGAACATAAAAAGCATGGTGAAGAACTACAAGAATACTGTAAGGATAAGGGTAAAGGATACGCCAGTTATTCAATGCCTGGTTGGCAAGCAGGATATGAAAGATGAAGAGATTGCTGAAAATGTGGAAGCTGTTATAAAGAGTTTGGAGTCGAGACTGCCAAAAGGCAAACGCAACATAAGAAGGCTGCTGCTGAAGTTCACGATGGGTGAGCCGGTGAAAATCGAGGTGTAGTCATTGGCCAAGGAAGAAAAAATAAAAGCGGTCGAGGAATTGAAGAAGGAGATTGACCAGTCGCAAGTAGTTGGAATACTGGACATGTTCAAGCTTCCTAGCAGGCAGTTCCAGCAGATAAAGAAAAAAATCAGGAGCAAGGTAAAAATAAGAGTGGTTAAAAAATCTATTCTCATGTTTGCGATAAAAGCCTCTGGCAAGCCAGGAATTCAATCTTTGGAAGCAATTGTCCCTCAGCAACCAGCTATATTTTTCACAGATCAAGAGCCGTTCAAATTCTATTTTTTAATTGACAAGATGAAATCTCCTGTGGCAGCCAAGGAAGGGGATGTTGCTCCGAGCGATATTTTAGTCATGGCAGGACCGACCAATCTTTTGCCTGGACCTGCAATCAGCGAGCTGGCGAGAGCGGGAATACCAGCAGGAGTGGAGGAAGGAAAGATTGCAGTGAAGAAGGATACGGTTGTCGCGAAAAAGGGAGATAAGATTTCAAAATTGCTGTCGGCTGCTTTAAGAAAACTGAATATAGAGCCGGTGGAAGTGGGATTGAATGTTGTTGCCATTTGTCACGACGGCATGATTTATAAGAAAGATGCTTTGAATTTTGTGAACATCTTCCCGAGCAAGTTGACAGAAGCTTTTAACCAAGCTTTAAATCTTTCTGTGGCTATTTGTTATCCAACAAAGGAAAACATCAAGCATTTGTTGGCAAAAGGTTATCGCATAGCGAGTGGTTTGAAAAATAAAATTGGAGGTTTGAGTTAAATGGAATATGTGTACAGTGCTCTGTTGCTCCATTCAGCCAAACAGCCAGTCACTGAAGATAGCGTTAAGAAGGTGTTGCACAGTGTGGGAATAACACCGGATGATGCTAAAATCAAGGCACTGGTTGCAAGTTTGGAAGGGCAGAACATAGATGAATTGATAAAGCAGGCTGCTGTCGCAGTAGCTGCACCAGCTGAAGTGAAGAAGGAAGAAAAGAAAGTCGACGAAGAGAAGAAAGAGGAAACTGCTGCAGCTGGGCTCAGTCAACTGTTTGGTTGAAAGAAATGCAGAAGCTAATTGAATTGGCGCAGAACATAAAAGATGTGGAATTAAGGAAAAAGGTAGTGGAATTTTTAAAAGATCCCAGGCTGTCACACAAGGATTTCAAAAAATATCCAAGGATGAAGATAGAGGATGCAGGGAGTGTTTTCACAGTCGGGGGGTCTTCCGGATCGACTTCCGTGGAGAGGGATGTTTTGACTCACACAGTATCCTTGGTCAATCTCTGCTTGAGCACTGCAGAAGTTTTTGAAAAAACTTACAAGATCCCAATCAATAAGGATTATTTAGTTGCTGCGGCCATTCTGCACGACATACCAAAAATTTTCGAGTGGAAGAAAGGGAAGGAGGGGTTTGAACACACGGGAATTCTTTTGGATCATACCATGCTGGGTGTTGCAGAATTCTATTTCAGAGGATTCCCTGAGGGAGTCATACACATAATTGCCAGCCATTTCGGTGAGAACGGACCGACACCTCCAAGAAATTTTGAAGCATTGATATTGCATCATCTTGATAGCATGGCTTCTCTGGTCGAGTTCCACCTTCAAGGGGCGAAGCAGCAGCAACCAGTCCAGCTTGTTGTTTTGGATGAGGAAACTTTGAAGAAGATAACTGGTAAAAATGCTGAAAAGAAATGAAATCGTTGAGAGAACCATTGAACCTGCTGTAGAATTTATAAAGAAGATTAATTCTGGGGATAAAGTGGTTGTTGTTCATGATGATGACTGCGATGGGGTTTGCTCTGGCGCGATAACTGGCTTGCTTGTGAAAAAACTTTTTGACTACTTCCCTAGACTTCTTTCAACGGAATGGAATGTTTCACTGACAGAAAAAGTTGTTGACCAGATTCTAAGAGAGAGAGCAACACATGTTATCTTTGTAGACACCCCTGAACTTTCGAAAAGGTTTGTGGATAAGCTGAAAAAGCAGATGAAGATTTTGATAATTGATCATCATATTCCGGAAAAGTATGATGGAGTTGCTTACTGCAATCCAAGGAAGTTTGAAGCTGGGATTTATTTGCCAGTCAGCTACATAGTCTACAAGATTTTTGAGAAAATAATCGAGTCAAAGGATGTAGTTTGGATTTCTGCAGTTGGAGTTCTCGGGGATCATGGAGTTGAGAACTGCAAAGATCTGTTTGAGGAATTGAAAGCAGTTTATCCTGAGATACTTAACAACATGGAATTGAAAGATGATGTTCTGTACGACAATTCGGCTGTTGGGCAATTGACGAAAATAATAGACAGCGGCAGAGTTGTTGAAGGGAAGAAAGGAGCGGAGTTTGTTTCAAAGACTTTGGTGAGGGTGAAAGATTATCGTGAGATTTTGGATGGATCTACTGAAGAGACCAAAACTTTGCTGAAGTGGAGCGATGTAGCAAGAAAAGAGTTTGAAAGATTGAAAGCAGATTTTAAGAAAAAGAGCGAACTGATTGGGAAGAATATTTTGTTCTATGAGTTTGATTCAAAACTAAGACTAAAATCTACACTGGCAACGGCTGTTGGTAATTCTCACCGTGAAAAAATCATTGTCATAGGGCAGAAGAATGGGAAATATTTCGATGTCAGCCTGAGAAAAGGGGAGAATGTAAAAACTGATTTGGCAGACCTGGTGAAGAAAGCCAGAAGAAGCATACCGGATTCAATTGGCGGTGGGCACCCTGAAGCCAGTGGAGCGAGAGTGCCGGTTGAATATAAGGAAAGATTTTTGAAAAATCTGGCTTAAAATGAATTTTTCCACCTGAAGAAGCCATATTTTGCCTTATTTTATATTTTAAATTGGTTGTTCTGGTCTGGTTGTTGATTTCATCGGAAGTCTGACCCCGAAAAAAGGGTATACTTGCCAGAACTAATTCTTGTTCAGGCGATGAGAATGAAATGTTTGACATGCAAGTCACCAAGGATATTGAAGTTTGTTGATGGTTTCGGTGAAAGAAGAGTTTTTTGCAAGTGGTGTGGGAATAGTTTTTTAGAGCAGACTTTCGCCAAGTTCCAAGACCAGAAGAATCTGGTTGAGTTCAGTTTTCCTGTCCAGAGTGGTGTGTAGATGGAAGAGATTGGATCAGTGAACATCACATTGTTTCAAGACAGAGGCTTGAAGAAAGTCAGGGTTAATTGCATAAAAGAGAATCGTGTTTTTGGCTTTTTGAGGCCAGTTTAGATTTTTTTCTTTTCTTTTTTTATTTTTTTATTCTCATGACAACGAATAGATGAGCTTTCTCGTAAGGATCTAATTCAACTTTATCCAAAATCTCAAAATATTTTTTCAACTCTTCTAGACATTCATTGTAGATTTGTTTTGGGTCTTTTGTCACGTCTATGCTCTGAGATTTAATCGCAATCATCGCAACTCCGTCTGGCTGCAAGAATTTTTGTGCATTTCTGATGATAATCTGGACTTGATCTGGCGAGGCTACATCCTCGTAAACAAGATCAACCTTCTCCATCACAACATTCTCATATTCTTCTGGCTTCCTTGAATCTCCGAGGAATGGGATGATGTTTCCTCTCTTCTCAGCATGAGCAATCAGCTCTCGCAAAACCCTTTCTGCTATGTCAACTCCGTAAATGATTCCTTCCCTGCCGACTATGTCTGAAAAATGGCTAGCGGTAGTCCCTGAGGCAATCCCCAAATACAAAATTTTCATCCCTTTTTTCAAAGGAAATTCCTTCAAGCCATTTTTAATAGCAGCAGCTGGTTTGCTTCTCCAGAAATCCCAAATCCTGTATTCTACATTTTTTTCTTTGACCAATTCTTCTCCGTAAACTTTCTGGCCAGGGGTAAGATTGACTGTGGATAACTGATGATCAATTAAAAATATTCCTTCAAATTTTTTGTGCGGCTTGATTTTCATAATACTACTTAGAATTTAAAATATTTTTAACTCTTTCTTGCAGCTCTTTCTTCAGTTTGTCTCCCCTGTATTCTTTTGAATAGTAGTCCATCTTAGCTGCTATTGACAACTTTGAAGCTAGCACTCTTGCAATTTTTCCTTTGACCTTTTCAGGAGCATGCTGGATTAGTTGATGATTGAACAAAATACCAAATCTAGGAGATTTTCCTTTTCCATGCAAAAATCTGAACAGTGCTTGTTCAGCCCCAAGCAGTTGAATCGTGCTTGAAGCCATCCTTGCCAATTTGTCTAGCCCGCCTGCTTTTGAAATCAGCTTTGCTGAAAGCATTGGCCCAGCCAGTTCTGAAAAATTAGGAGCAACCTCTTTTAAAAGTTTTTCAAGATATTTCGACAGATCTTCTCTCAGCCTGTATAAAGAAAGAATTTCTGCAGCTAATGATTGAACAGCCTTTACATCTTCTTCTGTCAAGTCAACACCCATGCTTTTTTCTTTGAACTGACTCAATTCCTCATCTTCAATATTTCCTCTTGAGCCAAACTTCTCAATTATCCTCGCATATTTTTCATGCTCAGAAACAATTCTATCCATCTCAGGAAAATGCAGCCCGTAGAATTCCCTAAGTCTTTCGGCTAAAACATTAGTCGATTTGTCCAATTCTTCTATCGCCCCGTTTGCTTGGATGATTAAGCTGTCACGTTCAATAGCTCTTTTTATTTTCACTTTTGTCAGTTCGAGGTTGACTTTTGTCAGTAGCTGATTGAATTCTATCTGGTCCTTGACAACTTTCTTTTCAACAGCCAGCTTCCTCAGGTTTTCTTTGACAAACTTCTCGGCTGGGTTGTTGGGTTCTGCGTGCTTGACGCCAGTCTTCCTGACCGAAAAGACAAATTCCTTGAACTTTTTCTTCCAGAGCTCTTGCTGCAGCTGGCTCTCTTCCTCTATTAGTTCAAACTCGGAAGTCTTCAGCTTCTCGGCCATTTTCTCTGGAATTTTAGGAAAAGGTTTGAAAGCAACAATTCTATTTTTCTCATCCACCCCAAAGCTGCCGATGAAAGTCGTGATAATGTAAGCTCGCATATTTTTTATTCGAAAATTATACTTAATAACTTCACTATTTTTTAGGATTCGGAACTAAATACTTATTGATGACTTGTTTGCACATTATTGGAGTTGTTTCAATCATAGCAGCTTGAAGATTCATTCCGTGGGCAGTATGCAAGTGCTCTCTTAATTCTTTGTCGAAGTCCTGAGATTTTTCTATATCTGCTGGCGACGACCAATCGCATATCTTCTGTATTTTTATCGGGTCGATAATTTTTTCTGCAACTTTTAGATCACACTTATAAGAAAATCTACCAGAAATCCCCTTCTCCCAAAAAGCTGTTGGCTTATCAGCATCATCTTTTTGATAGCAAAGTGTGCACCATGGATTATACAGCAACTCACGACTTATTGGCTTATCACTGAAATCACGAAAATATGGTGGATAGTCCACACATCTCAAACAGAAACCATTATACTTCTCATCTTTCTCATCATGCATAAAGAACCTATAAAAGTAAAAAGATATAAAACCTAGTATTAATTTAAGTTAGCGACAATAATTATACAAAGTGATAAAATGGCAATTAGCTTGTGGATTTTGCTGATACCAGGAGCGATAGTAGCGGCATTTATTCTAGTGCTGATCTACTATTACAACCGAATCAGAGTCCTTTCGAACAGAATCGACAATGCCTGGTCGCAGATAGACGTACAACTAAAGAAAAGAGCCGACCTAGTTCCAAACCTAGTCAACACAGTCAAAGGATACATGACGCATGAGAAAAACGCGATAAAGATGGTGACTGAAGCTAGGGAGAGGATGCTCGGAGCAGGAAATGCCAAAGACAGGATGAAGGCCGATGGTCAGCTGGCGAAGGCATTGAAGACGATATTCGCATTGGCAGAAAACTATCCTAACCTCAAAGCAAGCGAGAATTTCAAACTTCTCCAAGAGCAGCTGGAGGGGGTGGAGAACAAGGTTGCTTACTCAAGGCAATTCTACAACGATTCTGTCCTAGAGTTCAACAACTTGATAACAACTTTCCCAGGAAACTTGTTTGCTGGCGGAAGGACAACAAAAGAATACTTTGAAGCGACTGAGGCTGAAAGAGCTCCTGTAAAAGTGGAATTCTAAATGGAAAAAGTCAATGTATTCGACCAGGTAGCAAGCAATAGAAGAAAGTCTGTTTTACTTGGAATTCTAGTTTTCTTGTTTCTTTTTGCATTTGTTTATTCAATTTCATATATTTTTTTCCCTGATTTCTTGTTCGCCATCCTCATCTTTGCAACCATTCTTATCATCGCCCACACTTTCATTAGCTACAATTACGGTGACAAGATAGTCTTGAGTTCGACTGGCGCGAAGCCGGTCGAAGACAATAGAAAATATGCATATCTGATAAACACGGTTGAAGGGCTGAGCATCGCAGCTGGGATTCCAAAGCCGAAGATTTATGTTATTGAGAGTGATGAGATAAACGCATATTCCACAGGTAAAGATCCGAAGCATGCAAGCGTAGCAGTCACGACTGGTGCCCTGGAAAATCTTGACAGGGATGAACTTGAGGGAGTGATTGGCCACGAACTTTCTCACATAAAAAATTTTGACATAAGATTTGGGATGATTGTTGCAGTTATGGTTGGGTTGGTTGCGATAGTCAGCAACATAATTTTAAGGTCTTGGATATGGGGAGGGCAAAGTAATAGAAGGGAAAGAGGTAATGCTGGACTTCTAATTCTGGTCGGTCTGGCGCTTGCAATAATTTCACCGATAATTGTTAGGCTTGTTCAGCTTGCAGTCTCAAGAAAAAGAGAATACTTGGCTGATGCTTCCTCTGCTCAGCTGACAAGATATCCTGATGGGTTGGCAGATGCATTGGAAAAGATAAAAAAACATAACGAAGGAAAAATGAAAGTGAGTGAAGCCGTTTCTCACATATTTATAGCAGACCCAAACAAGAGCCCGTTGGATGATTTGTTTGCAACGCACCCGCCAATAGAAGAAAGGATTAGAATTCTGCGCGCGATGTAATTAATTGGGGGTATTCTTGAAAGAGGGAGAACTTGTTTTATTGGTCTCAGAAGATGACTCTTATCTAACTGAAGTTTCTAATAGAATTCTCAACATCCAAAGTGGAGAAATTGATTTGAAAAAACTGGAAAAGAAAAAATTTGGAGACAAGATAAAAACCCATAAGGGGAAAGAATTTTTTGTTGTCAAGCCAAACATCAAGGACATCTTGGATAGAAAAGTTAGCAGGTTGCCGCAGATAATAATGCCGAAGGATGTTGCTTTGATTCTTGCATATACTGGAATTGATCCTGGAAGTTTGGTCGTGGATGCTGGTTGCGGCTCTGGGTTCCTGGCAATATTCCTAGCAAACTACATCAGGGGGAAGGTTGTGACCTATGAAATTGAAAAAAGATTTGCAAAAGTTGCGAAGAAGAACATAAAAATTTCTGGATTGGAGAAGTTCATTCACTTCAAGCAGAAGGACATAAGAAAAGGAATAGACGAGAAGAATGTTGACCTTGTTACGCTGGATATGAAGAATTCTGAAAGGGTTGTTGGTAATGCCTACAAGGTTTTGAAGCCTGGCGGATGGCTGGTTGTTTATTCCCCATACATTGAACAGGTTAAAGCAGTGGTGGAGGAAATAAAAAAGAAAGGATTTTCTGAAGTGAAAACAGTTGAAAATATTGTTAGGGGATGGCAGGTTAGGGAACACACTCTACCAGAGAGAAGCGGGATATTGCATACAGGATTCATCAGTTTTGCTAGAAAGGTGAAATGAAAATACGAAAGTGAAAATAACTTTAGAGATAAAATAATAATTAGGTGATTTTATATCAGTTTCTGTAGTTGGTGCTGGGCCGGCTGGCTGCGCGGCTGGAATTTTTCTTGCTAAAGAAGGCTTTAACAAAGTAGTGATTTATGAAAAATCTCCTAACAAAAGAAAAGCATGTGCTGGTGGCCTTAGTTGGAGAGTTATTAAAAGATATAGAGAATTGTTAAATGATAGTCCTTTGTACCCAGTAAACTTTTTTAAATTTGAATTCGACTATAGAAAATTTGAATTTTCTTTTAAAAAACCAGTTATATATGTTACGGATAGATTAACGTTTGATAGAAATTTGAGAGAAATTGCCAAATCTTATGACATAAATTTCGTATATAAAAAATGTGATATAAAAAAATTAAAAAATGATATTGTAATAGATGCTAGAGGTTTTGTTAGCGCAAATCAAATAGGTGCATCTATCTCTGCAATTTGTAAATTTAAAAATCCTGTTATGACTATAGTATTCAATAGAAAAATAAATCCAATGGGTCATTTTTGGGTATTTCCTATTTCTGATAACTATGCCAGTGTTGGCATATTTGGCCTTTCAAAAAGTTGGAGAATACCAATTGAAACAGCTTTTAAAATGTTAATAAAAAGGTACAAACTTAAGATTATAGAAAAATATGCCGCGCCAATTTCTTTAGATTGCGGAGATGTGGAATTAGGGTATAAAAGAGGTAATACAACTGTATTAAAAATCGGGGAAGCGGGAAGACTTGTAAATCCTATAACAGGTGAAGGCATATACTATGGAATTAGAAGTGGAGAATTAGCAGCAAAATCTTTGTTAGATGATAAGCCAATTAATACTTATAATAATTTAATTAGAAAAGAAATTTTATCGGAATTCCGTATTTGGGAGGTACTTTATAATATTTTAATTTCTACTCCGACAGAAATAAGTAAAAATATTTTTAAATTAATTCTTATCTTAGGAGATAGGACACAGTTATAGGGGTTGTAGTCTAACTTGGTTAGGACCTGGCCCTCGGGCGGCTAGAATCTGGGTTCAAATCCCAGCAGCCCCACTCAAAAGAAGCTCGATATCTTGTGCTCCAGCTCTTCGTGAATCAGCCAGAGAATCAGCAGTACCGCATCCACCGCGCTGTAGACCAGATACATCTTGTCTATTGGAAAAATATTCAACCCATACACTTCGCCAATCAACGGGAAGAACAGGCTGATAGTCCCGAAAATATAATAGTCGAGGATTAAGTGCATGGAAAATCCCACGAAACACATGAGGAAGAATTTCCAGAAGAATGGCTTGCGCTTGATGAAATAGAAGAAAAGGAATAGGAAAAAGAACCCCAGAGGGAAAAATATCGAATGGGTGATTGTCCTATGGAGCTCCAAATTGCCAAAAAGAAAATAGGAAATAGGCACGTCCAAATCAGGAAGCAGGCCAGTTATCCCTGCAACAAATACAAACATGTTCGGCAGCAAACGTTTTTTATCCTTGAATAGATGATCTCGAACCAAGTCAACCAAAATCATCGGTATTAGAACGTGCGTTACAGCAAAAGGCATAGTTAATAATTATTTTGAAGATAATTAGAGCTATCGTTGCTTTGCTTTAGGAAGAATGTAGGTATACTGTACAAGGAGTTCATCTTCAAGTAGATGTGTAAGTTCTTCTGCAACACCATAAACCAATTTTGGAGATTTTATAGAATACCTAAGAAATCCTGATTCTAACTTAGATTCTAGTGTAATTGAATCAACGCCTCTTTCTTTTAAGAAACTTTCAATCTTTCCAAAACAAGATAAGCCAAGAAGCTCTGAACCAAAAACAACTTCTGAAACTTTTTTGCTTCTCTCACTTTCCCCAAGAAAATTTATTGTATATCGGTTAAGAATTTTTATTAATTCTCTTGGTGCATTTTCGCGTCTAAAAATTCTTCTAAGATTTTTTGTTAGTTCATAGGGTGTGTATACTTTGGGTCTCCAGATATCTCCTTCTAGTTCAACGAACCCATAGTTTAAAGTTAGTTTGGAAAGTTTGTTTTTTATATTTTCATTAGATATCTTTTTGGGACTGCCTATTAGAGAAGAAAAAGCATCGAGAAGATCTCTTTTTCTTAAGGCATCAGATAGAAATGAAAATATTTTTGATGCATCATCAACACCATAAACATCGTTGATAACATTTTCCCATCCACTAAATTCAGGAACATCCGTTTCATTAGTATGTTCATCTTTAAAGGGGGGGTTGTGGTATTCAACTACTTTTAGAGATTCTTTTGCCATTTTATCACATCTTGAATACATCCCTAAAAAGAAAAGGTCATCTTACGTTGTAATTGATTAAATCCCAAACTTATAAGCATTTATATGCTTCAGAAATTCTTTAGTGTGGCCTGCTCTTCTTTTGTTTTTTCCTTCCCGCTCAGCTGATCTTTTATTAGAGACGCAGTTTTTTGCCCGACGATTCTCGATAAACTCTCGATTGGAATGGCTCTCAACTTTTCTAGAGATGTTAAGCCGGCCGAGTAGAGGCGTCTTGCTCTGATTCTACCTACCTGCTTTAACCTCACCAAAGGAACCAGCTCTTCCTTTATCCCGTACGCCAGTCTAATCCTCAACTTTCTTATTTCCCTAAGAATATCCTTATGCCCTAGCAGCAGAGCTAGCTCTTGAATAGAATAGGCAAGCCAATCGGCATTCTCCATCCTCCCTCTCAGCTCGCCAGGAGCAACTCTGTAATTCGTGAGGATTTGATCCTCTGTTGCTTCATCAATCCAGCTCTCAAACATCAGAGCAGTCTTCACGCTCTTCAGGAAATTGTCAAACTCCAAATCCCACTCTTCCGGAATTTTTTGCAGGAAAAACTCTTCTCTTTCAAGAATCTTCTCGATGATCTCAGAAGACTCAGCAGACCTGACTGCAAGAAGCGGCTCCATCTCGATTGTGTTTGAGATGAGCTGTAGAAAACTGAACGAGCCTGTTTTCCTTTTTACTGCAGCATTCAGATTCTCAATAAAAATATTCGCAGTCAACGGGTCAATGTAAAGTTCAGAAACTCTTTTTCCTATTCTTGTGGCCAGCAGTCTCCCATCTTTTCTGACTATGAACCCCCACTCCACCAACAGGCCAAGTATCTCGAAAATTTTCTCTTCGATCAAAGAAATATCACCATAGATGTATGCAAAAAATGTTCTGGAGAAAAAATCAAGCAGGGATTTTTCTGATTTGCAGAACTCGCTTGCAATCAAAGCCAGTGTGTGCATCCTTAATACCGGTTCCACCGCAAGCTTGGAAGTTATATTTTCCGGAGTCCCTTTTATATAATAATCCCACATCTCGGCTGCTTCGTCATCTGATTTGGCAATCAAAACCGAACGTCCTTCCTTGTCAAACTTTATTCTTCCTGCACGGCCGACCGCCTGCTTGTATAAACTGACAGGCCAAGATTCCATTCTTCCTATGCTGCTGCTGTATCTTCTGACGTTTCGAATGATCACAGTTTGGCTTGGGAGATTGACACCAGCTATCAGGGTGGGTGTGGCGACAATAAGTTTTATCATTCCTTTCTTGTAGGCATCTTCAACAGCTTTTCTCTGAGTGTTGAGTAAGCCAGCGTGATGGTAGCTTGCTCCGTGCAAAATGCAATCTGACAATCTCCTGCATTGTTCTGTTGGGGTTTCAAGCGCATTCAGCACTTCATCACTCACTCTTTTCAGCTCATTCTTCAAAACCGGCGTGAGAGTTTTTTGTATGACAGCTCCGGCCCTTTTTGCTGTTGCCTCTGCCTCTTTCCTCGTATTGACAAAAATCAAAGTTTGCCCGCCCTTTCTGATCACATCCTCAGAAATTTTTAGCTCCGGCTCATCCACCTCGCCCATAGGTTTGTACTTTTCTTTTTTTCCGAAATCAATTACCCCATCATAATAAATCCCTTCGTAAAGCGGGATCGGCCTGAAATTGCTGATGACAAGCTTGGATCTCAGCCACTTCGCCAAATCTTCTGGATTCCCTATCGTGGCTGATAGGCCGATGATTTGCATGTTAGGAACTTCTCTCAGCAGCCTTGTTATAACAATTTCCAAGGTAGGCCCTCTGTCCATCAGGTTCAAATCATGTGTCTCGTCTATAACCAACAGTCCGACGCTTTTCAGCCAAGTGGCACCGTGCCTAATCAAACTGTCAGCCTTCTCATAAGTACAACAAATCAATTGATACCGCTCGATCCATGCATCATTCGAATCCATATCCCCGATTGAAAGGATTGTTTTTATCCCAAGAGGTTCGTACTTTGATTTGAAATCGTAATATTTTTCCGTAGCAAGGGCTCTGAGCGGGACAAGATACATCACTTTCTTTCCTGTTTCAAGAATGCATTTCAGAGCAGCAAGCTCACCAATCAAAGTCTTCCCGCTTCCCGTGCCTGTACAAAGAATCAGATTCTCCCCGTCCAAAACTTTTTTCTTTATCGCCTCGACCTGAGGAGGGAACAAATCACTGATATTGTCATGTTGCTTGATTGAATCAACAGCAGTTTTTAAAATTGGATATCTTGAAGAAATTTCATCAATCTTCATTCTAACCACTCATCAATACATCTATTATAAGAGGTAAATGTAGAAAAAGAGGACTAATGGAGAGCTGATGAAGCAAATCAATTCTACATCAATTCGTTTTCGCTGATTATAACAAAGTCACCTATTGATTTCACTGCACTGAATGGAATCAATGTCCTTCCCTTGTCATCTGCCTTTAGGTTTAAGTCAGAAAGATGCTTCGTAGGTTGCTCGACAATCACATTCAGCAATTCTCCACTTTCAGTTATGAAATCGATGTTGTTCACGATTCCAAACTTTCTTCCTGTTTCCTCGCTAATTATTGTTTTGCCAACGACGTCGGCAGCTCTTACTTTTGTTTCACCCATTAAATCACCATATAAACATATTGCTTTCGAATGAATTTATAACTTTCTCGAGCAATAAATAAAGCTTATGGCGAGATGTTTTATAGGATTTCTGATCCAAGAGGGATCAAAGGAAAAAATTAGGCAGGTTATTGGGAAATTGAAGAGCCTGCCGATGGAATGTAAGTTCGTTGAAGAGGAGAATCTCCATCTCTGCTTTTCCTTTCTTGGAGAGGTTGAGGATGAAAAAATTAAGGATATTTCTTCTGGGGTTGATTCTGTCGCCAGCAATTATTCCAGTTTTGATGTAAAAATCTATGGGATGAGGATGATACCAAATGAGAATTATATTAGAGTTCTAGCTTTGGACGTGGATGGTGGTAGCACGCTGATAAGAATGATAAAAAGCATCCAAGAAGAAGTTGGTGGCGATGCAAAACCACCTCATCTCACTCTTTGCAGAATTAGATCAGTAAAAAACAAGCAAACTTTTGTTGAAAGAATAAAAGAATTGCAAGATAGGGAAATAACAAGCTTTACTGTCGATTCTATTCAATTGATAAGGAGTGAACTAAGTAAAAGTGGGCCAATCTATACAGCAATCCATGAAGCAAAACTCAAGGTTGAATGAATTCTTTCAACTCTTTTGTTTTCGGCTCAGTCTTGTACTGCTCAACCGAGACTCTTTCCCTCAGGCATTTGAAAATCTCTTTTTTTGAAAGCTCCTCAACCTCTTTGTCTGTTGGCGCTCTGGTGATGAAATCCACTTCGCCAAGTTGCATCATTCCCTTTGCTATTATATCTCCACCTCTGTCTCCATCAACAAACAGAGTAGTGACTTTTTCTTTTGACAAGCTGATTATCGCTTGAGGAATGACAGCCCCGCCAATCGCAACCACATTCCTTATGTCGTTCTTCAGCAGGTTCAACACATCAGCCCTGCCTTCGACTATTATAACTTCGTCTGAAGTTAACGCGTCAGGTCCGCAAGGCAGCCCTTCACACTCTTGAATTTGAGCAGCCTTCACACTTTCTTTTATCGTCTCAGTTAGGAAGGAAGTTGAAGGGATTTCCTCTCCAATCAGCTTTTGCAAGATGTTCTTCGCCCTGTCAAGCATGAACTCCCTCTTCACCATCCTCACATCCTTCACATCTGTTACTTTGACTTCAGTTGTACATGGCCCGATTCTCTCGATGGTTTCAAAGGAAGCGGCGATGAGTGAAGTTTCAGAGCTGTCAAGGCTGGATGGTATTAAAATTTTCCCAGCGGTTTTTCCATCTTCAGAGATTGTGTCTACATCTATCCTACCAATTCTTCCAGTTCTCTGCAGCTCTCTCAGATCCAAATCTTGGCCAAGCAATCCCTCAGTCTGGCCGAAAATCGCCCCTATGACGTCCGGCTTTTCCACGATTCCGTCTGCAGTAAACTCGGCTTCGATTAAATATTTTATCGTAGATTGAGCAAGTTTTGCCATAGTAATCATCCTCCAATAATTTTGTGAATGAATTGATCTTCTCAATTCTGTGAATTTTGAATAAAGTTTTAAATCTTTTTCTAACAGATGAATTAATTTTGATATTTTCGTTAAGGAATAACTTTGTGAAACCAGATGATTTTTCCTCACCATCTCTGTCAAAATCAGTCAGAATTATTACAGAGCCTGGCCTATGAGATTTAACATTTTCATTGTTCTTCAACTCGGCTAGAGTTTCTTTGATCTGATTAAGCATTTAAACGATTTCCTCCAAAATGTCCCTTTCGGTTATGAAACCTTCAAGATTGTTCTTATCATCAACCACAGGAAGGCCACCAATATCTTTTGTCTTCATGCTTTTGATCGCATCTGATATGTCTTTCCCTCCAGAAATAGAAATCAAATCTTTAATCATTATTGACTCAATCGGCTTTGCAAGTGAGGAAAAGCTGAATCCATTTTCTTTTATGTATTTCAGAATATCAGTACCTGCTTCGATGCCAACCAATTTTGAATTCTTGACGACAGGCAACCTCCTGTATCTTGTGTTGGCAATGCTCTTCAAACAGTCAAGGATTGTGATGTCTGAAGTGATGAAGAAAGGCTTTCTCGTCATCAGCTCTTCTACCTTCATCCCAAAATCAACATTAGAAAAATGCTTGACAAAATCCCTCTCGCTAATCATGCCAGCAAGTTTTTTGTTGCTAAGCACCGGGAAACCTCCTCTGCGAGAAAACTTGAACTTCTGAAGAATAAGGCCGATCGGATCTTCCACATTGCAGAAAATCACGTCCCTGCTCATTATTGTTGAAACTTTTTCCGCCATATTCTGTCTTCTAAGAAATGCGTTCAATATATCCATCAAAGAAAGTACACCAACAACCTCATGCCTTCTCGTGACTATTGGAATCCTTCTATGGCTCGTTGCCAGAATTTTTTTTACTGCGTCAGTTATCTTGTCAGATTCTTTGCAAAATGTTGGGTTTGGATTTGATATCCTGGTTACACTCTGAAACCTATCCAGTCCTGATTTTTCCAATTCTATGCTCATGATTCAACTTCTTCCCTACAGTCGTCACACATCCATTGCCCATCCAAGTTTTTCAGGTCATCACTGTAATTACCGCATGAATCGCATATACCTGAAGTGAATCTTTCACGGATTTCTGTAGGCATTTCCCTCATTTTGAGCTTGTATTCGAGAAGGTCAATCATGTCAGGAGAGGATCTTGCTATGTCTGAAAGAGAAATGATCCCGATGAGTTTTTTGTTGTCAATAACAAGCAATCTTTTTATGTTGCTCCTCTTCATCTTCCTTGCAGCCTCAACAATTGTCGCGTCTGGCCCTATTGCAACGAGCGGCTTAGACATCGCCTTCTTGACTTTTATCGAAGAGGGTTTGATATTTTTAGCAATAATTTTTTTAATCAGATCACTGTCAGTGAGAAGGCCAACCGGTTTGTTATTTCTAACAGCGATTATGGCATCCCTTCTGGTCTTCCTCATTATTTCTCCAGCAGTTTTTACATTCTTGTTCAAATCTATTGTCAAAGGTTTGTTCATGATTTCTTTTACCAGTATGACCACAATACCACCTACATTATATACAATAGTCCTTTTTCTTATATTTTACGCAGAAATTCTATGAAATCCATCCCTTCACCAACCTCAACTTTCCCTTTCGGGTACAGAATCCTGATTTTACCATAACCAAAATCAACTACAAGAAAATATGGGAATCCTTCAATCTTGTTTTTCATGTAGCCATAATAATATAAAGACTTTTTCTTGGTCGACTTGATTTGGAGCAGAATGCATTTCCCGTTTTTTATGCAAATCAAATCTGCTTCACCCAAGCTTGCGCCAGCTCTTACAACCTTCCATCCTTCGCCTTCTAGAATCAGCCTGATATTCCGTTCCACCCTATATCCTTTTCTTTTTGAAAAGACCATATAAATCTTAATTCATATTTAAGAATAAAATGTAAATTTAGGATTGACACATATGAAAGTTTTGGTTTTGAGCGACATCCATAATGATGTAGAGAATATAATGAATTACATTGACAAGCTGAGCCTGATGGATGTTGATATTGTAGTCGCTGTTGGAGACTTTATTGATTACAATGTACCGAAAGGGTTTACAAAGGTTGATATAGCGAAGTTGATACTGGAAGAACTGAACACTTTCAAAAAGCCTATTATGGTAGTTCCAGGAAATTTCGATAAGGAGTTGATTGAGTTTTTTGATGAAAAAAAGGTTGGATTACATGGGACGGGAAGGGCTTTTCAGGATGTTGGGTTCTACGGGTTCGGTGGAGCGAAGACCCCGTTTAACACTCCTCTTGAGCCGAGTGAGAAAGAGATTGAAGAAGGATTGAAAAAAGGGTTTGAAAAGGTGAAAAACTGCAAAATTAAAATTCAAATCACTCATATACCGCCTGCAAGGACAAAATTAGATGTGGCATATACTGGAGCACATATAGGTTCTGAGGTTGTGAGGAAGTTTATTGAAGAGAACAAGCCGGATGTTGCGGTTAGCGCTCATGTCCATGAGGCAAGGGGGGTTGACGAGTTGAAAAAAACCAAATTGATCAATCCAGGAAGGTTCCCTGAAGGTTATTGTGGTATGATAACGATAAAAAACAGCACAGTGAAAGCAGAAGTAATCAGTTTGATATAGCACATCCATCACCAAAAAGCATTTTAATAATCCTTTAACAAAAGATATAATACTCGAATAATGAAGAAGATGAAAGCTACGGAAAAGGAAGGTAAATAATGAGTAGTGTAGATTCGCTTTTAAATATTTCTATAGAAAAAAACACAGAACAGAGACAAGTTGAGGAATTGGACACAATTCTTCTTGATCTGGTTGAAAGGTTGGATTTTATTGATGTCCAGATACTTAGAAAATTTTATACGACCGGTAAGGAATTCCCAAACGACACCCAGCCATACTGCTTCCCAATTTTGTACAAGGAGATGAAGGAAGTCCATAGGCTCAAGATAGGGTTGGAGGCATTAAGGAAGAGGTTGGATAACTTGGTTAGACATGGTTTTCTGCTAAAAATAAACAACTCAAACCCAACTAATTATTCACCAATCAACGGTAAGGAAAAATTGGTTAGGGCTATGATAATGAAGTTCTTCTTGATTAATGGTTTGAGTAAATTCTTGTGAACTTTCTGAGAAAAGTATGTTTAATGGGTGGTAGTCTACAATTTATACGAACTTTAAGAAAAATATATTGTTTCCAAAGATTTTCTATGAACTCTCGGAGAAAAAAATATGAAGTATTTTACTTTTTATTATGATTGTTATTATCTTATCTGAACTATCATAAATATATATAATATATATAATAATATTTTATTATGTTATTAGAAAATATTCTTCATGAAAAATACATCAAATACCTAAAACTAAAAAACATTCCATTCGAGCACGAGTCAAGGATTTTAAATGGGGTAATTGATTTCAAAATCAATCTTGAAGAAAAGATCATCGGAATAGAGGTGAAGGCAGACAGAAGCAACCTTTTCTCAGCTTTGGGGCAGCTTATTAACGCAAAAAGAACATTTTCCGATGTTTATCTACTATCCACAGAAGAGTTTTACAACACAATTTATGATATATTCCTAGAACTTGGTTTGCAAGACCAATTTGGGTTTATTATAGTTAAAGATGGAGATTTTGTTACCCTATCAAAACCAAAAACTAAACAATACTATTTTAATGAAAGGTTTTACAAACCACCAAAAACTAAAAAAACAAAAGCCTTGGTTCTGGATAAGGAAATAACAGATTTTTTAGAGAAATACAAGGATAAACCATTCTTTTGTTCTGATGTTGCCAAGGAAATGAATATCAGCATGACAAATGCTCAGGCTAGAATTGCTCGGTTGAGGAGGTTTGGGTTAGTCGAAGAAGTCAAACATATAGGAATACCAAAACCATTCAAAGTTTTAAAAATTCCAAAAGAAGAATACATATACATCTAATCCAATTCTAGTGGGAAATCTTTCAAAAATTAGTAAATTAATAAATATGTAAAATCATAAAAAATGAGTATGAAACGCGGCAGGCCCAGCGCCAGAAATCTAGTCCAAACCAATATTCTGGAAGTTCTTTCCTCATCCCCAATACCGTACACTGTTTCTTCTCTGGCAAAAACAATTTCACCTAAAGTTGGCAGAACTGTTAGCTGGAACACGGTTCAGAAATATTTAGACGAACTTGTTCAAATTGGCAAAATCCAACCTTTGCCGCTTCCTCACTCGAAAATCGAAGGCAAGATTGGCTTGACTGTTTACCAGATAAAAAAATAGCAGGAAGAATTCTTCAAGGAAATATGCATAACTCGTAAATATTTCTCTGAACCAAAAAAGGAGTAATTCATTTTCTAGGACTTTTGAGCGACAAAAATTCCCTGATGATTATTTATAAGAATAAATCCCCTTTTAGCGATTTCTTTCTCGACAAAAGTTCTAAGTTTGGAAATCTTTTCTGAGTCAACTGATTCTTCCATAGATAAAATATAATCAAGAAGATGTTTGGCATTCGTGACTTTTAGTCCATTCTTGTACCTATATAAATGAATTTTCTTAAACCATTCACCCAGTTGTTTCTTTCCATTTTCCAATGTGAAACTGCCACCACTAAAAATCGTATTGGCTGCGAGACCGAATTTCTTTTTAAGCATCTTTAGCTCTTTCATATGGTTTTTACCGACCGTTGTAGCATACAAATATCCATTAGGTTTCAGAACCCTCCTGATTTCTGAAAGAGCCTTCTTTCTGTCTGGCACATGGTATAGTGTGTGATTAACAATGACGCCATCAAAGCAATTATCCGGATAGGGGATAGATTGCGCATCTATGACAGAAAAATTGAAGGTATGATTTGATTTCGACAGGTTTTTTCTTACATCCTCCACCATGCCTTCCGAGAAATCTGACAAAATGATGTCCCAATCTTTCGGTATCCTGTCGCTATTCTCTAACCACAAATTCCTTTGCCCGCAACCCAACTCTAAGGTTTTCGCAGATTTCGGCAAGTCAAAATGGTCGAAAATCCATCTTTGCCATTTGTATTTGTTGGTGCCGTAGAGCAAATGTAATATTATTCGGGCATCCAAGTTTTTCGCATTCCTATATTGGACTTTGAACTTGTTCTCCATGATATCATCTATCTTTTCCCCAACTTTTAGCTATATGTCATCTTTTCAATTTCTAAAGAATATACCTTGAAGTATCTGAAAGTATTTTGAGGTATCAATATTTTTCAAGGAAATATTAATATCAAAAAGAACAATATTTCAATGATTTGAATGGAACAGCAGGAAATTGTCAAACTATTTCTCAACAAAGGTTTTCAATTAGACTCACCATCCCTAGATTTTTTTTCTCAGGACCCAAACAAGATAACTTTTTTTCTGGAAGAAATTGGCAAGTCAGCAGCAAAGCCATCAACCATAACTCTGGATGTTGTAAAATCAGCACTCAGAGGAAAGACGCAAATACAAGTTTTGAAAGTGTTTCCCCAAGAGCAAAAAAAGGTTACTACAGAAAAAGCAATTCAGTTTTTCATCGATAGATATGAGAAAATAAAAAAAATTCTGAATGGCAGGCTGGATTTGATCAACCTTGTTTCAATTAACAAAATCAATTCCAAATCAAAGAAGTTTTCAATAATTGCGATGGTTAAAGAGAAGATTCCAGGCACCAACTCCATAGTTGTTGAAGATATGACAGGCGAGCTGGTTGCCTGTTTTCAAGAGAAAAATTTAAGTCTTCTTGATCAGACTGTCTTGGATGAAGTGATTGGTTTGGTGTGTGAAGCAGGCGGTGACGGAATCGTGGTTAGCAATATCATCTGGCCAGACATTCCTTTAAAGAGAGATGTCACCCAAGCAAAAGAAGATGTGTTCTGCCTATTCATTTCTGACCTGCACATGGACAGTGAAAAATTCAATCATGAAAGTTACAAGAAATTTTTGAGTTGGCTGAACCAAGTGAAATATGACAATTTTTATATTTTCGTTCTCGGAGGTGTTTCTTCAAAAATTAGTGATATGAAAGACTTTTTTTCCAAGTTACCTGAGAAGTCAGAGAGAATTTTCTTGAGAGGCGAGGATGACCCAGAATTTTCTGATATGTTGAACATAACAGACCCTTCTTTAATCAAGATTGATAATATCACTTTGCTGCTGTCGCATGGAGGTTTCCTTGAAAAATATTCAAAGATATGGCCAAACCTCCAGCCAGAGAAAATAATGTTGAACCTGCTGAAGAAAAGGCACATCGACCCAGTTTTTGATTCATGCACAAAGATTTTTGACCAAGATTACTTTGTTCTTGACACTGTTCCAGACATTTTTGCTTCTGGTCACTTGCATTCACCAGGCATTTTGAACTACAAAAGCACAACGATAATCTCTAACGGAAGTTTTTTAACTCAACCTATCTTCTGGATTATAAATTTGAGAACACGAGAAACTTTTAAACTTGATTTCACATAAGAAGTTTTATGGAACTTTCCTTTCAGCTTTTAGATTGCGATTACATGTTAGTTGACAACGAACCAATTGTCAGATTGTTCGGAAGATCAAAGGACAACAAAACAGTTTGTGCATTCTACAAAGGATATTACCCATATTTTTTCGTCCTGCCGAAGCAAGGAATGGAAGAAGATGTCATCAACTTCCTTCAAAACAAGTTCAAACAGCTAATTTTAAGAATTGAGAGCGTGCAAAAGTTTCTTCCGATAGGGTTTAGAAAAGAAAAGTCGAGCCTGTTCAAAATTTTATTGAAAGATCCGTCACAGGTCCCACTCATCAGAGATGAACTGAACAATCAAAAATTTGTTCAGGAAGTTTTCGAGGCAGACATCCTTTTCAAGTACAGGTTCATGGCCGACTTTAATATCTCGGGGATGAAATGGGTGAAGGTTAACGGGGACTTCACAAAAACTTCTACAGTAAGAGCAGACAAAGTAATAGCTGCAAAATCCGTTGAGCTTACAGATGAAAATTCAAACGTGAACCTAAAATACATGGGGATAGACACGGAAATAGTTCCAGCAAGAGAGACAGTTCCTGACCCTACAAAAGATCCAATCTCAATGATCAGCTTATCATTCTCTCCATCGTATGGCAAACATAATTCACTAGTACTGATGTCAAAGCCTACAAAGAAAAAATATGAAGACACTCTATTTTTTAAAAACGAGAAGGAGATGCTGGAAGAACTCGTAAAAATAGTCGAATCTTTCGATCCAGACGTTTTTGTCGGATACAATATAAACAATTTTGATATCCCATATATTTTTGAAAGGCTCAAAGCATGCAAAGTTTCCAGAGCAATTGGCAGATGCACTCGTAAGGAAATGCACAGCAGGAAGATTGGGATAAGGTTCAGGAATTCTATCACTGGAAGGTTTGTGGTTGACGTTTATGATTTAATAAAAGAATCTGTGGGCAAAGGTCTGCTGAGATTGAAGAGATACGCACTTGGCGATGTATCCAAAGAATTAATCGGCGAAGGTAAAATTGACATCTCGCACGGTGAGATAGGGAAACACTGGAATGGCAGTGAGGAGCAAATTGAAAAATTGATTAGATATGCTAGAAAAGATGCAGAGCTCGCTCTAAAACTTTTGCTGGATAAAGACATGCTTAGCAAATTCATCGAACTTTCTAAAATATCTGGATTGATACTTCAGGACGCCTTGGATGGGGGCGAGTCAACAAGAGTTGAGAATTTGCTGCTGAGGGAATTTGGCAGGCTAGGATTTGTAATCCCGAATAAACCCTCGTCAAAAGAGATTTTGAAAAGGATGGATGAGAGGGCTGCTCTTGGCCTTAAAGGGGCTTTGGTCCTTGAGCCGGAGATAGGCTTGCATACAAGTTGTGTAGTTTATTTGGATTTCAGGTCAATGTACCCATCAATACTAATTTCCTACAACATCTGCCCTACCACGTTAATTTTGGCAGAAGAAGTCGAACATATCACAACCCCCTACAGCTCCAAGTTTGTCTTGCCAAAAATTAGGGAAGGAGTGCTGCCGAGAATATTAAAATATTTGATAGATGAAAGAAACAAGGTAAAAAAACAATTGCCAAATGTTTCAAATGAGAATGAAAAGAAAGTTTTGGATGCAAGGCAATACGCGCTGAAAATCATGGCAAATGCATTCTATGGCTACACAGGATATGTAAGGGCAAGGTTCTACATGCTTGACATAGCCAACACCATCACAAGTTGCGGAAGGAATTTGATCCAAAGGACAAAGGATATTGTCGAGAGAGAGAAAGATTTGAAAGTGGTTTACGGTGATACTGATTCAATAATGGTTAGGTTGCAGACTACTGACTTGGATGAAGCTTTTAGGATGGGCAAAGAAATTGAGCAAAAAATAAACGACGGCCTCGAAGGGATAGTCCAGATAAAGATAGAGAATGTGTTCAAAACACTTCTTGTTCTTACAAAAAAGAGATATGCTGGTTGGAGTTTTGAGAAATCAAACGGTGAATGGAAAGGCAAGATGATCATGAAAGGGATAGAGACTGTTAGAAGGGACTGGTGCGACCTGACATCAAAAACTCTGTTCGATGTTTTGAAACTTTTATTGGAGGAGCAAAACCCGAAGAAGGCATTTAATCATGTCAAAGGAATCATAACCAACCTTGAAAAAAATGAAATACAGATAGAGGACCTTATAATAACAAAAAGCATTTCAAAAGCTTTGAAAGATTACAAGGGAATACAACCGCACGTAGAACTGGTTAAAAAAATGAAAAAGAGATCACCTGCTGGCGCTCCAGGGATTGGCGACAGAGTAGGTTTTGTTATAACAAAAGGTTTGCAGCTGATGTCTGACAGGGCTGAAGACCCAGATTATATCAAGGAGCACGGCTTGAAAGTTGACTCCAAATATTACATTGAAAGCCAGATTCTACCACCACTTGAAAGAGTTTTTGAGGCAATTGGTATATCAAAAACCGAGTTTATCAGCATAGGCAAACAGATGCTGCTCTCAGACGCGATCAAAAATCATGAAAGGGAAGAACCAGTCAAAACAATTGAAGGTTTCATATGCAACAAATGTAACAAGACCTTCAGAAGGTCGCCGCTCATTGGCAGATGCATGAGCTGCGGCAGCGAGATATTTTTCTATTCCAACGGCACCAAATCAAGATACTGTGGTAGTTGATTGCTTCTTTAGAAAATCTTTAAATATTGATTTTGCTATCAAACCAAAAATGAGCCCAATAGTCAATGTCAATCCAAACCCTTTCCAGAAAAATAGCATGGAGAATGCGAAAAGAAAAACAGTAATGTTCAGAAATGTTGCCAGATTAAATATTTTTTTGTATTTAATGTAAAAACCGAAATCCTTTTTCTTCATGATATTTTCAGCAAGCAAAATCATCTGGATGCTACTAAATGCTACCAAGGTTAACAGGCCAGCAACTGATGCTGGGTCAAAAATCCACCCATAACCGTAAAATGTTTGAACTATTGCTGCTGCACCAAGTACAAAAACAGCTCCAGCTCCGGCCAGCAAAATTATCAAGCCGCCCAACTTTATTTTCTTGTATCTAAGCTGGCTAAACACAATTGAAAAGAAGCTGACAACAGCAATGACTATTGATATTAACCAGAGGATTTTTTCTCTGGAGGCGGGCTCAAAATATTTCACATCAGTCATTTTTAACTCGGATGGCAGTTTACCAGAAACAGCAACCTCAACTTCCGTTTTTTCCTTTGACGCCTCAGCTGCCGTTCTTTTGAATCCTACTATTGATATGTTGTCAAGCTTTTTCCCCATCATCGTAAATGGAATCCCCAATTTGTTCAACGCTACACCATCAAGATAGTAAACCAAGTTCCCTTCAAGAGTCGGACTACCAGCGATGTAGGTTGTCGGTAATTTTTTTGTGATTGCTACAAACCTATCTGATGCATCACTTGAAATCTCCACAGGAACGCTGTACTCATATCTCTGAGAAGCTGAGTCATACTTGACATAGATGTACGACTGCAATACTTGGATTATGTCATCATTTGTAAAAACAGTTGCTTCGATTGTGGCAGAATTGTTTGTGATATTTAACAAATGGAATTTTATCTTTTCCAGATAAAAACTCTGGCCAATCCCGTATGTGCTGTTACTTATGCTAACCAAGCTCTCATTCAATTTTTTTATCGAGTAAGTGCTGTTTCCTGCTCCAAACTCTCCAACACCATTATCAAAATTTACCTCTCTCAAAATAGTTGCCTCGAAGTTTCCAGGCATCACAAGCGTCCCAATGCTCTCACTTGACAAACTTATAATTTTTACATCCTCGCCTGAAGAGTAAACTTTAGATTCTGGCAGGTTGATGATCTGAATTCTTTTGCTCAATGCTTTTATCATCTTGTTCATTTGGTCGCTTGCCAAAGTCTGAACTGGTTTAAACGTGCTTTCAACGCCGCCTTGAATTTCAATCCCAAATTTTAAATTCTTGGAAGGAATGTCAGCTACATTCACGCCAAAATAACCATCTCTAGCAGCAACACACCCACCAGGTCCATTGTTTATCACCATTGTCGTGTATACGTTTGCCTTAACAAATCTTTCCACATTGTTGAAATCAACCGAATTGCTAACAGTGTTCCCGCCAACTTGTGTTATAACATCTCCTCCATTCAAAGAACATTTGCTGCCGTCATCCAATGAGATGACCATAACGCCAAAATTCTTGATAAGCTGCGGTTTTATTAGAAAAAATCCGGCTACGAGTAGCAGTGCCAAGAGTATAATCAGTTTTATGTTTTTAACCAAATCCATCCAAACCACTTATCATTTGGATTTTTCTTTTATACTATTTATCTTTTCAATATCTTCCTTTGAGTGGACATTTACCCAGTTCCCAGGAACAGGGTATCCAACCAGCTTGCCTTCTGCGGCCAGTTTCGGGAACACATCTTTTTGCAAGCTGCAGAAAACGTCTCCTGATTGTATGTACTTGAAAACATCCATCTTCATGAAACCAGTGAAAACGGATGTCAGATGAGTTTTAGGTTTTTTTGGAGTCTCTTCGAAATCAGTTATCTTACTTCCATCAAGAACAACCACCCCTTTGTTCCAGTCAAAGCTTGTCCTCGTGTGGATGCCAAGCGTGACTGTTCCATTATTCGCTAAATGAAAATCTTGCAATTTTTTCAAATCAAAATCGAACCAATGATCGCATGGCAAAAATAAGAAATCAGTTTTCAGATATTCCTTGGCCAGTTCCAAAGTTTTTGCAGAGCCCAACTCATTTTTCTCTTCCACATAATTAATCTTAACATCATATCTCTCCCCATTTCCTAATACATTCTGCAATTCAGAGACGATTTTCGAAAAGCCGACAATCACTATACTATCGAATCCAACGTTCTTGCATTTCAAAGCTATGTCCTCAATTAACTTTTTCTTGCCTATATCCACAAGGGGCCTGTATGTTTTAAGCTCCTTGATGAAAAGCTTCTTCGGGTTGCCGCCAGCAAGAATCACACATGTTTTCCCACTTTCAATTCTCGAATAAGACATGCTAACAAGTTCTTCTAACAATTTTTCATAGGACAAGTCGCGCTGGGACGCCAATATTTTCAGCTTCTTTCTAAGCTCCTCAGATACCTGAATGGTGGTTCTTTTCACGAATTTTACATAGTTTTATATATTTAAATAGTTTTATGTAAAAATAAGATATAGGAGGTTTGGCAATGAAGATTAGTATCATCGGAAGCGGCTTTGTTGGATTTGCTGCTGGCAGCGGTTTCAAGGAGATTGGCAACGAAGTAATTTTCTACGATGTCAGCGATGAGAGGATTAAACAACTGGAAGGTAAAGGTTATGCTGCTACGAAAGATATGAATCACGCGATAAAAAATTCGGAAATATCATTCATAGCTGTCCCAACTCCAACATTTGATGGGAAAATTGATTTGAGCTACATAAAATCAGCAACAGAGCTGATGGCGAAAGCTTTGAAAGATAAAAAAGGGTATCATGTTTTTGTCGTGAAAAGCACTGTTATTCCAGGAACGACTGAGAATGTTGTCAAACCAATCCTTGAAAATTTTTCTGGGAAAAAATGTGGACAAGATTTTGGCCTGTGTATGAATCCTGAGTTCTTGACTGAAATCAGCAAATCCTGGACTGAAGATTCCTCGCTTGCAAGAGGATTCTTCACTGAGGACAGAATTGTCATAGGAGAGTTTGACAAAAAGTCTGGAGATAAAATCGAGCAACTCTACAAAAAATTAAAAATACCAATTTTTAGGACTGATTTGAAGACTGCCGAGCTGATAAAATACGCAGCAAACTGCTGTTTGGCAAGCAGGATATCTTACTGGAACGAGGTTTTCTACATTTGCAACAAAATTGGTGTAGACTCAAACTTAGTGGCAAAGATTGTAAGCATGGATAAGAGAATCGGGGCATACGGCATAATCCATGGCATGGCATTTGGAGGCAAATGTTTTCCAAAAGACTTGCAAGCTTTCATAGACTTTGCAGAGCAGCATGATTTTAATCCTATATTCCTTAAAGCTATACGTGACGTCAACGATAAGGTAAAAGAAGACAGAGGAGTAAGAGAGTGAAAGCAATAATTCTTGCAGCGGGTAAAGGAACAAGGATGAGACCGTTGACATATGGGATTCCAAAGCCATTGTTACCAGTAAAAGGAAGGCCAATGATTGATTGGGTTATTGGAAGCATTTTGAACAAAGATATAGATGAAATAATTGTTGCTGTTCCTGGTACTGTTGGTAATGATCCTGATGAAAGAATATTGTCGCACATACAAGGAATCAGTATTGACAATTATCTGAGAAATCTAAATCTCGGTTTGAACATAAAAACTATACCAACGCCAATGAGGGAGACAGGTGG
>Ga0315281_10002189_pt1 | contig 29046 bp, 28 predicted proteins | sample YL17G07_0_MG_FD_204540 | JGI IMG/M metagenome (GOLD analysis project Ga0315281, IMG submission 204540) | Sediment microbial communities from Yellowstone Lake, YNP, Wyoming, USA - YL17G07_0 | ecosystem: Environmental > Aquatic > Freshwater > Lake > Sediment | place: USA: Wyoming | collected...
GCATATCCACGCGCGGCGTGTTAGCCCGCCTCGCCTTTAGCGACATCATACATTACACGCATCGGGATACCGGCCTTGTTGGTGGCATCGTGATCGGTGAAGCTAACGATAATCTTGGAATAGCTCAGTGAAATACATTCAAGTGGCTCTTCGTCGCCTTCTGCAGCGATGGCATAGTGGCTGACGATGCAGTTGGTCAATACATAGGACATGTATGCCTGCAACCCGTCTTTGCCGGTGCGCACAAAAGTCAGGGTAGCTTCCTGACCACTGGCACCAGCGACCACTTCTTTGAACAGGGCAGCAACCGAGCTGTCCGCTTTTTTGATCAGTGTGACAGCACGCAATGTTGGCTTTGTAGCTTCACGGTTAGACAGGTTGCCGGATTCCATCGACACCGTTCTGTTGGTACGAAGGCTTACACTATCCACGGCAATTTGTTTTTCAAACCCTTTTGCCGTGACATTGCCTTTGACGTTACCAAATTTCAAATATATCGCCATGATACTCTCCTGTTGTGGTTGTCATTAAAACAAAGATTACCCATTACTCTTAGGGTTCTCACCGCCGAGTATTAGCAGTGCCTGGTGTACGTACAACCTATGCGCTTGCGTGTTGTATTAACTTCCATCCGCATCAAACCCAAATTCCTTATAGTAGCTTGATTCCATTTCGCTTAATACTGTATAAGCGTGGCCAATATCGTTTTGTATGTGGACTTCATCTTCTTCGCTGAGCTGCCCCGATTGTGACAGGGTTCTCCATGCGTCAATTTGCGTTTTTAGGGCTAATACTAATAAGCGCTGCTCAGAGGCATTGAATTTCATACTTTATTTTTCCCGTGTTCATCGGTTGTTAAAGGTGCTTTTTCGGCATGCCTGGCGAAGTTGGTTAAGAGGTGAATAAAATGACTTGCAGGCATGTCAAACACCGGTTCAATACTATAGTGTGTTAGCTTGGTTATTTTGTCGGTACGGTCTTTAGTGATTCTCAGCCCATTGGGGATGGGACTGTTGGCAGGGATGCGCCACCATGTACCATCGAGCCTTGGGTTTATACCATTGTATAAGGATACCCCGCCTACGCCTGCTTTAACCCACACTTCTCCTTCTTTCATAAAAGTTTCGATGTCAATTTTAGCCCCTGGCGGCCGAGGTGGCATCCGAACTTTGTCGAGCTGTGGTGAGTTTTTTGCCCCCTTGCGCCATAACTCAATGGGGGTAAAGTCAATGTATACTGGTTCTTCGGTTTTCATTCAGGTTCTCCTTTTTAAAAAAATAACGGATGGAATCTACCACAGTAGTATGATTTTCGGCACGAATTTTTTTGTTGACAACATTACTTTAGATAACGGCATGGCGGAGCAAACATCACAACATACCGTTGCAGGAAAGTCCTGAATTGGTAAAGGTGTTATCCAAGATCGAACTCGGCGAGAAAACCCCTTAACCACCTAGCAGCCTGTTGAAAAACGCAGACATACTGAGAATTCTTTAAACCGACTTACGTCGGTAGCCAGAAGCCTATCGATATATATGGATTCCGGCTCTGCACTGCGTTTGGCCGGAACGACGAATCGAGGTTCAATGTCGAGTTTTTTAACAGGCTGCTAGTGTCCGCGGTCGTACCCTACAGTCACTTTCACTGAAATACGGTATACTCATCGCCAGTAACAGCCACCCCAGTTAAATTTAACTTTATCCCAACGCAACAGTATCCTATTCTATACCGATGACTACTCTGCCCGAAAACTACCGTGACCTTGTCAGCAAAAGCCGAACACGCGCCCCGACGATCTCGTGTGTGGTGCCGGCATTTAATGAGGCCGGCAATCTTCCCGACTTACTCAAGCAGCTGAGCGCACAACTGACTGACTGCGCCGCTGCCTGGGAGATTATTGTGATCGACGACGGCAGCACCGATCACACCTTCTCCACGATGCTGCCGTGGACACGTCTGGAAGGTATTCGCTATATCAAACTGTCGCGAAATTTCGGTAAAGAGGCCGCGCTCACCGCGGGGATCGAACGCTCGTTGGGTGATGTTGTTATTCTTCTAGATGCCGATCTGCAACACCCCGTTTCGTTGATCCCGGCGATGCTCAAGGAATGGTTTGCAGGTTACGATTGTGCCTATGCGGTGCGTCGGTCACGTCAGACAGAAACGTTAACCAAGCGCCTGGGTACTGCCGTGTTATTCCAAATTATGAATGCCGGGTCTGCGGTTAAGATCCCGGTGGATGCCGGGGATTTCCGGCTGCTGGATCGCGCCGTGGTCAACGCCTTGCTGGCGTTGCCGGAACGCAATCGGTTTATGAAAGGCTTGTATGCCTGGGTGGGTTTCAACGCGATCGCCGTACCGTATACGCCTGATCCGCGCGTCAGTGGCAAAAGCAGTTTCTCATTTACCCGCTTGGCAAAATTGGGACTGACCGGACTCACCGCCTTTTCCAATTTGCCATTGCGGATCTGGGGCGGCATCGGTGCCCTCATTGCGTTGGCCGCCTTTGCCTACGGCACGTTTATCAGTATTTCCTATTTGTTCTTTACCAATGATGTGCCGGGTTGGACCACCCTGGTTGCCGGTTTGATGTTCTTCAGCGGGATACAATTGTTGTCCATCGGTATCCTCGGTGAATACATCGGCCGCATCTTTGAAGAAGTTAAACGACGGCCACTCTATATTATCGCCAGCGAATCCGGCACAGGCCACATTCAAAACTCAGTCCAGAACAACGATGCAACATCAATAGTGCAAACACCTGATCACGCGCGTGAACGCGCTGACCAGAGCCGTTCAAACTTGCTGTAGTCGCCGTCAGATGCCGCAACGAACCTTTGCTTTGTGCGCTGACGACTTTGGTCTGCGCCCGGAGATCTCCGCCGCCATCGTGGATCTGGTGGCACGCAAACGCCTAAGCAGCGTATCGTGTATTACCAATGCCGCCGGCTTTGCACAAGACGCCAACCTGTTACGGCCCCATTTACATGCTATCGAAGTGGGTCTGCACTTTAACCTAACGGAAGGCACGGCCTGTTGTGCGCCGTTGGCCAAACACTGGCCGAGTCTGCCCTCGGTTGCCCGGTTAATCTTGCGCAGTCACAGCGGACGGCTGCCGATCGCGGCAATAGCGGCTGAGCTCACAGCACAATTGCAATTGTTTCGTGCCGCGTTTGGCCAAGACCCGGACTTTATCGACGGCCACCAACACATCCACGATCTCCCTGGCATTCGTCCCTTGGTCGTGGCCTACGTTAAATCGCATGCAGACACGATGTGGCTGCGCAACACCGGCCACATCGACGGCAAGGCGTATCGTTTTAAACGTACGGTCATCGAGATGACCGGCGGTCGCGCACTGCAAAAAAATATCCGCGCTAACAAATTAAAATCGAATGCTGTTTTGTTGGGGGTTTACGATTTTGCCCGGACGGACTATCGCGGTCTGATGCAAGCATGGCTGCAGCGGTTACCGAACAACAGCGGTCTGATCTTTTGTCATCCCGGTAAATTGGCCACCGCTGCTGGCGCCAATCACATGGCCGCGTGCCGGCATCGAGAATGGCAGTATCTTGCCAGTGACGCGTTTGCAGAGGACCTCGAACAAGCGCAGGCCAGCATGCGGCCGCTGGGTCGCTAACGCCACGTCAGCAACACATCGTTACGGTTTGTTCTGCGGCGCACCTTGTCGACATTGGCGTTGCGCCAACGGCGAGAGATACAGTACCACGTCGTCCTGCGTAAATATCCGCTGTAAGTTAAACCACTCTTGATGCATCACGCTCTGGTCTTTTTGCACGACAAACCAGAGATTTGCTTGCACACAGGTCAGCGCGCCGATGTTATTTCTTTCAATCAATTGTCTTGCCCCGCGCGCCGGATCAAATTGCGCGGACTGTTTTAACTCCTGCCGCCAATTGTCGACCGTGTCGATCTCGGGACTTTGCCAATCTTCCAGCACCATCACCGGTTTACGCCGCTTGGCATAAAACGGGATGTCATAAAAATAATCACCGACAAACACCAGCTCATCCTGCGCGGCCATTTGTTTCACCAGGATGGAGGCCACGATTCGATGTGCATCCGGTTCCTGTTTTGCGGCCCACACCACGAGTGCGATACAAACAATAGCCGCACTGCCCGCCAACCACGGCATAAATTTACGCGGCGCCAACCACATGCCGATGAGCATACTCCAGGGTGCCAGCACCGGCAGGATGTAACCCACCAGCTTCGAACTGGGTAGTGAGAAAAACAGCAGGATCGCCACCAGCCACCAAAAATAAAGTAGTTGCAGTGGGGTGCGTTCTTGCCAGACTTTCCACAGCGCCGCAGGGGCAAACAGCGCCCAGGGGATCGTCAGCAGCGGCAATGCGGCAAAATAAGACCAAAACGGTAGGACGTTATTAAAGGAGGTTTGTAAATAGCGTTGAAAATGTTGATGTACAAAAAAATAATCAAAGAATCCACTGTAGCGCATTTGCATCGCCACAAACCACGGTGCAGCAATGCCGAGGAAAATCAGTATCCCAACGAGATCAATCAGTTTCAACACGGTACGCCAACGGCCTTGCAGCAACAACCAAGGGACGATCACCAGGACCGGAAACACGACACCGATAAGCCCTTTTGCCAGCATCGCCAACGCGCACACCGCATAGCCCAGTCTCAACCAGCGACGCGCCAGCTGTTGCTCATCTTCCACCGCGCGGGCAAAGCTGAGGATCGCCACCGTGATCAAACCCGCGACCAACATGTCATGATTCGCGTATTGCGCCGCCAGATAAAACAGCGGACTCGTCGCCAACACCAGCAGTGCCGTTACCCCGGCGTGCAGGCCATGCCAACGCCGCATGGCAAGCAAGACCGCGGCACCACACAACCACGCCCCCACGATGGCCCCTGCCCGCGCAGTGAGTTCGTTCACGCCGAAGACCGACATCGTAAGGATGTCAATCCAATAAAATAGCGGCGGCTTGTGAAAGAACGGCATGCCATTCAACACCGGCACCAGCCAATCGCCTTGCAACATTTCGCGGGCGACACCCCCGTAGCGTCCTTCATCTGGCAAAAACAAAGGCCGCAGGTAAGCGGTGAATACCAGCCAGACGAATAAGCCGCTCAAGAGGAGCGGGTTACTCTTTAGCATCGCAATGTTTATTTTCATTTAACTCTTCGGCTTTAACGGGGATAAACCGCGATTGAGTTGGGATGCCTGCTGGTTATTCATAACGCAGCGCCTCGATCGGATGCAGCCGTGATGCCTTGCGCGCCGGATAGATACCGAACACAATCCCAATGGAGGTGGAAAAAAACACCGCCAGAAAAACCGAGGATGCCGTGATCGAAGTCGCCCAACCGGCGACGGCAGAAAGGACTTCGGTAATCGCCCAACCCAGGGCGATACCAAAGACACCACCGACGGCGCTGACCACCACGGATTCGGCAAGAAACTGCAACAGGATGTCGCCGCGTCTTGCGCCCACGGCCTTGCGCAAACCGATCTCGCGGGTGCGTTCAGTGACGGACACCAGCATGATGTTCATAATACCGATACCACCAACCAGCAGTGAGATCGCGGCAATCGATGCGAGCAGCAACCCCATGGTGCGACTACTTTCAGAAAGCGCGGCCTGGATATCCGCCATGTTGCGGATCTGAAAGGCATCCTGGCTTTGCGAGAGCGGCACTTTATGCCGATTCATCATCAGACTCAGCACCGCGCTTTGCACCGCATCGATCTCATTGGCATCGGCCACTTCAATATCGATGTAATCAATATAATCCTTACCCAGCAAGCGATGCATGGCGGTCAACACCGGGATCACGATGATGTCATCTTGATCACGCCAACTGGTGGCGCCTTTCTCCGGCAAGATACCGATCACTTGAAAATTAATTTTGTTAATCTTGATCATTTCACCCACCGGGCTCTGCTCCGCGAAAAGTTCGCGTGCGACAGTTGCGCCGATCACCGCCACGCGGCTGCGCTTTTGATTTTCTTCCTCGGTAAAAAATCGCCCGATTTCCGGTATCGCGGCACGAATACTGGCATAGGCTGGTGCCGCACCCAGCAGTTGGGTACTCCAGTTTTTATTCACATAGGTGATTTGACCTTTACCGTTTACCGCCGGTGCGGTCTGCCGGACAGCGGGAATCTGTTCTTTAATGGTCGTCGCATCATCCAGTGCCAAGCGGGTTGAGGCACCGGAATCGATCGCCACGCCGCCGACGCGCACTGCCCCGGTACGCAGTACCAGTAGATTGGAACCCAACGAGGCAAGCTGGGTCTCGATGGCCTTCTGCGCACCGCGACCCAACGCGAGCATGGCAACCACGGCGGCAACACCAATCAGGATACCCAACATCGACAGTCCTGTGCGAATTTTGTTGGCGGCCAAGGTTTTAAATCCTTGATAGAGATGCTCCCAGACCTGGGCGAGTTTAAAGTGGGGAGGTGTTGGCAACGCGACGGGAAGTTGCACGCCTGTCTCTGCGGCTGAATGCGGATCAAGTATTTCATCCGACTGGATCGTGCCATCACGCATGCGGATCAGTCGCCTGGCCTGACGGCCGATGTCGTCTTCATGGGTGACAATGATCACCGTGATCCCTTGCGCATTGAGTTGCTTGAGCGCCGTCATGATTTCTTTTTCACTCGCCGAATCCAGATTTCCGGTGGGCTCATCGGCAAACACGACGCGGGGATTGTTGATCAAGGAACGGGCAATCGCCACGCGTTGTTGTTGACCACCGGACAATTCATTGGATTTGTGTAACATGCGCGGACCCAAACCAACCCGTTCCAGCATGGCCTTGCCGCGCTCCAGATCCAAACGATGTTCACTGTACAACAACGGTAACGAGACATTTTCCAAAGCGGTCATGCGCGGCAAGAGATTGAATTGTTGAAAAATAAAACCCACGGCCTCGCGGCGTAATACGGCTAACTCATCTTCCGACAACGACGCCACTTCCCTGTCGTCCAACCGATACGAACCGGCATCCGGCGTATCCAGCAAACCGAGGATATGCATCAAGGTTGATTTGCCGGACCCGGAGGGCCCCATGATCGCCACAAATTCCCCATCGGCAATACGCAGTGATACCCCACGCAGGGCGTACACCGTGTTATCACCCATTTGATATTTCTTTTCGATGTGGTTAATTTCGATCATGACATTACTTTGCGTTAATGCCCCTTGCTGGGTCGCGCGCCCATGGGTGAGAATGGGTTGCTCTGCGAGGACTTACCGCCTTTGCCTTTGAGTCGTGCGACCAGCAGCACATCGTCTTCATTAATCCCGGAGAGGATCTCGCTGCGTTTACCGTCGGTTATGCCGACCACCACCGGCTTGGGCACGGGCTTGTCACGGTTATTTTCGGCGACCGTCAACACATAATATTTTCCGTCCTCGGTCTTGATCGCCTCACTGGGGACCAGCAACGTATCGCTCTTTTCCGTGATAAAAAAAGTGACGTTGGCCGTCATGCCACTGCGCAGATACGCCGGTGACTCTTCGGGCAAGACATCAACGATGTAGGTCGTGACATTGTTAACGGTCTTGGCATCAAACGCAATTTGATCGACATGCGCCGGAATGGTTTGCTTCGCATAAGCATCCAGTACCACATTGGCCTTTTGTTTGAGTTTGATTTGTGCGATGTCGGTCTCATCGACTTGCGCCTTGATCGTCAGTCGATCGGACATGACAAAAATGGAATCCTGGTTGCTGAAGGTTTGCCCTGATTCGACATTGCGAAAAATAATCGTACCATTGATCGGCGCCAGGATCGGCGTGGCACGATAGAGATCCTCCCAATGTTTGAGTTCTTCGACACCTTTGGCGGAAGCCGCATCCAACAGTGCCGCACGTTCAGTTGAACTCATCCATGCCAGGAGCTGGCCTTTTTTCACGACCTGTCCCTCTTTGATCAGCACGGTGTCAATGCGTCCGGCAATCGGCGGTTTAATCTCAAGACGATTCTCCGGCTGGACGACGCCGGTACTGAGAATCGTCACAACGAGATTGCCGCGCGTTGCTTTTACCTCCTTGTAACTCAGCTCAGGCGATTTGTTGTAGCCCCACCAAAAATAGCCCAGCGCAGACCCGCACAGCAACACCACAAGCACCAGCCATTTTAATCTGAACTTGCCTTTTGCCAGCTTTGTATTCATCGAATCACCCCTTTACCCAACACTTGTTCCCACGCCGCCTCGGCGATCACACGATCACGAACACTTTGCAAACGATTTTTCTCGCGCAGAACAAGATCATTTTCAATCACATCCCAATCCTCAAAAGACAACAACCCATTGTTATATTTTTCCCTGGCGACCTGTGCCCGGGTAGTGGCCGCCAAATAAAACGCTTCATCCACCTTGAGGCGTTGCACCGCCTCCAGATACGCATTGTAGCTCTGCTTCAATTTGGCGAGGAGTTGCCGATCGATTGTTTCGCGGTTATACCCCGCCGCCGCTGACAACAGCGCCGCGCTTTGGCTGTTGTAGTAATCCTTGCCACCACTATAGATAGGAATGGAAAGGTTCATGCCCACGGCCCAGCGATCATTTTCCGGGAAAAAGTCCGTGCCTTGTCGCGCATATTGTCCCGTCAGATTCAAACTCGGATACAGGGGTGAGCGGGCCAGTTGCAATGAGGCTTGCGCCGCCGCCTCTTGTGCCACCGCCTGCAGGTGATCGGGGGTTTGCACTGCCAACGCTTTGAGATCCAACTGTGCATCGGGTTCCTGCACGGGGACGTTGCCGGTAACAACAATCTCCTCGTCGCGATCACGGCCCAGCACTTTCGCCAGTTGCGCACGCGATAAGTCCATGGCATCTTTGGCCTGCAACTCATCCAGCTGTGCCTGCGCCAAATACGCCTGCGAGAGCAAAACGGAACCCTTATTTTCCCGGCCGCTTTGAAAGCGCAGCGCCACCAAGCGCAGATTCTCCTCGCGCCGATGCAAGATATCCTGCGTTAACTTTATGTAATTTTGCGCATAAAACAGATTCTGAAATGCGGCCTTGAGATCGAAACTGACACGGGCCTTGGTCGACTCCAGTGCGGCACGCGATACTGTCGTGTTTGCCGTGGCCTGTTCGACACGGGCCTTATCCTGAAACCCGGCAAACAAATTCTGGGTCAGCGCGAGCGACGCCGAATAGGTTCCGGTTGCCGAGGAATTGCTGCTGTCCAGACTGGAACTGCCGGACGAAAGTGTGCTGTTGCCGTAACTGTAAGCCAGATTTCCTGAGACCTGCGGGTAATAACCACTCCCCGCGCTCTGAATGAGATATTCGGAAGACTGCACACTGTTGCGGGCCGCTTTCATCTCGACATTGTTATCGGTTACTTCCGCGACACAGCGTTCCCATGAAAGCGCGGTTGCGGCATGGGCCATCGCTGGCAGCGAAATGAGTGCGACAAACATTCCCAACCCACGCCTCATGCGCAACTCCGGGTATTGCTTCGGTGATTAGGACAATGCATCTTCATGCGGGTACACATAGTGTGATAGGGCAGGCTTGACTAAGCTAAGTTCAATCGACATAGCGCGTTGCGCGAGTATATAGCATAGTGATGTCCATAACAAAACCCATCCCTGGCACAACCCTACCGCCCTTTTTTAAAACAAAAAAAATCGCTGTTGTTCGCACGCCCTCAACGTCATGGCATGCAACCTACTTACCCTGTCTCCGCTACTTGCATGACACCTGGCGTTTCTTCGCGATGCCGCAGGCGTGCAAGCAAATGCCGGCCACTTCACCAACAAGGCAGACAACGAGTGTGACGGTGCTACCATTGTTGGGCCGTCTCACCGCTGGCAATATCAGCGTATTTGGCCTATTCTTTGCTGATATTTAGTTAGTGCGCGGTGTTGCCTCCACCACCAAACTGACTAAGTCGCCTGTGAACCCAGCCCTAGTTCACACACCGTGGATAGGGCCGCTTGACGACGTGTACTCATATCTATGGGACAACAATGATAAAGCCGCATTTTTTTCTGTCTGCCACCCTCGTCTTTTATGTCGTCCTGGCGCTCGCCTCACTGCCGGTGTCTGCAGCGGAACGCCGTGTGTTGGTACTCAATGACACCAATGAACCGCCGTTTACGACCGCGCAGGGCGATGGTTTCATTGATATCGTGGCGACCGAGGCATTCCGCCGTGCCGGTGCCGAACTACGCCTGGTCAAGCTGCCAGCCGAACGCGGTTTGATCAATGCCAACAACGGCCTTGAGGATGGCGATTTGACTCGCATCGCCGGGCTTGAGCAACAATACCCCAACCTGATGCAGGTGCCGGAAAAACTCATGGATTGGGAATTTACCGCATTCAGTAAGAATGCCGATATCGCGGCCAGCTGGGCGGCGATACGTCAGCACTCCGTGGGGCATATCAAGGGCTGGAAGATCTATGAAAAGAACATGGCGGGTGCCGAACAGGTGATCACCGCCGATGATCCCGACCAATTATTCCAGTTACTCGGCCACAACCGTGTCGAGGTGGCCTTGTATGCCCGCTGGATGGGGCAGGCCTACCTCAAACAACAGCACATGCAGGGCGTCCATGCGTTGGAACCACCCTTGGCCACCCGCGAGATGTTCATCTATCTGCACAAGCGCCATGCTGAATTGATACCGAAAATTACCGAGGCCTTGCGGGCGCTCAAGCGGGAAGGATTTTATCAGCGCATCCAGCGCGTGAAATTGCAACCTTATCGCCAGACAGCATCACCGTGAACAACCATAAGAAGAAACATGAGATGTTCCGCTCCCCGCTGGCACGCCGGCTGACGATTGCGATTATCCTGATCAGTTCCGTCATCACCCTGCTGTTGACCAGCATCCAACTCTATTTATCCTATCGTAATGAAGTGAAGGGAATTGAATCGGAATTAACGCTGGTGGAACAAGTACACCTCAAGGCCATGTCGCAATCGTTATGGGCCACCAACAGCAAGGATGTGTTGCTGCAACTGGAAGGCATTGTGCAGATGTCGAACATTGAATATATTGTGGTACGTGAAGGCGACCGGTTATGGGCACAGGCGGGTAAACAAAAATCACAGAGCGTCATAGAACGGCACTATCCATTAACCCATAAATACCGTAACACCGTCCAACAGATTGGTACGCTCACGGTAGTGGCCAGTCTCGATAATGTTTATAATCATCTCATTAATCAGGCGATCATCATTCTGGTCAGCAATGCCTTCAAGACCTTCCTGGTCGCCGGATTCATGCTGTTATTTTTCCATAAACAGATAAATCGTTTTCTGACTGTCATCACCGACTACGTTCGCAGCTTTGACATCCAGACTATCGCCCCTCCCCTGCGCTTGCCACGCGGCGCCAAACACAAATACGATGAATTTGATGTGCTCGCGGATGTGATTAACACTATTTATGCGAAAACCTACAGATCACATGCCGCGTTGCGTGACAGTGAGGCGCGTTTCACCGCCATTGCCGACTATACCGTCGATTGGGAAAACTGGACCGGACCGGACGGCACACTCATCTGGGTGAATCCATCGGTCACGCGCCTCACCGGTTACACACCCCAGGAATGTTATGCACTGCCGGATTTTCCGTTGCCGCTGATTGCCAATGAGGTGGAGCGCCGCCGTGTACGCAACGAATTTGCCCATGGTGTACACGGCAGCACGGCCAACAATTTAGAATTTCAGGTAAAACGCAAGGACGGCGATCTGCTCTGGGTGAGTATGTCATGGCAGCCGATCCATGGACCCAATGGCGAATTCATGGGCCTGCGCTCCAGTGTGCGCGACATCAGCGATCGGAAACAGATTGAGCTTGCGCTGCAAGACAGCGTGCAGGAATTACAGCAGTCCGAGGACATCCAGAAACGCTTACTGCAACAGTCGCAACAAGAACGGGCGCGCATGTCCTCGCTGCTCGCGGCGATGAACATCGGTATCCTGTTCGAGGATATCAACAACCGTGTAATTTATTTTAACCCCACCTTCCGCCGCATCTGGCTCATTCCCGAGAGCGTCGAGCTGACCGGACAGCGAACCCGCGATGTGATTGCCTTCTCGGCGAATGTCCTTGCCCGGCCAGATCATTTCTCGCGCCATATCCTTCAAGTCATCGGTACCCACGAAGTCAGTGAGACCTTTGAGATCGTGATGGCCGATGGCCGCGTCGTCACGCAACTGTCTTACCCCGTGCATGATCTGGAAGGGCGCTTTATCGGTCGGCTCTGGATTTATGAAGATGTGACGCGTGAGCGGCAAACCGCGGAACAACTCATTTATCTCGCCGAGCGTGACTCGCTGACCGGTCTCTATAACCGTCACCGCTTCCAGGAAGAATTGTCGCGCATGCTGGTGGATGTCGATCGGCGCAATTCGCAAGGCGCATTGCTGTTCTTTGATTTGGATGAGTTCAAATATATCAATGATACCTTCGGCCACCGTGCCGGCGACGCCATGCTGATCCGGATTGCCGGCGAAATCAACGCATTGGTGCGGCGCAACGAGATCATCTCACGCATTGGTGGCGACGAATTTGCCGTGCTGATCCCGGACGCCAGCGAAGACGAGGCGATCCGCCTGGCGGAACGCATCACCCGTGCGATTTCACAGATACCATTTCGCTTTGAAGGTCAGAATCTGCGCTTAACCACCAGCCTGGGCATTGCACTGTATCCACTCCACGGCGCCAATGCCGAGGAATTGATCGCGCACGCCGATACCGCGATGTATCAAGCCAAAGAGGCGGGTAAAAATGCCTGGCGCGTTTACCGTCATGACCTCGATGCCTCCCGTGAAATGCTGCATCGCTTATCCTGGAATGAACGTATCAGCAATGCCATTGAAAATAATTTATTACAATTGCACTTTCAAGGCGTCTACCACACCAAGAATGGCCAGATCAGTCACCTTGAGGCACTGGTGCGCATGATTGATGAAGCCGATCCCTCCCGTATTATTATGCCGGGGCATTTTATTCCCGCCGCGGAGAAAACCGGGAAGATCCTCGATATCGATCGCTGGGTGATCCGTGAAAGCATTCGCACCCTGGCCAATACACCCTCACTGCCTGCCATTGCCGTCAATATCTCGGGACGATCTTTTGATGATCCCAAACTACCTCAGTACATCAACCAACAACTCACGTCACTGGGTGTGGCGCCAGAACGCTTGATGGTGGAATTAACCGAAACGGCCGCCGTCTCCGACCTGCATGATGCCCAGCGCTTTATTGAATCACTGCGACAGACCGGTTGTCATGTCTGTCTGGATGATTTTGGTTCCGGTTTTTCCTCGTTCGCCTATTTGAAACACCTCAAGGTGGACATCCTGAAGATCGATGGATTATTTATCCGTGACTTACCCAATGACCACGACAACCAGGTATTCGTCAAGGCCATCGTCGACGTCGCCCGTGGTATGCACAAACTCACGGTTGCCGAGTTTGTGGAAGACGCCGAAACCCTTGCCATGCTGCGCATCTTCGGCGTCGATATGGTGCAGGGTTACCATCTGGATATGCCGCGCGCCGCACATCCGGCATTAATGCTTGAGAAACAGTTTAATTGAAGTACTCTGTATTTTAAATTGTCAGCCCGCACGCACGGTGACGACAACCCTGTCGCCACTGTTCGAATTTCAGCGCAGACTTTCAACCTACTCAGACCTGCGAAGACAAAGCCTCATGCACTGCGCGAGTGTCGGCGGCAGGGATGCCGCCGTCAAGCCTACCAGGATGTATTCACGGCGTCCCGCAACGGGGCATAAGGCTTTATCAATTCGCACCGTCGTAATTCTAATTGTGGTAGTCACGCGTCCATTTTGGATTTTATCGCAACCTTTCAACCTACTCAGACCTACGACGATAAAGCCTCGTGCCCTGCGGCGGGTGTCGGCGGCAGGTATGCCGCCGTCAAGCCTACCAGGATGTATTCACGGCGTCCCGCAACGGGGCATGAGGCTTTATCAGTTTCACACCTTAGTAATTCTTATTGTGGTGGTAGTCCCCCGTCCATAATGATGTTCGATATAATACGGCATGCGTTTAAATAAGTATCTCAGTGAAACCGGTTTGTGTTCGCGGCGTCAGGCGGATGTGTGGATTACCCAAGGGCGGGTGACGATTAACGGCGTGCGCGCGGAATTGGGCAGCCCGGTCAACGACGGTGATCAAGTTTGCGTGGACGGGCGCGCCGTGGGGGCGATGAAGAACCACGTTTACCTGTGTTTGAATAAACCGGTGGGGGTCACCTGCACCACCGAACAACATATACCTGGGAATATTATCGGCTTTGTTGGCCACACCGAACGCATCTTCCCCATTGGCCGTTTGGACAAAGACTCCGAAGGCTTGATTCTGTTGACCAACAACGGCGACATCGTCAACGAGATCTTGCGTTCGGAAAACAATCACGAGAAAGAATATATTGTCACGGTGGACAAACCCCTCACCGCTGCATTTCTTGCCGGCATGGAAAACGGTGTCGACATCCTCGGTGTACGCACCAAACCCTGCAAGGTTTACCGCGCCGGAAAAAATGTGTTTCGCATTATCCTGACACAGGGACTGAACCGGCAAATCCGCCGCATGTGCAAGGAGTTTGACTACACCGTGCGACGTTTGCAGCGCGTGCGGATTATCAACATCACCCTTGCGGGACTGGAGCCGGGCCAATGGCGTGATCTGACCAAACAGGAATTGCAGGGACTGCTACCAGGGCGCAACGAATGGTAAATGATCGGCACATGAGCACTTGCTGTCAGGCGGCCAGTTTGAGTTCCGCGGCCATTTGCTCGCAAACCGACTTGGCGTCACCAAACACCAGCGAGCAATTTTCATTGTGAAATAGCAGATTTTCTACTCCAGAATAGCCGGGCTTCATGCTGCGTTTAACAAAAAATATATATTTAGCGCGGCTGACCTCCAGGATCGGCATGCCATAAATCGGGCTCGATGCATCGGTTCTGGCGGCCGGATTGGTCACGTCGTTGGCGCCTATAATTAATACCACGTCCGCCCGGGCAAACTCCGGATTGATCTCGTCCATCTCAAACACCTGTTCATAGGGCACATCGGCCTCGGCCAACAAGACATTCATGTGGCCGGGCATGCGTCCGGCAACCGGGTGAATCGCAAACTGCACCTCAATGCCTTTGTGTCCGAGAGTTTCGCTGAGTTCCTTCAGTGCATGTTGTGCCTGGGCCACGGCCATGCCATAACCCGGAACGATGATAACTTTGCTGGCGTTGCCCAACAGAAACACCGCGTCTTCCACCGCCGCCGATTTGATCCCTTGATCAGTGGCCGCGGCCAAGGGTGACGGTGTTGCGGAAGTGCCCGCGCCAAATCCACCCAGCATGATCGAAATGATCGAGCGGTTCATGGCCCGCGACATTATATAAGAGAGGATGGCACCGGAAAAACCCACGATCGCCCCAACGATGATGAGCAGATGATTACCCAAGGTAAATCCCGTGGCGGCAGCGGCCCAGCCGGAATAGGAATTCAGCAGCGACACCACCACCGGCATGTCGGCACCGCCAATCGGTAGTATCAGCAACACACCCAGGGTCAAGGCAATGAGTGTCGCCAGCAGCAAGGCGGCAAGGTGTCCATACAGAATAAAATCCGCGCCCAGCGCCAACATACTGAGCGTCAAAATTAAATGCAGAAAATGCCGTTGCGGCAGCAGCAGCGGCCGACCCGGCAAGATCGCTTGTAGTTTACCAAAGGCGACGGCGGAACCGGTGGCCGTCAACGCGCCGATCACACTGCCGACAAACAGTTCAGTTAATAAAAACCCCGAAGGTACAACACCCGATGCATGATCGAGATACGCGCCGAAGGCGACAAGCACGGCGGTAAACCCGACAAAACTGTGCAAGGCGGCAACGAGTTGTGGCATCGCCGTCATCCGAATGCGTAACGCGATGATCGTTCCAATCAGCGCACCACCCAGCAATCCCGCGACAATCAACGTGTAATGTTTCACGGCGGGATGCAACAAGGTGACGCTGATCGCGATCAGCATCGCGGCCATGGCGTAAAAATTACCGCGCCGCGCCGAAGTCGGATGCGTCAGCCCTTTCAAACCGAAAATAAACAGCGCAGCCGCCATCAGATAGATCAGGGAAATGCCTTGCATACCGAGTGTCATGTGCGTTGCTCCGTTTTTTTCTTCTTGAACATGGCCAACATGCGATGCGTCACCATGAAACCGCCAAAAATATTGATCGAGGCAAGTAATACCGCGACAAATCCGATGATCTGCACGCTGCTGCTCACACCCTCGACGCCGACCACCAAAATGGCACCGATGATGACGATGCCCGAGATCGCATTGGTCAAGGCAATGAGGGGGGTGTGCAGTGACGGGGTCACACCCCAAATGACCCAATAACCGATGAAACAGGCCAACACAAAGATGTATAAAGCAATAATCGGTTCTGACATGGCGTTATCCTACCTTGATCTTTTTTGCTTTGTTGGTGGTCTCAAAACGCACCTTACCTTTGTGCGTGATGAGCGTCATTGAAGTCATCTCATCCGCAAAGTAATCCTTGAATGCCGGAGTGCCGGGAGTTCCTGTTAACATCAACATCAGAAAATTATAGACATTGCGGGCGAAAAAATTGCTGGCATCACTGGGCATCAGTGCCGGATAGTTGGTGTAGCCACAGATGATCACACCATGTTTCGTGATGATCTTGTCGGCTTCGGTCAACGGGCAATTACCGCCATTGGCCGCCGCAAGATCAATAATCACCGCACCCTCGGGCATGTCGCGCACGGCTTCTTCGGTTATCAGTATCGGCGCGGGCATGCACGGGATCAGCGCCGTGGAGATAATGATGTCCGCCTTTTTAAGTTCTTGCTGGAGCAGGTGTTGTTGCTTCATCTGCGCATCATGCGAAAGTATCTTGGCATAACCGCCTTGACCGGAGCCGGATTCACCCAGATCAAATTCAATAAATTTTGCCCCGAGTGACTGGATCTGTTCTTTGACCTCGGGACGCACATCATAGGCCCAGACTTGTGCGCCCAACCGGCGTGCGGTCGCAATGGCTTGCAGCCCCGCCACACCCGCGCCCAATACCACCACGCGTGCTGGTTTGGCGGAACCGGCCGAGGTCATCATCATTGGAAAAAAACGACCGTAGAGTCGCGAGGCTTCCAGCACCGCACGGTAACCCGCGATGTTGGCTTGGGAGGACAGTACATCCATGGCCTGCGCGCGTGATAAACGCGGCATCATCTCGAGGGCAAAACTGTCGATCCCCTGCGCCGCCAACAAATCGAACGTGCCATCATCGTGACACATATCGAGCAGTGAAATAAGCACCGCACCCCGTTTCATCCGCCGGATTTCGGCCGGCGTGGGCTTATGAATTTTGAATACGACATCGGTGGAAAGTGCCCGGCCGTGATCCACGATCTCGGCGCCCGCGTCTTGATACGACTTGTCAGTAAAATGCGCACCCAATCCGGCGCTGGCTTCAACGACAACCGAGAGCCCTGCCGCGCGTAACTTCTTCACGGATTCAGGGGTGGCAGCAACACGCGTCTCACCCGCGGTACTTTCGATGGGAATGCCTACCTGCATAACACCTCCTTGCTTTGATTGGTTTTACAACCCCCGTTACCGCATGAACTAATATACCTATATTTTGTAGATACAAATGCGCACACACCTGCAGTTGCCGACGCGATACAACTCATTGTAGGCATTAGCAGGAAGAATTACATCGGTAAAACAGGACTTGCATCATAAAACAAATAAAAGCCGACATCTGGACTCCAGATGAAGATTCAGTGAATTTGCATACAATAAATGACAGACCAATTATGCTGATATGCATTGTAAGGTCTGAATAAAATGTGGTGATGACTACCGGCCACTACGCAACTATCGATAAATTTGCCAGCACCTGCCGTTGTTCCATCAATTCACAAGATTGACTTAAAATGCCTGGATGTTTATGCTCCTTGAGACCAGGGTTAAAAATTAAGGGATTCTATATGGCAGACGTTAAAGCAGCGCCTAAAACAGAACAGGAATTACGCGCCCTGCGGGAACAAATCTATTGAAAAGAAACGAAAGGCGGCGCGCCGTGTACACCGGGGGCAATAGCCCAAGCGCTGGAAATATCGAGCGCGAATGAAGTGCCGTCAATGAATAACCGGGATCATAATTTCGATAAATTCGTTAAACAACACTTCTATGTGGAAAAAGATGTGTATGCAGATTACTTTAATTTTTCATGGCGGAAGGAAACTATCATCTATCAAAAAGCCTATCAGACGCTGAAAGACTATTCAAAAACACCCTACGGGGCGGTGATGATTAAAAAAATTCTATTTGAACTTCGCGTACCCGGTAGACCTCTATTTCAGGTCAGAAAAGATGATAGTGATGGCGCAAAGGGATCCACCAACTTTATAACATTTCCATCCGGGTTTCCCCTCGCCACCGTATTAGAAACGGGAGACAAGGTCGATGCTCTGGCAATGATCCATCACGAAATCGGCCACACTCGCTTTACCCCCGGACATAAACCAGGCGTAGAAGTATCCATTCAAGACGAGCGGATCGCGGTCATTCGAAGGGAAAACCCTGCCAGAATGTATAACAAAAATGAACCACGTTACGCGTATTATAACAATGATAAGGATAACAAGATCACCATTAATATCATCACTGGAGAGTTCAAGGCAGGTATCTGGGCCACCGATAAAGCCGATCCGCGTAAGTTCATAAAACCAAAGTAAGGGAGTAGGTACGTCATGAAACGGGTGATCCTTGTCTCATTATTGTTATTCGCCTCTGCGTGTCATAGTGCAGAGACTGACGATGTGGAAACCGATAAAATACAACTCCTCTTTTACAGCGATGGACGATTGGATGATAAAGAAAAAATTATTGATCATCCCACCCTGGTGCCACTGTCCATTCGCATGGACATCGAGCAGATAACGCAGGTGGAGGTGCGTGACGTCTCATCAGATAGTGTATGTAAAAACGAAGGGGTGCTACCCTCGCCGTCGATTCTCGCGTCGTTCACCCTCAATCCAAATGCGAACATTAAAAAAATCGACTTTCGTATCCAATTACCGTGCGCCGCTTATCACCGCGAATTTTATATCATGGTCAAGGTTAAATCCTTGGGGGGTAATTATTTCATGAGAAAAAGGTTGCCTGCTATCATTCGATTCTCTGGTAATTGAGCGTGATCGTTTTTAGCCACTTGAAAACTGCTTTCATGACACACGTGATGACGTGCAGCGATTTGAAAATCCAGTATGTATCGGTGCTGGCTATGAGCCCCGCTATACGTACACCATGAGTAAATAAATTCCAGAAACCTTGGCAAGACATGACGCGGTCGAATGTCGCGTTTTTTAAGCTATTAGAAATTACTCGCCACCATCAACCCGCCTTGCTGGCGGTATGCAACATATGGATGAGATTGGCTTCGTGTTGGCTGATGCAGGATTGCTGCATGATGTCACGCACGGATGCGCCATGACGCGCGAGTTGGATCGCATAGTCGTAGGGATGGCTGCTATAATCTTCAACAACGGGTCGCATCGCGACCACATTGGGTTGTTTCATTTCCGCCGGTTTTTCTTTTTGGCTATTGATTTTTTTCGCCTGCGCCGCAGGTTGATCTTTACCGTGACGTTGACGACGTTCTAATTCACGCACACGGCTGCCAACACCCACCGCCGCCGTGGTCATCGCCCGCATTTCATTCCGCACCCGATCCACTTCACCTTGCAAGCGTCGCAGCCGCCGACGATTACGTAGCGTCACCCAGGTGATGACACACACCGCCAACGCGCTAATCCAAACCCAGATTGGCACGCTGCTGACCCAGGGCTCTAACAACATTACAATATTGTTGAATGTTTGCATTTAGGCATACTCGTCAATGTGTTTGTCACGATCAGGGACATTCTCGTCTTGCGGTTCATGGCGCGGATTGCGATACGCACGTTCCTTGGGATTTTTGTAGTCCTTGTTGTCGTTGGCTTTGATTGCCGGGTGCGGTGTCGTCGGCCACAACAGCGGTGCAAAACGTACTTGATTGATGTCGGCCATGGCGATGTCACTCGTTCCGTATTACAACGACGCCATGTCTTGCCATTCATCGGTCGACAGTAATTTATCGACATCCACCAGGATCAACAAATTGTCACCCTGGCTGGAAACCCCTTGAATGAATTTGGAACTTTCGTCACTGCCCACGTTCGGCGCGGATTCCATTTCGGAAGCACGTAAATCCGCCACTTCCGCCACGCTGTCAACCAGAATGCCGATGACTTGATCGGCGGCTTCGATAATCACAATCCGGGTCGCATCCTCGGGTTGTTTTTCCTGTAAGCCAAAGCGTTTGCGTGTATCCACGACTGTGACGACGTTGCCACGTAAATTAATTATCCCCAGGACATAATCGGGCGAACCCGGTACCGGGGCAATCTCCGTCATGCGCAGCACTTCCTGCACTTGCATCACCTTGATGCCATATTTTTCATTATCCAGATAAAATGTGACCCACTGTGTGATGGGGTCATTCATGCTTTGCGCCGCTTGGGCCATGGTGTTAACTCCTTTGCCGGTAGTATTAAGGACAAACTCTCAATGTCAAAAACAAGTCATGAGCACGGTCCTGAGCAGAGAAATTGCATATCCCATGCCAAATTATAGACATCGGCTTATTCGCGAAAGGCGGACACCGGCATACGGCTGGTCAGCATCTGGGCGAAGGCGGTGGCATCGATGAGGGCACACATATGCGCAACGACCGTCCCGGCCAACCAGCGGCGTTGGGTTCTTGACGTGCGCCAACGCACATCCGCCGGTTTTAAGGTGATGACCTCCGCCACCTCATCACAGGCCAGACCATACTTACCATCATGAATCAAAACCACGCGCTTGATCCGTGCGCGGGGATCGTCCCCCGCCAACCTGCGCAATTTATCCGGCGGTAGTACCAGGTGTGCCGTGTCGATCAAGGCGACTTTGTGTCCCAGATGCGGCATCAGGCCCAGATAAAAATCGGCATGGCCGGGCATTTCCGTCACGGCCGCCTCACGCCACTCCACCACACCATTGAGTTCGACTAAGGGCACCGCCAAGGTTAAGCCCGCCACTTTAAATAACATCGCTTGAAAGGGACTTTGTGTCCATGCCGGTAAGGGTGTTGCCGCCGGTTCGATTGCGGCGGCGACGGAGAAATCCGTGGTGGGATCAGCGACCGCTGTTGCAGATTCAACAACCACGGGCGGTAAAACCACTGTTTCTACCGGCGGCGGTGCCACGGGGGGTAACGGTGCAAAGAGCTGGAGTGATGGCAGTGGTTCGGCAACCAACTTATTTACCACGGCAACGTGATTGGCGACTGTGGTTACTACCGGATTGCTGATGGAATCGATGAGGGTCGTTGCGATTGTCGCGGGCGGATCTTCTGCGCGGTAGGCGACTTCGGCATCTTGATTTGCATAGGCCTGTACATCGTGCATCAGTGCAGCAAAAAAATCCGCCAGCGCCTGTTGCTGTGCCACTAATTTTTTTGTGTTCGCCTTCATGCGCCGGACATTCCGGTTTGTACCGTCGTCGTTGTTATCACGTCACCCGTCAGGGATTGCAACAAGGCGGCATAGGCGATGGCACCGCGACTTGCGGGTGCCACATACGCGATCGGCAGGCCTTTGGTACTTGCCTCACGAAATTGGGTATCCAGTGGAATCACAGAATCCCATAACTTATCCGCATACTGCGCGCGTAATACTTGCAAGCTGTCCTGCGCCGCGCGCGTGCGACGATCAAACATCGTGGCGACTACCGTGTAGGCCAGCGGATGTTTGCGCGACTTCATGATCATTTGCAAGGTGCGCATCATGCGCTCCAACCCTTTGATGGCGAGAAATTCAGTTTGCACCGGAATCAGCAAATGTTCGGCTGCGGCCAAGGCATTCACCATGAGCACGCCGAGGATGGGCGGACAGTCAATTAGACAATAATCAAAATCATCAAAACAGGAGACCAAGGCACGACGGATCACCAAGCCCTTGCCCTCTTGGGTGCCCAATTGTCGATCCAGCGTGGCGATGGCGGTGGCGGCAGGAATAAGTTTGATGCTGTCAATCTTGGTGTCGACAATGATTTTCTTAACCGGCAGCGGTGGGTCCTGAAATAAATGATAGAGACTGGGTTCATGTGTATCTGGATCAAAGCCAAAATACGCGGTTAATGACCCATGCGGATCCAAATCAATCAGCAACACGCGTTTACCCTGACTGCTCAACAAGCCTGCCAGGGAAACGATGGTGGTGGTCTTACCGACACCCCCTTTCTGATTTGCTGCAGCCCAAACGCGCAAGACATCATGCTCCTATGCTGTTAGGCGATGAGATGGTATGGAGATTATCCAACATCTTCATGGCGCAATCGCCTGACTCTTGCCATTATTCGTGAGCGGCGGCAGCGTCGCAACACCTTCGATCTCGGTCATGCGGCGTGCATTTTTATCCGCCAAGATCACGATCTTTACCCGCCGGTTTTGCCGACGACTATCCACGCTATTGTTGTCACCGACGGGACGAAACTCACCATAACCAATGGCAGACAGACGCTCCGGCGCCACCCCTTGCTTGGTAAACAGATGCACCACACTGGCGGCACGTGACGCGGATAATTCCCAATTCGAGGGAAATACCGGGGTCTTGATCGGCAAATTATCCGTATGCCCTTCCACATCCACATGATTGGGCAAGCTGGATAACACCAACGCTAATTTATTTAACGGCACCGTTCCTTCCACCTCCAGATCGGCGCTGCCACTGGAAAATAAAATACTGGTATTGATCTCCACCTCAACCCAGAGATTATTCTTGGTGACTTTGATTAAATCCTTGTCGATTAGCGGTTTCAAGCTGACCTGCACATCTTCCGCAATCTTCGCCATTTGCAACTGCTGTGTTTCCGCCGGCTTGTCGGCTTCGACCTTAATCGGCTTCGGTACACCGATGGCGTTTTGTTGTTCTGAAACCTTGTCGGTCTCTTTGCCTACTTGAATGGGTTTGGCGGATTTCGGCGGGGTATTAAATGCCGCTTCCATGGTATCGGCCAGGACCCGGTATTTCCCTTCATTGACGGAGGAGATCGCGTACATCACGACAAAAAACGCAAATAACAAGGTGACAAAATCCGCGTAGGAAACCAACCAGCGATCGGCGTTGTCGTGGCGTTCGAGTGTGCGGCGATGCTGTGGGTCACGACGGGGACGCATTAGCGCAAAAATCCCAGCAATTTGGTTTCGATGTTGCGCGGATTCTCCCCTTCGGCAATCGACGCCATACCCTCGACGATCATTTCGCGATGCCGGACTTGCGCGTAAATGATATCTTTCAATTTGTTGGCAATCGGAATAAACACGAGATTTGCCGCGCCGACACCGTAGATGGTGGCAACAAAGGCAACGGCGATTCCACCACCGAGTTTGCTCGGATCAGTGAGATTGCCCATGACCTGGATCAGGCCCATGACCGCACCGATAATTCCGATCGTCGGACTGTAACCGCCCATGCTCTCATAGATACGCGCCGCACTGAGTGAGTATTGTTCTTTGGTCGTGATATCAACGTCCATGATGTTGCGGATATTATCCGGCTCACTGCCGTCAACTAATAATTGCAGGCCCTTGCGTATAAAGGGCTCCGTCTCGGACTCCTCCACGTTTTCCAGTCCCAACAGACCTTCCTTACGCGCAATGTTGCTCCAGGCCACCAGTTTCTCTATGACTTGTTCGGTGGCCAGGCGTGGTGGAAAAAAAATCCACAACACCATGCGCATGCCACGCAAAAAAGTCGTCGGTGAAGACTGCACCATGACCGCACCGGTGGTCCCGCCCAAAACAATCAAGATCGCCGGTCCATTCAGCAATGCGGATAATTGCCCGCCTTCCAGTTGTTGACCAAGCAGAATGGCGGCCAAACCGAGCAACAAACCAATCACACTCAAGAAATCCATATTATCTCACCGCAGCTGTGCTAACGCCGGCCCAATATCACGCAAACATAATTCACGATCACTGAGTCCCGCATCCTTGACGGCAGCCGGCATGCCATACACCACACAACTGCCTTGATCCTGTGTCCATATCTTGGAACCTTTCTGCTTGAGTGCGCGTGTCCCCTCGCGCCCATCCGCACCCATGCCGGTCATCACAATGGCCAGGCTGTGATCCTGATATACCTTTGCGACGGAGGCGAATGTCACATCAACGGAAGGTTTGTACGTTAACGTCGGATCCGATTCACTCACCCGGATGACGACATCGTTACCACGCCGCTCCACAATCATCTGTTTACCACCGGGCGCAAGATAGGCGTTGCCGGGCTGCACGAGATCACCGTCCTGCGCCTCCTTAACCTGAATCGCACACAATCCATTTAATCGTGATGCAAAGGCGGGGGTGAAGGAGGCTGGCATGTGCTGCACCAGTAATAATGGAAAGGGGAAATTGCCCGGAATCTTGGTCAATACTTCTTGCAGTGCAACCGGTCCACCGGTTGAGGTGCCAATCGCGACCATCCGCAAGCCTGATTGCGTTGCAGCGGATGCCACGGCGGCAATCGGTGCGGCCACATTTGGTTTTTGAATTGGCGGTGGTGCTGTTTTTGTGATTGGCTTAACTGCCACGGCCGTGGTGAGATGCTGTGGCTTGACGGATTTATCGGCCAGCTTTGCCACCCGCTCACAGAGCAATTTCTTGGCTTCAACATGATCACTGGAGATATCCTCAAAGCGTTTGGGCAAAAAGTCTATCGCACCTGCATCCAGCGCATCCAAGGTGGCACGTGCACCATCGGTGGTTAATGACGAAAACATAATGATCGGGGTGGGTCGCATTTCCATGATTTTACGCGTCGCCGTGATCCCATCCATGACCGGCATCTCAATGTCCATGGTAATCACATCGGGTTTTAATGCATTGACTTGATCAATGGCTTCCTGACCATTACTTGCGGTGCCCACGACTTGCAGGCGTGAATCGAAACTCAGCATTTCGGTGACGCGCCGGCGAAAAAAACCGGAATCATCCACGATTAAAACGCGCACGGCCATGTTCAACTCTCCTGTTTGTTATCGTATGATGTCCGTATTACGAACATTGCATGCACATGGCGCTAACGCCGCGCGGCATAGCGGCGCATTAATCCGGGGACATCGAGAATAATTGCAATTCCACCATCACCGGTGATCGTGGCGCCGGACAAGCCAACCGTACCATGCAACAAGGCGCCTAATGGTTTAATCACGACTTCTTCCTGACCAATCAATTCATCCACCAGAAAACCAACCTTCTGGGTACCGGACTGAATGACCACGACGTGCCCTTCCGCGGGTAAACCGGCCATGCTATTACCCTTTACCAACCAACGGCGTAGATAATGAATCGGCAAGGTCTTACCGCGAACCACCACCACCAGCTGTCCATCAACAACATTGGTCTTGGTCAAATCCAGATTAAATATTTCATTCACATTGACCAGTGGTAACGCAAACAATTGTTTACCCAATTGCACCATCAAGGTTGGCATGATCGCCAAGGTGAGCGGCAACTTGACGCTCAAGCGCGTGCCCTTGCCAACGGTGGAATCAATCTCCACGGAGCCGTTTAACTGGGCAATGCGTGTTTTAACCACATCCATACCGACACCACGCCCGGAGATATCAGAAATCTCATCCTTCGTGGAAAATCCCGGCAGGAAAATAATATTAAAGGCTTCTTGATCGGACAGGCGCGCGGCGAACTCGGCATCCATGATCTTCTTTTCCACCGCCTTTTGACGGATTTTATTGGCATCAATCCCGCGACCGTCATCCTCAATCGTCAGCAAAATATGATCGCCTTCCTGTGCGGCCGTCAATACCACGGTTCCTTCACGAGGTTTGCCCGCTTTTTCGCGTTCATCCGGCATTTCAATCCCGTGATCCACGGAGTTTCTGACCAAATGAACCAAGGGATCCGCCAAGGCCTCAACCAGGTTTTTATCCAGATCCGTTTCTTCACCAATCATTTCCAGACGAATTTCTTTTTTCAGACTGCGCGCCATGTCGCGTACCACACGCGGAAACCGGCCAAAGACTTTCTTGATCGGTTGCATGCGCGTTTTCATCACCGCCATTTGCAAATCCGCTGTCACTACATCCAGATTCGCCACTGCCTTTACCATTTCCTCGTCACCGCAAGTCAAGCCGAGTCGATCAATCCGGTTGCGAACCAGCACCAACTCACCCACCATGTTCATGATGTCATCCAGGCGCTTGGTATCAACACGTACCGTCGTATCCTGCGCGGCGACCTTGTCTTTTTCTTTGTCCTTGTCAGCGGCCTTCGCGGAATGATCCGCGCTTACATTGGCGGGCGCCGCGGGTGGTTGAATATCCTTGGCCGCGTCGTTGACAACACTCTTGCTGTCAAACTTGCCTTTGCCATGAATATTATCCAGCAATGCCTCGAATTCATCCTCGGAAATGTTTTCGCTACCAGCAGCTTCTGCCACGGGTTCAACATGTTTGGCCACCGTGGGAGGCGGGGCTTGTTTAGCAGGCGTGCTGGCGGGTCCCGTAATTTTTCCCTTGCCGTGCAACTGATCCAGCAAGGCGTCAAATTCCGCTTCGGAAATATCACCATTGGCTTGCACGTTGTCGGCCACCGGTGGTGTCGGCTTAGTGCTGATAGGCCCGCTAACACTGGGGTTCTCAATTGCGTTTAATAGTGATTCAAATTCTTCATCGGTAATATCGCCTTCATTGGTATTTTCAACCTTCGCGATGGCAGGAACCGGCGTTGCTTTTGCCGCCGGCTTACTGGTGTTTTTGCTGGGCGCAACAACAGCCGGCTTACCCTTAATAATTGATTCGAGCGTGGCAATGATCGCCTGATCGACGGGTTCAGGGCTTTCCCCCGCGCGCAGGTTATCAAACTGGGTATTTAAGATATCCAGTACCGGCAACATGATATCCATCAGTTCCGCCGATACCTGCCGTTCACCGTTACGCAACAAATTAAAGATATCTTCTGAACGGTGACATACCACCACCATCGGTTCGAGATTTAAAAATCCAGCCCCCCCTTTGATGGTGTGAAAACCACGAAAGATTGCATTGAGTAACTCGCGGTCGTTGGGACGTTGCTCCAACTCCACGAGTTGCTCATTCAATTTTTCGAGAATTTCACTGGCCTCGACCAAAAAGTCTTGTAATAATTCGTCGTCCACTGCGCTGTTTCCTTGTTTACCCTTTTTGAGCCAACTTAAAAACCGAGACTGGAGAGGAGTTGATCAACTTCATCCTGACCTGAGACGACACCCTTGTCGTTAACCCCGGGGACCACTGGCCCCGCCAGCACTTCATCAGAAACATGCTTATCACGGGCATTCGCTGTCTCGGTGTCTTGCCCGCCGGTCAGCTTGATCAATGAAATCAGATTGTTTTCCACCTCTTCCACCAGCTTTATTACCTTCTTGATAATCTGGCTGGTTAAATCCTGAAAATCCTGCGCCATCAATACATTATTGAGTGAATTACGCAAACGGCCTGCATCCGTGCCATTCATATCAAAAAAACCATCCAGCCTTAACGCCATTTCACGAAACTCTGTTAAATTCATATCGCGCTTCTTGAAGCGTTGCCAATCCGTAAAAAATAGCTTGGAACGAGTTTCCATTTGTTCACAAATCGGTAACGATTCTTCCACGGCCGTCAAGGTGCGATTCGCCGCATCATCCGTCATGGTGATGACATGACGCAAGCGTTCGCGCGCATTGGGTATTTCCATCTCAGCCAGTTTGCTGATTTGTGCATCCATGCCAAACGCGGTAATCGCATCGTGGAGTTCACGGGTTAATTTACCCATCTCCTGGTACAGCACGGATTCACGGATACTGGTTAATTCATCAATAACATCCTTCGCACCTGTTTCGTCACCGCGTTCCATCGTCGCAATTAAATCCCGCGCGCGGGCCAGGCTGTCAGCACTGATGAACTTTTTTTCTAACATAATATTCATGCCTCAAATCAGGCGCTTGCAATGCGCTCAAATATTTTGTCGAGTTTTTCTTTGAGCGTTTGTGCGGTAAAGGGTTTGACAACGTAACCATTCACCCCCGCCTGTGCCGCCTCTACAATCTGCTCGCGCTTTTGCTCGGCGGTCACCATCAACACCGGCAGCGTCGCCAACTTTTGATCGGCGCGAACATGCTTGAGCAAGTCGATTCCTTGCATGCCCGGCATGTTCCAATCCGTGATCAACAAATCAAAGTTTCCACCCTGCAGCATCGGCAATGCCGTTGTACCGTCATCGGCCTCCGCTGTGTTTTGAAAACCCAGATCACGCAACAGATTTTTGATAATACGTCGCATCGTAGAAAAGTCATCTACGATAAGAATCTTCATATTCTTGTCCACAAATTCTCTCCAAAAAAACCGTCTGTCTTTCCAGGCATGCTTCCTTCATCGTTTACCAAACCCGCGCCCGCAGAACCTGCCCGACACAACTGTAATATCGGACGGGAATCGAAAAGATTTAACTGGGTCAAGGCGGGGGAAGTCCGTACGTGGGCTATTTTTAACCTTACCGCCCGGCATGCCACTAGACCGGACGTACTGAGTTGCATCACACAGGGGTAAGCTGAAAAACGTCACGCCGCGGATACGGTGCGATGCGGCCCAGCTAGCGCAGCGAGGGGTTAAATGCTGTCGTTGATACGATTGGCCATGCGCGCCTGCAGGCGGATCACGGCCTGGCTGTGAATTTGGCTGACCCGCGATTCACTCACACCCATGACCGCACCAATTTCACGGAGATTGAGTTCGTCATCATAATATAAGGCCATCACCAGCCGCTCCCGTTCAGGGAGTGAGGCGATCGCCTCGGAAATGATATGTTGCATATCGTCACGTTGCAAACCATCCAGAATACCAGGGGCATTATCGGAAATGCTGTCGAGGATGGACTCTTCACCGAC
>Ga0315281_10002190_pt1 | contig 29044 bp, 22 predicted proteins | sample YL17G07_0_MG_FD_204540 | JGI IMG/M metagenome (GOLD analysis project Ga0315281, IMG submission 204540) | Sediment microbial communities from Yellowstone Lake, YNP, Wyoming, USA - YL17G07_0 | ecosystem: Environmental > Aquatic > Freshwater > Lake > Sediment | place: USA: Wyoming | collected...
GCCACTCCGCCAGCGCGCGGCGCAGCCCGAGGACCCGGTTGAAGCTGGCGTTGATGGCGATCTCGTCGCCGGAGACACATGGGCGGACGGCCAACCTAGCCACGATCGTATCTCCGAGCCCCCGGCACTGCCGCCAGCCCACCACCAGCAGGGGGCAGTCCGGAATGCTCGGCACACGAGAGCACGTGAGTGGCCATTGCGCTAGACCAGGTCCGCATCGCCCATCGTGAGGTAGAGGCTTCCCTGCATACGGTTCAAGTCCACCCGCGAATCGAATGCGCGCGCGACAAGGAGCATGTCCTGGGGACACGGGCGGCGCGCCCAGCCCAACTGCTCCAGCGTCCGCTCCGCCGCCGGGTCGCCCCCGAACCACAACTCGAGGTTCGTGCAGGAGAGGCGTCGAGCGAGCCGGACCACGGCCCGGTCGACGGCGACCAGGGCTCCTGCGGCCTCTCCGTCCCAAACCAGTTCTGCCCAGCGCAGCGTCCCCGCGTCGGCGCGTGCCACCGCCCAGGCGTGTGCCCGGCCGTCCCGCCATGCCGAGAGGTGCGTGTACTCGACCCCGGGCCGCCCGTCGTAGCGGCGTGCAAACCAGCTCGAATCGCGCACGGCGGTGACATCGTAGCGCTCTCTCGTTCGCCGCCAGAGGTCGTCCACGGCAAGGGCGTCGAAGCCCTGCCTGATCTCGAAACGCCGAGCCGCAAGCGACGGGCACCACCGGGACTCCCGGACCCAGTAGGGCACCGAACCGATCGGCACATACTTGAGTACCTTGAGCCCCATCTCGTAGTGCTGCCGACCCGGAAACCCAAACATCAGGGGAAGGCCGTCGGGTTTCCCGAACGACTCGATGAAGCGCTCGTAGCAGGTCGAGAAGACCCGCGTGCCACGCACCTCCATCCGCGAGTAGGCGTCCACGATCTGTCCCGCCCGCACCTGCTCTCGCCCGAACCGCACCTGCATGGCCACCGCGGCGTAATGGGCGAGGACGCGGCCGTCAGGGTCGACCGCGAGCATGATCCAACGGCCCTCGGGGTGCTCCGGAAACTTCCAGTGCCACTCTTCGAGTGAACGGCTCAGGCCAAAGACCTCGTTGAACCCGGCGTTGATCTGGACCTCGTCGCCAGTCCGGTACGTGCGGTAGAGCACCTCACCCATGAGTTCGCTCCCAGGACCACGGCCCCAGCAGATCGCCGGAAGCGGGCTCGACCGCAAAGAGGAGGTGGCGGGAGGGTCTCGCAAGCGCGTCGTAGAACCCTCTCACCGTGCGAAAGCAGGCTGAGGCAGTGCCCACAAAGCCGGCAGCTGGGAATCCCACAGAGGCCGGCGAGAGCAGCCAGAGGAGTTCACCGGTCGGAAGCGATGCGTCACCCTCTGCGAGCGGTTGCGGCCGCAGGGGCGTGCGCGTCAGCCTCATCCCGGCAACGATCCGTCCCCTCAGGCCGAAATGCGCGCGGAGGAACCGGCTCCGTGAGCGCAGGAGGTGCCCGCTCATGGCGGCCGGGTCGGCCGCGTGACCCCACCGGTGCTCGACCCGAGCTCCCGGCACCTGCGCGATCCGCAGCCCTGCGGAAGCCGCGCGCCTCAGCCAGTCTGTCTCTTCGAAGTAGAGAAAGTAGCCTTCGTCCCAAAGCCCGACCTTCTCCGCCACCTCCCGCCGAAAGGCGAGCAGCGCTCCCGAAAGGCCGGGCACGGCAATTGGCCCGGAGGCCTCCCAGACCCGCCGCCACCGTCGGACCTCATCCCGAAAGTACCGAGCCCAGAAGGATCGCGAGCGACTCGCCAGCCAACGCCTGACCTCTTCCCGGGGCGTCTGCACGTCCGCGGGCGGCAGGAGAAGACCCGCCAGCTCAAACTGCGGCCCGACGATGCCCCAGCCACTCGCCAACGCATCGAGCAACGCTTCCAGGGCACCCGAGGCCAGGCATATGTCAGGGTTGCCCACGACCACGATGGCGCCTGTGCTTGCCGCGATCCCCGCGTTCACGCCGGCAGCGTACCCACGGTTGGGAAGTGCGAGAAGCTTTTCGGGTGCGACAGACCGCAGGCGCGCGTTTTCCCCGGCTTCTTCCGAGTGATCAACGATCAAAACCTCGGCGCTGACTCCGAGCCGTCCGGCTTCACGCCGGAAGCTCGCGACAGCAGCGGGTGCCACCGACGACGAAAAGTGCGCCACCAGTACGAGCGACACCTCGGCACTCATCGTGGTCTCAGCACCGCCACCCACTGGGGCGCTGCCGTTTCCGCAAGTCTACCGCCGGCACTGATCGCGGCGAGCCGGCCCCAAAGCCGCTCCCGGAACGACGCACCCGCACCCAGCGGCTCGAGCGCCTCGACGGCGAGCCCGCACTCCTCGGCCATTGCCACAAACGACCTCGGCGTCGTGTAGAAGAGGTGATCCCTGGCCTGGACTCCCGCGAGCGTGGTGTCCCACCGGCCCGCCGCCAGTGCGCGCACGACGGGTGCCCACGCCGCGTTGGGAAAAGAGAGGACCAGCCTTCCCTTCTCGCCTTGCCCGAGCGCCTTGGCGGCGGCTCGGAGGAGGCGCTGTGGTGGAGAGGTGTGTTCAAGCACATCAGCCAGCACAACGCAGTCCACCGGGGCGCGAAGCGCCTCCAGGCCCTGCTCACCCGACGACGGCAGAACGACGTTGAGCCTCGCCCGGGCGAGGCGCGCCAACTCCCAGTCGGGCTCGATCCCGATCACCGTTTTCCCCGCAGTACGGAGGAGCGCCCCGAAAAGTCCAGAGCCACAACCGACATCGACCACGCGGCGTGCCGACGCGGGAACGAACCGGATCAGCTCACGCCTCTCGTGCACCGATGGGTCGGAGTAGCGAAACAGGCGGGTTGCCACGACGAGTGCCGCTGCGCTCGGCGGCCACCCAGCCGAAAGCAGAGCCTCGGCCTGGCCCGGGGCTGCGACGGCAAAACCGCACCATGGATTCGACTCCAGGGACGCCGCCGGGCGGTGCCGACTGATTACGCTTCGCCGCTCGTATTCCAGCATGGTCGCCGGAGGTGCTTTCTCGGGCCACCCTTGCGCCCCCGCCAGACCCCACACGAGCGGAACACGCCAGGCTGGCGGGCCTGCAACTGGCGCCGCTGCGAGTGCCCGTGCCAACTTCGGAAGAGGCTCGACCCAGGGGTCCTCCATCACCGCGAGTGCCACGCCCTGAGGAGGATCCAGGTGGTCACCCGTCACGACGTTCCAGTCAGCAGCCTCAAAGCTGCCTGCGACGTGGCGGAGGTGCTCCGCGACCACGCCCCGTCGGGAGCGCGCGCGCAGCCAGAGAACGGGTCGAACGGTGTCCGGGCCGGTCAACCTTCCGCCCTCACGGCTCCGAACGCCAGCGACCCTCGGCGACCCAGTACAGAGCTCCTTCTGCAATCTCTGCCACTCGCTCCTCCGTGAACCCCCGCGCGGCTTCAAGGCCCCGGCGCCGCATGGTCCGCCACCGCGCCGGATCGCCCAGAATCGTCCGCGCCGCCTCAGCGAACGCCTCCGGCCGATCGGGAGACACCAGCACCGCGGCCGTGCCAGCAAACGCTCGAAACGCCGAGATGTCCGACGCCACCACCGGCAGCCCGCTCGCCATCGCCTCCAACACCGGCAGCCCGAACCCTTCCCCTTCCCAGGACGGGGCCAGCATGAGGTCTGCGCCACGGAGAAGTTCTGCAACCCTGGACGGCTCGAGGTGGTGGTGGAACTCGTCGGGCTCGAGGAGTGCACGCTCCGCAGTGCTGAGCGGCCACTGCGACAGCCGCACCAGGCGACACGAAAACCCCTGCGACCGCAGCATGCTCACAGTCGCGAGCGCGGTGGCCACCCCCTTCCACTCGATCTCGAAAGGGTTGGCGACGAGGACCCGTGGGATCCGGTGGGGACGCCACCGCCACGCGGGTCGCCAGTAGGAAACGAGTGCCGGCGGCACGACACGCGCAGGCCTTCCAAAGCGCTCCTTGACCAGCACGGCCAGGTGGGGCGACAGCGCCAGGCAGGGAATAGGCAGTTGATACGCCTCCGTGATGGCGGCATGGTCGTCGCGGTTGTGGCGGAAACCACCCTCGAAACCCTGGCAGTAGTGCACCGCTGTGCCAGAGGTCACGGCAGCGGCGGCTTTGATGGTGGTCCAGAACGTGGCCACCGTGACGTCAGCCGTTGGGAAGTGCCGCGGCTCGAGGGCCGGCACCTGGAGAAACTCGGCCCGCAAAGGGAACCACCCCGGCCGTTCCCCTTTGCTCACAACGGTCACGTCGTGGCCGCGGCGTGCCATGAGCTCCGCCTGATGAAGAACGATCTTGACACCCCCGAAAAGCGTGGTGTCCTCCAACAGGTAAACCACCGAGAGGGGCCTGCGGCTCAAACCGGTACCACCCATGTGTGGGGCAGGTACAGGAGGGACGGCGTCCATCGCTGGCTCGTCACCTGGAGTGCCGCCGGAACCACGACCTGGTCATAGGCGTGGAGACCGTTTTCGTCAAAGAGGAACCCGGAAACCGAGAAGCTTCCCGACGCAACTGGAAGTCCAGGAATGCGCAGGAGAATGGAGTGGCTCGTGCCGCCCGAAACCGGCGCGACGCCGTCCCAGTGTGTCGCAGCGGCGAAAAGGCACCGCCCGTCCTGGGAGTCTATAGCCACTCCAACGTGATACCGGGTGGCAGGATCGATGCTTTCCACCGTGAGCTGGACCGTGAGCCCCATTCCAGGCTCGACGCTCTCCGTCGGGTCTCCCGCCGCGTCCAGCACCCGGACTTCTCTAAGACGGCCCCGCTTCCCGCCGACGGCTGGAAGCGCACGGAGCGCCTCCGCCTCCGTGTCGGCCGAAAGCTGCCGTTTCTCCCGCTGCATGAGGTTGGCCTCGTACTGCTCCACCACCTCCCGGGCCGGGCCCACGTGCTGAAGGCGCCCTTTGTGGAGCCAGACCGCGCGATCGCAGAAGCTGGTGATCAGGTACATGGCGTGGGAGCAGAACAGAACGGTGCAGCCGGCCTGCTTGAAACGCACCATCCGGTCGATGCACTTCTTCTGGAAGGCGTTGTCACCCACCGCGAGTGCCTCATCCACCACAAGAACGCGGGGATCGACATGCGTCGCCACCGCAAAGGCCAGGCGGGCCGCCATTCCCGACGAATAGGTGCGCAGGGGCTGGTCAATAAACTCGCCTAGGTCGGCGAACGAGAGCACGTCGCCCAGGCGCTCCTTCATCGCCGACTCCTCGATCCCGAGCAGTGTCCCGTAGAGGAGGGCGTTTTCCCGCCCAGTGAAGTCCGGGTGGAACCCCAGACCGAGCTCGAGGATGGGCGCCAGCGGCTGCGCCGTGCGAACGGTTCCCGCGGTCGGTGTGGAGATGCCGGCGACCAGCCTCAGCAGGGTGCTCTTGCCGGACCCGTTGTCCCCGATGATGCCCACGGCTTCCCCGGGCCTCACCTCGAGGTCGATCCCCTCCAGGGCAGTCATGAAGTTCAGGCTGGCAGTGTGACCGAAGAGGGCCAGCGCACGGTCCCACCGCCGTCCGAACAGCGGATACCGCTTGACCAGGCCGTGGGCCTCGACGGCCAGTGCACGCTGAGAGCCCGTTTCCACCGCTGCAGCTGTGTCATGCACGCGACGAGGCTAGCACACGGCGGCCCGGATGGTGCCCAGTCTGGGCATCTTCGGGCGCCAACCCGGACCGCAGTGGCTCTGCCCTCGCCGAGGCCCGGCACGAGGAAAATCACAACGGCCCGCCGGAAGTGGCGGGCCGTTGTGTGCCAGGAGCGGATCGGGCTACGGCGTGGGCTGTGCCGGGATGAAGTTCGGATCGCCGGTCTGGTTGTCGATCACTGTCGCGTAGGCGAGGCCAGGCCCACCGCCGACCACCGTCATCACGGCCGAGACCGCCCGCTCGTTCGGGGGCAGGCTGACCTTGAACGCCCTCAGGAACCGATTTTCCAGCTTGTCCTGGTCCCAACCTCCCGGCGGAACGTAGAAGTTGAAGGGCGTGGGGTTCCCCTGCCCGTCGCTGGGGTTCAGCAGGTTGCCGCTCTCGTCGTAGAACAGCACCGAGAAGTTGACCCCCTGCGTGTCCGAGAGGCTCACGAACGCCAGGTTGGTGCGTGCGATGTCCTCGCTCGACATTCCCGCGATCAGCATGGTCTTGTTGTTCGAGTCGATCGACACCCCATTGGCGGCCCACATCGGCATGATGTTCTGGCCGAAGGTGCCGTTCGGCGTGAGGTTGTACGAGCGCGCGGCGATGACCGGGTACACGCCCGAGCTGTCGCCTTCACCCATCCCCACGCGCACGATGCCGCTGGTCTGGGCATCCGCCGGCAGCAGCCCGCTGTACGCCCAGGAGACCAGGTCATCTACGAAGTAGCTCGCGCCGGGTGCCAGCGTCACAGTGCGCTTCGCGACCTGCGGCCCGCCGCTCTGTTTGGGCGTGTACTGCAGCTCCCATGTGTGCGCCGAGCTCAAGTCGGGGTTGGTGACCGCAAGGTCGCTGCGCCACACCGTGCCCGCCTCGCCGACGAGGTGTGCGATCGCCGGCAGGTAGATCGGTGAATCCGCCGGGGTGACCGCCGGGATAAGCGACGGGTCGCCGGTGAGGTTGTCCACCACCGAGCCGTACGCCTGGATATCGGCACCGGGCGGGACGTCGATCTTGAGTGAGAAATCGCCGATCGTGTCGAAGTTGCCGCCCAGGAGCTTCGAGACGGAGTCCTGCAGGTATCCGAACGGCGCGAGGCCCACGGTCGCCGTGCCCCGCTCGGCACCGGTCGCGTCGAAGAGCGTGAACCTGATCGTGCCCGAGCCGCCCGAGTCGTCCCGCAGGTTCAGCAGGCTGTAGTTGGTGCGGAAGCCGCTGCTGAAACCGTCGTTGTGCAGGCCGGTGATCCAGATCGTCGAGGGGGTTGTCCCGGGGATCACCGCTATGCCCGGGGCGAACTGACCGTAGTTGCCGCCGCTCGGGCCCGGCGTGTAGGTGCGCGCCATCACCGCAGGGGCGATGTCGTCCTGGTTGTCGTACGTCACCCGCAGCGCGGTCTTGCTGAAGTTCTGACCGAGGGTGATGAAGACCCAGTCGAGGATGTTGTTCAGGACCAGCGTCGCCTTGGGCCCGATCGGGTACGGACCAGCCATGAACGGGGTCACGTTGTTCTTTCCGACCGGGAGGAACTGGAGATGGACAGCCGAGGTGTGGCCCGCAGGGTTGAGGATGCGGACATCGGTGCGCCAGGAGGTGCCGTTGAGGCCCTGCACCTTGGCCGCATCCACCGCCATCACCGACTCCGGCCCGCAGGTCTGACCCGCCACCGACACGGTCTTGTTCGCCGTGCCGGTGTAGCTCCCCCGTCCGGCGGTGAGGGTCACCGTGCGATCCCCTCCGCATTTGAACGAGTAGGTCACGGAACGCCCGGTTTGGGTGGAGCCGTCGTCGAACGTCCAGGTGAAGCTGGTTGGGTTGCCGTAGGACATGCCCTGGCTGGCGGTGAAAGTGACCTGAGTGTTGGTCGTGACGTTGGTTGTGGGCGACCACGTGAAGTCGGTCACCACGGGTCGCACGTCGTCGAAGATGTGCACTGTCTTCAGCACCTCGGCCGAGGCACCGAAGCAGTTGGTCGCCGTCATCCGGACGTTCTTGTCGCCGGGTTGGCTCCACGTATGCGTGAACGTCGGCGTGGCGACGGTGGCGTTCACCACGTCTTCCTGGAAGTCATACCAGTGCCAGGAGTTGGGGCTGTTTGTGCTGTTGTCCGTAAGCGTCACGGGCTGCCCGACGAAAGGCTGCGGCTGGCTCGGGAAATCCGGAAGTGGGCCGGTCGGACCCCAGGTGAAGTCTGCCGTAGGCGGCACGGTCAGGTCGCACGATCCGACCACCTGGACCTGCTGCGGCGTGGTGTTCGAGCCCTTGCAGTTCGTTGCGGTCAGTTTCACCGTGTACGTGCCGGGGTTCGCGAACACGTTCGTCGGATTCTGAGCGGTCGAGGTGTGCGCGCCGAGGATCGGCGGGATGCCGTCGCCGAAGTCCCACGACCACGAGGTTGGGCCTCCGGCGGAGGTGTCGGTGAACTGCACGGCTATCGTCGCGCGGGCAGGCGACGCGTAGGTGAAGCTCGCCGTCGGCGCCCCGGTCGCGGTGCACGGCGCGCTCACGGTCACCGCCTTGGAGACGCTCTTTTGCGAGCCGGAGCTGAAGCTCACCGTGAGCGTCACGGTGAACGTTGCCGCAGAGCTGTAGGAGTACGTCGGGTTCTGCAGGTTGGAGCTACCGCCGCCGCCGATCGGGCCCAAACCGTCGCCGAACGTCCACGACCACCGGGTCGGCGTTCCGCCGGACGCAGTGCCATAGAAGCTAATCTGCTGCCCGACCTCTGGATTCGTCGGGCTGAACGTGAAATTCGCGCTTTCGGTGGGTGGCGGGGGTGGCGGGGTGCTGGCGGTGACGGTGAAGCTGCCCGTCTGAGTCGAGGTCAGCGTTCCGCCGCTGCAGGCGTTGGTTGCATCCACTTTAAACTGGAAGGTCCCGGCGCTCGTGGCCGTATAGGTGCAGCTCTTCTGGTCCACAATACCGGTGCAAAACGTCATCAAACCGAGCGTGTCGTGCACCCTGTACGTCACGGGAGAGGTGCCACCACTGCTCCAGGTGATTGTGACCGTGGCACTCGGGGCCTCACCAGACACCGACGCAGACAGGCCGGTGGGGCGCACCGCCGGCTGGCAGTCGAGCACGTCGAACGTCACTGGAGTGATCGTGCCGGTCAAGTCCACCGTTGCAGCTCCGGCCTGTGCCGTCGCTTGGACGAATGAGGCGGTGTAGCCGGTGGCCGCCGCCAACGTCGAGGCCGGGATGACACCCTGAACTGTGCCCGGGGTGGTCGTTGTGTCGGCAGGGTTTGGCGCGGGCGCAGCCGAACTGCCGTTGAGACCCCAAAGGAACGTCGGCGTGTAGCCGGGGCCGACCCTGTACGTCGCAGAGAACTTGAGCGGCTGGCCGCGCAGGAAGGTGGTCCTCGGTGAGGTGCTTGTGGCACTCGTGGATCCCTGGCTCACCGTGATCTGGCTGACGGAGAATGGCAGCGACAAGACGTGAATCGTGGAGCATGAAGTGTAGTGCTGGCCGAGGATCGCCGGATTGACACCGGCACAATTCGAGGTGCCGCTGCCGAAACCGTACTGCGCGGCCACGGTGACGATGTAGTCGTTCTGGCCCACGTTCGGCAAGGTGAGGGGGACATTGATCGAGCCCAGCGAGAGATTCACCTGCGGAAAATTAGGGGCTGCGCTCCCGTTAGGCTGGGTCACCATCCACCCGTACGCCGTCGGGTGGCCCTCGGTCAACGTGTGCTGGGTGTTGTCGGCGGAGACGGTCACGGTGTCGCCGTTCAGGTAGGTGCAGGTCGCGCAGGGGACAAAATTGCCCATCGACAGTTGGTCCACGGCCGTCACCTGGGCCTTCGCCGCGGGGGTGCCACACAGAACGATGCTCTGCGTCAGCTGGTAGCCTGTAGTCTGATCGTGCAGCGTCATCGTAAGCTGGTACTCGCCGGGGTCCTGGGTGCTCGGCGAAGGCCATTGCAGCGGCTGAGGGGTCCACGCGTGCGACGCCGCCTCCGACCATGACTTGATCGCCCCGGGGTTGAGGACGAGCGTCCCGCTGGCGATGGTCCCGCGGGAGGTGTCCGTAATCGTGAAGGTGTCGCCCGGGAAACCTTCCTCCGCGACGCCGGTTGACGGCTGCGTCGGCGCGGCGGTGCAGGTTGCTGCCGTGGAGCCCCCGGCCACCGTGAACGCCGGCACCGGCACGGTGGAGAGGCAGGAATCGCTCAGCGCGATGACGTCGCCCCACGAGTAGATGGCGCGAGCCACGCTCGTTTGCTGGCTCGGCGTGACGAACACCGAGAGACCCCTCACAAAGGGTCCGAGGGACATGGCTGGGTTGCACTGGAGCGGATTGATGTAGGTCGCCTGCGTCGGGCCGCTGTCGGCAGGCAGCGCGGGCGGCGACGGCAGCCCTTTCGCATCCGTCGGAACATATCCCACGTAATTGCCGCAGCCAACTGCGATCACGCCCCCGCCGGCCGAGATCGCGGGAAGGGCACAGCTCGGCGAGATCGTGGCATCGTGCCACGGGGTCGTGGCGATCAGAGCGGGTCCGTTTGTAGGGTTGGAGATGTCGTAGGAGTACACGGTCGCGCCGTCCCTGCTCGCGACGTGGAGCATGGCATGATCGCGATCGACCGCCCACGGTCCCGAAAAGAGGTTGGGGTAGGCCGTGCTGGTCCAGATCGCTCCCCTCGGTGTTGGGAGAGGGGTGCCACCGAAGGGGTTGTACATGTCGACCGCGACGGCCTGCTGCTTGATGGAGTTGGCCACGAGGAGCCAAGGCTGGCCGTTGACCACAAACGGGTGGTAGGCACTGGTCGGACCAGGCATGAAGTTGCCATAGGCGCCATCCCCGGACCCGCCGCCGATCGGTACCCGGTACCTGTGTCCTGCCATGGTCGTGTAGTTGATACTCTCTGGCGTGATGGTGGTTCCGTTCCACACAAGGTACAGGTACACGCTGGGGTCGTACTGGGCGATCGCGGTGGCGTCGAGCCCCTGCCCCACGGCGTACACCTCCGAGCCGCTCCGGAACAGGGCGCTGCTGAGATAGCTTGTCCTGTTGTCAGGGGAGTACCCCACCCTGAGGAACGTGTTCGTGCCGAGCTTGAAGAAGTCCCACCCGTCGGTGTAGAACGAGGCCAGCGCGTAGGGAAACCCGTTGAGCGTCGCCAACCCTCGGAAGCGGTTGATGAGCGATGGGTCCGAGCCTCCATCCGGCGGCGGCCACCACGGGATGGAGACCGGCGAAGACGTCCGCCTGGCCGGGCTGGCGGGGTTGGTCACGTCGTAGATGTCGAGGGAATTCCCGTGAATGTCGAAGGCGTAGGAGGTCCCGCTCACGGTCACGGCCGCAATCCCGTACGTCCCGTAGGTCCGGTAGTCGATGTCCTCCTTGGCCGTCGGACAGATGTTCACCATGGAGGGCCCGGCACCCTGGTAGCAGCTCTGGCCGTGCGCAGACCGGCCCGCCAGAACGGCGGCCGCGACTACGGCAACTCCAACAGTCCAAACGTGATGACCCCGCATCCAGTGTACCTCCGCCGTCAGTCTAAGGCCTCGCAGGAGTAATGTCCAGCCTGCGCGTGTGACGGGGCCCACACGCGCGGCGTTGAGAAAAAAACGGGCGGGCCGAAGCCCGCCCGTCTGTGAAGCATCGGTGTTGCGATTACGGCGTGGCTGCACCTACGTAGGTGTTGAGCAGCGGCAGGACCTCAGCCGGGTTGCAATAGAAGTTACCAAGCGTCGCCGCCTCGAGGGCAGTGGAGTAGGTGCCGAAGTAGTACTGCACCCCCGCCCAGGCCTGGAGGTATGTGTATTCAACTGGGTCAGTCGGCCCTGTGATTGTTACGCGGATGGAGGGGTCGAAGACCAACAGCATCCACCCGTTGTTCGCCATCAGGCCGTTCCAGTTCGCCACGTCCAGAGGCACCTTCTGGGTCTCGAACGGAATCACGTTGGGCTCAGCGGTGAGGAACCCGGACGGGCCGCCGCCGCCGCGCGCCTTGGAGTTCTCGTTCTCATCGAAGGCGAAGTAGATGTACGGATGGCACGCCCAGAAATAATCAACCTTGGCTGCAGTAAACATGTCGAAGGTGGTCTTCCACAGCATCAGGTTGCTGGTGATGCCACCGCTGTTGAAGTAGCGGAACGCGAACGCGGTGCCCAGCGGCTCGTGGAAGTCGGCGACACTGGCGACGTCGGAGTAACGGCTGTAGAACCCAACCGTCGTTGCGTTGGCGCCGTCGGCCTCGATCGAGACGGCCGGCACCGATTCGGAGAAGTTGGCGGTCTGGTTCAGGTAGATGATGTCGCCGATGATCACGTTGTTCAGGGAGGGGAAGCCACCGGTCCAGTAGGTGTCTTCATCAGGGAAGTTCTGGTTGCACTCGTTGACCACGTCCACCGTGACGTAGAAGAACACCGGTTTGGTGGTGAGGTTGGCGAGCCACGGCGGGTTCGCCACGGTGGCCGATTTGCACGGTGTGGTGTCCTGGTCGTCGGTGACGATCGCGTCCTGCAGCATGGTCACGATCGTGGGGCCGTAGCTGGAGAGGTTGCCGTACGGGAAGTTGCAGTTCACGTCCATAGTGGCGTGGGCGAAGTCAATGTCCTGCTGGACCGGAAGAGGAGTGGTGTAGCTGTTGGAGGTGGGACCCCAGGGCACCGCTCCGGCCGAAAACGATGTGCCCGTCACGAAGTCACCGACCTGCGGCCAAGGCGGAACCGAGCCGGGCTTGGGGCCCGAGCCGTCGTCCTTCCACGGCTTCGTCGAGTCGCCGGTGTCGAACAGGTTGAAGCTGCCGGTGAGCAGGTCGCGGAAGTTGATCGTCCAGACGTCGTAGCCGGAGAGCACTTCGTCGAAGTCCACGACGTGGGACGAGTCGGCGGCCCACACGACGACGTGGATAAGCTGCTTGCTGCTGGAGACGTTGGTCACCGCCAGCAACGTGGTGTAGCCGCTAGGGTTAGGAACGTTGGTGGCGTCGAGGTCCACGACCGCGTACGGCACCAGCAGGGTGGCGGCGGGCACATAGTCCCGGGCGCAGAAGTTGGCGTAGGCCACACCGCCAACCAGCGCCAACGCCAAAGCGAGAATGAGAGTCTTCTTCATAGCTTTTCTTCCTCCTTCGTAGTTGGTGTTGAGCTCCTGAGGAACTGCACGCCTGTTGCCGAGAGCTTCCGGCCTACGCGATTGCATCACCTCCTCGCTCAAGTATTTAGCCCCATGCTCCTGTTGCAGAGCCCAAGACTTTATGCTGCGTCAGCATCAGCCTAGGGCCGAATACCCTCGTTGTCAAGCCCCTGGCGCGAACACCTGAAGCGAAAGCAGCCTAGTCTGCCGCAAGGGGCTTGTCAAGGCCTGGTCATGACTTTGGGGGGGCCTTCGGTCGCGGGGCGAACACCCACACCCCGCCACCTTTCGCCGTTCCGCGCGGCGAACCCATCACGATCACCTCGCCCTTGCCGTCACCGTAGAGGTCGGCGATGCGGACGTCAAAGGGATCGGTGTTCTCGATCGTGATCTCCGGCGACCGCTCTTCGTAGAACCTGCCATCGGGGAACTGGAGGAAGATCCTCAGCTCGCCGTTGGAGGTCACGACCGCGATGTCGTTGCGGCGGTCGCCGTCGATGTCGCCCACGGCCACTGCCTTGAAGTTGTCATAGACCACCTTGCGCTTGACGAACACCTCGGGGTGGGGCGTCAGGCTCGGCTTCCCCTTGGCGTCGTGAAAGTGGTAGACGGCGCACGCCTGGGCAGGATCCTCGGAAGCGCGGGCGTTGAACTGCTCGAAACAGAGCACCACGTCGGGGGACTTGAAACGGTCCAGCGGCGCCGCCGCGTTGGCGAAGACAAACGAGCTGTACGGGACCTGGTTGCTCGCGACCGCCTGGAAGCGCTCCCCTTTGCCCACGTTTCGCATGAAGAGATCGATAATTCCCTCCTTGCGCGAGGTGAGCAGAAGGTCCATCCAGCCGTCGCGGTCCACGTCGGCAGCCGAGATCCAGTCGCCCTGGATCTCGGTCGGGAACCCCTCGGTGACCGTCTTCCAGCCGCTCGGCAGGTTGAGAAAGACGTTGACCAGACCGCTGCTCTGCCTCCGGTTGGTGGCCATGTCGAGGTCGATCTCGGCGATGGTTGCCACGTCGGGCCGCCCGTCCTTGTTGAAGTCGGCCACCACCAGCGAACGCGCCGAGATCGACTGGTTGGCGCGCGGCAGCACATCCACGCGCGTGAAGTCGCCCTTGCCGTCGCCGTAGAGAACGAATGCTTGAGAGAAGTGAGACGCAAGCGCGATATCGGGGTGCCCGTCACCGTTGAAGTCGGCCACCCGGACCGTGCCGTAATCGAGCTTGACGGTCTTGGCGTCGGGCCAGCGCACGTCGCGCCAGAGCTGCCATGTGTGGTCGGGTTGCTGGAGGACGATGGAGGGGTGCGAAATGCCAAGGCGGGACGGCGGCAGGATGAGGTCCGGGCGGCCGTCGCCGTTCATGTCGGCGATATCGAACGACATTTGCCAGCGACCGCTCTCCGGCAGACCCTCATCGCGGCGCTCGAAGACGAGCTTGTCGGTGAACGGCGGGATGAAGTCGGGCATGTCGTTGATGATGTACTTGTCCTTCAGGTACTCCTCGCGCGCCAGGCCCCGCGCCTCCTGAGCCTGCTGCTTCTGCCACGTCCGGTGAAGTGTCGACTTGGGGTCCTCGGGCGGGAGTTGCCGAACCAGGAGGAAGTCACCCTCCTCGCCCACCAGCATAAACTCCTGCCTAATGACGCCCGTAGTCCGCACACGATCCGGGCTGACGAAGACCGCGTCCGCCTTCGGAATCCGAAGGACCCGGGCCGCCAGCTCGTCGAAGTCGACGTTGGGCTTGCCGAGCCCCGGGAGGTCCGGCGGGACACCCGGCTGCGGTGCCGCCGGGGTGCCGCCCGGTTGCGCGGCCGACCCGCCCTGCGGGGCCGGCCCTTGTGCCCCGGCTCTCATGGCCGCGAGCATCATCGCGAAGGACAGAAAATAGCAGAAGAACCGTTGCATGAACCACCTCCGTTTGGCCGCCGCACGGGCGAGCGCAACTTTGCTCTTACACGACGTCCCGGATCGCCCAGGCGCGGCGCCGGAAGACAGTGCTCCCAGCGGCGAGGCACAACCCGGCACCAGCAGCTGCCCCCACCAGCCGAAGCGCGCTCGGCCCGGTCCCGGTGATCACAGCGCGAAACGTGTCCAGAACTCCCACCAGGGGGTTGAGGGCGAGCCAAGGCGCCACGGTCCTGGGCACCACGCTCTCCGGGTAGACGACCGGTGTGAGAAAGAAGAGGACCATGGTGCCTGTCCCCACCACCTGGCCCAGATCAGGGAGAAAGGCGCCGCCCGGCACGAGCAGCAACGTCATCCCCCAGCTCCCCACGACCAGGAGAAGCACGCCCACCACCAGCCAAGGGAGCTGTGCCCACGCCAGACTGCCGAGCCCTGCGGCCGTGACAATGACAAGGGCCAGGGCGATTGCGTACCGGCCCAGTATTGCCAAGAAAGCTCCGGCGGCCAGCACCTCCAACGGTGTGGTGAGGTGCCGCACCAGGTTGGCCTGGGAGCGCGCCAGCCCTACCGCCCGCATCAGTGCCTCCTGGAACGCCAGGAAAGGTACGAGACCGGTCACCAGGTAAAGCCCAAAAGCGCCCATGCCAGGCCGGCCTTCAAGTTTCATGCCAAGGAAGTAGGAGAAAACGGTCAGGTAAAGAGCAAACTGCACAGCGGGCTCGAGGACGGCCCACAGTGCCCCAAGAGCCGAACCCGCGTAGCGGGCCTGGAAATCCCGCCGACCCAACGTCCACACCAAGCGGCGCCAGCGCCAAACACTAGCGAAGATCGCGAGCATCCTGCCTGTGATCCCTCCCGTTTCTTGACAACCCTCGTATGGGGCTTTAGCATGAATTAGGGCCCTGGCGCACGGTAGCAGAAGCCACCAGAGGCCACAAGCGAACGATGAGCCGCACGACGCGTTCCTCGCTGCCGACCACAACGGTGGGGCATCTCTTGCGCCACCACCGTCTGGAACGGCACCTCACCCAGACCGAACTGGCGCGCCAGATTGGCATCCAGCAGTCCGACCTTTCGCGGATGGAGAAGGGGAAGTACCGCGTCTCCCTCGATGCTCTCTTCCGCATCTTGCAGGTCTTCGAGATGTCGCTCGGGGAGTTCTTCGGGGACCTGGCCCAGGGGAGCTTGACTTCGCGGGAAGCCCTGCTGCTAGAATCTTTCCGGGCATTGCCGCGCACAGATCAGGACGAGGTCGAGGAGTTCCTCGACTTCAAGCGCAGCAGGCGCCGGGAAGGCGACGAGTAGATGGGCGCATCCGAGCGGTACCTGCGTCTGACCGAGCTGGCACAGCGCGCGTTCGCGCACGGCCGGCTCGAGAGGGCGCTGCGCCTGTTCACGGTCGCCGAGGAGAACGCCAAGCAGGGCGGCGACCGCGAGCTCGCGGACCGGGCGTTCTGCAACCGCTGTGTCGTGCTGCTGGAGCTGGACCGTCTGGACGGGGCCATCGGCGAACTCAAGCACGTCCTGATGCGCTCCCGCGACCCGTTCACCGCCTGGATGGCCGCATATTACACCGCCCAGGTGTACGAGGCCGAGGGGAACATCGCGCGGGCGCTCGCCTACGCACGCCGCGGCAGCGAGCTTGCCGAGACGGCCGCCGAGGCACGGGCACGGGCCGCGTCGGCCAACCAGCACGGCGTGCTCGCCCTTAAGGACTCGCACTTCCTGGAGGCGAGCGAGCGCTTCGAGGAGGCGCTGCGGCTCAACACCGGCAGCGACGGCATCGCCACCGCGATCATGCGGGACAACCTGGGGTACTGCCTGATGTGCACGGGAAGGGTCGCGGATGGCCTCGCGTTGTGCCGCGATGCGGCTGGAGCCCTAGAGACGATCGGAGCCCGGCAGTACCTCGCCGACGTGTACCAGGACCTGTGCTACGGCGCCCTGCAGTCCGGCGAGTTCGCCGTGGCCCGGGAGGTCGGAGGGAAGGCGCTCGAGCTGGCGCGCGAGTATGCCAACCCCACCGTCGAGCGCAACACGCTGATGTTGCTGGCGGACGCCGCCATGGACGAGGGAGACGAGGATGTCGCTGACGGGTTGCTCCACGCCCTCTCGGCCCACTATCCGGATTTTCGCGGCATGAAGGACTTCCTTCGCGCGTTCAACGTACGTGAAGTAATTAACCTGAAGGCATGAGGACAGCCATGCGTCGAGTCGCTCTTCTGCTTGCCTGCACGCTGGTCGCCGCGGTGGCCAGCGGGGCAACGTCGTTCTTCCTCGACCGCAACGGCGTGCTGTGGAACGGGTTGCCGAGTGAAGAGGGGTTGGTGCTCACCGGCGAGCGCGACGGTCAGGTCATTACTCGCACCACGGTTCCGTTCGTCTTGGGCTTTGACGTCAACCAGGACGTCGCGATCCAGGTCGCCGCCGACGAACTCACCGGCAAGGTCGTTGTGGTCTGGCAGCGGAACTGGACCACTACCGCGTCGGAGATCATGATGGCGGTGTGGTACGACGGCAGTTGGGAACGCATCGAACATCTTTCCCACGACCTACTGGCCTACCCCCGGAACCCGGCCATTCAGCTTACAAGCGTCTCCACCCCGGTCCAGGACCCCGACAACCCGAACGACCCAACCAAAGCCACTGTGGTCCAGGACAGCTTTCTCCACGTTGTGTGGTGGGAGGGCAGCCAACAGAGTCACGGCACCTACGTTCTGCTGCGGCTCACGGCTGATCCCAGCGATCCTGATGCCTTGGTGGAGCAGAACCTCGACAGCTACGCAACCATCGGCTTCGCGTGCCAAGTGCCGCTTCCCGCAGGAGTCCTCGAACACCCGGTGTTCGCGAACCAGCACGCCACCGATCGCGCGCTCCTGTTTTTCGGCACGCAGCGCGTCTGCCTGTTCCACCTCCTCGAGGTGCGCTTTGCACTGGACACGCAAATCACACCGGTGACCGGCAGCGGGGGGATCACCGTGATCGCCCAGCGCGGGCGCCATGTGCCGATCTTCGGGGTCAGGAAGACGCTCGCGATGGTCGACGCCCTGGAGATGGAAGGGGCTCGGATGGTTCTCGGCAGCGACCTTGCTCCGGTCGCCTACCGTGTCAACGGCGCCACGCTGCAGTACGTGACCTACGGGGATCAGGGGTGGAGCCCTCTCCGCACACTGGCGGTCAAAGATGGCCTGACGATGGACCAGGCGATCCCGCTGGTGGAGAACCTGGCCCGCTAACACCGAAAAAGTAAAGAGTGTCGGGCGCGCACGCCGGGCGCGCCCTTTTCTTGCCGTTCAAAGGAAAGAATCGGCTTGTGTGGGGCGCGACCGCCGGGCGCGCATCCCTTGGTCTCGAAGAGCAAGTGACAGCTCGCGCGGCGTGCCCCACACGGTCTGTACCTTGCTCCCGGCCCGCCTAGTCGAGTGCGCGTGGCAGCCCCGCCCGCGGGTCGCCGGCCCCGACGTAGAGCTCGTTCACCCGCCGCGCGGCCTCCCGGCCGGCCGGCGAATCAAGAAGCTCTTGATACGGGTCCAGAGGACCACGGCTCCTCCTCCGGGCGGACCGGACGGGCGGAATTTCCGGGTCGGTCAGACTACGATGCGGCGCCGACAATCATGGTCGCTCGAGGTGTGGGGGCTGCGCCAATTCCAGGGGAATTTGTTATGCTCCGAGCCATGTCCGAGCGGACCCTCGAGGTCTTTGTCGACACCACCAATATGTGCAACTTGAAGTGCGTCACGTGCGTCTTCTCGGACGCGCGGGTAGCGAAGTTGCCCAAGTACGTCATGCCCTGGGAGTTGTACGAGAAAATCGCGAGCCAGGTGTTTCCGCAGGCGGAATACCTCACGCTCTCATGCTTGACCGAGCCGCTGATGAACCGGGAGTTCGCGCGCTACCTTCGGTTTGCCGGCGAGTTCGAAGTGCCGCGAACGGAGTTCGTCACCAACGCCCAACTGGTGCGGGAGGAGCACCTCCAGGCGTGCGTCGAGGCCCGCCTTTGGCGCATCGCTGTCTCGCTGGATGGCGGTGATGCGATCTCCTACGAGACCGTCCGACGCGGCGCTTCGTGGGACAAGCTGTTGGCCAACATGACCCGCGCGCGCGACTTCTTCGCCCGGGCGCCGCACCGGCCGATCGTGCGAGTCATCATCACGCTGGTGCAGGATAACTTCCGCAGCGCCGCCGGGGCAGTTCGCCTTGCGCTGGAGTGGGGCGCAGGGGAGGTCGAACTGCGAGAGACGATCACCTTCCCCGGTATTGGCCTCCAGGCGCGGCAATTGAAGCAGCAGGGGGACGAGCTTCGATCTGTGCTGCTGGAGTGCAAGGCCATCTGCGAGGCCGCAGGGGTGTCCGTCGTGGTCTTGAGCGAGAACGCCCCTGGCCTCAAGATCGACCTTTCTGGACTGCCGTCGTGTCATGCGCTCGAAAAGCGTGTCGCGATCGCCGCCAACGGCGACGTCATGCCGTGCATGCTGTGGGCTGGGCAACCCCTCGGCAACTTCAGGGAATCAAGCTTCGATCAGATCTGGAATGGCCCGTGGCGGCTCCAGTTGCGCGAACAGTTCCGCAGGGAACAGCCGCTGTTCTGGTGCCCGACGTGCACGATCTGCAAAGAGGATCCTGCCGACGACGACGCGTACTTCCGCCTCCTCGCGAAACCGCGCCCGCTCGGCCCATACGTCTAGAACCGGAGCGGGCGGCCGCTACGATAGCGAGCGTGGCAGCCCCGCCCGCGGGTCGCCGGCCCCGGCGTACAACTCACTCACGCGGCGCGCGGCCTCACGGCCGGCCGGCGAGACGACTCTCGGCACCGTCACCTGCACGGTGTAGTAGTGGTCGCCGTGCACCCCCGTGCGCACGTTGCGCACACCCTTGCCGCGCAGCCGGAAGCGCTGCCCCGACTGGGTCCCCGACGGGATCTTGGCGCGCACCGGGCCGTGGATGGTGCCGATCTCGACCTCGGCCCCGAGATACGCCTCCGAGAACGTCACCGGCACGACGGTGTGGATGTCGTCGCCCTTGCGCTCGAAGAAGGCGTGCGGGCGCACCCGCACTACCACCGCGACCTCGCGCTTGGAGCCGTCCTTGAGGCTCGCCCGCACGCGGTCGCCGTCGGCGACGCCCGCGGGCAGCTTCACCCGCAGGCGGTCGGTCTGAACCAGCATGCCGGTGCCGCGGCAGCGCGGGCACGCGTGGGAGCGGACCTTGCCGCTGCCGCCGCACTCGCTGCACGCCAGCTCGCGCTGCACCGGCACCACCACGCTGGCGCCTCGCACCGCCTGGGCAAACTCGAGCTCGACGGCTGCTTCGATCGGCGCCTCCGGCGGCGGCGCCCCCGCTCTGCCGAAGCCCCCGAACAGGCTGCCGAAGATGTCCCCGAGGTCAGCGAAGCCCTCGACGGTCCTGAACCCGAACCCTCCCGGGGCGGCCCGGGCCGTCCAGCGGGCGCGGGACGCGCGGGCAGCCGCGGCGGCTTCGTCCACGGTGCCGAACTCGTCGTACTGCCTGCGCTTCTCGGCATCCGAGAGCACTGCGTACGCCTCCTGGATCTCCCGGAACTGCTTTGCGGTGTCGGGGCTGCCCGGGTTCACATCGGGGTGGTAGCGGCGCGCGAGCTTGCGGTAGGCCTTCTTGATCTCTTCGGCGCTCGCGTTGCGTCCCACCCCCAGGACTTCGTACAGGTCTCGCATCCGTCCCGCTTTCCGGCGTCGGCCGCCAGTCAGAATATGAGCGAATCCTTGTGAAGTTTCAAGGGGAGGGCGATGGCTCCAAGACGCGCACCTTTGCTTGAACCCTCGCGCGGTTCCACCGCACGCGAGCGCCTCGGCGGCAGCGGCTGCGACCACAACGCTCGTGCATGTGTGACACGGCACCACGTGGAAGCAGTCTGCTCGCGCTAGAATGGCGTGATGTTGTTTGCCCCCGGGGACGTCGTCCTGCCGGCCGTCGGCTTGCTCCTGACGCGGATGAGCCGCCGGCTGACCGCGCTCGTGGCGGTGGTCCTGCTGGCGTGGCTCAACCTGTGGTGGGTGCTGCCGCTGCTCGGTCTCGGGGCCATCGACAACGCCCTGCCCCCGCTGTTCGCCGTGGCCCACTCCGCCCCGATCATGACCGTCGGGCACCTCCTCGTCGTCGTGCTGGTGCTCGGCGCCTTCGGGGTCTTCTCGCCCCTGGCGGGAAGCACTGCGGAGCTCGCTTCGCGCGCGGCCAGCCGCGGGGACTACCGTGCGGCCGGAGAGTACTGGCTGGAGGCCGGCCGGCCGCGGCGCGCGCTGCGCAACTTCATCCGCGCCCACGACTGGGGGCGCGCCGCCGATCTCGCGCGCTCCAGAGGCAACCTCGCCCGCGCCGCGGAGTTCATGGAGCGCCAGGGCGGCGAAGTCCTCGGGGGCGCCGCCCAGCTCTACTCCCGCCTAGGTCAGGACGCCAGAGCGCAGCAGACGTGGATGCGCTACGGCCAGTTCCTGGTGGAGAACAAGCGCAGCGAGCAGGCGATCGATCCTTTTCTGCGCGCGGGCGACATGCGCCGCGCCGCTCACGCGGTCGAGCTCGCCCTCGACAGCCGCCGCCTCACGGCGGTCAACGCCGACGTCGCGATCCGAGCCGCCCGGGAGAGCAAGCGGCCGGCGCTCGCGGCTGCGGTCGCCGTCGCCTGCGGGCGCTACCGCGAGGCGGGCGACCTCTACCTCGCCGCCGGGCAGCCGCTCGACGCCGCGCGCGCCTTCGAGCAGGCCGGCGAGACGATGCGGGCGGCGGAGGCGCTTCGGCTCGGCGGTCAGACCGAGGAGGCCGCCAGGATCCGCGGGCAGCGCCTCTTCGTCGACGGCAAGCTCGAGCAGGCGCTCCAGGAGTACGAGACCGCGGGGATGGCCGCGGAGGCTGCCGCCGCCCTGGAGAAGCTAGGGCGCTACCAGGAGGCGTTCGACCGCTACCGGCGCGCCGGCCTGCTGCGCGAGGCGGCCGACATCGCCCGGCAGCACCTCGACCCCCGCGAGGCCGGCCGGCTGTACGCGGAGATCGGCGACTGGGTGGAAGCCGGGTTGGTCTGGGAATCGGTCGGGGAGCACCTGGAGTCCGCGCGCTGCTTCGAGCGTGGCGGCGACGTCATCCGCGCCGACGAGGTGCTCGCCCGCGCCGGGCTGGTGAAAGAGAGGGTCCAGCTCCTGGGCCGCATCGGGCAGGTCGAGGACGGCTTCAATATCCTCTTCGAACAGGGCGACCTGCGCGGAGCGTGGGAGTTCCTCTCCGCCTACGGCGGCACCTTCCCCAACCTTGTCGAATCGCTGGTGAAGGTCGGCTCGTGGCTGCAGAGCGAGGGCGAGGTCACGACGGCGATCACCGTGGTCCAGAGGGCGATCGCCGGCCTGCCGGTTCGGCGCGAGCTGCTCCCCGCGTTCTACTCGCTCGCCGAGCTGCTCGAGGAGCACGGCGACCTGAGGGCCGCCGAGGCGGCGTGGCAGCGGGTCGTCGACTTCGACTACGGGTACCAGGATGCGGTCCAGCGGCTGCACATCGTCGCCGCCCAGCGCGCCGCCGACGAGCAGGCGGCATCCTCCGGCTCCGGCATCACGCCTCCGCCGGACTCGCGTGCCGGGGCGATCACCGACGCGGCCTCGCGCTACGTCCTAGAGCAGGAACTCGGCCGTGGCGGAATGGGCGTCGTCTACCGGGCACGCGACACGCGGCTGGGGCGCACGGTGGCGATCAAGATCCTCAACCCCCGGCAGCACACCCCCGACGCCATCCGCCGCTTCGAACGCGAGGCGCGCGCCGCGGCCGCGCTCTCTCACCCCGGCATCGTGCACATCTACGACTTCGACCGCGGCTTCTCGTCGTTCTACATTTCGATGGAGTTCGTGTCGGGGCCGACGCTGTTGCAGTTGATCCGTGAGGAGGGCTCGTTCGTCCGCCTCAACCTGCTGAACCTCCTGAGACAGATCGTTGACGCCGTCGGGTACGCCCACACCCGCCAAGTCGTACACCGCGATCTCAAGCCCGCCAACATGATCCTGGCCGACCGCCGCCAGGTGAAGATCCTGGACTTCGGCATCGCACGCCGCCTGGACGAGCTCAACCTCTCCGCCTCGGGCGCCACCGGCACCCCGTACTACATGGCCCCCGAGCAGATCCTCGGCGAGGACCCCGACGCGCGCACCGACATCTACGCCCTCGGCGTCACGCTCTTCCAGATGGCGACGGGTTCGCTGCCCTTCGCCACCGGAAACATCCTGCGCGCCCACCTGGAGCAGACGCCGCCCGACCCGCAGGCGCTGGCGCCCGATCTCGAGCCGGCGCTCTCCCACCTGATCGTTCGCTGCCTCGCCAAGGATCGCGACCAGCGCCCGCGCGACGGCGCCGCGCTGCTCACGGCGCTTTCCTCACTCGAGGACGGGGTGCCGGAGTGAAGGTCGCGCTCATCGGCACCCACGGCGTCGGCAAGACGACCCTGTGCTTCGAGCTCGCGGCCAGGCTGAAGCGGCGTGACGTGGACGTCGAGCTGGTCCGCGAGGTCGCGCGCCGCTGCCCGCTGCCGATCAACCGCGAGACCAGCGCGGCGGCTCAGGGCTGGATCCTGCACACGCAGATGGCGTGGGAGCTCGAGGCGGAGGCCGACCACCCGCTCGTGATCTGCGACCGCTCCGTGCTCGACAACTACTGCTACCTCTACCACGCGGCCGGGCCGCAGTCGAGCTGGGAGCCGCTGCTGGCCGCGTGGCTGCCGACCTACGACGTGCTGGTCAAGGTTCCCCTGTGGACGACACCCCACTGGGACGGCGTGCGCGACACGGATCTCGCCTTTCAGCGCGACATCGACAGCCTCCTCGACGAGCAGCTGCAGCGGCGCGGGCTCGACGTGCTGCGTCTGGAGGTCGATCAGCGCCAGCGCTGGGGCGATGTCGTCATGGCTCGGCTCGAGCCGCTGGTCTGCCCCCAACGCACACTCTTTCCCGAGGAAGTCAGCCAGTAGAGAGGTCGAAGGGACCGCCGTCAGCCCGTGGCGGGGCTCGCGCCGGGCACCACCGGCGACCCACAGTAAGGGCAGAACTTGGCCCCCGGGGGGACGGGCTGCCGGCAGCGCGGGCAGGGGCTCACCGCCGCCGGCACGCCGCAGGTGGGGCAGAAGCGGGACCCCGCGGGCACGGGGTTGCCGCAGCGGGCACAGGTGGCAGCGCCGGCGGCCGCCGCGCCTCCGCCGGCGCCGCCCTTCATCGCCTCCGAGAGCGCCCCCGCCATCTGCACGCCGAACCCTGCCCCCAGTCCAACGCCCATCCCCGCCGCCGCCGTCCCGCCGGCCCCTCCATCGGCGCGCGCCGCATCGCCCAGCGCCACCGCCACCTTGAAGCGGGTGTAGGCGGAGAGGTCGCCGACCGCGCCCATGGACGCGCGCTCGTCGAGGCGAGCGAGGACCTCGTCCGGCGGCGTGATCGAGTTGATGTAGAAGTCCGAGAGGTCCACGCCGTACTTGGAGAAGTCCTCCGTCAGGCGCGCCTTCGCGAGCGTCGCGAGCTCGTCGTACCGTGCGGGCAGGTCCAGGATCGAGGTGAGGCTCTCGCCCAGCAGGTCGTTGAGGCGAGCCACGATCATGTCGCGGTAGAAGTCGGCGAGGCGCGCGGTGTCGAACTCTCCCAGGGAACCCACGACGGTGTTGACGAAGGTTCGGGAATCGTGGATCCGATACGCGTACGCGCCGAAGGCGCGCAGGCGCACCACGCCCAGCTCGCGGTCGCGGAAGACGACCGGCTCGCGGGTGCCCCACTTCTGGTCCAGGAACGTGCGCTTGGAGACGAACACCACCTGCACCCGGAACGGGGAGGTGAAGCCGAACGGCAGCGAGAGCACCTTCGTCAGCACCGGGATGTTCTGGGTGGTGAGGGCGTGCCGCCCGGGTCCGAGGACGTCGAGCGCGCGCCCGTCGCGGTAGAAGACGGCCTCCTGCGCCTCGTGCACCACGAGCTGCGCGCCGAATTTGATCTCGGCGCTGCCATCGGGCGGGAAACGGAACGCGATCTCGTGGCCCGTGGGATCGTAGTGCTCAAGCACCTCGAGGAACTGGCTCATCGCACCGCCTCCTCTGCAACGTCGCTAGGCGAAGACGCCTTTGAGCGCCTGGTCCCGGCCCTCGAAGCGCACGCGCACCTTCGCCATGGCCTTCGAGAGTGTGTCCAGCACATCCTCTCCGTCGGAGAGGTGCTCCACCGCCTCGGCCACCGCCTCCACGTCCTCGACGAAGGTGACTTCCAGGTGGTAGACCGCCTCGAGCTGATCCTGCTTCACCTTCACCGCGTCAAAGAGCCCGGTGTAGCCGGAGCCGGCGTGGCGGACCGCGTTGGCGAGCGCGCCGAGTTCCTTGTCGAGGCTGCCGAGGCGCTCGATTCTCCCCCCAGCACCGAGGTGGAGGGTGCGGGTGTACTCCGCTACGGTCGCTCGCGCGGCGTCCAGGCTGTTCGCGAGGTGGGCGCGCACCAACTGATCGATCTCCCGGCTCAGTTCGCGGTCGAGGTAACCCGAGAAGACCGGCACCTTCTTGCCGAGGCGCTCCAGCACGTTGCGTGCCGCCCGCGCCCTCTCCATCGCGTCGCCCATGGTGCTGCCCTCCAAAGACTAATTACTATCTTATCATTCGGCCTGCGAGGAGGCAGATGTGCAGCTGCTGATCGGACTCGGCGGCAACGCGGGCGACGTCCTGGGCGCATTCTCGCGCGCGCTCGCAAGCCTCCAATCCCACGTCGCGGTGCTCGCCCGCTCGAACGTCTGGCGGAGCGCCCCCGAGGGACCACCCCAGCCCGACTACCTCAACGCCGCCGCGCTGCTGGAGACCGAAGTGCACCCGGTGGCGATCCTGACGCTCTGCCAGCGCCTCGAGGCCGAGGAGGGCCGCGACCGCGCCCGGGAGCGGCGCTGGGGGTCCCGCCCGCTCGACCTCGACCTGCTCATCGCGCCCGGAGTCGTGATCGAGGCCCCCGCGCTGGTGCTCCCCCACCCTCGCCTCGGGGTGCGTCGCTTCGCTCTGGCGCCTGCAGCCGAGTTGGCGCCCGGCTGGCTCCACCCGCGCCTCCACCGCACCCTCGCCGAGCTCGCGTCCGCCCCAGAGATCGCAGCACAGCGGTGCGACCGCATCGGCGAGTTCCCCGGCTTCTGACTCGCTGCGCTCTGCGCCCAATCTTCTAGTGCTCGCCGCGCAGAATGGCGGTGGGCTCGAGCGAGGCGGCGCGCCGCGCGGGCTGCACGGAGGCGAGCGCACAGACGATCACCGAGACCACCAGGGCGGCCAGGTAGAAGCTCGGGTACTCGGCCATCTGCAGGTGCTCGTTGCGCAGCGCCGCCTGCTCGCCGAAGTCCACCGGGAGCGCCGCCACCACGCGGATGAGCACCGCCCCGAGAACCCAGCCGAGCGCCGCGCCGAGCAGGCCGAGCAGGGCGCCCTGGTGGAGGAAGATCATGCCCAGGTCGTGGCGCGAGAAACCCGCGGCGCGCAGGATCGCGATGTCCCTCCGCTTGTCCGCCACCAGCTGCACCAGCACGTTGGCGACCCCGAACGCGGCCACCAGCGTCGTGAACAGCACGAGCACCAGCGTGATCATGTTCTGCCGGTTGAAGGCATCCACCGAGGCCGCGCTGCGCTCCTGCCACGACCGGCACACGTACCCGGTGCGCTGCTGCGCCAGCAGCGCCACCGCCGGAGCGTCCAGCGGGTTCGAGAGGGCGATCCGCACGGTGGTGGCCTGGTCGGTGGACAGGCCGGTGAGCGCCTGGGCCAGGGGCAGGTTGACGAGCGCCAGGGTCTTGTCAACGCGGCCGAGGCCGGACGCGACGATGCCGACCACCTTGAGCGGCACCGCTCCACCCTCGGCCCCCACCGCCTGGAGGTGGCTGCCAACGTCCACGCCCAGGGAGCGCGCGAGCTGACTGCCCAAGATCACGCCGTCCGGCGCGATCGAAAGCGCCGCCCAGGACCCGCGCACGACCTTGGTGTCGAGGGCGGTGACCGCGCGCTCCAGCTCGGGCACCACGCCCGAAAGCGCGGCCGGCCTGCGCACGGTGCCGTAGAGCAGCACCACCTGCGCCTCCACCGCGGGCGTCGCGACCCGCACCGCGGGGATCGAGCGCAGCGCCGCCAGCACCCCGGCCACCCCCCGTACCGCCCGCTTCTCGTCGGGGATGTGGTGGCGCGACAGGTCGAACACGGCCTCCCCGGGCAGGGCCAGCTTCTCCGGCCGCCACCCCTGCGGCCGGCGCGGCAGCACCTCGACGTGGGCCGAGCTCTCGGTGGTCTTCTTGAGAAAGTCCTCCGAGAGGCCTGTGGTCAGGGACAAGGTGACGATCAGCATCGCGGAGCCCACCCCGACCGAGAGCAGGGCGATCGCCGACTGGCGCGGCCGCCCGCGAAGCTGGGCCTCGGCGATGCGCAGGTGGTCTATCCCGGTGCCAGCTAGGAACATCGTTCTGCCGCCCCTCCCGGCCAGAGCCAGTCGCGAGCCCTGCCCCCGACTCCGGGAGCGCGGGGCGATTCCAAGATGGTCCTACCTGGCACCGACATACACCCGCTTCCCTGCCGCGAGGCCAGCCGGAAGCGGCGAGATCACCTTGTCGCCGCGAGCAAGACCGGCGAGCACCTGGCAGCGGTCCTCGTCGCAGGCGCCGATCTCGACGGGCCGGCGCGCCGCGCGACCGCGCTCGCCCAAAAGGAAGACCGCGCGCTTCACCCCCGCGCCTTCCAGCGCGTCGCGCGGCACCACGAGAGCGTCCTCCACCACCCCGGTGACGATGTTGACGGTCACTGTGAGGTCGAGCTGGAGCGGAGGCCGTTCCTGCGGAAGCGAGACGAGCACGTCCGTCGACTTGGTCAGGCGGTCCACCGCAGGGACCAGGCGCAACACCTCGCCGCGCAGCAGCTGGCCTGGGTAGGCGTCGAAGACCATGCGCACCTCCTGCCCCGCCTTCACTCGACCGGCGTCGCGCTCGTCCACGGCAACACGGACGTAGGCGCGGGAGAGGTCGACCACGGTGACGATTTCGTCCCCCTCGCGGAGCGGGTCGCCCGCGCGGTGAAGCAACGCAGTCACCACCCCGGCGAGGGGCGACCGCAGCTCCGTCCAGCTCTGCTGCTCGCGGGCGATCCTCACGGCCGACTCCTTCGCCGCCATCTGCGCGGCCAGCTCCCGGGCCCGCTCCCGCGCGCGCACCCAAGCGTCCTCGGCCAGAAGCCCGTCCCGCACCAGCTTCTCGCTTCGGGTGGCCTCGTCCTGCGCCTGGGCAAAGCTCGCACGCGCCGCCTCCAGCTCACCGACCGCCCGCTCGGTGGCCAGGCGCAACGCCGCATCGTCCTGACGCGCGACCACCTCGCCTTCCTTCACGGGCTGTCCTGCCCCCACCAATACCGCGGCGAGCGGAGCCGCCACGCGCGCGCGCAGGGTGGCGCGCTGGTCGGAGTCCACCCGCCCGGTGGCGTAGACCGCGGTGACCACCCGGCCCGACCCGATGGTGGCCAGAGTGACCTCCTGTCCTCTCCACGACCTCCACAGCACCCTGCCGAGCACCCCGCCCATCACCAGCACCAGCACCACGAGCACCAGCCAACGTCTCATGCGCCTTCCTTTCTCCTCTCGTCACCGACCAGGAGCCCGTCGAGCAGGCGGAGCACGCGGTCGCTGCGCGCGGCCCACTCGGGGTCGTGGGTCACCACCAGGATTGTCTGCCCCATCCCGCGATTCAGCTCCCGGAACAGCTCGTACACCGCGCGGGCGTTGGCGCTGTCCAGGTTCCCCGTGGGTTCGTCCGCCAGCAACAATCGCGGGCGGTTCACGAGCGCGCGCGCCACGGCCACCCGCTGCTGCTCACCGCCCGAGAGCGCGCGCGGCAGCTTGTCCGCCGCCTCCGCGAGGCTCACACGCTCAAGCAGCTCCGTGCCCCAGGCCCGGTCCGCGCGCGAGCGGCCACCGCCGCGCGCCCACAGGGGCATCAGGACGTTCTCGAGGGCGGAGAACTCCGGGAGCAGGAAGTGAAACTGGTACACGAACCCGAGGAGCCGGTTGCGCAGCCTCGCGAGCGCATCGTCATCCACCCGCGCCAGGTTCTCCCCGTCGATCTCGACGCTCCCGGCGTCCGGGTGATCGAGCCCTCCCAGCAGGTAGAGCAGCGTGGACTTGCCGGAGCCTGAGGGCCCCACGAGTGCGGCGAACTCGCCTTCGTCGATCTCGAGGTCGATCCCGCGAAGGACCTCCCTAGCCGCCGCGCCTTGCCCGAGCCTCCGTACCAGCCCGCGCGCTTTGAGGACTGGCCCTGCCCCAGCGCGTGGGTCAAGCTGTGTCTTGACCCTCATCGCGCCCACCTCGCCCATGAAGGCTCGAAGGTATGGAGGCCTGAAGGCTTGCACGGAACGGCTAGCCTCCGAGTGAGAGCGAGAATCTCCAAGTCGC
>Ga0315281_10002191_pt1 | contig 29031 bp, 24 predicted proteins | sample YL17G07_0_MG_FD_204540 | JGI IMG/M metagenome (GOLD analysis project Ga0315281, IMG submission 204540) | Sediment microbial communities from Yellowstone Lake, YNP, Wyoming, USA - YL17G07_0 | ecosystem: Environmental > Aquatic > Freshwater > Lake > Sediment | place: USA: Wyoming | collected...
ACAATTTGAAGAAACGGGCGCGGTACGAAACGTTGCAAAGGTATGTAGAAATGAAATCGGCAGCTTGCGCTGCCGCTGGGATTGCTTACTCGCTTGACACTGGTCGGCTAATGGGTGTCCCCTATTACGCGCTATTACGCGCCCGTACGACACATGCAGCACCCAAAAGTGCAATGGTCTGGTTAATCATCGCTTAGCTCGTTACCGATGAGTATTTCATGCTTTTTTGGCACTGGGGAGATGTGCCCATCCGTCTGCTGAGCCTTGGACTGTGGGTCTGGGGTAACAGGTGGGTGCCGTTGTTCTTTATCTTTTTTTGGGATGGCCGTTTGCACAGCCGCATCGCTACTAATCTTGGCTTTGGCCTCTCCGGTGATCTTTTGTTTTTCGCGCTGCCGCTCCTTCAGGACCAATTCGTTGGCAGTCGTGATCACGGGGAATGCCAAAATGACGCTTGCTACGAGAATGAAAAAACGACGCATAGTGATTCTCCAAATAGTTGCTGACGGCCTCCTGCAAGGTAGGCGACCAATTCACTGCTGATGATTATGTTGCATTAATCATTACAAAGTGTCAACATTAATACATGAATAATAATATAAATTCCCCGCTCATGTTGATTGGCTTGGCGTTGAGCCTCCCCAGCCACACCACAACTCCGCGCACCAAGGCGTGGCGTGCCCTGAAAGCGATGGGGGCAGCTGTGTTGAGGGATGGTGTCTATGTGCTCCCTGCGGGCTTGGCCCATGAAGGCAGGTTATCTGAGATTGCCAGCGAGGTTGTGCAGGCGGGAGGCGCTGCGGAATTACTCTCATTGCATGCACGTGATGCCGAACAGTCCGCCCGTTTCGCCGCCCTGTTTGACCGCAGAGAAGAATTCGCTCCTTTGGTGGCGCAACTTCAGGCGCTTTTGGCCGACGATACGTTTGACGCTCCAGCAATGGAAAGACACTTGCGTAGATTCAGGCGCCAGTTGGAACAAATTACTTCTATCGACTTTTTCCCCGGAGAAGCACAGGCTCAAGCCGTACGCGCCTTGGATGCTTGCGCAGCCAAACTGGCCGCAATGGTGTCACCGGATGAGCCTCGCCCGATACACAAGCGGATCACTTTGCTATCACGCGCCGATTATCAGGATAGGCTTTGGGCCACCCGCGCCCGCCCCTGGATAGACAGACTGGCTTCGGCATGGCTGATCGCACGGCATATCGACACGGATGCCCGTTTTCTCTGGCTTGCCCGGCCTGGCGATTGCCCGTCGGATGCACTCGGCTTCGACTTCGATGGCGCAATGTTCACCCATGTGGATGGCCTTGTCACCTTCGAGACTTTGCTGGCGAGTTTCGGGCTGAACAATGAAGCGCTGGCCCGGTTAGGTGCGGTTATACATTACCTTGATGTTGGCGGTATCCCGGTACCAGAGGCAACCGGCCTCGCCGCCATACTCGATGGCTTGCGCCGCAGGGAAGCGGACGACGATCAGTTGCTGGTAGCAGCTTTACCAGTCTTCGATGCCCTATTGCAGCATTTCACAACAGACTGACAACAGAAGCTCTCAAAAATTCGGAGCTCATATTTGACATTTTTTCTCGGGGCAACGGGGTCAGGTCTTGCCTTTTGCCTCTCCATCACAAGGTCGTTAAGTAAGGCAAAAGGCAAGACCTGAACATCTGAAATTTACGGTAATTCAGCCTTGGCAGCCTGTTTTGCCACACTGGACAACAGCCTGTCCGGCGCCAGGCGGCGGCCTTGCAGCAGCCCTACCCCGATGAACCCCTGGGGGCCGCGTAGCCTGACCTTGCCATCCGGTAGACCGGTATCCAGCGCCAGCCGTTGCCCTTGAGCGAGGCGTTTGATTTGCACGGCATCCAGTTGCAGCCCGGGCATATCAGGCATCAGGCTCTCCGGCGGCAGCAAGCAAGCATCCCGTTCCTCAACGGTCATGGCTTCAAGTTGTTGCAGCGTGTAGCCGCCCCGAAGGTCGAAATGAGCGATTGCAGTACGGCGCAGGCCGATCAAATACGCGCCGCAGCCGAGTGCGGCACCGATGTCTTCGGCCAGCGTGCGCACATACGTTCCTTTGCTGCAACGCACGGTAAGATCAATTTCGTTGCCGCTGAATCGATGCAACACCAGATCGTGTATCACTATGTTGCGCAGTTCGCGCTCAACCGTTTCACCTTTGCGGATGTATTCGTAGAGCGGTTTGCCCTGGTGTTTGAGCGCGCTGTGCATGGGCGGTAATTGCTGTATCTCACCGCGAAATTTTGCCAACACGGCCTCGACATCGGCGTGTTCTGCCTCGACCGGATGTTCGGCAGTAACCTCGCCTTCGGCATCGCCGGTGGTGGTAGTTTGTCCGAGGCGCAGCAAGGCGCGATAGGTCTTATCGGCATCCAGCAAGGCATTGGAAAATTTGGTGGCTTCACCAAAACAGATCGGCAGCAAGCCGGTGGCAAGCGGGTCCAGAGTGCCGGTATGCCCGGCCTTTTCCGCCTGGAACAGGCGGCGGACTTTTTGCAGCGCGTCGTTGGAACTCAATTCCAAAGGTTTATCGAATAGCAATACACCGTCGAGCGAGCGATAAGTTCTTGCCATAGTGAGCTCGTTGCTTGTAGCTTGTAGCTTGTAGCAAACCCGGTTTGGCTACCCGCTACAGGCTACGGGCTACGAGCTACCTCCCTTGTCGCTGGCGACCGCTTGATCGATGAGTTGCGACAGGTGGCTGCCGCGTTCGACTGAAGCGTCATAGACAAAATGCAGTTGCGGCATGACGCGCAATTTGATGCTGTGCGCCAACTGCTTGCGCAAGAAACCGCTGGCGCTCTCCAAGCCCTGCTGCGCTTCAGCTTGTTTACCATCCAGGCGGGTAAAGAATATCTTGGCATGGGAATAGTCGTTGGCGACTTCGACACCGGTGATAGTCACCAACTTCACGCGAGGGTCGCTGAGTTCAAGACGCACCAACTCGGCCAGTTCACGCTGGATTTGTTGGGCGATGCGATCGGTCCTTGCAAAATTTGCCATTACAACAGCGCGCGCGCAACCTCGACAATCTCATACACTTCCAGCTTGTCGCCCACCACCAGGTCGTTGTACCCCTTCAGCGACAGACCGCACTCGAAATTGGCCTTCACTTCCTTCACGTCGTCCTTGAAGCGCTTCAGCGAATCCAGCTCGCCGTCGTGGATCACCACGTCGTTGCGCAGTACGCGCACCTTTGCGCCGCGTTTGACCATACCTTCCAGCACGTAGCAACCGGCAATTGTGCCCACCTTGGAGACGGTGAAGACCTGACGCACTTCGACCATACCGAGGATGGCTTCCTTTTTCTCCGGAGCCAGCATACCGGACAGCGCGGCCTTGATCTCGTCCACCATCGCATAAATGATGGTGTAGTAGCGGATATCCACGCCAGTAGATTCGGCAAGCTTGCGTGCGGCCGCGTCGGCGCGGACGTTGAAGCCGATCACGATGGCCTTGGAAGCCAGCGCCAAATTGATGTCCGATTCGGTGATCGCCCCCACGCCGCCGTGGATCAGGTTGACCTTGACTTCGTTGGTGGAAAGCTTCTGCAAGGATTGCGCGATCGCTTCGGCAGAGCCCTGCACATCGGATTTCACAATCAGCGACAAGGTGCTCACTTCACCCTCCGCCATTTGTTCGAACATATTTTCCAGTTTGGCGGCCTGTTGCTTGGCCAGCTTCACGCCACGGTATTTACCCTGGCGGAACAGCGCGATCTCGCGGGCACGTTTCTCGTCCGCCATTACCAGCATTGATTCGCCGGCAGCCGGCACTTCGGACAAACCCTGGATTTCGACCGGGATAGACGGACCCGCCTCGCCAACCGTTTTGCCGCTTTCGTCCAGCATGGCGCGCACTCGTCCGAACACCGAACCAACCAATATCGCATCGCCGCGCCGCAGCGTGCCGGACTGCACCAGCACCGTGGCAACCGGACCCTTGCCCTTATCCAAACGCGCCTCGATTACCAATCCTTTGGCATGTGTTTCGCGCGGCGCTTTCAGTTCCAGCACTTCGGCCTGCAACAGCACACCCTCCAGCAGTTGATCGATGCCCTGCCCGGATTTTGAAGAAACTTCGACGAACATCGTGTCGCCGCCCCAGTCTTCCGGGACAACACCCTCGGCGACCAACTCCTGCTTGACCCGCTCGCTATTCGCATCCGGTTTGTCAATCTTGGTGACTGCCACCACCAGCGGAACATTACCCGCCCTGGCATGATGGATGGCTTCCTTCGTTTGCGGCATCACGCCATCATCGGCCGCGACCACCAGAATCACAATATCGGTCGCCTTGGCTCCGCGTGCGCGCATCGCAGTAAACGCTTCATGGCCTGGCGTGTCGAGGAAAGTGATCATGCCGCGCGGCGTATCGACGTGATATGCGCCGATGTGCTGGGTGATGCCACCCGCTTCGCCGGAGGCAACACGGGTGCGCCGGACGTAATCCAGCAATGAAGTCTTACCATGATCGACGTGCCCCATCACCGTGACGACCGGCGCACGTGGCTCCATCACCGCATCATGGTGCTCCTCGGTATCAAGCAAATAGGCATCGGGGTCATCCAACTTGGCTGCCTTGGCAATATGCCCCATTTCCTCCACCACGATCATCGCGGTTTCCTGATCCAACACCTGATTGATGGTTACCATCGAGCCCATCTTCATCAGCGCCTTGATAATTTCAATTGCCTTGACTGACATTTTCTGCGCCAACTCGGCGACAGTAATGGTTTCTGGAACGGCCACTTCATGCACGATAGGTTCTGTAGGCAAAGAAAAGGCGTGCGCCGCCTCTACCGCTGCGTGTTTTTGGTGCTTATCATGGCGCGGAGCCCGCACCGGTGTTGACCAAACACCCGGTTTATCACCCGCTTTAACCGGGGTACGTTTTTTGTGCCCTTTTTCATCCCAGGGGCTGGCACTGGCTTTGGCTTCAGGCTTGGACTTTTTGCTCGGCCTGATCACTTTGTCGCCGGGCTTGAGTGCAGGTTTATGCAGTGTTCCTTCGGCCAGAACCGCTGCCGGCGCAACCGGCTGTGCCGCAGCAATGGCAGGCGCAGCCTCTTCAGCTTTTTTATCGGATTGAACAACAGACGCAGCAACCGGTTCCGCCGCTTTAGTGGTTTTGCGTTTACTGCGCTCCTGCTTGGCTTGTACCTCAGCGGCTTGACGCTCTGCCAGTTCTGTCTGCAAACGCGCTTCCTGCTCGCGTGCCGCCAACTCCTGCTCACCCAACACCTTGGTGGGTTCAGCCTTGGGTGCCGCAGTCTCGACCGGTGCTACCGTCTCTGCAACAGCGGTTGGTGCAACCACACGGCGCTTGCGTACTTCCACCTGGATGGTGCGCGCCCGACCGGAACTGTCGGATTTTTTGATTTCCGTTGTCTCGCGACGCGTCAGCGTGATTTTCTTGGCCGGCTTGTCGGCACCATGCGCTTGGCGCAAATGCTCCAGCAGTTGCGCCTTATCCTTTTCGGAAACCAAATCAGATTCCTGCTCCTTGCTGACTCCGGCCGCCTTCAACTGCTCAAGCAGCAAAGTCACCGGCAACCCCAGTTCAGTCGCAAACTGCGTTACATTCAATTTTCCCATTACCATCCTTTAGACAACACCTACCAAGCCAACCTTATAAATCAGGCAAACCAAGGTGCGCGCGCCGTCATAATCAAAACATTGGCACGTTCACCATCCATGCCGGAAAGCTCCACCAACTCATCCACATCCAGATCAGCCAATTGCTCCTGCGTTGTCACCCCTTTGGATGCCAGGGTGCGCGCCGTTTGCTCATCCATGCCGTCCAGTTTGAGCAAATCTTCGATGCCATGCTCCACTTGCTCTTCATTGGCAATCGCCGCAGTCAGCAGCGAATTGCGCGCACGGCTGCGCAGCTCATTCACAGTCGCCTCGTCGAACGATTCGATTTCCAGCATTTCTTCCAGTGGCACGTAGGCCACTTCTTCCAGCGTATTGAAACCTTCCTGCACCAGGATGTCGGCGACTTCTTCGTCCACATCCAGCTTTTCCATGAATACCGCACGCGTCTTGGTGAACTCTTCGTTGTGCTTTTCGTTGGACTGCTCGATGGTCATGATATTGAGTTCCCAACCGGTCAATTCGCTTGCCAGGCGCACGTTCTGCCCGCCACGTCCAATCGCCTGCGCCAGCTTCTCTTCCTCGACCACCACGTCCATGCTGTGCCGCTCTTCGTCCACCACGATACTGCTGACTTCGGCAGGCGCAAGTGAGTTGATAACGTAGGTGGCCGGGTCATCCGACCACAGGATAATATCCACACGCTCACCGGCCAACTCGTTGGTGACACCCTGCACGCGTGAGCCGCGCATCCCGACACAAGTGCCGATAGGGTCGATACGCTGGTCATGTGAAAGCACCGCAATCTTGGCGCGCGACCCCGGGTCGCGCGCAGCGCTGACGATTTCCAGCAGATTCTCTTCGATTTCAGGCACTTCCAGCTCGAACAACTTGACCAGCAATTCGTTGGAAGTGCGCGACAGGATCACCTGCGGGCCGCGGGCGCTTCGATCCACGCGCAATAAAAACGCCTTGACGCGGTCTCCAACACGCAGATTTTCTTTCGGAATCATTTGGTCGCGCGGCAGCAGCGCCTCGATTTTGCCAAATTCAACCAGCGCATTGCCGCGTTCCAGACGTTTTACCGTACCGGAAACCAGATGCTCTTTGCGGTCCATAAAATCGCTCAACACCTGCTCGCGTTCCGCATCACGTATCTTCTGAAAGATTACCTGTTTGGCGGCCTGTGCGCCGATACGCCCGAAATCGATGGATTCCAGCGGCTCTTCGATGAACTCTCCCATCTGGATGGCAGCATTGCGCTTCTGCGCCTCTTCCAGTTTGATATGCATGTCCGGTGTCTCGAAAGTCTCGTCATCCATCACTTCCCAGCGGCGGAAAGATTCATATTCGCCGGTGTCGCGATCTATCGAAACGCGCACATCCGCCTCGTCATCAAAGCGTTTTTTGGTTGCGGAGGCCAAAGCGGATTCCAGCGCCTCAAACACCACTTCCTTGTCCACATTCTTTTCACGCGACAGCGCATCCACCAGCAACAAAATTTCACGGCTCATACTATTCTCCGGCTAACGGTCATGGCAAGTATGCCTCCCCTGATTATGAAACTTGCCATGACCGTTTCCCCCTATCCAACTTTCCCCCGCAAGCGGGAGAAAGGGCAAACGAATCGCTGCGCGAGTTTCACGTTAACGCAGGGGCACGCATTCACCCACCCCTACAAATTCGGCACCAGACGTGCCTTATCCAAATTCGACAGCTCGATCTCCACCTGGCTGCCATCGACATCCAACTGCAACACACCCTCTTTAACTGTGCCGATGATTCCGGCAAAATTCTTCCGCCCGGCCAGCGGCATACGCAACTTGAGCTGCACCTTCTCGCCCGCGAAGCGCATAAAATCAGCCTCTTTCTTCAACGCCCTGTCCAAGCCGGGCGAAGAAATCTCAAGGCGGTCATACTCCACGTTCTCTACCAGAAACAGTCGCGTCAGTTGATTGCTCACCGTCTGGCAATCCTCCACCGAGATACCTTCCGGCTTGTCGATGAACACGCGCAACAGGCCGCGCCCCGAACGCTCGAAGTCCACCAGCTCATAGCCCAGGCCATTCACTGTCGTCTCAATCAGCTTGACCACATCCATAATTACGGCTCACAAATAAAAAACGGGCTCGAAGCCCATCCCAAAACGCGGCGCATTGTAGCAAAACCCAAGGTTAAATGAAACCAGATTAAGGGAAGCGCTGAATAACTTTGAATTCTTCACACTCTCACGAAGACGGGAACCAGAATAAACCCAAATAATCCATTAGGCCGTCATACCGGCGCAGGCCGGAATCCAGCAATGAAAAATACGCCGCGAAGCGGACAAAACCATGATGTTGTCCCACTTGCGTGGGAAATTTTTAATCATCTGGATTCCGGCCTTCGCCGGAATGACGTGGTTTTTTCTAATGGGCAATCTGGAATAAATCAACCAACCAAACACCCTCTCTCAAGGGCATGGCAACTCATGCAGCGTTTCGGCGTGACGCACCAAGGCCCAGGCAACGTGTTCACGCACCAATGCAGATGGATGATCGGAGCGGGTTCGCAACGCGGCAATGATTTCCACGCTTTTTTGCGCATTGCCCAATCCGACCGCTATATTGCGCAACCATTGCTCATGGCCGATACGATGGATTGCGCTACCGGCAAGCTTGGCTTTGAATTCGGCTTCATCCCACGCAAACAATTCTGCCAGCGATACATCATCCAGCCCGTGGCGCACGGCAAAATCCGGCTCGGCGCTGGCCTGCGCGAAACTGTTCCACGGGCAAACCATCTGGCAATCGTCGCAGCCGTAGATACGGTTGCCGATCAGTGGGCGCAATTCAACGGGAATGCTGCCCTTGAGCTCAATAGTCAAATAGGAAATGCAGCGGCGCGCATCGACAAGATACGGTGCGGTGATAGCCCGGGTCGGGCAACTATCGAGGCAACGCGTACAGTTTCCGCAATGTTCTTGCTGCGGTTCATCCGTCGACAGCAGCAGGTTCACATAAATCTCACCGATAAAAAATTGTGAGCCCTGTTCGCGCGACAGCAGCAGAGTGTGTTTACCGCGCCACCCCAAGCCAGCCTTGCGTGCCAGCTCGACTTCCAGCACCGGAGCGCTATCGGTGAATACACGCCCGTCGAATTCGGTGATTTCGGCACGGATTTTGTCCGCCAGTTTTGCCATACGGTTGCGCAATACCTTGTGATAATCGCGCCCCAACGCATAACGTGAAATGAAAGCGCGTTCGCCATCCCGTAACACCTGCCAGCCATCACGTGCATCGGGTGGCGCGCAATTCATGCGCAGCGAAATTATTCGCAATGTACCGGGTAAAAGTTCCGCCGGTCGGCTGCGTTTTACCCCATGTTTTGCCATATAATCCATCTCGCCGTGGAACCCCTGCGCCAACCATTCGAGCAGGTCATTTTCTGCGGCAGAAAGATCGGTGTCGCTGATGCCAACGGACTGAAAGCCAAGCTCGTGCGCCCAGTTGCGTATGCGGGCTGCCAGCGCGTTGTAATCGACCTGTTGAGGATGGATATTTTGCATAACGCCGATGATAGCCGAATCAGCATAAATCTCGCTGATGAGAATGCGACTACCGCTCTGGCGCAACGCCTTGCCGCGCGGCTCAAACCCGGCATGGTGATTTATCTGCATGGCGATTTGGGGGCTGGCAAAACCACTTTGGTGCGCGGTATGCTGAATGCGTTAGGCCATACCGGGCGTGTAAAAAGCCCCACCTATACCTTGGTTGAGCAGTACCAGGTTGGCGGATTAGATTTGCTCCACTTCGATCTGTATCGTATGCACAGCGCGGAGGAATGGGAGTCGGCCGGGTTTCGCGATGAGTTTGACGGGCATAATGTCTTTTTCATCGAATGGCCAAACAAAGCACAAGGGCTGGTTCCGCCAGCCGATCTGGAAGCAAATTTTGAAATTCCGGCGCATGGCCGCAGGGTAACGATTTATGCCAACACAGAAATGGGCAGGCAATGTTTAGAACGGTTGTGAAGCTCACAACACTATTGATGCTCTGTTGGCTACCGCAGGCACACGCTGCCATTGCCATCAACTCAATACGCGTCTGGCCGGCACAGGATTACACACGTCTGACCCTTGAGTCCAAACAAGCCCTCAGCCACAACATGTTCACCGTAAGCAATCCGGACCGCTTGGTCATCGATCTGGAAGATATCGAAATAAGCGATGCGTTAAAAGAACTCCCCGATAAAATCGGCAGCGCTGACCCCTATATCAAAAATGTGCGTATTGGCCGTTTTAAACCAGGCGTGGTGCGTTTGGCATTCGATTTGAAAAGCGTAGTCAAGCCGCAGTTGTTTGTTCTTAAACCAGTGGGCGAATATGGCTATCGCCTGGTGCTGGACATCTATCCTGTTCAGGCAGTTGACCCGCTGATGGCATTGCTCGAACCCAAAGCGCCCGCCTCCGGAACAGTCGGCACGATCACAGAAGCAAAACAAACAGCAGACGAACGAACCGTAGAAGAAAAACACAGGCAGCCCCAAGACCTGGACACCGGCAAGGCAGACAAATCGCCTCCTGTTGGCGCAACAGCCGGCCTGCCCGAACTGCGCGCCCGCACGCTGATCATCGCGATTGATGCCGGGCACGGCGGTGAAGACCCCGGCGCGCGAGGCAGGCGCGGCTCCAACGAAAAAGATGTCACGCTGTCGATTGCACGCAAACTGAGAACGCTGATAGATGACATACCGAATATGCGCGGTATGTTGATCCGCGATGGCGACTACTTCATTCCACTCATCGGCCGCGTTGCCAAGGCACGTAAAGTCAATGCCGATCTGTTCATTTCCATACACGCGGATGCCTTCATCAAACCGGATGCGCGCGGCTCATCGGTATTTGCGTTATCAGAACACGGCGCAACCAGTACGGCGGCGCGCTGGCTGGCAAAAAAGGAAAATGAAGCTGACTTGATCGGCGGGGTAAACATCGCAGTGAAAGACCCCTATCTGGCGCGCACGCTCCTCGATCTATCGCAGACTGCCACCATCAACGACAGTATGAAGCTCGCCAAGCATGTGCTGAAGGAACTGGGCGATATCAATGACCTGCATCGTGGCCACGTTGAACAAGCCGGATTCGCCGTACTGAAATCACCCGACATCCCGTCCATTCTGGTGGAGACTGCCTTCATCAGCAATCCCAATGAGGAACGCCGCTTGAACGATGAGGGCTATCAGGAAAAGATAGCCAATGCCATCCTCGACGGCATCAAACGCTATTTCGCACAAAATCCGGCGTTATCCAGACAAAAAATCGCGCAAACCAATTAACCCAAATAATCCATTTGAAAAAACTGCGTCATACCGGCGCAGGCCGGTATCCAGATGATTACAAATTCCCCACGTGAGTGGGACAACACCTTGGTTTTGTCCGCTTTGCGGAACGTTTTCTATTGCTGGATACCGGCCTGTGCCGGTATGACGGCCTAATGGACAATCTGGGATTAACCTGAAAATGGCAGTCATATGTATCTAAAACTCGTTTTAACCACCTGTATTCTCGCCTTTTTTGCAGTGGTATTGAGCAGCTATGCCCGTCTTTCAGATGCCGGCCTCGGCTGCTCTGACTGGCCTGCCTGCTATGAAAAAAACGCATTGAAGGAAAGACAGCCACCACAGCCTGGTGCCGCGCGCGGGCATACCTCATGGCAATGGAAGCTGCATAGCCAAGTGGTGATGGTGCTTGGAATCCTGTCCATCGCGGTTTGCGGACTTTCTTGGCGGCAGCGCAAAAAATTGCACCAATCACCTTTGCTACCCACCCTGTTGGTGGTTTTGATGGCATTCCTCGCGGCCTTCGGTATCTGGGCTTTTTCACATTTGCCGCGCCCCGTCATTGTTCAGGTACACCTTGCCGGAGGGATTGCCATGCTGGCGCTGCTGGCATGGATCGCATTGCGCCAGATGAATACGGCTGGCGCAATCACTGCTGACGGCACACGAAACTGGCGCGCCTTTGCGCGGCTTGGCCTTTTTCTGACACTGGTTCAAGTCATGCTGGGTGGTTGGGTAAGCTCCAATTTTGCCGCGCTTGCCTGTACCGAATTCCCTCTTTGCCAGGGGTCGTTATTGCCGCCTATGGATTTTTCATCCGGTTTGGATAATTCAGGCCTGCCACTTTCCGTGGAAAGACTGACAGCGATTCACTGGATACATCGGGTGGGCGCGCTGCTTGCCACGCTTTATTTGGTCTGGCTGTCTTTAAAAATGATGGCCGTAAGAAATCTGCACAAAATTGGCAAGGCGGTACTGGTTTTGATCACGCTTCAGTTTGCGCTTGGTATTTCCAATGTGCTGCTTGGTCTGCCGCTTCTGGGTGCGGTTCTGCACAACGCGCTGGCGATGTCATTGCTGATTGTGTTGGTAGCGCTCAACTTCAAATGCCGTGCTTGATTCCAAATCGCAGCTTATTGTGCTTGGTCGCTTTTTTCCAATCCAACTTTTTCCAATCCAACGCCAAGATGATCCGACATCTTCAGATCACCCAAAACAAGATACGTTTCCGGTTTGGCATGTGACTCGATTTCTGTTCCGGTTTGAATAGCGGCAACCACTAAACTTGGTTCTGCCGGTTTTGCGGTCGCATTAACCGACAGGTTGATTTCGGCAGGCTTCAAAGCTGCCGATTCCTGCGTTTGAAAAGCTGACATCGAAAGCCCGACAAATGCCGCCACGCCCCCGACAACTTTAATCAGCCTGGCGATCTGCTTGTTCCTGCGCAGACGCACCATCAATTCGCGTACCGCTATTTCGGCACGTGATTGCTCAATTTGCGCGCGCAGCCGCCCGTTTTCCTGCTCTTCCATTTCGGCATATTGTTGCGCGGCCAGCATCGCCTCGCGCGCCAGCATCGCCTTGGTTTGCGCCGCATCACGGACGCGCTGTTCGGCCGCCTCACATTCCTCCGCAGCTGCGCTGGCTTCTGCTTCGGCCTGGATACGCGCCTCGGTTTCAAGCAGTGCGCGCTGTTCATTCTCCAGTCTTGCCTGTTGCTGCGCCAACAACGCTTGCTCTTCTTTGTGCTGGCACACCAAAACTTGTTCAGCCTGCTCTGTAATGGCGATTCGCTCGCGCACCAACATTTGTATCGCTTGTTCAGCCTGCAACCGTTCCTGCTCGACTTGGGCTGCCCGCTGTTCTTCCGCAATGGTTTGTTCGGATGCCTCGGCAACGTGCTGCGCAATTTCTTCCCGTTGCTGCCGCGCGACCGCGATGAGTTCATTGGCGATATCGGTAGCGGCCCGCTCTGCCGCAATCTTGTCCTGTTCCGCTTTTGCAGCCAAACGCTCCGCCTCAACGCGCGCCTGTAATGCCTGCTCCGCTCCTAGCGCCAATGCCTGGCGTTGGTCGGCTTGCACCGCCAATTCACGCTCCTGTTCCAGACGATGCTGCTCCTGTTCCAGCAATTGAGCTTCGATCTGCACGCACCGTTCCGCTTCCAGTTTCGCCATTTCTGCCGCCTCGCTACGCCTGCGCGCGACATCTATTGCTTGCGCTTCAGTGCGCAGCTGTTCCTGCTCCGCTTCGACCGCTTTGCTTTCTTCGGCGATACGATGTTCGGTAGCTTCCTCGATAAGCGCAATAGATTCCCTATGTTGCTGTATGGCCGCTTCTATCATCTCTTTGGCGCGGATCATGGCGGCCTGCTCTGCCGCAATCTTGTCTTGCTCGGCCTGCGCCGCCACGCGCTCCGCTTCGATACGCGCCCGCAGAACCTGTTCCGCTTCTGCCGCCAGCGTCTGACGCTGGGCTGTTTGTGCCGTTAATTCGCGCTCATACGCCAGACGTTGCTGCTCCTGTTGCAGCAGTTGGTTCTCGATCTGCCCGCGTTGCTCCGCCTCCAATCTCGCCGCTGTATCAGTTTCGCTACGCTTGCGTGCCGCAACTGTAGCCAGCGCCTCGTAACGCAGGCGTTCCTGTTCCGCCACGGCTGCCTTGCGATCTTCTTCAATACGCAGCGTCGCCATGTTTTCCGCGCGTGCCATCGCGGTATTGCGCGCCAGCTCCGCTTCGGCGACCTGCTTGCTGAAGGCAACGGTAGCCAGCGCCTCGGCACGAATTTTTTCTGCTTCTGTCTGGAGCGCCTGTCTTTCCGCGTCGGCACGAGCCTTGGCGATATTCCTGGCGCGCACCGTAACCTCTTCAAGCTCTCGCGCATCCTGCAGGGCTTGTGCTTTCAGCCTCTCGGTTTCTTCCGCAAGCTCCCGTGCACGCGTCTCAAGCTCGATGCGGGTGTTGTCGGCATCGATGGCGCGCAACTCGGTGGCCATGCGTGCCTCGATTTCTGCTATGGCACGCAACTCGGTTTCATGCTGCGTTTCAGCGACAAGCTGTGCGTCTCTTGCCAGCGCGGTGCGTTGCTCTGTTACACCGGCGGCTTGTTCAATAGCATCTATCTTTTGTTGTGTTGCCACAATTTCAGCCTGCTCGGCGGCCAGATTCCTTTCAACCGCCAAACGTTCATTCGCCAGCGTTTCTGCATGCAACTGTGCGGATTGCAATGCGGCATTTTGTATATGCAGTTTTTCCAGCAACGCCTGTTCCGCCTGCCGCTCCATTGCCACGCGATCCTGTTCGATCCGCAACAGCGCAGCCTCACGTTCAGTATTTTCCTGTGCGATACGTAATGCCTCCTGTGCTGCGGCGGCATGTGCATTGGTGATCTCGGCTACCTGTGCTTCGGCCTGCAATTTGAGCTCGATTTCGCGTGCGGCCTGCAATTCCGCTTCGGCACGTTGCTGCGTAAGGATGGCCAGGTCGCGCTCCGCCTGCAGCTTGTGGGTGGCGGCATGATGGGCCATCGTCTCGGTCGCCAAACGGTTTTTCGCCTCCCGTTCAGCCTCGCGCAACATGGCATTGGTTTCATCTTGCTTTTGCATTGCCTTCCGGTCTGCATCGGCCTGCTCCAACAACAAGGCGGCAGCTTCCTGTTCGGCCTTGAGTTTGCGTTCGGCCGCAACCCGCGCCATCGCCTCGGATTCCGCCCTTTGTCTGGCAGCGTCATAAGCCTGACGTTCAGCACGTTCGCGCGCTTCGGCATCGGCCTTGGCCTGCTCTTCGGCCAGTTTACGCTGGGCAGCGAAGTCGGCGGCGGAGCGTTCGGCAGCAGAACGCGCCAACGCGGCCTGTTCGGCCTCACGGTCGGCCGCCAGCCGCACCTCGATCTCACCCAATGCGATCGATTCCGCACGCACCCGCGCTTCCACGGCCTCGGCAGCGGACTGTTCGACTTTGAGCCGTGAACTGGCCAGTGACACAGACTCATAATCCTTGCGAGCTTTTTCTTGCAGCGATCGGGCGATAGCCTGATCGGTCAACTCTTTTTCCTGCGTGAGCCTGGCAGTTTCCTGTTCCAGCCTGGCGCGGTTCTCGGCGGTCAACGCGGCATGTTGTTCAGCTTCAACGCGCTGGCCGATTTGTTCCAACTCACGCCGCTCGGCTTCGGCCCGAGCCTTGACCGCACGTAATTCTTCGGCTTCGCTTGCGGCCCGCCTCGCCGCCATGTCACGCATCCGCGATTCCAACTCCAACCTCTCCTCCGCGTGGCTCTTTTGCGCCTGTTCGGCCTCCATGCGTTCGATGCTCGCCCGTTCGGCGCGGGCCATGACCTCGGCGATCGCTGCTTGAACAGCGCGTATTTCCGCTTCAGCGCGCAGTTGGGCATCGTGTTCGGCCCTGCGCTGTTGCTCGATCAAGGTGGCCAATTCATGCTCGGCTCTGGCCTTGCTTTCGGCGGCAAGTCGCACAACCTGCTCCTGCTGCAGGCGCTGATTCAATCCATCACGTACTTGCTGCTCGGCGTGCAGCCTTGCCTGACTCTCTTCCTGCAAGCGTAGCTCGCAAGCCAGTTTTTCCTGCAACTCGCGGGCGGCTTGTTTTTCCGCTTCCAGTTTGACTTGGGCCATTTCAGCCAGCTTTGCGCCATCCCGGCTATTGGCCTCGATCTGTGTGGTCAGGTCCATCTCGGCGCGTTCACGCGCCTGCGCTACGGCACGCGCGTGCGCTTCGGCGCGAGCGCGCGCCTGTGCGGAAAGATCGGCCTGCGTCTCCGCCTCGATGCGCGCGCGCGCCTCCTGAATAGCTTGTAACTCGGCGATGTACTCATCGCTATCGTTGGTGACTAAACGAATTTTGGCTGGTGTTGACATGTTGTTGCCTCCTCACAGATTGATGCGCGTATCGCACCAATATCGGACCTATTGCGACGATGCCAAAATAGCAGCACGGGTGGCAAGCAAAGAGGTGAATAGAACGGGAAAAACAACTTAAATCGGCACACCATTTTATTTTTTATGTTGCGTCCTATAACCCGCCAAGCACTCTAAGGTGCGCCAACACGCTCCGCCCCAGCGCGGGCAGCTCGTAGCCGCCTTCCAGAACCGAGACGATACGCCCTTGCGCATACCGGGCGGCGATGTGTTTCAGCTCGGATGTCACCCAGGCGTAGTCCGATTCGGTTAACCCGAGCATCGCCATGTCGTCATCGCGGTGCGCATCGAATCCTGCCGAAATCAGCAACAATTGCGGCTGAAAATGCTCCAGAGCGGGCAACCAGTACTGTGTGACGGTGGCACGAAACGCCTCCCCGCTTGTTCCGGCGACCAGCGGCACATTGATGATGTGGTCGTTGCCGCTGTTGGCTCCGCAATAGGGGTAGAACGGGTGCTGAAAGGTGGAGCACAGCATCACGCGCGGCTCGTCGTGAAATATGTTTTCCGTGCCATTGCCGTGGTGCACGTCGAAATCGGCGATCGCCACACGCTGCAAGCCGTATTGCGCCAAGGCATGTGCCGCGCCGACCGCGACGTTGTTGAAGATGCAGAAACCCATGGCACGCGCCCGTTCGGCATGGTGCCCGGGCGGGCGGATATTGCAGAAGGCATTTTCCACCTTGCCTGCCATCACCAGATCCACACCCAGCACCGCCGCCCCCGCCGCACGCAATGCGGCCTGATAGCTGAACGGATTCAGCGCGGTGTCACCGTCGAGCTGCACGATACCCTGCTGCGGCACGCTGGCTTCGATTGAAGCGATGTAGCCAGCGTCATGCACACGCAACAGCTGTTCGCGCGTCGCCTCCGGTGCATCGTGCCGTTGCAGGTAATCCAGCAACCCGGATGCGATCAGTTGATCCTCGATAGCATGGATGCGCGCGGGAGATTCTGGGTGGTGCGCGCCCATGTCGTGCTTGAGGCAAAGCGGATGGGTGATATAAGCGGTTTGCATAGTAGCTGCCACAGATGTGTAATGCGATGGTGCTATCATACCCAACGGATTCACCAAGCCAACTGAAAAATCATGGGCAAGCACTACCTCAACCCTTTATTCGCACCCAAGTCCGTCGCCGTATTCGGCGCGAGCGACCGCCCCGACTCGGTCGGCCAGATCGTATTCCGCAACATGCTGGAGAGCGATTTTCAGGGTGCCCTCTACCCGATCAATCCAAAGAACCCCGAGGTACAAGGCAAACGCGCCTACGCTTCCATCGCCGACATCGGCGAGCCAGTCGAGTTGGTGGTGATCGCCACGCCGCCGCAGACCGTACCGGGCATCATCGAAGATTGCGGCATCCACGGGGTGAAAGCGGCCGTTATCATCACTGCGGGATTCGGCGAGGCGGGCCATGAAGGCGTGGCGCTGGAACGCGCATTGCTGGAGGCCGCGCGCCGCTATGGCATCCGTCTGATCGGCCCGAATTGCCTGGGCATCATGCGCCCTTCCATCGGCCTCAATGCCACCTTCAACAAGGGCGGCGCGAATACCGGCAATATCGCCTTCGTTTCGCAGTCCGGCGCGCTGTGCACCGCGATCCTGGATTGGGCGCAAAGCAACGATGTCGGCTTTTCCAGCGTCGTGTCGATGGGCTCGTCCACCGACGTGGACTTCGGTGAAATACTCGATTATTTGGTTTCCGACCCCAACACCCACAGCATCCTGATGTACATCGAGGGTATCCGCAACGCGCGCAGCTTCATGAGCGCACTGCGTGCCGCCGCACGCATCAAGCCGGTGATTTTGGTCAAAGTCGGCCGCCATGCCGCAGGTTCGAAAGCGGCCATGTCGCATACCGCTTCCTTGGTCGGCGCGGATGACGTGTTCGATGCGGCAGTCAGCCGCGTCGGCGTGGTGCGGGTACAGACCATCACGCAGCTATTCACCGCCGCCAAGGCACTATCATGCAACTTCCGCCCGGTCGGCAACCGCCTCGCCATCGTCACCAACGGTGGTGGCCCCGGTGTGATGGCGGCGGATCGCGCCGCCGATTTGGGGCTGGCCATGGCCACGTTGTCGGATGCCACGATCGAATACCTCAACCAATATCTGCCACCGAACTGGCCGCACGGCAACCCGGTGGACATCATTGGCGATGCTCAAGCAGATCGTTATCATTACGCTGTAAAGGCTTGTTTAGAAGATGATAATGTGGACGGTGTGCTGGCCATTCTCACGCCGCAGGCGATGACCAAGCCACTGGAATCGGCGCAAGCGTTGATTGAACTTTCCAACACGCACAGCAAACCTCTGCTGACCTGCTGGATGGGCGAGATGCAAGTCGCAACAGCGCGCGATGCTTTTGCCCGTGCGCACAAACCTCACTTCCGCACGCCGGAACCGGCGGTGGAAGTGTTCTCCCACCTGTCTGCCTACTACCGCAACCAGAAACTGCTGATGCAAATGCCCGGCCCGCTCTCGCATCACGTCGAACCTGATGTGGAAAGCGCGCGGCTGATCATCGAGAGCGCGATGCAGGAACATCGCAAGGTGCTGACCGAGATGGAATCCAAGGCCTTGCTGTCGGCGTTCCATATTCCTGTCGCAAAAACCATGGTCGCGCATTCGCCCAACGAAGCATTGCTGATCGCGCAGCAGCTTGGCTTCCCGGTGGCGATGAAAGTCAATTCACCCGACATCACGCACAAGACCGATGCCGGCGGCGTGGTGCTCAACCTGAACAATGCCCACGAGGTGCGCGCCGCCTACCAGCACATCATCGAAAATGTGCAACATAACCGCCCCAACGCCAAGATGGACGGTATCTCCATCGAGCCGATGGTCGTCAAACCGAATGGTCGCGAGCTGATGATCGGTGTGACCAGCGACCCGGTATTCGGCCCGGTAATCACCTTCGGCGCGGGCGGCACAACGGTCGAAATCATGGGCGACCGCGCCGTTGCCTTGCCGCCGCTCAACAATTTTCTGGTCAAAGAACTGATTCAGGACACCCGTATCGCCAAGATGCTGGGCGCATTCCGCAACATGGCTCCAGCCAATATGAACGCGCTGGAAGACGTATTGTTACGCGTCTCGGAAATGGCCTGCGAGCTGCCGCTGCTCAAGGAAATGGACATCAACCCGCTGATCCTCGATGAAAACGGCGCATTGGCCGCCGATGCTCGCGTGGTAGTGGAATTCCGCCAGCCCAGCGCCGACCGCTACGCGCACATGGCCATCTACCCCTACCCCACCCAACTGGTCAGCCAGTGGCAACTTGCCGACGGCACCGACATCACCATCCGCCCGATCCGCCCGGAAGATGCCGAACTGGTGCAGCGCTTCGTGCATGGCCTGTCGGAAGAATCCAAGTATTTCCGCTTCATGAACAGTATGCAGGAGCTCACCGAGACCATGCTGGTGCGCTTTACCCAAATCGATTACAGCCGCGAAATGGCCTTGATCGCCGTGGACACCGAGCAGGGGCAAGAAATCGAACTCGGTGTGGCGCGCTATGCCATCAACCCTGACGGCGATAGCTGCGAATTCGCGCTGGTCATCGCGGACAACATGCAGGGCAAGGGGCTGGGGCAGAAGCTCATGGTCGCCCTGATGGAAGCCGCGCGCGCCAATGGCCTATCGGTGATCGAAGGTGAAGTGTTGAGCAACAATCACAAAATGCTCAAACTGATGACCCGCCTCGGCTTCACCAGCAAAATCAGCGAGGAGGATCAGGGTATCGTGAAGGTGAACAAGGCACTATAGATAACCTTTCTCGTTGTGAATCATTGCCATTGCAATCTCTTCATGATGGTATAAAATACCATCATGAAAGCGCGGCTAATTCTTGATACAAAAACTGTTCTCGCTGATGGTCGCATTATTCAGCGCAAGATATGGAGACTACCGCAAACGACCGAGAGCAGGCCGCACGCGCTGAAGTATCGGCTCTATTGTGGCAAAAACGGCAAGACCATTGTGCGCTATGACAACGAAACCGGAAAAGGCGATCATCGTCACACCGGGCCGGAAGATGTGGAGTCGGTGTATGTTTTTATGTCGCTTGTGCAACTGCTGACCGATTTTGATGTAGACATCGAAAAGCTATCGGGAGAAATCAAATGAAACACATTGAAATCGCAGTTCTCAATCCTAAAGATGAACAACAGGCACTGTTGGAATGGGCGGCACGGGTGGATGCGGGTGAAGAAATGGCAGAGGCCAGCACCAGGCTGTCGTTTTCAAGCTACGGGCAATTGCATGCTGTGCTGACAGACAAAAGAATGAACCTGCTGGAATATGTTGCCCAGCATGAAGGGTTGAGCATCCGGCAATTGGCCGTGCAGCTCAACCGCGATTACCGGAATGTCTATGATGATGTCCAGATGCTTGCGGAGCTTGAGTTAATCGAAAAGCACACCGACGGCCTCTTTGCCCCATACGACGACATCAATATCCACAAGACGCTACGCAAGGCGGCATAAAGAACGCAGCGTGTTGCTTATTGACCCAGCGCGTGAGCTTGCGAACCGCATCAATCGCGTGCTCCTACATCGCTTATTCTTACTGTGTCATGAAGCGATCAAGGGATGCAGTGCAAGGCAAAATCGGACGAGGAAGCGCAGTTCACATGCCGGTAAATGAGCATTCCGAGTTCGATTTTAACGCCGCAATGCGCCCTTCAGCGCTTCATGACACAGTAAGATTATTGCCCCGCCATCGTCATGAACGACAACTTGCTCACCCCGGCATGTTGCGCGATGGCCATGATTTGCGCCACGCGTCCATAAGGAACAGTCTCGTCGGCATGGACATGCAACTCGAAGTTATCCTTCCCTGCCGCGGAATCGGCGAGTTGCTGCGCCAATTCCTTGTCGTTCAGGGAAATGCTTTCCAGCGCTATTTGCCCTTGCGCGTTGATGGTAAGGGTCTGTTGCTTGGTATCCATACGCGCCGCCACCGCCGCCGTTTTGGGCAGCTTCACCTCCAGTGACTGCGACAGCAACGGTGCCGTGACGATAAACACCACCAGCAGCACCAGCATCACGTCCACCAGCGGCGTGACATTGATCTCGCTCATCATTTCCTGGGTGGAATTATTCTGAAACGCCATTTGATTTTTCCTTTGTGGGCTATGCCTTATAGTCGTGCTTTGCCGCCAAGCGCATAAAATCATGCGCAAAATTTTCCAGACCGGCTATGGACAAGCGCATCCGTCGCAGGAAAAAATTGTATGCCAACACTGCAGGCAGCGCGGTGGCAATACCGATGGCAGTGGCGATCAATGCTTCGCCGATCGGCCCCGCCACGATATCCAAGCTGGCCGAGCCGGTTTTACTGATATCTTGCAACGCGTGCATGATGCCCCACACCGTGCCGAATAGCCCGACAAATGGTGCCGTCGAGCCGATACTGGCCAGCATTGCCAGGCCGCTCTCCAGTTTTCGTTGCAGATTTTGCACTGCTTGACGCAGGCTGCGCTCCAAACCATCTTGTGGCGAGCCGAGATGCTTCATATCGCCGTCCTGTTTTTGCGCATCGCGCAATTCGGCAAAACCGGCCTGCGCCAAAAACGCCTGATTGCCGGGCAGCTCTGCGCTGATGCTCGCCGCCCGCCGCCATTCCCCGGCTGCCCAAAACGACTCGCTGAAGGCATCATTATTCTTGCTATCGCGCCAGTACTGCCATAATTTGATCACGACAATCGACCAGGTGATGATGGAAAACAATATCAACAAACCCAGCGTAGCGTTGATAATCGGGGATGCGGACAAAAGATTATTCATTCTGCTTCTTTCAAAATAAAAGGGATTGGAACCAAAAACCACTTATTGACCACCTGTCCGCCCTGGCGCGCCGCGACAAACCGCCAACCACTCACCGCCCTCACCGCCGCATTATCCAGCACGTCGTGCCCGCTGCTTTGGTGCAACTTGATCTGCCCGGGCAAACCGCTCGCCAGCACCTCGACATTCAGCACCACCCTGCCCTGCCAACCCATACGCCGCGCCACCATCGGATAAGCGGGTATCGGGTTATTCAGATAAGCGGCTTGGTAATCCGGCTCCCGGTCCAGCAAGCCGGGCGAAGCCGCCACCGGCTGGACCGGTGTATTTGACGATACCGGTGACGGGGATTGTGGCGTTTCCACAGGTGTTTCCGGTGCAGCTTGTGGCGCGGGCTGCACCTGCCGTGGCTCGACAGGCTTGGGCTTCGCCACCGGCTCCGATTTAGGCTCTGCCGGAGCGGGCTGCGGCGGACTGGGCAATGTTACGCTGACCGACATTTCGTGATGCGCCGGTTTGGATAAATTAGGCAGCGATACCCATGACCACAACAGCAAAATATGCGCGAGCGCTACCGACGCTACAATCAGCGAGCGGCTGCGCAGCGGTAAATCAACCGGGTTGTGAACAACGAGTGCCTGCATGTAACTTTAGAGGTTCCCTTTATTCTTCCGAAATCCCTTTATAACCCATATTGCTCATTGACCCACTGCTCTACTTCCTTCTGCTCGAGCTTTCCGCTGATTGCTTTCACCCCATTTTTTGCGTTAAAAAAATAGGTGCGCGGCAATTCGCCATACCAATATTTATCAATTTCAAAACGCAAACGCTCGACGTTGCTGTCCGCAAACACCCAGGCATCCGCCTTATTCAAGGAAAATTTTGCCAAGGTAGCAGAAATGGATTCGGCTTCTTCTGGCGTATCCGTGGATACCAGCACCAAATCAAGCTTGGGGTATTTTTTGACCAGCTTCTTGAACATGCCCAACTCGTCCTTGCAATAGACGCAGCTCAACGACCAAAAATTAACGATGAAAGGCTTTCCGTTCCGTGCGGAAACAAGCTGCTGATAACTGCCACGGGCAAACGGTTTTACTTCCTGCGCACCCAGCGCTGTTGCCGGGGTGAAAGATAACATGACCAGACATAACCCCACCAGCAGACCGAGCCGTTTCATTTGCTCTCCCCGTTTATTTCGATCAGGCGATACCCCTCATTTTTGGTGCTCCAGGACAGGTAAGCCCGCTTGTTTTCACCGATCAGCAAAGGCCAGTCGGATACGCCGGACGTTACCGCCAATACCTCCGGCAAAGACCAGGATTTTCCGCTATCACGGGAACGCATTCCAAAAATACGGGTGCTCTCTCCATCAAATTCCTTCCACACCAGATAAACACGGCTACCCAAGCTGATCACATAGGGATGCGCCGCCTGCGCTTCAAAGTTGCCGAAATTCAGCAGGCTGGAAAAAGTCTTGCCCCGGTCGTTTGAGTGCGCATAAAACAACCCATGCCGTTCCGGCGCATTATTGAACCAGGTGGCGTGATAGATGCCGTCCGAGGCGATGGAAAGCGATGGTCCATGATGCGGGCATGCGGCAACATTCCAGTTTTCGTGGCTGACCCGCACCGGAGCCATTTTGCCGTCCAGCTTGACCAGCGCATGGTCGCGGATATTGGTGTCGTAGATGTTGCGCCATATGACAACAGGATAGTCATCGACATCCGGGGACATGGCCGTGCGGCAACATTCGCAAACATGGTCGGCGATTTTGACGTTGCGCCGGAAACTTATCCCGCCGTCTTCCGACACCGCATAATAAATGGCCGAACCGTTATATTTTTCCCCTTTTTTTTCCGCGCCGCTCTGCTCGCGTTTATCGAGCCAAGCGATATAAATATGCCCCTTGCCGTTCACCGCCATGGAGTCGAAACGGTGGCTGATAATTTCGCGATTGTCGTTGACGGTAATCGGGGCAGAAAAGGCTTTCCCACCATCAGTCGAGCGGCTGAAGCGGATATCACCGGTCATGGGTTTCGCCAACCCCTGCGTGTAGGATATGTAAACCACTCCTTTACGCACAATAATTTTGGAGCGGTTTTCACCATCGCCGAGAATATTTTCCGGCTCCGCATTGACCTTGACCGGCACGCTTTGAGTAATACCATGATCGTCGGAATAGCTGACGTAAACATGCTGCCCCCGGATAGCAGCCAGCCATAAACGCCCTTTCTCATCGAAATCCGCAGTAACGGCCAGCGAAGGTTTGGCGAGCGATTTTTGCCAAAGCGCATCCCTGTCCACCGGCACTGCAGCCGGAGTCGCCGTACCGGAATTGCCGTGGTCGGCATGATCGGCCGCCGATACCGGGCTGGCCGCCATCACGGCGGCAAGGAACATTGCGATAACCACGTTATTCATATTCGTTTATCCAAGATTGTCCATTAGGCCGTCATTCCGGCGAAAGCCGGAATCCAGCGATAAAAAATAAACTGCAAAGCAGACAAAACCCAGATGTTGTCCCACTTGCGTGGGAATTTGTTTATCAACTGGATTCCGGCCTTCGCCGGAATGACGGGTTTTTTCTGATGAACTATCTGGGTTTATCCACATTACAAACTTCCCTTGATCTGCGCAATCCACGTACGTTGCGTATACGGGTGGGCAGCATAGTATTTTTCATTGTTCAGGTTATCCACGCCGACAGACATCGAGATGCGTTTGTCGAAACGGTAGTTGAACTTGGTGTCCATGACAAAAAATTGGCTCACGCCACCGTATACGCCATCGTTGGTGTCGCTGTTGTCCAGTTGGTTGAATTGCCTTCCACTATATCGGCCAGCCAGCGTGAAATCCATCTTATCGTTGGCGTGCCAAGTCGCAGCCAGCGTCGCCCGCCAGTCTGGAATGCGCAGCATCTCTTTGCCCACGCTGGCCGGATTATTGTTATTCGCAAGAATCTCCGAGTCAGCGAAAGTCACGCTGCCGGTCAGGTCGAGCCCCTGCATGAATGCATTGCGCCGCTGCATACTCGTTTCCACACCGCGAATACGAACCTTGTCGACGTTCTGAATATTTGTCACCGATGGTGTCACGGTAGTGTTGGTCTGGCGCGTCAAATAATCGGTCACGTTGTCCTGAAAAAGCGAGATACGCAGGTTGCCGCCATCCAACTCATGTTCGGCGGCCAGTTCGCCCGCCAGTATTTTCTCCGGCTTGAGGTTGGGGTCGTTGTTAACGATACTGCTACCGCTGATCGTGCCCTGAAATAACTCGGTGACCGTGGGGAAGCGCATGGCACGCGAAAACGAGCCGCGCAGCAGCCAGTCTTCCGTCGCCACCCATGCGAGAGAAAGCTTCGGTGAAGTGAAGTTCTCCTTGCGCTCCTGATAGGACAAAGTCGTCGGCGTGCTGTTCGTTGTAGTGCCGTTGAATGCGCGCCATTGTTCGTAACGCGCGCCCAAGGTCAACGTCATATCCTGCCTCACGCGGATCGCATCCTGAACATAAAAACCCTGCGTTTCCGTTTTGCCCGTGTTGCCCGCGCTAACGGTAGTCGCATTCCCCGCCAGCCAATCCGTGTTGGTATAAGTCCGGTCGTTGAGGTTGTGCTGGTCGTAGTGGTAGCCGAAAGCGATATCATGCCCGCGCTTGCCGCCGTCCGGCCGCCAATCCGCGCGCATATCCGCCGTATGCCAGCCAGTCCCATCCATAAACTGGACCTGTCCCGCACCGCCGCCCGATGCAGCCGGCAACGCAACGGTAGGTTTGCGTGTGGTGTCTTTGCCAAACTCGTATTTCGTCAGCGCCGCCTCGAACGCCCAGTCGCTTCCCTGCTTCGGGTCATAACGCCAGGCCAGACTGTTCATCCAGTGCTCTTCAAGGCGTTTGCTGGGCTGCATGGCCGTGGCAGCCAGCGTGTATTTCTTGCCATCGATGTTCACATCACCGCTGTAAACGGGATTGCCCGCCGCATCGCGCAAATAGCTTTGCACGCTGGTATCGGAATCACTCTGCCAATAACCCAAAGTATAAGTGAGCCGCGAGCCCGGGGAAAAATCATAGGCAAACTTGACCTTCGCGTTGTCCTGAACGCTGGAGTCGATACCGGTTGCGCCCATGACCACGCGATCGGCATTTTGCGCATCCTTGTCCCAATAGTAGCCAGTCACCACCGTTGCGGCTCCGGGCGCTGTCGTTTTGCGCGCGGAAGTTGAGAACGACATCGGATGCCCCGTGTTGTCCAAGTGTCCAAAGTTAAAGGTCCAGCGCAAATCGTCATGCCGATTGCCAAGAAAAGCGCCCACGCGCGAACCATTGTAGGTTTCATCGGTGCCGTAAAGTTTGAACGGCTGCGCAAAGGCTTGCGCATCGACATGCGCCTCAAATTTTTCCGGCATTCTCGATTTCATAACCATGACCACGCCGGATGCGTTGCCCGCGTAAGCAGCGGAATGCGCGCCATAACTCACGTCAACGCGCTCGATTTCCTGCGGTGCGACAAACCACCAGCGCGGCGCATAGCTATAGGAGTTGCCCAGCAGCATCGACACCAGCACATTGTCCGCGTAAACCAGCGAACGTGCGCTGTCGAGCGTGCCCGCATTGCGCGAGCCAAGAATCGCATTGCGATCGCCGATGAAGCGCTTGCGCACTTGGATGCTCGGCAAATACTTCACCGCATCCTCGGTATTGATAACGTTGGTGCTTGCTATCAATGCCTCGGTCGCCGTCTCGGTGGATGTGGTGATATTGCGGAATGCGGCGGGGCGCTCGCCATAGACACTCACTTCACCAAGTTGCGACGGCTCTTCCGCGGCAAACGCCGCACTTACCACACTTACATAGATACAGCTCAATGCGAATAATTTCCCACTGTTAAGCAACCGCTTTTTCATCACTACATCTCCTCGCGTTTTTTTAATCAATTCTGAAAAACGTGCGGATACTACAGATGGAAAAATCATTTGGGAATGTGACATATTGTCGCACCCCCAATCGTACCCAGCATTTGCGCCATTGGTGGCGATACAATTTCTTACAAAAAACCGGGTACAGGCAATGCCGAGTCGCTATACTTGGACAAAGAAAAACTCTATTTCCTGTTCATGCGCCTTCATCTAATACGTTACGTTTGCGCCCTACTCTGTCTCTGGAGTGGCTTGGCACTGGCCGGGGAGGCTTCCGATCCGTTCGATACGGAAGCGATGCTGCCGCTCAAGCCCGCATTGCGCTTGAATGGCTCGGTCGGTGATCCGTGCGCCGGAGTCATGCCAAGTGGCGCGCTCAATCTGCCTGACGTGGTCAACCTCGCGTTGTGCAACAACCCGCAAACCCGCGAGATATGGGCGAGTTCACGCGCACAGGCGGCGCAGGTTGGTGTGAGTAAGGGTAGTTATCTGCCCGGTGCCAGCTTGAGTGTTTCCGGCAATCGCAATTCACCCGGCAACGCCCAGCGCAGCCTTGGAGTGACCCTCTCATACCTGCTGTACGACTTTGGCACGCGCGCCGCGAATCTGGAAAACGCGCGCCAGTTGCTGGCTGCGGCATATGCCACGCAAGACAGCACGGTGCAGGCGGTATTTCTCTCGGCGGTGCAATCTTTCTACCAAACTCAAGCAACCATTGCTGCGCTGGATGCCGCACGCGAATCGGAACGCGCGGCAAAAGAAAGTTTCGCTGCCGCACAGGCACGTTATCTGGCGGGCAGCGCAACCCCCGCAGACAAACTGTCGGCGCAAACCGCCTATTCACAAGCCACGCTGAACCGCATTACAGCGGATGGCGGCATGAAGAATGCGAAGGGGGGACTGGCGAACATGCTCGGATTGGATGCCAATCAAAATGTGCAGCTGGTAGCTGCGGAAGGATTTTCTGCTTCGAGCAACCCCCTCTCCCCAGCACTCTCTGATAGAACTACTAGCCATCTGACTAGGCTGTCCAACTACGACAGCCAAGTCATTGGTTACCGCGAGGGGAGAGGGGGTGAACAGGAAGCACTCAAAATTTTTGAACGTGATGTTGCCGCGCTGATCGAAGAAGCGCGCCAACGCCGCCCCGATCTGCAAGCCGCAGCAGCGCAGGTAAAGGCATCCGAAGCCAGCGCAGATGCGGCGCGCGCGGCGACCAAACCCTCTATTTCGCTGACCGCATCAACCAACCAGGAAAACAGCGCGGGAATTAGTTCACATGATTCGTCGGTAGGGTTGAGCGTCAGCGTACCGATTTTTGCCGGCTATGCGCCGACCTACCGGGTACGCGCTGCCGAGGCGCAGGTGGAAACCCAAAAAGCCAGGCTGGAAGGCCTGCGCTTAAAGGTGGCGCTGGATGTCTGGACGGCTTACCAGAATCTCACCACAGCAACGCAGTCATTACGCTCCACGGACGATTTATTCAGCAGTGCGGAACAATCGGAGCGCGTTGCGCTCGGCCGTTACAAGGCTGGGGTGGGCAATATACTGGACGTATTGAATGCGCAAAGCGCTTTGGCCAGCGCGCGTCAACAGCGTATCCAATCCACGTTCAACTGGAATGTCAGCCGCGCCACACTCGCCCAGGCGATGGGCAGTCTGGATGCCGATTTGTTACAAACCTTGCCGGATCAACAGGCAAAATACAAAAACCAGTGATGAAAAATCCATTACGCTCCCCGATTGCTTTATCACTTCTCGCTGTTGCCTTAATTTCCGCAGGCATCGCCATCTATCGCCAGTTCTACCTGCCCTCGCCCGAGCAGCAATATCGTTTGCAGGCTGTGGAAAAAGGCGATATCAGCCAGACCGTTTCCGCCAACGGCACGATCAATCCGGTGACACTGGTGAGCGTGGGCACACAGGTGTCCGGCACGGTCAAAAAACTCTATGTGGATTTCAACAGCAAGGTTGAGAAGGGGCAGATTTTGCTGGAGCTGGATGATGCGCTGCTTGCCGCACAACAGAAGCAAAGCCTGGCCAATGTGCAAAGCGCCACCGCCTCGCTGGAATTAGCCGCTGCCAATGAAGCGCGGATGCGCACTTTGTTTGCGCAGGAATATGTCTCGCGCCAGGAACTGGACACCGCAGTGCAAGCTAAAAAAGCGGCAACAGCACAATTGCAATTAACCCGCGCAACCGTGGAAAGAGATCGCGCCAACCTCGCCTACTCGGTGATTCGCTCACCGGTATCCGGTGTCGTGGTGGATCGCTCGGTAGATGTCGGGCAAACCGTCGCCGCCAGCTTGCAGACACCGACGCTGTTCAAGATCGCGCAGGATTTGTCCAAGATGCAGATCCACGCCAACTTCGCCGAGGCGGACATCGGCAGTATCCGCGTCGATCAGGCGGTACGTTTCACCGTGGATGCTTTTCCAAATCGCCATTTTCGGGGCG
>Ga0315281_10002192_pt1 | contig 29028 bp, 26 predicted proteins | sample YL17G07_0_MG_FD_204540 | JGI IMG/M metagenome (GOLD analysis project Ga0315281, IMG submission 204540) | Sediment microbial communities from Yellowstone Lake, YNP, Wyoming, USA - YL17G07_0 | ecosystem: Environmental > Aquatic > Freshwater > Lake > Sediment | place: USA: Wyoming | collected...
GCAACGCACGGCGGGGCGGAGCTTGACCTCCTGATCTTCAAGAACGGCCGGCGGTACGGGATCGAGGTGAAGCATCAGGACGCGCCGACACTCACGGCGTCCATGCGCACCGCGCTTGCGGACTTGCGGCTCGAGCACCTGACTGTCCTCTATCCGGGTTCACGGGACTACGCTCTCGCTGAGCGGGTCACGGTCGTGCCGCTCGCCTCGCTTGCTGCCGGCGACCCCGCGGTTGTGCTCCCTGATGTGCCGGTCACGCGACGTAGGTCGCCCAGGCTGCCGCGAAGGCCGATCCGGCGCTAGCTCGATAATCGCAGGAACGTTGCTCACCCCCTCGCTTTGCTCCCTCTCCCCCAGGGAGAGGGCGGGGTGAGGGCTCAACCCGCCGCCCGTGCCCGCATCTGTCTCTGTGGGGCACGCGCTCCGCGCGTGCTGTCATCCGACTGGGGTGTCATCCTGAAGCCCCGCTTCAGCGCGGTCGAAGGATTCCACTGCACCTGGACCGCAGGTCGTTAATGCTGTTTCCCGAACAGGCGCTCCGCGAGTTCGTCGGTGGACAGCTTGAAGTGTTCAGCCACGTCGCCGAGAATCCCTGCAAGCGTGCCCACACGGAGCGGATTCATCTTGGGAATGGTGATGTGGTGTTGCCCTTCCTACGCGGTGGTGAGTCGCATGTGACTGCCAGTCTGGCGCGTGACCTCGTACCCCATGCCTCGGAGGAGCTTGGCCAGCTCCAAACCGGCGAGGTCACGGGGCAGTCTCATAGCCCGATGACTTGCTCACGCACGAAATGGAGGCGGATGACCTTTGGCGCGCGGCCTTCGTCGAAATGGCAACGCACCGCGTCGCGGATGTTCGCGTGGAGGCTCTCAAGTTCGTCGGCCTCGGTGAAGATCGCGTCCCCGAGCGCCCTTGCAACGAACCCGCCTTCAGGGGCCTCTTCAACGATGAAAATAATCTCGTTCATGGCCTCAACCTCGTCATATGGTGCCCCTTATCTGCCGCTATGGCAAATCCAGCCGTCCCGTCAGCCGGATTTTTCGCCTTTGCGCGGGCGGAGCTTGCCCCTGCCCGCTTTTCTCCCTCTCCCCGTGCGAGAGGGCGGGGTGAGGGTCGTCATTCCCGCGCAAGCGGGAATCCAGGCGTCTTCTCTCTTTCCCCGCTCGCGGTTGAAATCGTCTGTCCGCCCTCTACTCCTCTTCCTTCTTCTTCCGCAGCCTGGCCCTGATGCTCTCGAAAGGCTCGAGGAACCTCTCGAGGCGCCTCCTGGCCTCCGGCGGGAGCGCTTCCGGATCACTCAGCAGCGACGCCAGCTTCGCGTGCACGGGCGCGGCAACCAGATCCCACAGCCCGGTTTCCTTCAGCACCGCATCGAACGCCGGCCGCAGCTCAGAACCTGTCCTGGGGAACTCCACCCCGGAGACCTTCTGGATATCCGCACGGTAAGCCGATCCGACCACAGCCTCCAGCCCTTCCTTCATCGCGAACTCCTCGACGCGACTCTGCAGCTCGTCTTCCAGCTCCTTCAGTTGCCTCACCTCGGCTTCGAGGGCTTTCCGCGCCTCCACCGTCTCTGCCCACCTGTCCACGAGCTGCACGCCGTCGTCTTCCTTGAACTTCTTGGGCGTGAGCGCAGCGGTCGCGTACTCGTGGCGCGTTGCCGGGCAGATGGTCCGGAAGTCGCACCAGGGGCACAGCGCCGAAGGGTTGGTCGGGAACCTCTCCTCCTCGCGGCCGCGTGACTCGATGTCATCCATCACCGCGATGCAGGCCCCTCGTACGTTCTGCAACTGCTCCGGCGTCCTGTGCGAGACGAGGTCGGCGTCGAACCGCACGTAGTGCCAGATCAGGTCCACCGCCTCCACGTCCTTCCACATCCCCTCGAGGCCGATCTGGTAGAGCGCCAACTGCCTGTCCTCGTCGGCCTCCGCCTGCGTCGGCAGGTGGGAGGACGTCTTGTAGTCGTGGATCTCGTACGTCCCGTCGCCCCGGCGCGCGATCCGATCCACGTAGCCCTGCATCCGATACCGGCTGTCATCCCCGCGCACGCGGGCATCCAGTCGTCCGCCGTCATCCCGGCCCCCGCGGGCATCCAGTCGTCCGCCGTCATCCCCGCGAAAGCGGGGATCCAGATCAAACGTCACCTTGGCCTCGAGGCGCAGCGTCGTGGCCTGGTCGAACGGTGCGTGCCGCCGATAATAGGAGGCCAGCGCCTCCCGGCCGGCTCGCTTGTAGTCCCCGGCTTTCAGCTCCTCGGACACGACCCGGATGGTGTCCGACCAGCCCTTGGCCCATGCGGACTCAAACGCGTCGAGAGCCTCCTCCTGCGACAGCACGCGGCCACGGAGCCGGAGACGGTAGAGCGTCTCGAGCGTCTCGTGCACGCAGGTCCCCAGGAAAGCCTCGATCGTGTCCACCCTTTCGACGGGGGGTTTGCCGATGTACTGGTACCAGTACTGCCTCGGACAGTTCTCGAATGAACCCAGGCTCGAATGGGAATGAATGCGCATCGTCGGCCTCCCCCTCGCTTCAAAACCCTCCTTTGACTGTAGTCACTCGGGCCTCACCGTCAAGCCCGCACGCTCTTCGTCATTCCCGCGAAAGCGGGAATCCAGCCCTGACCCTGAGCAGGGCGAAGGGGCACGAAAAGGATCCCATCGCGTCCGGAGGGCGTTCGACCCGCCCAGCTATGCAACCCGATGCCATTCCGAGGCCCCGCGTCAGCGAAGCCGACAAATCCTCGCGCGTCCGGTCCCGGGATTCTCGTACTCGGCGCTCTGGGTCGCCGACCCTGGGTTGGGAAGGCTGCGAGCGAATTCTCCCCCAGGCAAAAATACACGCGAGTAAATTTGACTTTGGGTGAAAATACTCTACACTCGGAACCATGGCAACCTTGAAGAGGTATCTGCAGCCCCATGTCGAGGCCGACCTGAAGCGCCGGATGGTGTTCGTTGCAGGGGCACGACAGGTAGGGAAGACCACGCTTGCTCGTGCCGTTACCGGTGCGAAAGCAGGCTATCTCAACTGGGACGTGCCCGACGACCGTGAGCGCTTGCTGCGGCATCAGATGCCCCCGTCTTTGCTATGGGTGCTCGATGAAATCCACAAGTACCGCGGCTGGCGCAACCTCCTCAAGGGCTTCTGGGATGGCCGCCGCGCCGGACAGAAGATCCTGGTGACCGGTAGCGCCCGGCTCGATCTCTACCGTTTCGGGGGGGAATCGCTTCAGGGGCGGTACCACCTGTTGCGGTTACATCCGCTGTCGGTCGCTGAGGTGGCGGCGCGTTCGCCCGGCGACCTTCAAACGCTCCTGGAACTCGGCGGTTTCCCCGAACCGTTCCTGTCCGGCTCGGCACGAACCGCGCGCCGCTGGTCCCGGGAGTACCGGACCTTGCTTGTTCGGGACGAGGTTACCGATCTGGAACGTGTGAGTGACCTGGGCAAACTCGAATTGCTGATGCTGTTGCTTCCAGAGCGGGTCGGCTCGCCGCTCTCCCTTAACGCCCTCCGCGAGGACCTCGAGGTCAGCCACAAAACCGTCGCGCGTTGGGTGGAGATCCTGGAGCGCCTGTACGTCGTTTTCCGCCTGCCCCCGTTCGGCGCGCCCCGTTTGCGCGCGGTGCGCCACGAGCAGAAGCACTACCACCTTGACTGGACCGTCGTCCCCGATCCGTCGCGCCGCTTCGAGAACCTGGTTGCATGCCATCTCCTCAAATGGGTGCACTTTCAGCAGGACGTACACGGGCGCAACCTCGAGCTCCGCTACTTCCGTGACGTGGATCGTAGGGAGGTGGACTTCATCGTGGTTGACCGCCGTACCCCCACACTGATGGCCGAGACCAAGTGGGGGGACGAGGAGCCCGACCCTGGCCTGCGCTACCTACACGCGCGCTTTCCCAGCGCCGAGGCCTGGCAGATTTCAGCCACCGGAACAAAGGACTATGTCACACGGGACGGGATCCGCGTGGCACCCGCGCTCGGCTTGCTCCGCCGACTTGTCTAGCCTAATCAGCTCCTATGCCTTTCGGCCCGTAATGGTTGGCTTGTTTTACCTACGGCGTCATTCCCGCGCAAGCGGCTGTCATCCCCGCCCCCGATCGAAGCCGGGGGCAGGCTCCAGCGGGGACCAGCGCCTCGTCGTCATTCCCGCGCAAGCGGCCGTCATCCCCGCCCCGGATCGGAGTCCGGGGCAGGCTCCAGCGGGGACCAGCGCCTCGTCGTCATTCCCGCGCAAGCGGCCGTCATCCCCGCCCCGGATCGGAGCCCGGGGCAGGCTCCAGCGGGGACCAGCGCCTCGTCGTCATTCCCGCGCAAGCGGGAATCCAGGCGTCTTCTCTCTTTCCCCGCTCGCGGTTGAAACCGTCTGTCCGCCCTCTACTCCTCTTCCTTCTTCTTCCGCAGCTTGGCCCATGCGGACTCAAACGCTTCGAGAGCCTCCTCCTCCGACAGCACGCGTCCGCCACTCTTACTCCCTCTCCTTCTGGGAGAGGGCGGGGTGAGGGCCCAACCCGTCATCCTCGCCCTGGCTGCTGCGAGGAGCACTGTGTCCCTTACATCGGCGTAGCGGATCCCGGATGCGGGCAAAACCCACGGGCGGGCCTGCTGTGGTCTATGCTGTTTGCATGGTCTTCGCCGATGCAATGACCAAGGCGGCGAGGCTGGTGGAGCTTCAGTGCCTGTTCGCCCGCTCGCCGCACCGGCGCTGGACGACCCGCGAGCTCGCCGCGAAACTCGGCATCGCGCAGCGCACCGTCCGCGTCTACCTGGTTGAGCTGTCGGCCAGCGGACGCCTCCCGGTCTTTGCCGACAAGCGCGGGTGGCGCCTCGTGGAAGGGGCGAGACTCCAGCTCGGCCCCGTCAGTTTCCAGCTCGAGGAGGCCGCAGCGGTGTACCTGGCGGCGCGGTTGCTCCTGCGCCACAGCGACGAGCCGAACCCGGCCGTGCGCGAGGCTATCCGCAGGCTTGCCGTCGTCGTGCCCGAGGATCTGGGTCGCTTCATGGACCGTCTCGTCGAGCGCGCCGAGAGCGACGCCGAGCACCCCTTTGCCGAGATCTTCCGCACCGTGGCCTACGGTTGGGCGACACGGCGGTGGGTGGAGATCGAATACCACGCGGCCGGCCGGGCCGTGGCAGCGCCGTACAGGCTCGCGCCGTACCTCCTCGAGCCGGCCACCCGCGACCCTTCTGTGTACGCCATCGGGCTCGCCGAGCCGCCAGGTACGGTGCGCGTGTTCAAGCTCGAGCGCGTCCGTCGCGCCACGCTCACCGGTGACACGTTCGAGCCGCCCGCGGTCGATGACCTTCTCGCGCGCCTGGATCAGGCGTGGGAGGTCTGGCTTTCCGACGACGGCGGCACCGCGGTCCGCCTCCGCTTCGCCTCCGGGGTCGCGAGGCAGGTGTGCGAGGCGCGCTGGCACCCCAGTCAGCACGTCGAGAAGCTGCGAGGTGGGGGTGTCGAGATGCGCCTGGTCGTCGCCTCCACGGTCGAGCTCGTGCCCTGGATCCTGGGCTGGGGCGCCGCCTGTGAGGTGGTAGAGCCGTTGCCGCTCCGTGAGCGTGTCGCAAAGGAGCACGCGGCTGCGGCCAAGGTCTACACGGCTGAGGCTGCGGCGCCCTCGCCAAATACCACGTGAAGAATCATCCGTAGGCTCGTAGGCCTGGGCCCACCGGTCAGGTCACCCGATTCGGAGGCCCCGATTCCCGGGGCACGTACCGTGCCGCCCGGGGTCCTATCTTGTCGGCATGGAGATGATCGACGAGACAGGGACCACGCTTTGGGCAACTTCGGAGGCCCGGGATGGAAAGTCGCTCGAATGGGTGCTCGCGCACGCCAGGCCGCAGCCCGGTTGCGAGGCCCACCGCCTCCCGGTGGCGCTCTTCGACCCGATCCCTCCGGCCGAGCCTCGACCGGACTGGCTGCTGAAAGAGTTCTCCGAGGGCGATGTCCTCGTCGTCCGGCGCCGGGAGGTGCCGCGCCGGGAGTGCCCGGACTTCGACCTCCTCACGCCTTCCGGGCGCGACCTCGGCCGCATCCCGCACAACATCGCCGAGATAGTCGAGTTTGCCCTGGACAAGGGCGTCCAGCCGGAGGTGAGCGTGTTCACCGCGTTCTGGTACTACCCGCCGGAGACCGCGCTCCAGCTCGAGCTCGACCTGCTGGTGTGGTGCCCGCCGGGGGAGTTTGTCCCGAAGATGATCAGCTTCAGGGCCGCGCATGCGTAGCAGGTCACGCCGTCGCGGCGCCTCCGGGCGGGGACCAGTCCCCGCCCTCTTTCGCCCCTCTCCTACCCGGAGAGGGCAGCGGTGAGGGTCCCAGCGGTCGCCCTCGCCGTCTCGTCATCCCCGCCCCGGATCGGAGTCCGGGGCAGGCTCCAGCGGGGATCCAGGCCTCAGTAGAGGACGCCCGTGGGCGGCCGCCTTTCGCCATGGGGCGCCCGCCGCCGCAGCCGCGCGAAAGGAGCACCCCCGGGCCCCGTTTGGGTCTAAACTTCAACCATGATTCGCGTCGAGGTCAAACCCGAGCTCCTGTCCTGGGCGCGTGAGCGCGCCGGGCTCAACCTCGAGGCGCTGGCACGCCGGTTCCCGCATCTCGGTGCCTGGGAGCGGGCCGAGGTCCGCCCAACGCTCAAGCAACTCGAAGGGTTTGCCAAGGCCACCTACACCCCCGTCGGATTCCTTCTTCTCCCGAAGCCACCGGTCGAGGAGGTACCGATTCCTGACTTCCGCGCCAGCACCGGCCCGAGCCCACGGGGTCGCCCGAGCGCGGATCTGCTCGATACCATCTACATCTGCCAGCAACGCCAGGAATGGTTTCGCGACTTCGCCCGGTCCGAGGGCGAGGACCCCCTCCCCTTCGTCGGGTCCGCCAGCACCTCCGTTGCCGTGGAGGAGGCGGCCGCGAGCATCCGCAGCACGCTGGGCTTCGACCTCGAGGAACATCGTCGCGCCCCGACCTGGACCGATGCGCTTCGCCTGTTCATCGAGCGCGCCGACTCGACAGGCGTACTCGTCATGTGCAGTGGCGTTGTCCTCAACAACAACCGCCGTCACCTCGATCCCGAAGAGTTCCGCGGCTTCGCGATGGCGGATGAGCTGGCGCCGGTCGTCTTCGTCAACGGTGCCGACACAAAGGCTGGCCAGATGTTCACGCTGGCTCATGAGCTGGCGCACCTGTGGCTCGGCGAGTCGGCCGTGTCGGATGCCCAGGCCAGGCTCATCCCTGAGCACAGGGTCGAGCGGTGGTGCAACCGGGTTGCGGCGGAGCTTCTCATCCCGCTCGACGCCTTCCGGCCCGAATACACGCGGGGCGCCCCTTTGCGCGGGGAGCTTGACCGCCTAGCGAGGCGCTTCAAGGTCAGCACCCTCGTGATCTTGCGCCGGATGCATGACGCTGGCGGTTTGACGTGGAACGAGGTCTGGGCGGCGTACGATGACGAGCTCGAGCGCCTACGCGCGATCCCGCGGAGCAGCGGTGGCAACTTCTACCTTACCCAGGCTGCTCGGGTCAGCAAGCGTTTCGCTCGCGCTCTCGTGATCAGCACGCTCGAAGGGCGAACGCTGTACCGCGACGCGTTCCGGATGCTCGGCTTCTCTAAGCTGGACACCTTCCGCGAGCTTGGGCGCAGCCTGGAGATTGCAATCTAATGGCGTACCTGCTGGACGCCAACGTCTTCATGTAGGCCAAGAACCTCCACTACGGCTTCGACTTCTGCCCGGCGTTTTGGGATTGGCTGATTGCCGCGAACGAAGGGGGCCGGGTCTTCAGCCTCGAGCAGATCGGCGACGAGCTTGCTGCGATTGCCGATGAGCTCTCCGACTGGGCATCCCAGCGCGGACCTGGATTCTTCCTCAAACCGGACCCGGCGATGGCATCCGCGCTTGGCAGGGTCAGCTCCTGGGCAACCAACCAGCACTACGAGCCCGCAGCCGTCAGCACGTTCCTCCAGGTTGCGGACTACTTCCTCGTTGCATACGCGCTTGCACACGGCCACACCGTCGTGACCCACGAGATCGCCTCGACCTCGAGGAAGAAGATCAAGGTGCCGGATGCCTGCCTTGGCCTGGGTGTGAAGTGCGTGACGCCGTTCGCGATGCTGCGGAACGAGCGCGCGCGCTTCGTCCTCGAACGGTCGGCGTGACGGCAGAACTTGTATGTGGCTCGGCAAGAAGCTGAGCATAGGTGAGCTACTAGCCGGCTCGCTTGTAGTCCCCGGTTTTCAGCTCCTCGGACACGACCAGGATGGTGTCCGACCAGCCCTTGGCCCATGCGGACTCAAACGCTTCGAGTGCCTCCTCCTCGGACAGCACCCGGCCGTGGAGCCGGAGACGGTAGAGCGTCTCGAGCGTCTCGTGCACGCAGGTTCCCAGGAACGCCTCGATCGTGTCCACCCTCTCGACGGGGGGCTTGCCGATGTACTCGTACCAGTACTGCCTCGGACAGTTCTCGAAGGAACCCAGGCTCGAATGGGAGTGAATGCGCATTATCGCCCCCCGGTATCCTCGCTACTCCGTCTTTGGACGGTGGCCTGCTGTATCTGCTCGTCACAAACAGAGGGTTAGTGTCGTAACCACCAGGCTAGTGGGCCTTGCATCCGCAGGACACTGGACTCAATGGGTGTCGAAATCATTAAAGGGTGTCGCAAGCGCGGTAGCGGCGTAGATCTCGAGCAAAGCCTGCCGCGTTGGGTCCGTTTCCTCGACATATCGGATGTTCATGACCGCAACGCGGCGCTTTGCTGCTTTGAACGCCCGACCGAAGACTTTGTCGTTCATCAGGGCTTGCCGGGAACCAGCCGTGGTGTAAGTTGCCCTCTTCCTTCCTGTCTGTCGCCTGGCAATTCGAAATGCGAAGGTAGCGGTGAAGTGAGTCCCGCTTGGCCGGCAGTGATTCTGCAGGCGTCGGCGCAGCAGATTGCTGCGACCCACGTAAAGATGCTTGCCGCGTTCCGAGAAAAGGTAGATGCCCCGATCTGGAATCGAAGCTGGTAGCGACGAGAATTTGACTGGTTTCATCCTGACGAGTCGCCGGAAACTGGGCTCCAAGGACTCAATCTTCGTGCGGAAACGTCGGTTCATACGTCCCTCCCCGTGTCTGCCAGGCATCAGCCCAACGGCTTGTTCTCTCCTTACTGTAACGACCAGCCGGTGACCGTCAAATGGGAGCCCCCTTGAGATGGCCCCAAACACCACATAGGCGACATGCAGCGCCTAGGGCGCTCTTCTAAACCTGCACAGTGTCCAGACCGCGCTGCTCCAGTCGCTGGCACGACCAAGCAACCGAGCAGACCGAATGCCGATTCAAAGGCCTGTGCAAGTTGCTCAGGCATAGTGAACCCCCGGTGCGATCTACCTTCGTAGTAGGCAGGTCGAATGGCGCCACCGAGCCTAGGCGATCACTCCACTGATCTCCTCGAGTAATTTGGCGATCTGCGAATCTGAGGCTGCTGCCTTTGGCACGTTGATGAAGTAACCACTCGCCATTGCTGGAACTGTTTCACCTCTTAAGCGGAACCACACGTTGACATGGGCGTGAGCGCAGATAGTGGCCTCATCCTGCACAACACCCCAGCCTGCTAGAGGGGTCCACACAAGGTCGCCCGGCTCATGCTTGAGGTGACTGGTGGGCTGCTCCTTCACTAGTCTCTCGTACTGCGAGGCCAGTCGCGCCTCGAGCCTGGAGAGTGCCTCAGACGCCCGGGGGGCCTTGTTGATAAGGGTTTCCTGTGCTTTGGGTGTGAGAATCCGCTCGACTAGGACTCGCAGACGTCCAATTTCACCCCGGGCCAGTAGATCGCGACGCCCGAATACTTCCCGGAGTGCAAGGGCCTTCTCAATCCGCCCGAGAGGCCCAGACCACGGCACAGTACCGAGTGCGCTGAGAAGAGCTACCCACAGGGTGCCATCTCCAACGACACTGTCAAAGACCTGCACCTTACCCTCTTGTTCGAGACGCTCGCGGACACATGCAAGAACCCCACGGGTCGGAGAGCCCTGCAGCTTGAGCGTGAATAGGACATCAAAGACTCGCTGCACCCATTCGGAACACCATCCCGCCCAGAGGTCAACCAGTTCTGCCTCGATGCATCCCTCGTCACCATCCGAGCCGACCCTCGGCCGCGCCAAAGCGGCCACTGCCAGCGGGAAGGCTGCAGCCTGAACAAGCTGGGTCGCGCTGCAGGACGAGAAGAACTCTGGATCGGAGAATCTTTCGAGGAAGTCTTCCAGCTGGCCAGCCAGGCGCTCGATGGCCCTTGGCGAAAGGCCATCTGACTCCTTTGGCCTATAGAGGGGGCGGGAGGGCTGCTCCTCACTGTCTCCCCCATCCCCTGCCTCTTCTTCCTTTTCCTTCAATTCACTTTCGTCCGAGACAAGCTTCTCTTCGCTCAGATCGAAGAGGGCTCCCATGATTCCGTAGATCGAGATGTGTTGGTGAAACTCGCGTGACGCAGGCCCCTTTAGCTTCGCTGGAACCTCGGAGAGCGACTTCACAAAAGCCTTCGGATCGATTGGCGGCGCCTGCCCCTGGGGGCCTTTCTCCCTCTTCTCAAGGCCCGGACGGACGAAAGGGTCGGGAAACTCGGCGGCCTCTCCAAGCAGCGCGCGCGCAATAAGCTGAAGGTCGCGCAGTAGTACATTCTCATCACCGATCGATGAGGGGTTCTTGAGTGCCTCAAGGGGCTCTCGAAAGAGTAAAGAACGTGAGAGGCTCCGGAGATCGTCGATGGCGTCAAGCCATCGCGGCGGCGCCTCAGAAGTTTCGCGTTGGTAGGTGACTCTGGCGATGCCAAACGGGGTAGCCACACGAGAGGGTGGCGTCTCGATGTAGGCACTCCATTCGAGCGTCTCTTTCGACCCACCAACGGGCTTCAGCCGGATCGGGGCGGAGTCAAAGACCACCGTCACCTCAGCACGATTTGAAATAGGCTGCGAGAACGTCGCGATCAATTCCAGGGTGCCCCCGTCATAGCGCAAGCTGGTCAGCCCCAAGACTGGTTCCTCGCGCGGTGGTTCTTCCTGTTGACGCATGGCCCGGGGTTGAAGCGCGACATCCTCAGCGTTCTGAATTGTCCTAATCACCTCGATGAACTCAGATGCCCCAGCGTGATCGAAGACCGCAACGGCTTCTACGTTTCCGTGCTTCTGTGGTCCCCGAATCCACGCCGCGCCCGAACAGTTGGCTGATCCAAGAACAGCCGCTGGCGGGCCTTGGCCCTCGAACCAGTAGAACTTCGCATGAATAGGCTTCCCCTCGGATTCCGCGACCGTCAATCTCACCGGCAGCTTCTGAATTCGTTTCGGGTCGAGCTGACAATGCTGGGTGGGGCAAACCAACCGGACGCGACGGACGCCAAAAGTATCGTGGGCCCATCGGAGCATGGCACCCTCGTCGTCGGTCGAGCCAGTGAGGAGGGATAGCGTCCCGAATCGGCGGCCGGCCCACCGGCTCGCAAGCTGAATTGCCAGGGTCTGGCCCAGCCCACCCACCAACACAGCCGCGCCCCCACGCCCGGGTGATGCCTCGACGAGCCAGGGGAGATCGCTCATCCTTTCAATGGTGGATACAACAAAAGGATCCTGGCTCACCGCGACAACCCCATCCAGAAAACGTCGTATCCACCCACCAGTGTCCTGCAGCCCCGGGCCGACCCTCCACGCACACGCAAGCTCGCGGTTCCCACCCCAACCGCCAGAGGTCAAGTTCCCAGACCCGACCCAGGCAAGACCACCGGTCCTGCCGAGCCGAAGAAAGACCTTCGGATGAAATGCGCCTCCGGTCGCTATGTCTGACAACAGGTACCTCCGGCCCAAATGCTGGACCTGTCCCCACCAGCGGCTCGCGGCATCACGCAGGGCAGCGCGATCGGCAACTACGAGCACGTCCTTGGTGTCGCCAATCTGAAGGTCGTGCAGTACGACCCGTTCGAAAAACATCGCGTCGAACGAGTACGTGAAGAGCAAGGCACTCTCGTAACTTCTTTCCCGGCAGAACTCGCGGGGGTTCATCCTGCCTTCTTTGTGCGGAGAGTAGTCATGGCTCTGTCGAGTAAATCGACACCAGCTGAAGACAGGCCTGTTTCATCGAGAAGCCCGAGCTGCCAAAGCCACGACACCGCGATGGATAGGCGAGAGCGCGTACGGCCGGCATCTAGGCGGCCCTGGTAGCGCCAGCGCCCCTCGTCCTCGAGGAGAACCGCGACGTCACGACGTGTGTCCTGTGCCAACCTCGCCCAGGCAATTCGAAGGTGTTGCTCGGCCGATCGGAGAGCGAGCTCGGCCATGGCCTGCGGAAGCGAGACGTCCCGCTGTATCAGTGCCTGGATCGTTGGCCGAATCACTGTGTTCACTCCGATCCGACCCCAGCCACTTGCATCAAGTGTGTCGAAGCCATCGACCCCATCGTCAATGCCGAGTTCGGTCCTGTGGACCGCAACGAGCCAGGCGACCGGAAGTAGCACAAGACTTTCGGGGCCGGCTGGGAGAAGCACTTTGATCAGATTGAAATCTTGAAGCTCGCCCCCCCATCGTCGAAAACCGGCTTCCTCGGTCCGCTTCTTCGACATCTGCCCCTGCACGCGTGCCTTGAGTTGGGCAAAGCTCAGGCCCCGATACCTTTCTCCGCGCCTAAGGAGGCCAAACGACCTCAAGGCCTGGTTGTGTTCCCGTTCCCGCCCAAGCAGGGAGCGAACTATACTCTCCGGCTTGGCGGTGGTCTTGCCCTCGTCGGTGGCCGCCGCCAACTCGTCGATCACAGCGGCCACCACCTTCTCGTGCGCCACTGCCAACAGATCCCGGACCCCATACCGCAGCCAACCATCGACAATCGGGTCAAGCTCTCCCGGATAGTCTCCGCCTCGGGGCTTAGATGCCGCCAGGAACAAATCCTCATCATCCGGCAGTCGCCTGAGCTGGCGCGCGAGATGAAGCAGGAGAGCGTAGGTGGAGAGGCGAGGCCATTCCCCCTTTCGCGGCTCTGGAGGAATAAGCACCTCAGCTAGAAGGCGGCGCTCTTCGTCTGGGATACTGTCGATCCGAGCCAGCTCACCAAACTCAGTCAGGTCGGCGACCGAGGCCGACTTCACGTCCCGTCCAGCTCCCAGTTGGCGGCCAAGCTTGGATCCACTCAGTTGAGCGCCGACCGTTTCAGCAAGAGGGAGGCCGCGCTCGCGCGTGAGGCCCGGCAGGCCGGAGTCGGTCGAGAACGCCAACCCGAGGTCCTCGGATGGGCTGCCATAGGTGCTGACAGCGGGCTGCTTCACGAGCCGCTCGAGCGCTAGCGAGCGAGGTTGATCGCTGAGCCGCTCCGTCGCCCCGTCGTAGCCGATGACACCAACCGCTTGAGGATTCGTGAGGACGCTCCCAAAGGCAATGGCCGCCTCAACCCGGTCTGCGAAGGCCCGGAACGACTTCCACTCATCTGGCCGGCGCGCTTGGACATAGGCGTTTGTCAGCCAGCATCGAAGCGAGACGTAACGCACGGAGGGGGTGACCGTCGTTACACCATCGAGTAGCGCGTTCCCGATGTTCTGGACAGGAAGGCGCAGCCCAAGAAGGTCAAGGCCCTTGATTGGATTCGCCTCAGTACTCACCCATCCAGGCGCACCAAGGCGATCCGGGATCATGTGCCGCCCTCTCCTTTGGTTTCAGGCCCGCTACGAGACCGGTTGTGCATCTTGCCTAGCTTTTGTCAGCCCTGCGGCCCCCGACTACGAAACCTCGTCGCTCTTAATGATGAGCGGCTTCGCCCGCTCCAGGTCGCCAGGTGACGCAATGGTGATTTCAAGGTCGCCGGTGCCGAAGTGTCCGATCTCCCTCACGTCGCGCGTAAAACCTGGCTCGAGGGTTATCGAGTCTGGGCTAACCTTCACGAAGACCAGGAGCCTGTGGGACCGGACGTCGACGCAGGCGAAATTCCGAATCCGTCTGAATGCAAAGTAGCTGCGCATCGGTTTGAACTGGATGTCGTCACCGCGCGCAAGGATGAACGTCTTCAGGGACTCGAAGAGCTCTTTGATCCGCGCATCAGCCTTCTGGAGGACCTCGGTTGCCGTTGGATAAACGGTCCCAGTTTTGACGGGTGTTTTCGGACCAAGATGCCCGGGCAACGTTTCGACCGGGGGCGTGCTGGCGTTAACAAGCTCTAACAGTAGAAGGTCGTCGCCATATCGCCTGTAGCGGATCAGTTCAACGTTGTGTTTCATCTGCTGGACCGCGGAAGTGTCATATTTCGTGAAGTCGCCTGCGATGCAAAGGAGTCGCGGCCCCAACCACTCAATCCCGTCCGCTACCTCCTGCCCGAGGGAGCCCATGACAAGCAGCTTGAACTCCCCCTTGTGGTCCAGCAGCCATTCTAGATAGTAGAGTCCCTGGCTAGTGACATTTTCGTCGATGGTTCGTTTGTACTCGATAATTACCGGGCATCCGTTTTCGTCGATCCCTAGGGTGTCGATCCTGCCACCGTGGGTTTTTCCAGTCGAGTATTCCGAGGCGAGCAGCTTCACGCCAAGCAGCGACTCCAAATGCCGCTCCATGAGTGTCTGGACTGATTTCTCAACCGCACCTGGGTGGCCTTGGAGCTCCTGCACTTTGTCACCGTCGAGCCGGAAGAGCTTGATGTCAGCCATCGCAACCCCCAATCGTCCCCCTCAACGCCCCGGCTCTAGGCCATATGGGGATCGTCCCATGGCCACCGGCTGCGTGCCAGGTTTCGCACGGTCCTGCAGGGCCCCTAAATGCTGTCAACCCAGGTCTGGCTCAGCACCTCAGCCTGCTCCAGCACAGTCTGCGTAGCCTTTTCCTGCTTGTCGGGTGGATAGCCGTACTTGCGCAGCACGCGTTTAACCATCACGCGGAGCTTGGCGCGAATATTCTCCCGCACCGTCCAGTCGATGCTGACGTTGCTCTTCACCGTCTTGACCAGCTCACGCGCGATCGTGCGCAGCGTCTCGTCGCCGAGGACCTTGACCGCACTGTCGTTGGTCTCGAGGGCGTCGTAAAAGGCAACCTCGTCCTCGGTGAGGCCGAGCTGCTCCCCGCGCTGGCCGGCCTCACGCATCTCCTTGGCCAGGGCGATCAGCTCCTCGATCACCTGCGTCGCCTCGATGAGCCGGGCCTGGTAGCGGCGAAGGGCCTGCTCCAGCAGATCCGCGAAGGACCTACCAAGGACCACGTTCTTGCGACTCCGGGTGCGAATCTCACCGGACAGCAGCTTGCGGAGGAGCTCCACGGCGAGGTTTCTTTGCGGCATGCCGCGGACCTCGGCCAGGAATTCGTCCGACAGGATCGAGATGTCCGGCTTTTTCAGGCCGGCTGCGGCGAAGATGTCCACGACCTCATCCGAGACCATCGCCTTCGAGACGATTTGCCGGATTGCGTAGTCCAGCTCCTCGTCCGCCTTGCGCTCGTCGGTACCGCTCTTGGCCAGCACCGCGCGCACGGCTTGGAAGAAGCCGACATCATCCCGGATTCGGAGCGCCTCCTCGTGGGGCACGGCCAGGGCAAAGGCTTGCGAAAGCTCGGTAACCGCCCGGAGCAACCGCGCTTTGCCGTCTTCCTGGGCGAGGATGTGCTCCTGCGCGGCGGGCAGCACCGACAGTCGATCCTGGGGCTTCCCCGTGATCCAGCGGGACCAGTCGAAGCCGTGGAACAGGCCCCGGCAGATCTCGTATTTCTCGAGCATTACCGCCACCGCCTCGGCCTGAGGGATCGCGGTCTTTCCGGTTCCGCCGCTCTCCGTGTAGGTGGCCAGCGCCTGCTTCAGCTCATACGCGAGCCCGAGGTAGTCGACGACGAGGCCGCCAGGCTTGTCGCGGAACACGCGGTTGACCCGGGCGATGGTCTGCATCAGGCCGTGCCCGCGCATCGGCTTGTCCACGTACATGGTGTGGAGGCTCGGCGCGTCGAAGCCAGTGAGCCACATGTCGCGCACGAGCACGATCTTGAAGGAATCGTTCACATCACGAAAACGTAGGGCAAGCGCCTCACGCCGCGATTTGTTCCGGATGTGGAGCTGCCAAGCTAGGGGGTCAGAGGCCGAACCGGTCATCACAACCTTGATCCAGCCCTGGTCATCCTCGTCGCGCTGCCATTGCGGCCGCAGCGCGACGATCTCCCGGTGCAGCTCGACGCAGATCCGGCGGCTCATGCACACGACCATGGCTTTCCCCTCCATGGTCGCCAGCCGGCTCTCAAAGTGGTCCACGATGTCGCGCGCGACGAGCTTGAGGCGGTTCTCGGATCCGACCAGCGCCTCGAGCTGGGCCCACTTCGTCTTCAGCTTCTCCTTGCGCTCGACCTCCTCCCCTTCCGTCACCTCTTCGAACTCGGGGTCGATCTTAGGCCGCTCGGATTCCTTCAGCTCCAGCTTGGCAAGCCGGCTCTCGTAGTAGATCGGCACGGTGGCGCCATCCACGACGGCCCGCTGGATGTCATAGACGCTGATGTAGTCGCCGAACACGGCGCGGGTGTTCGCGTCCGTCAGCTCGATGGGTGTGCCGGTGAACCCGATGAATGAAGCGTGAGGCAGGGCATCGCGCATGTGGCGCGCGAAGCCGTCAATGAAGTCGTACTGGCTGCGGTGCGCCTCATCCGCGATCACGACGATGTTGCGCCGGTCGGAGAGCACCGGGTGACGGTCGCCCTTTTCTTCGGGAAAGAACTTCTGGATGGTGGTAAAGACCACACCACCCGACGCCACGCTCAACTTCGCCCGTAGATCAGCGCGGCTTTCGGCCTGGACGGGCTCCTGCCGCAGCAGGTCGCGACAGCGGGCGAAGGTGGCGAAGAGTTGATTGTCGAGGTCATTTCGATCGGTGAGGACCACGATGGTCGGGTTTTCCATCGCTGGGTGGAGGATCACCCGGCCCGCGTAAAAGGCCATCGTCAGGCTCTTGCCCGAGCCCTGTGTGTGCCAGACCACGCCCACGCGATGGTCGCCAGGGCCGCCGCCCGGCTTGCGCCCGGCCTCGTAACGCCCTGGCGTTTCCGCGATGGCGCCTGCCGCAGCGACTTGTGCGGCGCGCAGCGTCTCCTCGACAGCGGCATTTACCGCATGGAACTGGTGGTACCCGGCCAGCTTCTTGGCGAGTACTCCACCGCCCATGTCCTCGAACACGACGAAATGCCGCACGAGATCGAGGAAGCGACGTTTGTCAAACACCCCCTCAAGCAGAATCTGCAACTCGACAAGCCCCGGTGCGGCATCCCCATGCCCCGTGATCGTCCGCCAAGGCTTGAACCACTCACGTCCTGCACCGATCGCCCCGATGCGCGCCTCCACACCGTCGGAGACGACAAGGGCCACGTTGTACGTGAAAAGCGATGGAATCTGCACCTGGTAGGTCTGCAATTGCTGGTAGGCGGTCCAGATCGTTGCGTTCTCATCGGCCGGATTCTTCAGCTCGATCACCGCCAGCGGCAGACCGTTCACGAACAGCACCACGTCGGGGCGGCGCGTGTGGCGCCCCTCAGCTACCGTGAACTGATTGACTGCTAGCCAATCGTTGTTGTTCTGGTCGTGAAAGTCGATCACGCGCGCCTGCGCGCCAGCGATGGAGCCATCAGGCCGGCGATACTCGACCGTCACACCATCCACCATCATGCGGTGCACGGCGCGATTGCGTTCCACAAGCGACGGCGTATCGCTGCGCGTGAGTTTGCGGAAGGCATCTTCCAGCGCCCCGGGAGGCAGCTCCGGGTTCAGCCGTGCGAGCGCCTGGCGCAGGCGTTCTTCGAGGATGACCTGCGCGTAATCATTACGCTCCGCGTATAGCTCACCAGGCGCAATCTGCGGGCCTGGCAGGATGGTATAGCCCAGGCCCCCCACCCAGGCGAGGGCGGCGTCTTCGACGACGGACTCGGAGAGTCGCATCACCTCGTCGGCCTCTCGAACTGAAAGCCAAGCAAGCGACCCGACGGATCTTTGTCAGTGAGCGTAAGCCTCACATGTTGGTCAAAATCAAAACCCTCGCTGAAATCCTCGCGCGGAATCATGTCTGAATTCAGCGCACAGATGTATTGGGCTCCTAGGGCTCTTGAGGACTGGCTCGCGCGTTCGAGAGCGAGGGCCCGCTGCCTTGAATCCACGCCGTCGTACAGCACGCTATCATGCACAAGAAAATCGATCCGGTCCTTTTGCCTCATCATAAATTGCAGGAGCGTCAGGTCAAAGCAGAATACCTTCATCTTTCCGATGCCTTCACTTCCGCTGCGCTCAATGTCGACGTCGTACTTGTAGCCGGTCTCCGCGATGTCGATCACGAGCCGGCCAGGTGTCTTGTAGAGCGCCTGCGAATTGTCGTTGAACAATCGGACGGCGGCAGCCCATATGTCGCGCCGCTGCTCGTGATCCTGCTCGGCAACCCTCACCAGTTCGGTCTTCGCCACCCTAATGTCGCGCTTCCGAGAGGTGAGGTCCTTGATCTCAGAGATACGAGCACGTACTCGCTCTAATCGGCCTTTGGTTTCCGCGTGCCGCTCCTGCAGCTTCGTCATCTCCTGCAAGGCACCGTGCGTGCGTAGGATCTCAAGCGAAGCGGCACGCGCCGCCGTGATTTCCCGAATTCCCTCGTCCCGCTGCCCTATGTTCCGCTCCAGCCTGCTGATCTCAGTTTCCAGGAATGCCCTACGGTTTTCCACGATGCGATAGTGGAATTCCTTGGCCTCAGCTAGCGTCCGACGGACTGCCTCGGGGAAGATAAGTCCAGCTTCTTCATAAAGCCTTTCAAGCGCAGTGTCAGCGGGAGGCTTCTCTTCAGCTATGGATTCCCGGTATCGGGCTAGTCTCCGACGATCAGTCACGTTGTCGTTCGCCAGTCCATGGATGGTGGCCGTGGTTCGGTCGGCCTCTTCCTGAACCGATTTGTATTGGGGGTGGACCTTGAAGCTACTAAGCGCCTCGCTCTCTGCTCCTACCTGTTCTTCGAGCTGAACTCTTTCGGCTTCCAGTTCTCCTACGGAACCCCATCTCTCCTGCAAAGCACCTGTCTCTATTGCCTGGGAGAACGCGGCCAGCGCCTGCTCTTGGTCCTTCAATTCCTGCCACCTTGACGCGTACTCCCAGTTAAGACCAAGGAGGAATGCAACATGAAGCTGAATGTCCCAGGTCTTCTGTTGGCGGAAGTGGCTAAACGGATCGGTGTAGGCGTTGGGTCCCTGACGCATGAAGTATGAAATCAGGCTCCGGTATTTAGGCTTGTACTTGTGCGTGAGGTCGGAACCCGGCAGGCCGAACAGCGCCCACCCTAGGACGGTTTTCCACCTCTCGACGTTAAGGATGCGCTCGGCTGTCTCATCGTCCACATAGGGCTGCTCAATCCAACCCGTGGTGGGCCCCTCGATGACGATTCGATTCTTTGATTCAACAGCCCGCGTAACCTTGATGCGATTGCCCCCAAGTGTGATTTCGAGGGTGAAGGCCCACTTTCTCAGGGGTTCGATTCCCAGCGCCTTGCCCGCACCCCCAAGGCAAAAGTCAATGATCTCAATGAGCATGGACTTGCCGAGGCCGTTGCGCGTGTCCCTCTGAGTAGACGTATCTGTGCGCTCAGCCAACACAACGTTGAGGCCCGTTGTGAACTCGACGGAATGGAACGAGGACTGGTTGGCGTAGACACCGTGTATCATGCACCTGTCCTTTCCAACATCCCATTTGTCACGGTGACCACCCCAATCATGTGCATCATGTCCAGGGCCAGCACGAAACGCTCAAACGTACCCACGGCCGGTTGCAGTCTGACCCGCTCCCAAAGGCTTGTAACGGTCTGGGATTGCTTCATCTCCTGAAGGAGGACAGCGCCGACGCCTACGAGCGCCTGCTCTTCAGAAATGTGCTTTGACGGAAGGATCATTTCTCGAACACCTCGCAGGTCTCAAATAGATACACCAAAACCGCGAGACCAGCGGACCGCTTAGCCTGCTCTTCGAATCCTCGCTGGGCGAAGCGACACATGAGGTCGAAGAGGTCTTCGCCGCCATACCCATCCTTCTTGAGCCGGTAGTACTCCTCTAGAAACCCTGCTTTGAGCCTCTCGGGGAAGTCCTCTTCAGTCTGCGTTACAGCCTCGATGAAGGAATGGACTTCTCGAGCCAAGCTTAGGCCTTGGGTTATGACCATCCGGGCACCGCTGCCGAGTTCATTCCTCCTTATCTTGTCTTCGGGCGGTATTAACGAGAAGTCATACGATGACGAGCTTGGCTCCGACTGCACAATCCAGCGCGTGGCCTCCTCGAGTTCGGAGAATCCAACGCCGGCGAATGCCTCCATCATCGCGCCTCGGACCCTTTGCTCGTGGTCCGCTTTCATCTGTAGGAGATGCGAGGTCGTGAAGTCAGCCTCCTGCTTGTCTACCTGAGTGTGGTGATCACCGCAGAGATAGATTAGGTTGCTGTAGTCATTGCGGGCCTCATCCGTCATTTCCGCGTTGTAGCGAGCGGCGCCTATCTTCTCACCTGAGATGTGTGCAGCTTCGCCGGTGACAACAGCGTTGCCGCCCCCCCCATCCATGGTTAGCCGCCTACCACAACGGGCAAATGCGCAACGGTCGCCACTTCGAAATGCCAATAGGAGCTTGGTGGGGTAGCTCACGCTCATTGTTCCCGACCCCTGGCAAACTGGTCGGCATCCGGTACACGTAGCTCGCCCGAAATGAGCTTGGGAAGAAGCGTGTCGCGCAGCACGGCGAGAGAGAGAGATTCTCTTCGAGCGGCATCCACTTTCCCCCGCAAGTGTGCCGCAAGATTCTCGAATCGATTGAGAAGATCAGGAGCCTTGGGAAAGCAAACTGCCTGGTGTGCAACCCAGCCCTTGTCGGCATGCGGGATAGATGTGCCCGTCAGGTGGTGGCGGGTCGAAGGTTCAAGATGTTTCAAGAGAAAGTAGAGGAAACGCTTGCCGGGCAACCTCCCCCGAGGTGTGATCCTTGCCAAAGTCGATCCGACAAGTCCGGTGCAACCGGTCTCAACCCTCCCTGAGCTAGCACCGTCCATGACCATGAGCACATCGTCCGCCATGACCTCAACCATGCCGATTGCTGAGGCGTAAGCAGAGACCTTCCCCTCGAAGCCCTCGATGAGGATCACGGGGGACAACCCATCTGCCATGCTCGTGGCAGCGTGGGCAGGCTTCTTGCCTTTGACAAAATCAACCAGCGTACCAAGTTGAGCTAGATCCCACCCATTCGGAATCTCCCCAAGTTCCGAGTCCTCGAAGGAGCCCGGGAAGAGGTCAGTGAGAGGCTTAGGTAGGCCGGGGTCGCGGCCCTCGGCCTTGGCGCGGACGGGTTCGAAATCCACGAACCAGGACTTGAAGAGCGCCCGCGCCACCGCCTCCAACGTCTCTTTCATCCGCCGATTCAGCTCGATTTTGTCGTCCAGCGTGCCCAGAATGTGGGCGATGGCGCGTTGCTCGTCCAACGGTGGAGTATTGATCGCAAAGCGGCGGATCAGTTTTCCGCTGAGATTTCTCTGAGCTCCACCCGAAGCAATTCGTATGAAGTCCTCTCTGTGATGCTTGAGGGCGTAGAAAAGGAACCTCGGCTCGCAATGTACGCGATCAGGAATCATGGCGCAGCACGCCTGATTGGTTGCAGCTTCCTTGGCCAAGATTCCGAGGCTTGTGATCGTCTTGCCGTCGCCGTACATGGCCATCAGAACGGTGTTTTTTGGAAAGAGCTTCGCGGAAGTCTGTGCCAACGCCTTGTCGGTGATTTTTTCCTCGGACTCAAACAGTATGGAGTCTTTCAGTTCCTGTGTCCTAAACCACGAATGAATACCGCCTTGGTAATAACTCGAATCGCTGCGCAGCGGTGTTCCACCGCTGGTCACGTTTTCGCATAGATCCTCGATCGCGGCGACGCTCCACCCGTCAGGCGTGGGTGAAAGAAGCGTTGGGTTGCTGTGCCCTTCACCCGCCATACCCAAGCTCCTTCAAATTGGCGGCGATGGCGGCGTCAAGCTTCGCGGCCTCGGCTTGCTGCGCCCGGAGCGTCGTGGTGAGGCGCTTCATCTTCTCGTCGAACGGCTCGCCGTCGTCCCCCTGCGTCTCGGCGCCGACGTAGCGGCCAGGCGTGAGGACATGGCCGTGCTTGCGGATGTCGTCGAGCTTCGCGCTCCTGCAGGAGCCGGGCACGTCGGCGTAGGCGCCCGCGCCCTTGTCGCCGCGCCAGGCGTGGTAGGTGCCGGCGATCTTCGCGATGTCTTCGTCGGTCAGCTCGCGGTGCGTGCGATCCGCCATTGAACCCAGCTTGCGGGCGTCGATGAAGAGCGTCTCGCCGCGGCGGTCGCGGAAGCGGCCATTCTTCTTGTTGCGCGCAAGGAACCACAGGCACACCGGGATCTGCGTCGAATAGAAGAGTTGGCCCGGCAGCGCCACCATGCAGTCCACGAGGTCAGCTTCAATGATCGCCTTGCGGATCTCACCCTCGCCGGACTGGTTCGACGCCATCGAACCGTTGGCGAGTACGAAGCCCGCGAGCCCGGTGGGCGCCAGGTGGTGGATGAAGTGCTGGACCCAAGCATAGTTGGCGTTGCCCGCCGGCGGGCCGCCGTAAACCCAGCGCTTGTCGTCCTTGAGCAGCTCGCCGCGCCAGTCGCTGTCGTTAAACGGCGGGTTGGCGAGCACGTAGTCGGCCTTCAGATCGGGGTGCTTGTCGCTGTGGAAGGTGTCACCGTGTGCGATCTGCGCGTCGATGCCGCGGATGGCGAGGTTCATCTTGGCCAGGCGCCAGGTGGTGTAGTTGGACTCCTGGCCGTAGATGGAGATGTCGCCTAGCTTTCCGCTGTGGGCCTCGATGAACTTCTCACTGCTCACGAACATGCCACCCGAGCCGCAGCAAGGGTCGTACACGCGACCCCTGTACGGGGCAAGCATCTCGACCAGGACGCGGACCACTCGGGACGGTGTGTAGAACTGGCCGCCCTTCTTGCCCTCGGCACTCGCGAACTGGGCGAGGAAGTACTCGTAGACCCGGCCGAGGATGTCCTTGGCTCGGTCCGCCGGGCTTCCGAGGCCGATGTCGCTCACGAGGTTGATGAGCTGGCCGAGCCGCTGCTTGTCGAGGCCCGGCTTTGCAAACTCCTTTGGTAGCACGCCCTTGAGGGAGGGGTTGTCCCGTTCGATGGCAATCATGGCATCGTCCACCAGCTTGCCAATGGTCGGCTGAGGGGCGTTTGCCTTGAGCTGCGACCAACGCGCCTCCTTCGGGACCCAGAAGATGTTCGCGGCCCCGTACTCGTCGGGGTCCTCAGGATCGGCGCCCTGCACCCGCTGCGACTCGAGCTCCGCGTGCTTGGCTTCGAAGGCGTCCGAGATGTACTTAAGGAAGATCAGGCCGAGGACGACGTGCTTGTACTCGGCTGCGTCCATGTTGCTACGCAGCGCATCCGCCGCCGCCCACAGCTTCGCCTCAAAGCCCAGCTCCCCACCACTGTTTGCCTGACGCGCCCGTGCCATCCACCGCCCCCGTGATTCTACTGATCATGATACGCCTCGGAGCGCTTTGAAGCTGTGACCACTTTGCTCGCTGGCAGCCCGCTGGCCGGTGATGAGGCGGCGGCAGACCGCGTGTTAGCCACTCATCCTGACGCCCGAGGCCGCCGCCGATCTTCGGATCGTCGCCGAGCTGGTGGCGGTGCTGGGGTGAGGGATTGACGGGTCGCTACGCGTTCGACCGGCGGCGGCGACGGTCTGAACCCCCACCCCGCCCTCTCCCAGGGGGAGAGGGAGCACAGCGCGCCCGGCGCGCGCGCCTCGCAGGAGACGGACAACGGCTGGATTCCCGCTGGAGCTTGCCCCGGACCTCGATCCGGGGCGGAGATGACAGCCGCTTTCGCGGGGATGACGTCCGCTTGCGCCGTGTTCCAGAACAAATGCCTGGTAATGAAAGCTTCGAGGTCGCTGCGGCGATAGTAAACGCGGCCTCCGGTCCCGCCACTCCCCATCTTCACAAACGGCAAGTCGTGGTGGTGCCCGGTCACGCGCCATGTGCTGAGCGTCTGTGGATCCACTCGCAGGAGCTCGGCAGCCTCCGCGGTGGTGAGAAGTTCCCTTGGTGTAGGCGGCGAGGTTGGCGGGCGCGGGTCGGTCGGCTGTTGGCGCCCGAAGCTGCGGCCCATCTCCGGATCGTCGCCGAGTTGGTCGCCGTGCTGGGGTAAGAGACAGAGCGAGCGCGTGCAAGGGGTTCATCTGGCCGCCGATGGCCTAAACTTACTTGACATTTCGCTGCCGAAATGGTAACTCTTTCCCCAATAGGAGCACGAAACATCAAGTCGAGGACCATGACAACCACCGACTTCTTCGCCACGCACCCGGTGTTCTCGCTCGACGAGGCGACACAAGCCCTGTCGCCCAAGGGTGGACGGACCGGCACAGTCGAGCGGCTGAAGCACCATGTCCGCAAGGGCCGGCTCAGGCTCGTCACACGCGGCGTCTATGGAGTGGTGCCCCCCGGGGTGGTGGCGAACCGGTTTGTGCCGGACCCGATCCTGGTTGCGGCGGCGATGCGGCCGGACGCGGTCTTCGCCTACCACGCGGCTCTCCGGTTGTTGGGGGCGGCGCACTCAGTGTTCTCGGACACCGCGGTATTCACGACCGCCCGGCGCAACACCCTCTCACTGGGGACACTCACGATTCGCTTCCTGGCACCCCCGAAGGCGTTGTCGAGACCACGCCTGCTCCGGGTCGGGACCCGGCAGGTGGATCACCGGGGCCAACTCGTGCGTTGCACCGGCCCGGAACGAACGCTGGTCGAGGGGTTCCGGCGTCCCGGTCTGGTCGGCGGTGCCGAGGAGCTTGTGCTGTCGGCTGCGGGCTTTCCGACTCTGGACCTAACGCTGCTCCAGCAGGTCCTGGCCTGCTACAAGGTGGCGACGCTCTGGGCGGCTGCGGGGTGGTTCCTGGAGCGTTTCCGAGCTGTCTTCCACGTGTCGGACGCAATCCTTGAACGCTTCGAGCGACGGCGGCCGAGAAGCCCGCACTACCTCGAGCGCCACCGCCGCGGCGGTGTGCTGGTCGACCGCTGGAACCTCATCCTCCAGGACGAGGTTGCGCAGGCTGGAGGGGGCGTTGCCCGCTAGCGTCGAATTCCTCGAGCGCGCGGCCGCGGAAACCGGGTTCCAAGTTGAGGCGCTGGAGAAGGTTGTCCGCCTGGGCGAGCTGGCCGCCGATGTGGCGCGTCACCCGCTTCTCGGTCCCGCTCTCGCGCTCAAGGGGGGAACGGCGCTCAACCTGTGCTGGGGCTCGCCAAGCCGGCTTTCGGTCGACCTCGACTACAACGTCATCGACCAGCCCGAGCGCGCGGCGATGCTCGAGGCGAGGCCGCGGATAGAGGCAGCGGTCGAAGAGCTGGGACGCCGCCACGCGTACCTCGTGCAGAAGTCGCCGGACACCTTCGCTGGGCGGAAGATGTTCCTTCGCTTCACCTCCGTGTTCGGAGTCCCGGACCGCATCGAGATCGATCTCAACTTCATCTTCCGCAGCCCCGTTGGCGCCACTGAGGTGCGCCTGTTGTGGCAGCCGGGGGGCCTCGATTCGCCGTCGTCCCATGTTGTGTCGTTCGGCGAGCTGTGCATTGGAAAGATGCTGGCGCTGCTGGATCGCGGCGCCCCACGCGATGCCTGGGACGTCGCCCGATTGCCTGACCTCGCGGGTGCGTCGCTCGCATCGGGCCCCTTCCGAGCGCAGTTCCTGGCCCTTTCGGCAATCCTTGACCACCCCGTCACCAAGTACACGCGGGACCGCCTCGCCAAGCGACTGAGCGAGCGAACGATCCGCGAGCAGTTGGTCCCGACGCTCACGGCGGGCGAAGCGCCGAGTGCTTCGGAGCTCGTCGAGCAGGCGTGGGTGGTGGTCGAACCCTTGCTCGAGCTCACGGCCGGGGAGGTTGAGTTTGTCGAAGCTATCGGCCGCGGCGAGTTCCTCCCCGAACTGCTCGGTCATCGGACTGCGGCCGATCTGCAGGGCCACCCGGCCATCGAGTGGAAGCTGAGGAACGTCCGCGAACACCTCCGTCGTACGGCCGCCGTTCGGGCTCCGGCGTCGCGCAGGAAGCGCGAGGCGTGAAGCTGGTTTTCAAACCGATCCCCTTCACCGAAAAGAAAATGCGGGGCTCTTGGCACGAACAGCCCGTCGCAACGTGCATGTGGCGCTCGCCCGTCCTGCAGACCAGGAAAGACTGCGGTTGACTTCGTAGCAGCCTCACCGCAGGGCGGAGTGGTAGGAGGCTGTCGCTCTTCGGCCGGATACCACCGCCACCGGGTATGGGCCGATCGCCCCGACGGCTGAGGCTGCAGCAGATCTCCGCATCATCGCCGAGTTGGTTGCGGTGCTGGGGTGAGGGACAAGGCCGAGGCGAAGATTCCTGGATTCCCGCTTGCGCGGGAATGACGGAGGAAGGCTGGATTCCCGCTGGAGCTTGCCCCGGACCTCGATCCGGGGCGGGAATGACGCCAGGGCGCGGGGATGACGTCCGCTTGCGCCGTGTTCCGAAACAGATGCCTGGTAATGAAAGCTTCGAGGTCGCTGCGGCGATAGTAAACGCGGCCTCCGGTCCCGCCACTCCCCATCTTCACGAACGGCAAGTCGTGGTGGTGCCCGGTTACGCGCCATGTGCTGAGCGTCTGTGGATCCACTCGCAGGAGCTCGGCAGCCTCCGCGGTGGTGAGAAGTTCCCTCGGCGTAGGCGGCGGGGTTGGCGGGCGCGGGGAAAAGGGGGATGACAGCGCCAAGACCTCAGGTGCGATGGGATTCTTCGGCCCGCCTGCGGCGGGCCTCAGAATGACAGAGGGTGGGGTGGGCGAGGGGGCGAAGCGGCTGCGCAGACTTGGCCGCTTACGTACCCTCTTCTGGGTTGAGGCGCGCGGGCTCATCGAGGATGTCGAGGATCGCCTTGGCGACAAACACGCGGTCGCGGCGGGCGGCACCGACCTTCGTTAGGATGCGGCGACGCACGAGGGTGTCCACGGCACGCTGGGCCGTGGTGAAGGCCACGCCCAGGCGCTCAGCGATTCTCCCGACCGCCCAGAACGGGTTCTCCGCAAGAAGGTCGATGAGTGCGACCGCGGCGCGCGACGGGCTTCCCGAGACTGCGTCTTTCCACTTGGCGAGAAGCGAGTTGATGCGGGCTGCGCGGCCCGATGCGTCCTCGGCCTGGTGCGCCACTCCATTCAGGAAGTACTCGAGCCATGCGTGCCATTCGCCGCGTTGCGTGACTGCCAAAAGGTGGCTGTAGTACTGCTGGCGAGTTGCCTCGAAGAATGCAGACAGATAGAGCAAGGGCGCCGGCAGGACGCCACGTTCGATCAGGAAAAGAGTTATGAGCAGGCGACCCACGCGGCCGTTTCCATCGAGAAACGGGTGGATCGCCTCAAACTGTGAGTGTGCCAGGCCGATGAGCACCAGCGGTGGCCAGGAGCGGTCGTGCAGAAAGCGCTCCCAAGCGTCGAGGGCGTCGCGCATCTCGGCCGGCGGCGGTGGGACGTAGATTGCGTCTTCGAGCGTGCAGCCTTGTGGCCCGATCCAGTTCTGGGTCCGGCGGAACTCGCCCGGCCGGGCGGTGTCGCCACGTACGCCTTCCATGAGGTGCGCATGCAGCTCCTTTACGAGACGCAGGGACAACGGCAGTTCCGGCAAGCGCTCGATGCCGTACTCGAGCGCGGCCACGTAGTTCGCGACTTCACGCAGATCGGCAGGGCTGCGCGCCACGGCAGCGCCAGCCTCGGCAGCCAGGAGCTCGCCGAGCGTTGCCTGTGTCCCTTCTATGCGACTGGAGAGGACAGCCTCACGGCGGACGAAGGGACGTATCAGCAGGTGCGGGTTTGGAAGGCGAGCACCCTCTCCGGCAAGCGTGCCGACGGCTCGGTCGGCGTCGGAGAGCGAACGCACCAACGCCGGCGTCCACTCAAGCGCCGGAGGTAGCGGATTCGGCACAAACGCCGAGTAGCCGCCAGGTTGGCGGATCGATCGGCCGAAGGGGCGTGGCGTCGTCATGGGTTGCCTCTTTGCGCGGGCGAAAATAGGGGTCAGGCCCTATTTTCGTCTTAAGCGCTATTCGAAAATAACACAGCTGGCCCATATAGGAAAGGTCCGGAGGCACCAGCAGGCCAGGTCCCCCGGGTTACCCCATGGGCTGGCGCTACCCGGTCTGCTATTTGCGCAGACGAAAATAAGAAGAGTGGCTATTTTCGTTTCGTGGCCATTTCGAAAATAGGCCGTGGTCGCCGACGGGCGGCGGCAAGCACGACCGCCATGCCGGTACACCAAGCTGTCACCCATGTACCCGGTCTGATCTGTAACCCATGAACCCGGTCTAAACCTACTGCCGTCCCCTCGCCCTGACCCCTCCCGGAGGGGCAGGGAGAACGACAGAGTTTGAAAATTCGTAGATAACCTCCGAGATTTCACAGGTCCCTGGGCCGTGGTCGACTGCACCTCGCCCTGGCCCTCACCCCCGCGCAGGCACGGGAGGGAGGGGACCGGGATGGGCGGTGCTGCAAGACACGTGTGAGGGCTTTTGCGGCCCTCGGGCGGTCCCAGAGCCTGTTAGAATCAATACGAACGGGAGCAGGGCCATGGCTGGGGCAGAGAGAATCGACGTCAACCCGAAAGTGATGCTCGGTAAACCGGTCATCCGGGGCACCCGTGTGCCGGTTGAGCTAATCCTGCGCAAGCTGGCGGAGGGCGCTACGGAGTCGGATCTGCTCGATGGCTATCCTGGGCTGACAGCCGAGGACATCAAGGCCGCAATTGCCTACGGCGCCGACTCGGTCGCTCACGAAGAGACCATCGAGCTGCGCAAGTACCCGTCGGTGGCTGAAGGGTAGTCCATGCTCCTGCTCGCCGACGAGAGCTGCGATTTCTCGGTTGTGCGGGCGTTACGGGCGGCGGGACACGATGTCAAGGCTGTGGTCGAGACTCATCGCGGCGCCAGCGATGAGGACGTGATCCAGTTGGCAATCTCCGAGCAGCGCATCCTGCTGACTGAGGACAAAGACTTCGGTCAGCTCGTATATGCCGCAGTGGGCTCGACTGGAGGCGTC